>Ga0181523_10000003_pt1 | contig 345441 bp, 292 predicted proteins | sample PEATcosm2014_Bin_43_FD_119752 | JGI IMG/M metagenome (GOLD analysis project Ga0181523, IMG submission 119752) | Peatland microbial communities from MTU Mesocosm Facility, Houghton, MI, USA - PEATcosm2014_Bin05_30_metaG | ecosystem: Environmental > Terrestrial > Soil > Wetlands > Peat | place...
AGCGCACTCGCCAACCGGCTTCAGCCAGCGCGACGCCCGCCGACAACCCCGCCAGCCCGCCGCCGATCACGATCACGTTTTGCAAGGATGTTCTCTTCCGTGTGACGCCCGAACCGCGCCTTGGCAATGAACTTAAGTTTTTCCGCCTTCGACAACCGCACGCGCTCGCCGAAAACGGCAAAATCCACCGACTCGATCCTCGCCAGCAAGGCACTATAGGTATGCGTCAACAACCACAATGTGCTCCGGCTCTCTTCCTCAATCAATCCCAATAATTCCGCGCCTTCTTCATAGAATTTCCAAGCGCGGTCTGCCTCAAACCGCAGCAATTCCCTGACACCCAGGCTGGCTTCGCCCCTCCCAAGATCTTCTTTAGTGACGCGGTAGTGCGTCAGGTCTTCCTCAGGCACGTAGACACGGCCGAGCCCGTAATCTTCGTTTACATCGCGAACAATGTTGGTTAATTGAAACGCAAGCCCCAGTTTCTCGGCCAGCGCCAGTGCCTTGGAATCACGGAACCCAAAAATGTGTGTGCAGGTCAGTCCCACAGTCCCGGCCACGCGGTAACAATACTCTTTCAAGCGCTCAAACGACGGATAGGTCTGAATCGTCAGATCCATCTCGGCCCCGGATATCAGATCGTGCAAATACCGCGGCGGCATCTTGTACCGCTGAATTGTGTCTACCAGCGCAGGCAGAATCTCCGCCGCACCCTTTAATCCCGTGAACGGGGAAGCCACCGCCGCCGAGCCGTCCACCACCTGCTCTTGCCCGGTAATCGCCTGATCTAAGGCCGCACGCCACTTTGCTAACCCACGCTGTTTGCTCGCCAAATCTGCGCCTTCATCCGAAACGTCGTCAATGAATCGCATGAATGCATACAAGGCCACAATCCCGTCACGCTTCGGCTTCGGGAGCAGGAAAAACGCGGGATAAAAATTGCTGTGCGCCTCCCGTGCCACGCGGTGACACTCTTCATAGGATGCAGCCACATCCAGCAGTTCTGGCGTGCTTTCTGTATTCGCTTTGGACCGGTTGCCTTCGTTGATGGGCGTAGGTGTCCCCGCAAACACCTGGGTAACGAGTGCGCGCCCCAGCAAACGCACTTGCTTGGCCTTGCTTACTTCCGGCCGTTGGTGCAGCGTGTCGTACCCCATCCTCTCGATCGCGTCCAATACGGCAATCCCGCCGCGGCTGAACATGGCCAAGTCCACACTCAATTTCCCTTCGACCATCTTCGAGAGCGGCGCACCCTTCTCAAAAAGTACTCGCGTATATTCGATCAGTTCTTTCATCAGCGAAACATAGCGCTCATCAAATTTCTTCTCGACGATCTCTTGCTCGCTCACCCCCCACGCCGCTGCACGGTCCAACGGAATATAAATTCGCCCCTTCTCCAGGTCGCGCGAAACGTCTTGCCAAAAATTTGCCAACTGCAGCGCCGTACACGTCGCGTCAGATAGCTTCTGCCGCACCTGATCCCGGTACCCGCAGAGATACAAAACCAGTCGACCGACCGGATTTGCCGAGTACACGCAATAATCCAGAACCGCGTCCCACGTCGGATACCGTTTCACGATCTGGTCTTGCCGAAAAGCCTTCAGTAGATCCGCGAACGGGTGTTTCGGCACGTCCTTCGCAATCACCGTCTCGCGCAGCGCCACAAACACGGGGTGCGAGGGTCTGCCCTCGTAACACGCGTCCAATTCCGTTTCCCACCAGTTGAGCAGTCCTAGCGCCCGGTCTTTCGAGGGGATCTCGTCGCCCAAATCATCCGCCCAACGACAATAGGAATACACGTTATAGAAATGTTGATGAAGTTCTTTCGGAAGGAGCCAAGACACCACATTGAAATTTTCGTAATGATGCGTCGCCAGCCACTTGGTATAGCGCTGCGCCTCAACTGGGCTACACCCGTTCGCCGGCAAATTCTCCATTAGCGATAGTTCGCCTGGACGCAGCATTACGTCAGAATTTCCTCTTTCTTGGATTTGCAGCAATTTGGGTCAGTCGAAGGTCTGGCTCTCACCCGGCACCAGTCACAATTCGCCAGTTACGGCCGCACGGCCAGCTTGATCTCTCCGCTGCGCGCCTTCATGCGCTCGAACGCCTGCGGCAGATCTTCCAATCGAATCTCTTCGGTCACAAATTCTTCGGCGGACACATCACCGCGACGTACCGCCTCCAAAGCCTCACGGATAAAGCGCGGCGTGTGATGGAACGGGGAAATCATCTTGATCTCGGAATAGTGAATCGCCGCAGGCTCAATCTCCACCCGCGTCCCGGTCGGCAACCCGCTGAAGAAGTTCACCACACCTCCGCGGCGCACCATCTTCAACGCTTGCTGCCAGGTCGCAGGGTTCCCCGCAGCTTCGACAACGGAATCGGGCCCGCGCCGTTCCTCCGTCAGATCACGTACCGCCGCCACCACATCCGGTATTTCCGTCACGTTGATGGTTACCGAAGCGCCCAATTTCCGGGCCACCGCCAGCGGTCCTTCGCGCCTTGCCAGCGCAATCACGCGTACTCCCCGGCGGGAAAGCATGCGCACATACTTCAAACCGATCGGACCACAACCGATGACCGCAGCTGTGTCACCGGTCCGAACTTCCATTTCGTGAATTCCGCGCAACACGCACGCCAATGGTTCCACAAAAGCAGCGCTATGGTCGTCCACCGAGTGAGGCACTTCCAGCATGTTCTCGCGGACAATGCGTCCCGGAATCCGCATGTATTCCGCATACGCCCCATTATTGAACAGCAGGTCGTCGCAGAGATTTTCCTGCCCGCGCCGGCAATGGTAACAACGGAAGCAGGGGGCCGAATTCGCTGCAATTACTCGCGTACCCAGCCGCCATCTTGCATCCACGCGCTTTCCCATCGCCACGATCTCTCCAACCACTTCGTGCCCGAACACGGCCGGTGGCTGAATCATCTTGGCGTGGTACCCGCGCTTCCAAACTTTTAGGTCTGTACCATCGGTCAGAGCCAACCGCACTCGGAGCAGCACTTCATCTGCAGCGAGCGTCGGCACTTCAATCTTCTCGATTCGAAGATCTTCGCTGCCGTAGAGCACCGCCGCTGTCATTTTCGAGGGCACGGCAATCCTCGCGGGCGCCAGAATCTCTTCCAGCCCGGTCTCCGTCTTTTTTGTGGACGCTGTTCTCATGAGTGCGCAATTAGGATCTTCAGCGATTCTTCCGTGGGCCTGTTGGCCAACTCCAAACCTTCTTGGATTCTAGCCAATGGGAACCGGTGCGTGACAATTTCCATCACCGGCAGTTTCTTCCCTAGCACCAGTGCCGCTGCACTTTCTTGGATGTCTACAGCCGCACTGTAGCTGCCTAGGATTTCCTTTTCGTCTATCCCTACGGCAGCCGCTGGAAACTCGATCTTTGTCACTGGGTCGTTTGCAGCAAATAGAAGGACTCGTCCCCCAGGCCTGGCCGCAGCCAACGCTTCCACCACCACCGCAGGATGCGCCACCGCAACCAAAACCGCATCTGCCCCACGACCCCCCGTCCGGGTCCTGACTTCTTCCACAAGCTTACCACTTATAGGGTCAAATGACTCTAGCGCTCCCAATTTCAGGCTTTTCGCCCGCCGGGTCGCCATAGGGTCACTAGTGTAGATGCGTGCACCCACCGTTTGGGTAACCATCAACAATTGCAATCCGATGGGGCCACACCCCACAATCAAGACGGTCTCCCCTGCGACCACCCGAGCCTTTTCTACCGCCTTCACGATGGTGTTGATCGGCTCAATAAAAGTGGCCTCCTCAAAGCTCACTTTGTCCGGAAGCGCCACAATCCCCCGCTGCGCTACCCAAGGCATCGCCTTAACGTACTCTCCAAAACCGCCACCGTTCGGGTTGAATCCGCCGGTCAGCCCAGTGTTCTTATATTGCTTGCATTGCGAAAACAGCCGATTCTTGCAATAAAAACACTCTCCGCAAGGGATGTGATGAAAGCTCATCACCCGGTCGCCGAGCTTCCATTTGGTCACGCCACGACCCACCGCGACCACCGTTCCAGCCAACTCATGCCCCAGAATCTGGGGTGGCTCCACATACCTCTGAAAGATTTTCTTGATGTCCGTCCCGCAAATCCCGCAAGCCGCCACTTTGATGAGCACTTCGCCCTCGCCCACCTCCGGCACTGGCACTTCCTCCACCCGCACCACGCCCTTCTCGCGGTAAACCCCAGCCCGCATGGTCTTCGGTATGGTCCCCAAAGTCCTCGACTGTTCTGCCATGGATTCGGTTCTACTCATTCTGCCCCCGCCTCACGCGACCGGGCAATCTGGCCATTGCCGCTGATCGTTTGTACGTAACCATCCAAGAAATCCGCCAGCCGTTGTGCGGCGTGCCGGCTCTGTTTCCCGAATCGCAGCAGCGCCGGGAGTGCCCGGGGGTTCTTCGCTAGTTCGCCGATCACCTTCAGCACGATCACTTCGTGTCTCTTGGACAATGTGAGATTGAAATTGATGGGAAGATCTTCTTTCGCCGAGTCGCTGATCGCCCGTACAACTACGCCTCGCGCACCCCAAGCGTAAGCCTCTTTGACAATAGCAAAGCTCTCCATGTCCACGGATTGTGCCCTCGATGAACAGGTCTTTTTCTCGCTCGCTTTGACAAGTACATGGTTCGATGTGAACATGCAGTCCGCCGCGATCGCCCCTCCCTCGAGTGCCTGCCTTCGCAAATCCGCATCTACTTTCAATCGATCCGACGGCAAATCCGCACGTTGGTTCTCGGCTATCAGCGCCTGCGGGGCAATGATGTCGCCGGGGGCTAGACTCTCCTGAAGTGCCCCCGCTAGTCCGCTCGAAACGCAAACATCGAAGTGTTTGCTTTCATCCGCCATAGCCATCATCAGTCCCATCGCCCGAGCCGACGATTGCGTTCCAACTCCGGTCACAAGCACGGTGACGTCCGCGCTACCGGCTGTCGTCCGCCACAGCCGCAGCCCGTCGTAGTCGATGGACGTGAATTTACGCAGCTTGCGCCACGGCGCAAACTCCGCGTCCACCGCAAATGTCACCAGCACGCGCATTCTTGCTTCCTTAGCTGGTTGCTTCTTTCAGGCCGTCAATTTCATCTTCTTCATTCGTCTCGGCTTCACATATCCATTCGCCTGATACCACCGCACCGCCCGCTGCAACGCCGCTGTCACAGATCCAGGCTGAAATCCAAACTCTCGCACCGCCCGCGAAGCATCTACAAACATCCTATGTTGCGCGATCTTCACGCCCTCCACGGGAATCTGCGGTTCCTTCCCGATGAGTCGCGAAAACGTACTCTCCACATACGCTACACCCAATGCCACGCCATGCGGGATTTTCATCGACGGCGCTCGCAAACCCGTAATCCCCGCCAGGACATCCAGCAATCCCTTCAGTGTTAGATTCTCAGCGCCAAGCAAATACCGTTCGCCTATCTTTCCTCGCTCTGCCACTAGCAAATGTCCCGCCGCGCATTCTTCCACTCCCACAAAGTTCAATCCCGTCTCCACGTACCCGGGCATCTTTCCATTCAGAAAATCTAAAATAATCTTCCCCGTAGGCGTCGGCTTCCAATCCCACGGCCCCACCGGCGTCGTAGGCATGGCCACAATGGCTGCCAGCCCTTCCTTTGCCGCTTTCCGTATTTCCTGCTCCGCCATCCATTTTGACCGCTTGTAGTGCCCGATCATCTCTTCTAGCTTCGCGTCCGTGAATTCGTTCGGCAGTTCCGGCCGGTCCACCGCAATCGTCGCTACCGAGCTGGTATAAATCAGTTGCTCGATCCTTGCGTTCTTCGCGGCTGCCAAGAGATTCTTCGTCCCACCTACATTCGAATCGTAAATATCCTGCGGGTTCTTGGCCCACAGCCGGTAATCCGCCGCAACATGAAACACGCGCCTAACGCCATTCATCGCCCGTACGAGCGATGCCGCGTCCCGCAAATCCCCGGTCACATATTCCAACGACAAATCGCTGATCGCGCGATTGTTGCTCGATGGCCGCATCAATACGCGGACACGATCTCCCCGCGCCACCAATTGCCGCGCAATATGGCTCCCCAGAAATCCCGCCGCACCGGTCACTAGTGTCGTCACGTCTTGCGCTCCCCTTCGCGCTTTTCCCCCAGATTCCCGCCCAGTTGCCAGGCCAGCATTTTCCACCAGTCGCCCGCCTTCGGGTTCATTCCCACCAGCGCCGCAGTCTCATATCCCGCACGGCACTGGCAGTTCTCGCATCGCGGATTCAGGCCGCGCCCATAATTCTCCCAAACAGTTTCCTCAAGCAGCGCCTGATAGCTGTTTGCGTAATTACTATTTAGAATGCTGCACGGCCCGGCCCAACCTTGTGGCCCATAGACCGGCCCACCCCACGCGCTGCAGTCCAACTCCCTCTCTCCCCGCAAATATTCCAGGTAAATGGGAGAAATCATCAGGTTGTAGTCGCCCAGCAGGTCACTCGCTTCGCGGAATCTCTGGTGCATCTGCGAATGGAATTTCGCGCTTCCCTCCGAGCACAGCTTCTGCTCGGGATAGTGCGGTGTGAGCAGGTATCCATCCACATGCATGGCGTGGAGCCGTTCATACAGTCCCGCCAAATCGTTCATCTGCGCGTCCGCATAGATCGTGCTGCTCACCACGACAAAGAAGCCCGCATTCTTAGCAGCCTTGATCCCATCGATCGCTTCCGCGAAAAGACCCGTTCGGTTCGCGCGCGTATCATGCGCTTCTCGCGTCCCATCCAGTTTCACATTCCAAAAAAAATTCGTGTACGGAGGAATCATGTGCAAGCGCCGTCGTATCAGCGTGCCGTCGGTACACAAAAACAGTTGCCGGCCTCGCTCCAGGATTGCCCGGGTCAGTGTGGCGATTTCCGGATACTCCAGTGGTTCGCCTCCACAGATCGACACAATGGGTGTCTTGCATTCCTCGACCGCCGCCAGGCATTGTTCCACGCTGAGCATCGGCCAGTCGACGGACGATCCATTGCCATCGTTCCCACGGCAAGCCGAACTACAACCCCCCAGCGGATCGAGCGACAGCACGACGGGAAACTTCCGCTCGCCGCGCAGTCTTTTCCCGGCGAGGTACTTCGCGGAATCGAAAACAAGTCCGATGGGGTACCGCATTGGGTGGCTTAGGAGGCGCGCCGCTCGCGCGCAGTATACAGGCCGCTTCGCAGCCGGAACTCATTCGGATGGAACTTCACCGCGCAGTAGTCTGTCGCTCGCTGTGCCTGATTGCGGTAACGGGCAAGCGCATACACCGGGAAGGAATTCTTGTAGAGGTGATACTTCAGGTAGAAAACTCCCGGGAATCCCGTGCCGGTAAAATCCTCTTCGCTCCAGGAACCATTCGCATGTTGCTGGGTTATCAGATAGGCCGTTGCGCGCGCGATCGCCGGATCGTTCGGGTCCGCCCCGGCCAATAAACCAATCAACCCCCAGGCCGTCTGCGAAGGAGTGCTGTTCCCCTGTCCCTTACTGGACACCACCTCATAACTGTTCAGCGACTCGCCAAAACTTCCATCGGCCTTCTGCACTTGGCGAAGCCAATCGACCGCACGCACGCAATAATCCTGCGCGGTTATCGAAACCGTTTCGAGCGCCCTCAGCACGCCACTCGTGCCATACACGTAATTCACGCCCCAGCGCCCGAACCACGATCCATCTTTGCTCTGGTCCTTCGTAAGGAATCCCACCGCCTTGCGCACTACGGGATGATCTGCGGGCCAGCCAAACCGGCCTAGGCATTCGAGAACGCGAGCGGTCACGTCCGCCGTCGAAGGATCAATCATGGCATTATGGTCTGCAAACGGTATGTTGCAAAGCAGCTGCCGGTCGTTATCGCGATCAAATGCGCCCCAGCCGCCATCGCGGTTCTGCATGCTCAGCAACCACTGAATTCCCCGGCGCATTGCGCCTTGCATGCGCGTCTCATCAGGGAATTTCACTCGCTGCAAGGCCATGAGCACAAATGCGGTGTCATCCACGTCCGGATAAAAATCGTTACGGAACTCAAACGCCCAGCCGCCCGGCTCGGCATCCTTGTTCTTAATCTGCCAGTCGCCACCCCCCAGAATCTGCTTCGATAGCAGCCAGTCCGCCGCCTTCACGAGCGCGGGGTGATCGGCAGGCAATCCGGCCTCTTCTAGGGCCACCATGGCAATGCACGTATCCCAAACCGGCGAAACGCATGGCTGCAGGCGAATAGTATCGCCCTCTTCAATCTCAAACCGCGCAAATTCCTTGATCTCCCGAAACGTCAGTGGATCTTCGGGCCCATGCCCCAGCGCCATCAGGGCGAAAATCGAATTCATCATGGACGGATAAATCGCCGCCAAGCCCTCTGTCCGCTCCATGTGCTCCACCATCCACTGTTTTGCTTCCCGAATGGCCTTCTGCCGCAGCGGTTTCCAAGGCAGCTTCTCATACAACTTCAGCCCTCGATCGACCGCCAGGAAAACATTCTTCCAGGACAGGAACTGCTTGCTCCAGTGAAACGCCGCCGTCTTTTGCGAGGGATCCTTAAACAACTCGTCCACACGCGCGTGCTCCGGCAAACGAAATTCCGGCCGCAGCGACGATAGGATCGCCATCGGAATTACAATTCCGCGTGTCCAGGAGGACATCTCGTAAATATTAAAGTAGAACCAGTTTGGCAGGAGCATCAGTTCCGGTGGTATCGCCGGAACCATTTCCCAGCCCACCGCTCCCACTAACGCCAGATAAAAACGCACGTAAGAATTGGTATATTCCAATCCGCCAAGCCTGTGCACCGTCTCCCGCGCTTTCACCATGTGCGGCGCATCCGCAGAATCCCCGGCCAGTTTCAGCGCGAAATACGCTTTGGTCGTTGCGTTCAGCTCGGAAGGCCCCCCGGGATAGATCGGCCAACCGCCTGTGTCCAGCTGCTTGCGGCGAACGTAATTTGCGAGCTTGGCAATGCGCCCGGGTTCGGCCTTACCCAGAACGTACAAATAGTAAATGTAATCGGACTCGAGCGTGGTATCGGCCTCGAGTTCACCATGCCAATACCCTTCTTCGGCTTGCATGGAGAGGAGGTACTCTGCGCCGTTCTTGACGGCCGTTTCGACTCGTTCGGCCCAATCCTCCCGGCGCCACGGAGCGGGCGCGGGTGCTACCGGCAGTTCCTCTCCTACTCGTACAAACGACGCCATTCGTGCTCCCCCTAGAGCAATCCTTCTGCCCAGCTTGGGTACACCCCGAATCGTTCTCGGAAATCCCGCTAACTTGCCTATTGCGTTACACTTCCGCCCAGAAGTGCGACCCCTGTGAGCTGCGGTACCCCCAGTACTTATTCATTATCGCCGCACCCCCAAGAAGGGTCAACGACTAAGATGCCGAATGAGCAACCTCGCGTTGTCGGGCACACTCAGACCGAGACACCCGCTGCCTGTTCCAACATTCGATGCACCAGCTCCCCTAATGGTTCAGGCAGTTTCTCTCCCTCGCGCTGCAAGACAGAGGGCTTTTCCTTCATCAACTGCGCCGGCAGTTTCATCCACAAGGGCGCGGGCAGCGCATCGCTGCCGAGCTCCCCGCGCAGTACAAGCGCATGGGCACGGTCGAGCGCCATCTGCGCCGATTCCTTGAAATCTTCCTTGAGCGGATCAAGTACGGGGAAATACAGCGACGGTTTTACAAACTGCATCAGCGAGTTGCTCTCCACGATTACGGCCCGATTTGCGGGATCGGTTGTTTCTCGCCCCGCCTCGTCCAAAGCTTCTCGCAACAGCGGCAATCCCTCCGCCAAGTATCCCTGTTTGGTCCTCAGCCAAAAAGAACGCTTCGCTCCCGCCGCCAGAAACCGCGCGCTGTCTGTGCCCGTATCCGTCCGCGTCTCCCAATAGAGCGCGCAAACATGCTCGCTAGGTGCGCAATCGCAGTTCTCCCCATTCTGCGCACAGACTCCGTGACCGTATTGCGTGACCTTCCCGGCGATCCATTCCGTGCGGGGAAAAGCGCGAATCACATCGCAAACTAGCTGCGTTTTTCCAATGCTGCGCGTGTGACCGCCCACCACGATCAGCCGCCACAACGTCTTCCCTCTGCTCTGTACGATTCCCATTTCTTTTGATCCAACGAGTCTCGGTGAACTCTGCGACTCCTCCACGTTCAGGTTTTTTCTTCCAGCTTCTTGATTCTCTCTGCCAGTTCCGGCAGCCGCGCGAACCAAACATACGCTTCTTTAAATTTATCCAAAGGCCGCGCCGGTGTGCCCCAAACCGTTTGCCCACTGCGAATGGTCTTGCCCGTGGGAATCCCCGCTTGTGCCCCGGCAATCGAACGATCCTCCAGGGTGCAACGATCCGCGATACCCACTTGCCCACCGCAGACAACATGATGGCCCAACCGGCTGGATCCCGATATCCCGGTCTGCGCCGCAATTACCGTGTGCGCCCCAATCTGCACGTTATGTCCCACGTGGACGAGATTGTCGATCTTTACTCCTTCCGCAATCCTGGTGTCGTCTAGTGAGCCTCGATCGATCGTTGCGTTTGCTCCAATTTCTACGTGGTCGCGGATCTCCACGATCCCTGCTTGCGGAAATTTCCAATATCCTTCTCCATCGAACGCATAGCCAAATCCGTCCGCACCAACTACCGCTCCCGAGTGAATTTCGACAAAGCTTCCGATGCGCACACCCGCATAAAGCGTCACCCGCGGATGGATGCGGCAATTCTCCCCGATCCAGCAGCCGGCACCAATCACACTGTGTGCCCCAACCTGCGTGCCGTCGCCGAGATACACATCCTCTCCAATCACCGCAAACGGCCCGATTCCCACGTTTTCACCAACGCGCACGAGGGGCGCCACAATCGCCGTGGGGTGGATGCCATACGCGATCGGTGAGGGTTCGAGCAAGATCGCCGCCGCCTTCGCAAACGCTACCTTGGGCTGCCTACTTCTCAGTATGGTCTTCCCTGGCAAGGCAATGCCTTCGCCAGCCACCACGCACAACGCTGCAGAAGCCACCGCTCGCGCCGCGTGCTTTGTCGCTTCCACGTAAATGAGCTGCTTCGACCCAGCGCGCTCCGGCGCTGCCACACCCGCCAGCTCCAGCGCTCCATCCCCTTCGAGCTTTGCACCGATCTTTTCCGCCACTTCCCTCGCCGTCAGATTCATCTCTTCAACCTCTCTGCCCCGAGCGCATCTCGCGAGGGGCCTCTTCCTCTAGGCTCGCTAACGTGAAATTCTTCTCTTGCCTATGACAAAAACTCGTACAAGGACGGTTCACCCTTTGGCCTGTTCTTCCATCTTGCGTGAATCCAAATCCACTGCCCCGGATATTTTCGGATAATTCCCTCGAGCACCTTCGCAAACCGCTGGGTATTCACAAAAACGTCACGCTCGGTATCTCCCGTACGGACTAGTTCCACCGGGGGCTCAAACCGTAGCCGGTACTTCCTGATGTTCTCATCCCAGAATGCATAGCCCGGCACGACCGCCGCGTCCGTATGCAAGGCCACGCGCGCCATTCCCGTTGTCGTGCAGGCCGGCACTCCAAAGAAATCCACGAATACCCCCTCATCCGGCATGGTGTTCTGGTCCGCAAGAATCCCCACGGTTCCGGCATCCTTCAGCACACGCAGCATCACCCGCGCCGCTTCGTTTTTGTAGATCGGCTTGTTCCCTGAAAATCCTCGATAGCGATTGACCATGGCATCGAGCGGCCGATTGTCCAGTGGCCTGGCCATGTAGTGCAGCGGAAACCCGTACAATGCATGCGCGTAGGAAGACAGTTCCCACGCTCCGATGTGTCCTGTCAGGTAGAGCACGCCCTTCCCACGGCGCTGCCCCTCCAGAAAATTTTCATGGCCATCCAGCACCACAACATTCTCGATATTCTTCTTGGTGTACTGCGGTAGCCGTGCAAACTCCGCCGCCATCCATCCGAGGCTCCGCGACATTTGCTTTATCACCGCTTGGCGTTGCTGTTCGGTCCACCCCGGAAATGCCAATTTCAAATTGAACTCCGCGGTTTTCTGAAGCTTCGGCAAACAGAAAAGCAGCAGCCCGGTGGCCGCCGCGGCAAGCCCCCGAGCAACCGCACGCGGCAATGCCCCCAGAGTTTTCACAAATATCCACGCCACTATGTATTGCAGCCGCTCAATCATATTTGCCCTGTGTCCTTTGCCGGGTGGGCCAGAGGCTCCCGTTCTTGCAGTCAGCCATCCTCCCCAAAATCATCCGCCTTTTCCGATCCACAAAAATCTGTCCTTCCCGCAAGGAATTCCCAATCCGAGCGAAGCGCGGGACTCGTTTTTCCCCTCAAGGTGCCGCGCCGGTAGGCCGGACTTCCACCGCTCCAAGATACACTGAGAATGCTAGACTCATCGTTCCGTGACGCAAACTGACAACTCTGCATTCGATCGCCACCCAACGTCACCCGTGGCGCGCCTTGCCTGGATGGCCCTGATCCTCGCCACTCTCTACACCTGCTATTTCCACAATCTCGGCGCCATCGGTCTGGTCGGCCCCGACGAACCTCGCTACGCCTGGATCGCTCGCGATATGGCCGAGACCGGTGATTGGGTCACTCCACGGCTCTATGGCAAGCCCTGGTTTGAAAAACCTGTTCTTTATTATTGGGGCGCGGCCCTGAGTTTCAAGCTATTCGGAGTGAGCGAAGCCTCCGCTCGGTTCCCCAGCGCACTCGCCGCACTCTTGGCCACTCTGGCGATGGCCTGGCTTGCCTGGCGCTCCTGTGGCCAGGAAACGGCACGATGGCTACTCCTCCTTCTCCCCACAACGGTCGGCATGATCGGCTTTTCCCACGCAGCCGCGACGGACATGCCCTTCGCCGCCATGCTCACCATGGCTATGGTCTTCGCCGCCGTCGTCCTCGGACTCGTACCCCAGCAGAATACTGCGATTGTTCCCCGCACTCACTGGCTGGCTCTGTTTTTCTTCGGCTTCTTTCTCGGCCTCGCCGTTCTCGCCAAAGGGCCGGCAGCAATCGTTCTCTCTGGCGGCGCAGTTCTTCTCTGGGCCGCCATCTCCAAGCGTTGGCGCGACGCCTTCCGTTGTCTTCATCCCCTAGCGATTCTAAGCTTCTGCCTGACCGCGCTCCCCTGGTACATCCTTTGCACCCGCCGCAATCCCGATTTTTTTCGGATCTTCATTATCGAACACAATTTCAAGCGCTACCTCACTCCCGAGTTCCAGCACATCCAGCCCTTCTGGTATTACCTCCCCGTGGTGCTCATCGCGTTTGTCCCTTGGACTCTAATATTGCTGTGGTCCATTGTCGTCCGCTTATTTCCTCGAGAGCGCAAAATCGCATTTTCCCCGATCACGATTTTCTTGCTGTCCTGGGCCACCTTCTGCTTGGTCTTTTTCTCGATTTCAAAATCGAAACTGCCCGGCTACGTCCTTCCGTCGGTCCCGCCGATCGGTCTCCTTGTTGCTTTGTCCTGCGTTCCTAGCACGCCTAGGGGGGGGAATTCATTTCGCTGGATCCACCTCGGTTTCAGTTTGCTATGCCTGCCAGCCGCAACTCTGTTGGCCTGGATGGGCTACGAGGCGGGCTCACTCGGCCATCGCCAGCAGATGATTTCCGCGGCATACGTGCTGATTCTGTTGGGCCTGGCGAATCTTCTCTTATCCACAAAGTTCAGCTCGAATCGCTATGTGCATCGAATCGCGCCACTTTGCGTTCTCCCCATTTTGGTCCTGGTCGCTCTGTTTAACCCGGTTGCCCGTGCGTGGTTAACCCCGGATCCGTCTGCAAAAGCGCTCACCCCTGTCATCCAGCAACTTCAATTTCGGCTTCCCGCTTCTGAGTTCTTTGTCCTGCCTGTAAATAGAACTCAGAAATTCGGCTTAAGCTTCTATCTCCACCGCGACGTTCAATTCTGGGATCCGGAAAACATGCGGGAAGGGCTCTTGCTACTTCGGTCGGGCACTACCACGCAGGATTGCGAGCGCTACGTTCAAGCACCCTGGAGTTGTTTGAGAAGTCCTATCGAAATAGGCTCGTCAGGCTGGGTCGCTTACCGCGTCCATCGGGCCAACACCCCTAGGCTGCCGATGGTAGCAGACCCCGACAAGCGCCCGTAAAGCGGCATCACGGGGCGGGCTTGGCAACTTTGGCGGGCTTGGCGGGAGCGGCGGCGGGTACGGCACTGACTGGCAGCCGCGTTAGGAAAAAACTCACGACGCGATTCTCGTAAGTTCTCTTCTCCTCATCGGGCAAATTCACAAAATTTCCTCGCGCGATAATCGCCTGTTCCCGCGGCTCGGGTGCTTTGAGGAACATGTCGCGGGTGATCGCTCCCAACTCTGGATCATCCGTCGCCTGTATAAACAGGGTGGGCACGTCTACAAGAGTTTTCAGTTTGGACGAGAGTGGCGGGTCATTCTTGTAGCCATAGTTCAACCACTCAAACGTCGTTTGCGCGGACTTCACCATTAACGGGAATCCGCCTACGCCTGTCTTCTCTACGCCAATCTTGACCATCTGCTTCGGGTAGTCGTAAACCGAATCCAGCACCAGCGCGCGCACGCGGGCATCCTTCTCCGCGGCGCGCAGAGCCGCATAGGCGCCAAGGTTGTAGCCCCACAGGCCGAAGCGAGTTGGGTCCACATCATTGCGCTTGGAAATGACATCGATCGCCGCGCGCACCTCGTCGGCTTCGCGGTAGCCAAACGTCGTAATTCCGGCATTCGCGCCGTGCGCCGAAAAATCAAACACAAACACGTTGTATTGGTGGTCCTGCAATGCGGAAACCAGCGTCAGCAGCTCGCCCCGGCTCGATTGGTACCCGTGGCACAAAATAATTGTCGGCGCACCCCGCAAGCCCGGGAAAAACCAGCCGCTCCGGGAGGACGGCGTAAGCCCCGAAACAGTGAAATTGATCTCATCGGGCCGGCCGGGGAAGCTGGCCATATTGATTTCGGAGCTAGTACGCTGAGGCTTAACGATCCAATACGTAAGTACACCGGCGATGGCCGCCGTCGCCAGGGCTATAAAGAAGACCAGCGTAAGCAGGACGACCAGTAGCTTGGTGTACCAACGTCTTGGGTAACGCAGCTCATCTACAATGGACATGGGTTCTGGGCTCTGTAACTGGCTCTTAGGCTCGAACGCTCAGCAAGGCTTCCCTTGAAGAGCTCTGCCGGAGCTCCTGTTTAGGCTAGCATGTGCTTTTCCTAGGATTGACAGCCTTCTCGAGAGCGTGTGCCCGATTTGTATCGCCCCTTTTTGAGGGCCTTGGGCAGCGGATAGCTCGAATCGGCTATGATGGCAATGGCACCGGGGGAGATAAGCAAGACCCGATCTATGAACATTATCGATCTTCGCCAAGCGACTGTTCGCCAGATCGAGCCGCTCCTGCACGAGGAGGCGACCCATTGGCGTGAAGAGCTCCATTGGGATTACCGGAGTGCCCTCGAACTCATCAAGCGCTTTCTGGAGGCCCACGCCTTGTCTGGCTGCGTGGCCCTGGAGGAGGGCTCCGCGGTCGGTTATTCCTTCTATGTCCTGGAAGACCACAAGGGCCTGATCGGCGGGATGTACGTTCGTCCGCAACAGAATCAGGGACCGATCGGACGGCGCCTTTTGGAAGAGATGCTGTTCAGCATGCGGGCGCTGCCGCAGATGCAGCGGATCGAGGCGCAACTGATGCCCTTCGGTGGCCCGGTGGACGACGCGCTGCGCGAGCAGGGCTTCCGGTTGCATACGCGAAAGTTTATGTTGCTGGACCTGATGAAGCAGACTGAGCGGGCTCCAAGCATCAATTCCGGTTTCCGGCTGGATCGCTGGAACGATCGCTACTTCGAGCCCTGCGCCAAGCTGATCTATCTGGCCTATGCAAACCACATTGATGGCGACATCAACGACCAGTACCGCTCGCGGCATGGGGCTCTGAAATTCCTGAAAAACATCATTCTGCTGCCCGGCTGTGGCCAGTTTCAACCGGGGGCTTCCTTTGTATTGCGGCATCCGGGGAGTGACGACCTTGCCGGAGCCGTGTTGACTAGCGAAGTAGCCGAAGGGGTCGGCCACACCACGCAGATTTGTGTCCAGCCCGGATTTCAGGGCCATGGCCTGGGTCGCGTGTTAATGCTGACGGCGGCGGAAGCATTGCGCAGCTTACGGTTCAAGGAATTGTCGCTCACCGTCACGGCGGAAAACCATGCGGCGGTGCACCTGTACGAGCGCCTGGGATTCAACACCATCAAGTCGTTCACTGCGGGTGTTTGGCCGCGATAGGCGAAGATCAGGAGCCCTTCGGCTCCTATCGCTGTGCCGGTTCGAGACCTCCCCATTCCGATCGGACTAAATTTACTTCTCCCCGTTTCTGGCGGGAGATAGCCGTTTCTTCTGTGCCTGCTCGAATTCATCGCCGGGCAACCAAGCGGGGACGGTTGAAGCGGTGGCCGCCTTTTGGCCCAGGACGTAGCCGAATTCTGCCATTAACGCGTCGCCGCGGAAGTCCATGTCGGGTTTGTACTCGTCGGAGGTCTGGTGGTAGCGGTGCTCGACGAAATCTTTTGCCTCAGCTTGGCCCCAGGCCGTGTCATGGTCTTTGTACTTCATGCCTTCATTGATGGAGAAAGCAGGAATGCCCACGCGAGCAAGGCTGAAATGATCAGAGCGGTAATAGTGTCCGGCCTCCGGGCGGGAGTCCGGGCGAATCGCAAGATGGAACTCCTTGGCGGTCTCTTCCACGGCCGCATAGAACGTGGTGCGTTCCGCGCCAACGACTTCCACTTCTTCGGGTATGCCGATGGGCGGCAGATCGTCATAGTTCAGATCCAGGATGGGCTCGGTGGGAACTAGCCCGGTGTGTTTGCCGAGATACTCGGAGCCGAGCAGCCCCTGCTCTTCGGCCGTGACGGCAGCAAACAGGAGGGAACGTGGCGGGGCCGGGTGGGTGGCGGCCCACACGCGTCCCAGTTCCAGAAGGATCCCGCAGCCGGTAGCGTTGTCAGCAGCACCGTGGAAAATGTTTGCGCCGGCCGGTTTGGTTTTGTCGATGCCGAAATGATCGTAGTGGGCGGTGTAGAGAACGGCTTCCGCTTTCCTGGCTGGATCAGAGCCCTCGACCATGGCGAGAACGTTGCGCGAGGTGAACGGGTGAACGGAACTGACCACGTGCGCCTTCAGGTTGACACGGAGAGGGATGGGTTTGAAGTCGCGTGATTGCGCCTGCAGAAAGAGTCTGTCGAGGTCCAGGCCCGCCATGGCGACAAGTTTGCGCGCGACATCCTGCTGAATCCAGGATGCAGCTTCCAGTTTCGGTGTGCCATCCAGTTTGAGGAACGATTTTTCGCCACCCCATGAGTTACGCACCACCGTCCAAGGGTAGCTCGCCAAGTCCTCCCGATGAATGATGAGTGTGGCCAACGCCCCGCGGCGTGCCGTTTCTTCAAACTTGTAGGGCCAGCGCCCGTAGTAGGTGAGCGCTTTGCCCTTGAAGAATTTTGGATCGTCAGAAATCGGCTCGCTCACAAACAGCAGAGCCACTTTTCCCTTTAGGTCGTAGCCTTTGTAGTCGTCCCAGTCGTACTCCGGCGCGGAGATGCCGTAGCCCACAAAGACGATAGGAGCATCGATCTCGGCGGATTCAGTCTGTCGTTCATTGGTTGTGACGTAATCGTCGAGCACTTTCAGTGCTAGGGGCGCGCCGGAACGGGGGGCGAGCGCAAAGATCGTCTCCGGAAGAGTTTTCACGCCAACCATAGGGACTTGTTCAAAATAGGTGCCGTTTTCTCCGGCGGGTTTCAGTCCGTAGCTTTTTAACTGCTCGGCAATGTAATCGGCGGCAAGATCGCCACCCTTCTGATTCATGCCCCGGCCTTCGAGTTCGTTACTCGCCAGGTACTTCACATGAGCCCGGATATTTTCGGAATCGAATTTGGGCGTGTGGGATTTTGCCGCCAGCGCCACCGTGGCCATGGCGATAAACGGGATCGCAAACCAAAGTTTACGCATGCTGACTCCCTGAGGAAGAGGATCGTTGCGAGAAAACTGTAACACGCGTGCGGGGGCAGATAGGCGAAGGTAGGTGCCCTCTGCTCTTGTTGCACCGTTTGGTTCCTGGGTCCGGGAGGTCACCCTTGGTGATCGGCGGTCTAGGAACGTCGCGAAAGTGGAGAATGCCAGAAGGTGAACGGCAAAGACCCAGGAAGGCCGGAGCGATTCAGGGCTTGCGGTAAAGGGTGCCCCCTTTCATGACAAAGACGACACGGGTCAGAGTGGAAATGTCGTCCAACGGGTTGCCAGGGACGGCAATGATATCGGCGAAGTAGCCGGGCTTCAGGGCCCCGATTTCATCTGGCCAGCCAAGGAGTTTAGCGCCGTTACGTAGTCCAGCCCGCAGCGCGTCTAGAGGTTTCATTCCGTAGTGCACCATCAAAACGTACTCGCGCGCCTGCGTGCCGTGAGGAAAAGGTCCAACGTCGGAGCCGACGACCATAGGGACGCCAGCGGCGAGCTGCTTGCGAAATTCCTGCGCATGCAGATCGAGCATCGTGCGGTAACGCTGCCCTCGCTCAGGTGTCGTGGGATGTTCTGAAAAGTACTCCCCGATGGCGAAGGTGGGTACGGCAAAGATTTGTTTTTCCTTCATCAGGAGCATGGTTTCGTCGCTGAGTTGATCCGCGTGATCGATGGAAGCCACGCCTGCCTGCGCGGCGTACAACGCACCGGGTTCGCCCGTGGCGTGGACGGCGACGCGCTTTCCCGTTCGAGCCGTTTCCTGGACGGCAATGCTAAGTTCCGCTTCTGTGTATTGAAAGGGCGTGGTGAAGCGGCCGTCGTGCAGAGAGTCGGAACCGGTTTCGTAAATTTTGATGAAGTCTGCGCCCTCCTTTAATTGCTGGCGGATGACGGTGACCAGTTGCTCGGGGGAATTCGCGTAGGTGGCATTGGAGAGGATGTGCTGGCCGGGGTTGTAGCCCATGGCATCTTCGTGGCCGCCGAGAATGTCTATGGCGTTGCCGCTGATGCGCAGCCGAGGACCAGGAATTCGACCCTCATCGATGGCATTACGAACGGCGGCGTCAGCCGAACCGGCGCCTTCCGTGCCCATGTCACGCTCGGCAGTAAATCCGGCCAACAGATCGTCGCGTGCCGCGAGTGTTGCGGCAATGGTGCGTTGCGGGATGGACTCCTCGACGGTTTGCAGGTCTTCGGCGCCGGGATGCAAGAAGAGGTGGATGTGCGCGTCGATCAGGCCGGGCAAAAGAGTCGTGTCACCGAGGTCCAGAATTTGCGCTGCGGGCGGGTGCTTCACCTTTGAGCCGACTTCCACAATGCGGTCGCCCTGCACGAGCACCTCCCCCGGAGTGATGATCTTGCCGGTGTCGATCACCAGTAAACGCTCGGCGTGTAAGACGATAGCCGCGGGGGGAGCCGGGGGGGCTTGAGAAAACGTCGAAAATGCCAGCAAAGAGAGCAGTGAAAGCGAGAAAAAGAAGAGTCGTTGCGCCATGGCGGGAATCATACCACCGCGGCCCAACGGTCATGCCTAACGGAAATATCGAGAGCCTGGGGGAAGCAGGCGCTACCAGGAATGTCCAGGACAAAGAACGAAGAAGGCGTCTCAACTGCCTAAAGGCTGGCCACTCGGCGAATTCGGACCAATGCAGTTCTCGATAAGCAACAGACTCGACCGCAGGAGCGTCCTGGCCGACGGCGCAGGAGAGCGAGAGTACACTCTTAGCCAGGAAGATCCGAGCTCGCTGCCCTTTCCTAGGCACCGCCGCGATCTTGGATCGCACCCCAGTGAGAGTACCGAGAACATAGCGAAGCTGGCGGGTGTTTGTTGGCAAAATGTTCGCGGCCTTTGGCAAAGCGCGCTGAGGACTTGCCGATTCAGAGCCGGGCACCAGAGAAGCTGCAGAACGGCAAACGAGTGCGGTGTGTGGCGAGAGACTCAGGTAGAATGCGGCGGGAGAACAATGATGAAGAGAACGCGGCGAGAGTTCTTGACGGAGACGTCCATAGGCGTGGCGGCGGGAGTGATTGGTGTGGGCGCCGCCGCAGCAGACGCAGCACAGGATCCAGGCCAACAGCAGCCAGCGGGAGCCCCTCCAGCATTTGGCACGGGGCCAGCGGTGGGGCCGGATGTGACTCCTGTGACATTCACGGAGGCGGAAAAATTGGTGCAGGTGCAGATGAGCGAGCCGGACCGCGGGCAGGCCGCCGGAAGTTGGCGCGTGAATATGGCTGCGCTGTACGAGCGGCGAACGGGTCCGCGGAAAATCGCACTGGATGCAACCCTGGCGCCGTTTTCGCGCTACGAGAGCGTGATGCCTGGACAGAAGGTGGTGGCAGGGAAAAATCAATTTAGGCGCAGCCAGAGCGACCCCGGTCCCTTGCCGGAAAAGGAAGAAGACATCGCTTACGCGCCATTGACCAAGCTCGCGCGCTGGATTGAGCAAAAGAAATTAAGTTCGGAGCGCCTGACGCAAATTTACTTGAAACGCATCGAACAATTCAATCCGAAGCTGCGCTGCGTGATCACCTTGACCCGCGAGCATGCGCTCGAACAGGCCAAGGAGGCGGATGCAGAAATTGCGGCGGGAAGATATCGCGGTCCGTTGCACGGAATCCCCTGGGGCGGAAAAGACTTGCTGGACACGGCAGGAATTCCGACGACCTATGGCGCGGAGCCGTATCGCAATCGAATTCCGAAGGACGATGCGGCAGTGGTGAAGCGATTGAACGCGGCTGGTGCGGTGTTGATCGCGAAATTAAGTCTTGGCGCGCTGGCGCTGAATGACATTTGGTTCGGCGGGCAGACCATGAATCCCTGGCTTCTGGAAGAAGGAGCGTCGGGCTCGAGCGCAGGACCTGGAGCAGCGACGGCTGCGGGGCTGGTGGGATTTTCCATTGGCAGCGAGACGGGCGGGAGTATCGTGAGCCCAAGCATGCGTTGCGGCGTGACAGGATTGCGGCCGACCTACGGACGCGTGCCGCGAACCGGAGCGATGACACTCTGCTGGTCGCTGGACAAATTGGGACCGATGACGCGGAGCGTGGAGGATTCGCTGCTGGTGCTGGAAGCGATTACCGGGCCAGATGCGGGAGACCTTTCGAGTGTTCCCTGCACCTTGGATTTTGATGCAAGTGCCAGCGTGAAGGGATTGCGCGTCGGATATTTCCCTGCCTGGATGAACCAAGCGCCCGCGACGGATGTGGACAGAAAAGCGTTGCAGGCCGTGAAGAAAGTGGGGATGGAGCTTGTGGAGGTTGCCATACCAGATTGGCCGTATGGTTCGCTGAACCTGATTTTGTTCGCCGAAGGCGCGGCCTCGTTCGAAGAATTAACCATGGGCGGTGGGCTGAGCCAGTTGCGCGAACAGACCTACGACGCATGGCCGAACATTTTCCGACAGGCGCGGTTTTTGTCGGCAGTGGATTTTGTGCAGACTGACCGGTTTCGGCGAAAGGTGTGCGACGAGATGGCGCGCGTATTCGAGAGCGTGGATCTGCTGCTGGTGCCCTCTCTGCGGGACGACATTCTGACGATCACCAATAATACCGGGCATCCGTCGCTGACAATGCGCGCGGGCTTTGTGGAGGTCGCCGAGACCAGGACGGATTGGGCACCGGATCCGTCGCGGCCGGTCGCGAAGTTTTCCCCGCCGCGGCGCGTCCCGCACGGGATCACTTTGATTGGCAGGTTGTTTGCTGAAGGAACGGTGGGACGCGCCGGGCTGGCGCTCGAGAAGGAGTTCGGAGTCGTGGGGGAACGGCCCCCCGGGTTTTGAGGCGCAGGTAGCTTGGCAAGCTCTTAGCCGACGTAGCGCGTAAAGAGTCCCGCGGCGGTGCCGAGAGCGGCAACCGTAGCATAGGTGGCTCCAGCGACTTTCCAGGAAATGGTTTTGCCGACGACGGAGAGTGAGAAGACGCTGATAATGCCGAGCGTGCAGAGAATCGTGACAACGTAAGGAAGCGGAACGCCCTTGGCCATGGCGATATAGGCAATGGCTACGTCAAAGGCCATAGGCACGGGTAAGAAGGCCGCGAGCAGTGCGACAAGTAGGATGCCGCCGATTGTAACTGGGGCGAAGAGCGCTTGAGGAGGAAGCAGCTCGACTAAGAGAGCACCGAGCACGGCAGCGAGAACCATCAGCGGGAACGCCACACGAAAGACATACCAAGAACTTTTGAGAAACGAACCAAGCGTGCCGACGAGGGCTTGTGTCCAAGTTTCCGATACCGGGATTTCGATCGGACATGGGATGCCAGCAGCTTCCGCCGATTGAGGTGGCGCCATTGCCGGAGCAAAGACAAAAATAAGGAACAAGACGGTGGCGAGCTTGAGGAGAGCGACGGAAAGCGGGAATAGCACGAAGGTCATGGCGAGAACCACGACGTTGAGCGCCGGCGAAGCGAACATGGCGGCGAGCACGGATTCTGTGCTCATGCCGGAAGCGTAGAAGCCGCGGGCGATCGGAGCGATGCAGTTGGTACAAACAGCCAGCGGCATGCCCGCAGCGGCCCCGAACAGAGTATTTAGATAACGGGAATTGGTGCGGCGGCGGCGAAGCGTGGCAAGAAAGGTGAGCGCGGCCGGGCCGAATAAAAACGAAAAGGTCATGCCGATGCGATTCGCGTCGAGCCAATTGACGGTAGTACGCCAAACACGCGTGGTCAGTGGCATGGTGCGATCCACGGCGTAGACGGTGCCGAAGGTGAGAGCGCCGAGCGCTTTTACCTGTGTGCCGGCGTGATAGCGCTTCAGCAGGGCGGGATAGCGTGAATCCACCCAGAAAATGCCTGCGATGGCCACCATGAGCAGAATAGCGAGGACGCGACTGCGCCACGTGCTCTTGGCCGTAGCTACAGTCGGATTGAGATTTAGGGCTGAAGTGTGAGCGGCCATGCGAGTCCTTTTGAGCGTGGCGTGGACATAGGACGCCAACGAATTTGCAAAACTCTACAGCCTGGAGACGGCGAAGAGGAATAGCGGAAAAGGATTAGTGGAAAACTGGTGCGTTCAGGAATCACCCTCGAGGGATTCCGCGATTTCGAGCATTTTGGTGACGCTGTTCAGGTTGCGGCTGGTGCCGATGGTCTGGAGAGTTTTTTCGATGGCCGGCCAAGGCAGCTTGGAGCGGCCAACGCCGTTCGGAAAGTAGATGTAGAGTTCGCTGCCGCGGGCGTGGAGTTCCTCGCCACGAGTGTCAATTTTCAGGAGAGCTTCGCGGGCTTGCTTGCCGGGATCGGCGGCAAGGAAACTGATGAGCAGCTTGGCGGGGTCGATACCATGGCGGCCCGCAAAGGGATTTCTCGCAACGACCTGCCGCAGCTCGGAGGAGGTGCGAAGGACAACACCGGGACGGAAACCGAACTTGCGGTGGATTGCGTCCTGGATGCGCTGAGAGAGGGCTCCAAGATCCTTTTCATCAGAGAGAAAGATAACGTTGCCGCTCTGCACGTATGTTTTTGCGGACTTGAGTTTCAGAGCTTCGTGCACGGCGCGAAGCGCGTCCATCTTGATTTTGTTGTGGCCGCCGACATTGACGCCGCGCAGCATCGAAATCATCGCGGGCATAGTGAGCCTAAGTATACCGCGCACAGGATGGTCGGCCGAAGTACAAGGTCCGAGGCCCTCGGCTTGATCCATCCGAAATTGGGAGGTTCACTACCGTCGCAGGCTAAGCCGCGTCTATACTCCCCTAGTGGGCTGCGCAGGGTGTGTTGCGTCGGCCAGGGAGCGGGTGAAATGAACTTCACGAAGACATTTTCGACATTTGCGATGAGCTGTGCGGCGATTGGCGCGCTGAGCCTGGCGTTCCTCAGTGTCCGTGCACAGGACACCGCGAAGGAAGAGACGCATGGAATTGCCGTCGCGAACATGGACCGCTCCGTAACGCCCGGGGACGATTTCTATCGGTATGCCAATGGGGAGTGGATCAAGCGGACGGAAATTCCACCTGACCGCGCTGGAATTGGAGTCTTCTCGAAATTGGATGAAGTGAGCAGTAAACGCACGGCTGCTTTGATTGAGGAGGCGGCCAAGGCCAATGCCGCGCCAGGCACCGGCAGGAAAAAGATCGCGGACCTGTACAACTCCTACATGGACGAGGCCGGAATCGAAGCCAAGGGTCTAACGCCACTGAAGCCGTATCTGGAGGCCATTGCGGCAATTCAGGACAGGCGCGAATTGGCGTTTGCCCTCGGAAAAAGCTTGCGCGCAGACGTCGACGCTCTGAACAACACGAATTTCCACACCCCGAATCTGTTTGGATTGTGGGTAGCGCCGGGATTCAACGACTCCGAGCATTACACCGCCTACCTGCTGCAAGGTGGGCTGCAATTGCCGGACAAGGAGTACTACCTGGCCGACAGCGAACGCATGCAGCAACTCCGGAGCGCCTACCAGACACACATCTCGGCAATGCTGAAGTTGGCAGGATTCTCGGATACAGACGCTCGCGCAAAAAGGATCGTGGATTTGGAGCACGCCATCGCGGAAAAGCATATCAGTCTGGCGGAGAACGAAGATATTCACAAGGCCAACAACACCTGGAGCCAAGCGGATTTCGGCACGAAAGCGCCGGGGTTGGATTGGTCGGAATATTTTCGCGGGGCGGGATTACGTCAACAGCCGACCTTTATCGTGTGGCAGCCAAGCGCGTTTGTGGGTGAGTCTCGGCTGGTGGCCTCTTTCCCACTGGAAACGTGGAAGGAATGGCTGGCGTATCACGAGATCGAGGCAGCGGCAGGCGTGCTGCCAAAAACCCTCGCCGACGAACGATTTGCGTTTTTTGGAAAGACCCTGACCGGTGCTCAGCAACAGCGTCCACGGTGGCAGCGGGGAGTTGGCGTGGTGAACGGCCTTCTGGGTGATGAAGTGGGAAAGATCTACGCCCAGCGGTATTTTCCGCCAGAAGCCAAAGCGCGAGCAGAAGCGATGGTCGCGAATCTGATCGCAGCGTTTCGGAAGCGTATTGATGCGCTGGCGTGGATGGATCCGGCCACGAAGGCAGAAGCCCAGGCGAAGCTGACGACACTATACGTGGGCGTCGGGTATCCAGAGACCTGGAAGGACTATTCGGGATACGAAGTGAAGCCCGACGACATTTTCGGAAATGTTTGGCGTGGCCGGATGTTCGATTATCAGGAGAACCTGGCTCGACTGGGCAAAGCGGTGGACCGCCATGAGTGGACCATGACACCGCAAACAGTGAACGCGGTGAATCTGCCTTTATACAATGCGTTGAGCTTCCCCGCGGCTATCCTGCAGCCGCCTTTTTTTGATCCCCAAGCACCGGACGCGGCGAATTACGGCGCGATCGGCTCGGTCATAGGCCACGAGATCAGCCATACGTTCGACACGGAAGGCAGCGCGTTCGACTCCAAGGGCCGCGTGCGCAACTGGTGGACGGATGCGGACCTGAAGCATTTTGAAGCGGCTACAGCCAAACTGGCGGCGCAATACGACACCTACAAGCCGTTTCCGGATCTTTCCGTGAACGGGAAACAGACCCTCGCGGAAAACATCGCGGACGTTGCGGGAATTTCTGCGGCGTACGATGGCTACCGTGCGGCGCTAGGTGGAAAACCGGCGCCGGTGCAGGATGGGTTCAACGGCGACCAGCAGTTTTTTGTTGCCTTCGCCCAGAACTGGGGAGCAAAAGCGCGAGAAGCCGCGCAACGCCAGCAAGTCATGACGGATCCACACGCCCCCGCCGAGTATCGCGCGGACACCGTGCGCAATATCGACGCATGGTATGAGGCCTTTTCGGTGAAGTCAGGAGAGAAGTTGTTTTTGGCGGCACCGGAGCGCGTTCGCATCTGGTAGCCCTACAGCGGCGGGGCTTTAGACCCAAAAGTACTAAATCGCCTCTCGAACCAGGCACCGCGTTGTACGGGCACAGCACTGCTGTGCCCCCTGCCGGCAAGAATCGCCTGCAAAGCGAGGGGTAGCTCTCCTTTCCATTTCTTTGTGCGGTTCTTATTTCTTAACGGCGCGGTCTTTCAGCAGGTTCTTCAACTCCGACATGAATTCCTGCACGTCCTTAAAGTCCATATAAACACTGGCGAAGCGAACGTAGGCCACTTTGTCCAGCTTTTTGAGGCGATGCATGATCATTTCGCCGATTTCCGTGGTGGTCAGTTCCCTCTCCGTGGCTTCATGCACAACCCCCTCGATCTCGTCCACGATGGATTCCAGTTTAGGGGTAGGCACGGGGCGTTTTTCGCAGGCTTTCAGCAGACCCTGAAGAATTTTCTGACGCTCGAACCGTTCGCGCCGGCCATCCTTCTTGATGACCATGTAGGGAATTTCGTCGATGCGCTCGTAGGTCGTAAAACGGCGGGAGCATTTGAGGCATTCGCGGCGACGCCGGATGGTATCGCCGGTGCGCCCTTCGCGGGAGTCGATTACCTTGTCATCCACGTGCGCACAAAAAGGACACTTCACTCGAGGGAATCTCCTGTTGCTACGAGCATATAACAAAACTTGAGTGCAGCGAGAGAACGAGCGCTACAAGGGCTTGGATGGATGCTCCAGAATTTCCGCGCCGATTTCTACACCCTCCTGCTGTCGCATGCGGCGAAGTTCGCCGAGTGAAACGCCTTCTTTGAGCAGCAGGGGTAGGCCTGCGAAAGTGCAGGAGGCAAAGGTCACCAGCCAGAGCACCATCGCTGCGGCAACCGCTGCTTCCTGTCCGACTGCATACAAATGCGTGAAGGCCACGATCGAAAGCGCCTGCGCGCCACCCCCCACACCAGGCAGTTGAACCGCGGAACCCACCATGTTGAACACGAGAATGACCATCGCGTCGGTGTAGGAGAGCGTGCCGAGGCGTCCGCCAAAACTCTGGGCCACGAGGTAGTAACAGAGCGCCACAAGCGCCCAGTGCAGCAGTGACAGAAAGACAGCCGCAAAGAGATCGCCCCAGGTTCGGACCGTCTGCACGCCTCGGGTGAAACCAAGAAGAATGCGCGCAACGCCGGCACGCCATCCGTGTTCCGCCAGCCAAACTTCCATGCGTCGCTCCAGAAGCGCGGAACCGTGAAAGCGAAGATAGACGAGTCCAGAAATAGCCACGACGGCACCGAGGGAAAAGAAAGTTCCGGCGGTTCGGGCCGCCTTTTCAAAGGCGGAGCTGGTGCCATCGGCGGCAAGACGCCCGGAAGATTCAAATACCAGCAGACCAATGGCTGCGAGGACGGCGGTCGAGGCAGCGTCCAGAATGCGCTCGAGAGCGTAAATGCCAAACGTGTCGGCAATGGGGATTTTATCTTTGCGGGAAATGAGCAGCGGGCGAATCGGTTCTGCGGCGCGCCCCAGCAGGAACAGAGCGCTGAACCCGGCGAGGTTCATCGCATAGATATTCCAGAAATTGGCAGCCCCGACGTGCCTTTGAAATCTCTGCCAGCGGAGGGAGCGGATGGCGTAACAGCCGTAAATGGTGAGTACGCTGAGAAAGAGATCGAGGTAGTTTGCCCCGCGAAGGACATCCCACAGCTTGGCACCACTGAATTGGCTGAGGTGCAGTAAACCGCGGGAACGAAACAGAAGGAAGGCGATAATGCACGCGCCAAGACCCAGCAGCCACCACTTCCTCGACCTGACAGGCATATAGGTTGAGCCTAATGGGGAAGGTGCAACCCGTCAAGCATCGGTAAGCAATTCAAATGCAAGGCCTTGTTTCGGTGCGCGGAGACGAGTTAAGATGCGACCCAGTTGGTAGGTTGGGGTCGCCTGTGACGGGGAACATTTTGGGGGCAATTTACGTTCCAATAGATGACAGGCCGAGTAACCCTTTTAAAGGGTTATGCCTGAGCAGGTTACTGGAGAATGGGGCTAAGAAAGCTTGGAGCAGGATGCCCAACTGGTCCAGCGTTGCCTCCAGGGCGATGGCTCGGCCTGGGAGGAACTTGTGCGCCGCCACTCGCGCCGCATCTTTAACGTGTGCTACCGATTCGTAGGTAACCGGACAGAGGCCGAGGATATTTCGCAGGAAGTCTTTCTGCGCGTGTACCGGACCCTGGGGAGCTACCGCTCGGCACACGGTGGATTTGCGACGTGGATGACCAGCGTGACAAGAAATCTGCTGATTGACCACTACCGAAGAACCAAGCGAGACCGCCAGACGGACTCGCTCGATGATGCTATGCCCGTCGTGGAGAACAAGGAATCCGCAGCGCGGCGCCCGGATCAGGTGGCCTTGCTGAACGAGTTGAGCGGGCAGGTGCAATCGGCACTGACGAGGCTTTCGCCGGAGTTGCGCGAGGCCGTGATTTTGCGAGACCTGCAACAGCTGGAGTACGCGGAGATTCAACAGGTACTCGCGGTCCCGGAAGGAACAGTGAAGTCGCGAATCAATCGGGGACGGATCGAGTTGGCGAAAATATTGCAGCAAATGGGAGTGAGGCCGTCATGAAGACGGGCAAAATGACAGAGAATTTGATAATTCTAGGGGCAGAAGAAATGCTGCCCGTGGGGGTCGAACGATGACCTGGACATGCGACCTAACTGAAGCGCAGCTGAGCGACTACCTCGAAGGGCTTCTACAAGCGGCTGAACGCGCTGCCTTCGAGGCACATGCGCAGAGCTGCCCAGAATGTGGACCGTTGCTCGCGAGCGTAAAAAGCCTGGTCAGCGAGTTGCGATCGATGGAAGAAGTGGAGGCACCGCCGCGATTGGTGTACTCCATCCTGGACAAGACACTTGGTCCGCGGGAGAGCGTTAGCGGTTGGCAGGCATTTCGGAATTTCATGCGTGGGTTGGCAACGCCCAAGTTTGCCTACGGCGGCGCGAGCGTCATGGCGACTTTCGTCATCGTGGTGGGAGCATCGGGTATTTCGTTGCGGAAGCCCAAACTGGCAGACCTACAGCCGGCAACGGTAGTGCGGAATGTGGATCGGCAGGCGCACCTGGTCTACGCGCGAAGCGTCAAGTACGTGAGCGATTTGCGCGTGGTGTACGAGATTCAATCGCGCCTGCGCCAGGGCGAGAACGAACTGCAAGTTGCTCCGGAGGAAAACACGCCGAAGTCCGCACCAGATAAACAGCCGGGTCAGACCGACGACCACACTCGCACGCAACCCAAGCAGCAGAATCGCGCCAATGAGCTCGCTCGCCAAGTGGAACTGCTGGCGGCACAGTGTCCCCTCGTGTTGGAGAGGAGCGTTCGATGAAATGTGCTGTCCATCCGGAGGTGGAGGCATCGGGCTTTTGCCGGAACTGCGGGAAACCCATGTGTCCGGCATGCGTGCGGCCAGTGCGTGACGTGCTCTACTGCGAAGAGTGTCTCGCAAAGGTCGTAGGACTAGCGCCCGCTCAGCCAGTGGTCACGACGGAAGGAGCTGTGGCACCGGTCATGCCGCCGGCCATTCCCGTGGCTGCGGTTCCTCCGCCTGCTCCTGGAGCGGGCGCGCCCGTGCTGGCTTTCATTTTGGGACTGGTGCCCGGCCTGGGTGCCATCTACAACGGCGAATACAACAAAGCGCTGCTCCACATTATTATCTTCGCAGGCATAATTCTCGGTCTGAATCTCGATCTGGGTGACGGCGCGGAAGCGGTGCTGATCTGCGGCGTAGTGGTTTTCCCCTTCTACATGGCGATTGATGCTGTGCGAACGCTGAAAGCCCGCCAAACGGGAGAGAATTATCAGGACCCGCTGGAGAACTGGAGTAAACAAAAAGCGATCGGACCCGTTCTTTTGATCGCCCTGGGTGGCCTCTTCCTTCTGCGAAATTTTGGGTTCTTCGATTTCTTCCGGATGCGCGAACTTTTCTTCCCGCTGATTCTGATTGGGATTGGAGCTTGGCTGTTGCGGAGTCGCATGGGCGGACAGAGTTAATGGGAGAGAAACCATGAGCACACAAGCACGGTGCCGCTGCCAAAGCTGCATGATTCGCGGAATGATGGGTCCCGCCCTCCTGATTGTCCTGGGCATTCTCTTCCTGCTGCATCAGGTGCGCGGTGGCCGGCTTGGTTTCGATAATACCTGGCCGATCATTCTACTGGTGATCGGATTGGTGCTCCTGGCTTCTTCGCTCGCATCCCGGGATGGCCACGTCGACACTGCCCCAGCGATCGCCACGCCGGTACCTCCAGCTGTGCCACCCAGCGTTCCTCCGCAAAGGCCGTATAGCGGTCAGGGGCAATAAGGAAATTATGGCGGGCACCCGGACGCGAAGCAGCGGTCTTTTTTCCGGCTTGGTCCTCATCTCCGTAGGAATCCTCCTGCTGCTGCACAATTACGGCCATTTGGAGTTGCACACTTTGTTCACGCGCTGGTGGCCAGTGTTAATTATTTTTTGGGGTGTGATCAAGCTGTATGAGCGCACCGCGGGCCGGCGATTCGGCGGAAGCGGTGGGGGGATAACCGGCGGCGAAGTATTCCTGGTCCTGGGGATGCTCGCGTTACTGGGCATTGTCGTGGCCGTGGACATCGGCAAAGAGAAGCTCGGGTCCATCATCGAAGTTCCTGGCGATAACTATGAATTTGATGCGGAAGTGACGCCCAAGACGGTTCCGGCAAACGCGCACGTCTTGGTTAGGACCATTCGTGGGGACATAACGGTGCGTGCCTCGGATGACGCGCAGATCCAAGTGTCCGCGAAAAAGAACGTGAAGACTTGGAACGAAAATGAGGCACAAGGAATCGCCAAGCCAGTCACCGTGGAAATCAGCCAGAACGGAGACACCTACGAGGTGCATCCAAGCGGGTACGATACCTCCGACGCTCGCATCAGCGTGGACCTGGACGTTTCCGTTCCCAAGAAATCGGCTCTCGCCGTCAAAACGGAAAAAGGCGATGTGACCATCTCCGATTTTGAGACTGGTATCAGCGTGACAGATCAAAACGGGGATGTGGAAGTGCGTGGCACGAATGGCGACGTTTCCGTGGAGATGAAAAAAGGCGATGTGAAGGTATCGGAAACCAAAGGAGACGTAAGGATTTCCGGCAAGGGCGGCGAGATTGAAGTGAACGAAACCTCCGGCAGTCTGACCGTGGAAGGAGATTTCTACGGACCAGTGCGCACGGACAGGGTGCTGAAGGGCGTTCGAATGGTGTCGCCCAAAACGGACCTCACGGTTTCCTCGCTTGCGGGCCATATGGAAGCCGGGAGCGGAAATTTGGACGTGATCGATGCGCCGGGGAATGTGAGTTTGCGAACGCGCGATACAGAAATCAATGTCGAGAATCCCGGTGGTAAAGTGGATATCGATAACCGGAACGCGCAGACCACCGTTCGGTTTACCACCGCGCCGAAAGAAGACGTAACCATTACCAACTCATCGGCGGGAATTTCCCTAACCATCCCGGGCAGTTCGAGCTTTGAGATTGAGGCCAACTGTCGGAATTGCGATATTGACTCGGAGTTTTCCGGGCTCGGACCGGTCAAGGCTCCTTCCGGGGACGCCAGCATGGCCGGCAAGTATGGGTCGGGCCACGGACCGAAAATCACGTTGAAGACGAGCTACGGAAATATTGAGCTGCGCAGAACCTCCATCACACCAAAACCCATGCCCGTGCCCACGCCGATGCCTGTCCCTAAGCCGATACCTATGCCGAAGGTGCCGAATTCACAGGTTCCCCCCGCAACGGAACAGTAGGGGCTATTGCTGCGCTGCGGCGAGGCGGCGCAATTCCTGGAAAAATGTGGGATAGGAGACGCCAGTGCAATCAGCGTCGCGAATGCGGGTTTCGCCGGAAGCAGCGAGGCCAGCCACGGCGAAAGCCATGGCGATACGATGATCCCCGCGAGAATCAATCTCAGCACCGTGGAGTTTTCCTGAAGAACGGCCTTCGACAAGTAGACCATCGGGTCGTTCTTCCACGGCGGCGCCCATGCGCTTTAAATTTTCCGCAAGCGCGGCGATGCGATCGCTCTCCTTTACGCGCAGTTCGGCGGCGTCGCGAATCTCAATTCCCTGCTCCGTATACGGACCCAGCGCCGCAAGCATGGGCAGTTCATCAATCAGAAGAGGTACCAGGTCGCCGGAAATTACGCCACCCTTGAGTTGCGCTCCCTTGATGGAAAGGTCGCCAGTGAGCTCCCCCTGCTTGGTCTGCAGGTTGACGATGGTGACGGACGCGCCCATTTGAGTGAACAGATCCAGAATAGCGGAACGCGTGGGGTTCAAGCCCACGTTGCCAATATACAGATTCGATTCGGGGAGAAGCGAAGCCCCAGCAATGAAAAATACCGCGGAAGAGAGATCGCCCGGAATATCTGCGGAGATTGGCCGCAGCGCGGCATTGCCATTGCCCGCGGCGATTCCCGTAATCGTGATGGTGCGACCGTTCTTTCGAACCGGAGCATCAAACTCAAGGAGTGCCAGTTCCGTGTGATCGCGGGTGGTACTAGGTTCGGTCACGGAAGTTTCACCTTCGGCATAGAGGCCGGCCAGAAGCACCGAAGATTTCACCTGAGCGCTGGCCATGGGCATCTGGTAGTGAATGCCGTGCAGCTTGCCGCCGCGTATTTCGAGCGGTGGGAAATTTTCATCGCGACCGTGAATGTCGGCGCCCATTTCGCGAAGCGGAGTGATGACGCGTTTCATCGGGCGTTTTTGCAGGGAAGCGTCGCCGGTAATCCTTGTGGCGAAGGTCTGGCCACTGAGGATGCCGGAGAGCAAACGTATGGTGGTCCCGGAATTTTCCGCATCTAGCGTGCGCCAGGAACTTTTCAAGCCGCGCAGTCCACTCCCGGTGATTTGGATGGTGGAACCCTGGACTTTAACGCCGGCCCCTAGCGATCTGATGCACCCAAGCGTGCTATGGCAATCGCGCGCTGCAGCGAAATTGCGAAGTTCACTGGTGCCGCCGGCCAATGCCGCGAGCATGGCGTAACGATGGGAGATGGATTTATCGCCGGGCAGTTCGAGCCCTCCGGAAAGCGCCTTGATGGCTTGGATGGATTCAGATTTCACGATGCATGCCAGTTTAGCATGGGCCGATTCGTCGACCTGCGGCCAGACCCCAATCGAACCGCGGTACCACGAGTGGCCGTTCAACGGAAGGCGAGAATAGGAGTGAAAAATTAACTGTACCGCTGGACAGTTTCCCTGGAGAACTAAATCAGAAATCCTGGGTAAGTTATCGACAACCGAGTACGTATCATCAAGTGGAAGGCATGGTAGCGCAGGATCGGTCTTCGAGCCCTGACGGTTATCCCAAGAAGAGAGGAAGTATGTTTGCCCGTAAGACGATATTGCAAATTTTGACCAATGCCGCGATCGGCGTTGGAGCGCTGTTCCTGGTGGGAGTTCTCTTAGCAGCGATGCCGAATCATCATGCGCCGACTGTGGCCCTGACCACCCCCGAAGCAGCGCAAGACCCACAGAGCGTGGAGCATGCGAGCATGCCCGGTATGAAAATGGATGCGGACGACGCTTCTACGGGCGAGCATGGCGCCATGCTGGATATGCAGCACATGCACCACGCCGATACGCCGCACATGCACATGACTCCGTCACGGCCACAAGCAGCGGAAGACCAAAAACGGGCGGACGACATCGTGGAACAACTGCGCTCCGGGATTGAGAAATACAAGGATTACCATGTGGCGTTGAACGATGGCTTCAAAATCTTCATGCCCAATGTGCCCCAACAGGAATACCACTTCACGAATTATGCGAATGGGTTTTTGGAAGCGTTTACGTTTGATCCGGCGCGGCCCACTTCCCTGCTGTACAGAAAAACAGCCGTTGGATATGAGCTTGTTGGCGCGATGTACACCATGCCAAAGCGTGCCAGTGAAGAGCAATTAAACGAGCGCGTGCCGTTAAGCGTAGCAACCTGGCACCAGCACACGAATCTCTGCATCCCGCCAAAGGGCGACCGGCGCCACGCCGATTGGACCAAGTTCGGGCTGCGAGGCTCGATCGCGACAGAGGCTGCTTGCAACGCGGCGGGTGGAACTTTTTATCCGGTAATTTTCGGCTGGATGGTGCACGTGTACCCCTACGAAGACAGCACGCCGAAGATCTTCGCGATGCATCACCACGATTAACCTTTGCAATCCATCCCGATCGCGGTACTCCCCGGGTGTCAGTCCGGGAGAACCGACAGTTTCCGAGCCCGCCGAAAGGCGCCCGCCAGACGCGAGACGGTAATCGCGATCTGCAGGACACCCGCAACCGTTTCCAAAGCCGCAAACAGGCGAGCCACCGGGGGGACAGGGATGATGTCCCCATGGCCCGGCATGGTCAGAGTCACAAGGTTGTAGTAAAGAAATCCGGCGCGATGCGTAGGGGCCTGTTGGGGAAGGCCAGTTTCGCGGAACGCTGGCTGAAGGGTAACCGGTCAACGGTTCATTGGTCTTTCAGCTTCAACCGGTGTTTGTTCTCTTCGAGGAATGCGCGAAGGTCATTCGAGATATCCAGTAGACGGATCCACTGTTCGTAATACAGCGTCACCGGGAAGCGGCCCAGTCCATAGACGCTGACGCCACCCTTTTCACCGACGCGGAATTCCAGCGTGCCCCTCTTGCGGCCTTCGGTCTTTTTCTCGAGTTCGGCAATCCGTGCTAGCAGTTCTTCTTTGGTTGGTTCGGACATGAAACGTCTCCTGTGAAAACATCCTCGCATACACGGGGAGTTGTGCGCTACCCGCGAGGCGATTGCGCACCCTTTGCGCTCCTCTCTGTAGGACAGGCCTTCTCGGGCGAGCCGCTCTCGACTGGGACGACCTCACAGCCAAGGGGAGGACTAGGACTTCTAAGACGACAGGACTAGAACGGTCTGGCTGGAGGTTCAATTGCTATGCCAGTCGCCGCCCGGTATCATGCTGCCTTCCTACGGGGGTTACGTCTATCTGTCTATGGGCCAACATTTCCAGAGGTTAAGAGTGATTTGCCTGGCGGCCCTTCTCATGGGGCTTTTCCCCGCACTTGTCAGCTCTCAACATTCGACGGAGATTATGCCCGTTGACCAGGTAAAAACCGGGATGCAGGGATACGCCTACACGATCTTTGCAGGCGATCAGGTGGAAAAGTTCGACCTGGAAGTGTTGGGGGTCATGCCTAACTTCCTGGGGCCGAAACAGTCCATCATCCTGGTCGAGCTGAAAGGTCCCAAGGTGGAACATACGGGCGTTGTGGCCGGGATGAGCGGGAGTCCGGTCTATCTCGAAGGTCGGCTGGCCGGAGCGCTCTCTCTGAAGTTGGGGATTTTTACAAAGGAAGCAATCGCGGGTGTGACCCCGATCGAAGATGTACTGCGTCCACCCGCGCCCGCTGCCGCGGCACAAGCCTCGCCACAACAATTCGGATTGCCGAAGGATGCAGTAGCGCGAAACACTTTGCCGAGTGGGTCGGCGCTGGAGCCGATCGAGACACCACTGGTATTTTCTGGGTTTCAGCCAGCCGCACTGCAACAGTTCGCTGGGCAGTTGCTGAGTTACGGGCTGGTGGCCACGCAAGGCGGTTCGGCAAATGACCAGAAAGACGATGTTCACGCACATCTGGCGCCAGGCGACATGGCCGGGATGGTACTGGTTCGTGGTGATTTGTCGATCAGTTCCGCCTGCACGGTGACGGCGGTTCAGGGCGATCGAGTGTTTTTGTGCGGCCATCCATTCATGAGCCTGGGTGACATTCAGATGCCGATGGCACGCAGCCAGGTGGTGACGACGTTGTCCTCCTCACTGGCCTCCACGAAGATCGTAAATGTGGGCGGATCCATTGGCACCATCACCGGCGATCATCTGACGGCGGTGACCGGAACGTTGGGAGCACCTCCGGCGATGGTTCCGCTGGACCTGAGTTTCGTCGCCGGGGCGGGCGAGAAAAAACTCCACTTTGAAATGGTGAATCATCCCAAACTGACTCCGCTGCTGGTGGCCATGACAACCTTCAGCGGGGTGACGCAGAACTCGCTTTATGGTGAGGGAACCACGCTGCATCTGACCGGCGAAATCCAGTTGAAGGGCCACGTGCCAGTAAAGCTGGAAAACACATTTGCGCCAACGGATTCGCTGATGCCGGACGGGATGCCCATTGCGATCGTGGTGCAAAACGTGTTCGGCCGGCTGTTTGGCAACAATTATGAAGTTCCAGCCGTTGAACATGTTTCCTTGCGTGTGGAAAGCCTGCCGGGTAGGAACTCCTACACCATCGAGAGCGCCTGGTTGGAAAAGGGAGAAGCCTCGCCGGGGGAGAATCTGAAGGTTCGTGTGCAGCTGCGGCCCTATCGTGGCGCGGCACGCATCGAAGAAACAACCGTGCATGTGCCAGACCAGATTGCGCGAGGCACAGCGCTAAGGGTGCTGGTGAGCGATGCGGACTGGATGAACCGCGCCTCGCGTGGCTTCAATTTTGGCGGGATGCCCGGTGGAGCTTCCGGACCTGAAGGCATGGACCAATTGATTGCGCTGATCAATCGCGAACGACACAATGACCGGCTGTATGTGGGGGTGTTCGTGCCCGCGCCGATGATGGTCTGGGACGACAAAGAACTTCCGAACGTGCCGCTTTCAGCGATCAGCATCATTGATGGCCGCCCGACGCCGGGTAGTGTGCAAGTGCTGAGAGAATCGCTGGCAAGTGAATCGTCTGTCGTAATGGGTGGGCCTGTGGCTGGGCTCATTTCGCTCAATTTACAAATTCGGTGACCCCGTTTATGTCGAAACCATGGAAACAACTCTTGCTCCTGGCGTTGTTGCTCTGCGGCATCGCTACTTCCAGCATCGCAGACCACACGCGGCGCTGGAGACAGTCGACGTATGAAGAGTTCTTGAAAGGAACGGCGAAGGGCGTGGCCGTGCGCAGCGACGGCCATCTAGAGCTTGCGCCGAAGTTCACGCTGGTGGCCGACGCGGATGCTTCCTATTTGTGGTCCCTGCGAACGGATGCCTCGGGAACTCTCTATGCCGGTGGCGGGTCGCCCGCAAAAGTATTCCGGTTCGATGCGAGCGGAAAGCCGAAAGCGGTATTCGAATCGACGGACCTGCTGGCGCAATGCATCGCATTTGACCAAAAGGGTACGTTATACGTGGGGACCTCACCGGATGGCAAGGTGTACAAAATCTCCCCCAGTGGTGAGAAAACTGTGTTCTTCGAACCGAAGACGAAATACATCTGGGATTTGGCTTTTGGCGCGGACGGTATTCTGTATGTCGCCACCGGAGACAAGGGGCAGATTTACGCCGTCTCGCCCGGGGGCAAGGGCGAGATTTACTACGCCAGCGATGAGGCACACATCAAAGTGCTGGCGTTCGACGGAAAAGGAAACCTGCTCGCAGGAACGGAGCCGAACGGGCGTGTACTGCGGATTCGCCAAGTGGGCGAGAGGAGCGAAGAGAAAAAACCCGAATCGGGCGCGGCCGAAGCCTTCGTCGTTTACGAGACCGCCAAACGCGAAGTGACTTCCATGGCGGTGGGCGCGGACGGGAGCGTCTACGTGTCCGCAATTGGAGACAAATCCCGCGGCGGAGGCATGGCACAATCGACCGTGATTACCACGGCGCAAGGCACAACCACGGTCATGAATACGGGAATGCAGGGCGGAGCGGTTTCGGTGCCATTCGTGGCCTTTCCCCAGTCGATTTCGAGCAGCATTTACCGCATTACGTCTGACGGAGTGCCGGAAGAGGTGTGGACCTCGCGGGACGAAGTGGTGTATGCGCTCGGCTTAAACTCCGATGGACGCTTGCTGGCGGGCACGGGAAACAACGGATCGCTGCTCGTCATTGACGGACGGGGCGTGTACGCGCAGCTCGCCAAAGCAGGCTCGGCGCAGATCACCGGAATTTCACGCGCCTCGAACGGCAAAGTGTACTTGTGCACGGCCAATCCGGGAAAAGTGTTTTCGCTCGGACCAGACTATGAAGCCGAAGGGACTTTCGAATCGCAATCGTTCGATGCGAAGTTGTACTCACAATGGGGACGAATCGAATGGTGGGGACCGCCGGCGACAACGGGGAGCGCGAAAACCTCCAAAGAGAGTAGAGAACCCCGTCTGGAATTTTACGTGAGAAGCGGCAATACCGAAGATCCGGCAAAGGAATGGTCCCCGTGGTTTGGGCCGTACACCACGACAGACACCCGCGTGGAAGCACCCTCAGCGCGATTCCTGCAATGGAGAGCGGTAATTCACGACGGGCGCCCCGGGGACGGCATCGATTGGGTAAGTGTGGCCTACTTGCCGAAAAACGTTGCGCCGGTGATCGATGGAATCTCGATACAGGATCCGGGAGTTCGAGCGCAGGTGCCCCTGGGAGTTGTGGGACAGCCAGGGAATGCGCCGCTCAAACAGCCGCCAACGCCAAACCCCACCCCGGGAGCCATTGTCCTCAACGCAAACCCCGGACAGAAATTCGAGATGCAACCGCAGGGGACATCGCAGAAGGGCTATCAGTCTGTGTTGTGGTCGGCACACGACGACAATGAGGATGACTTGAAGTTTTCGGTCTACTTCCGCGGAGAGAATCAAAAGGATTGGTTGCTCCTCAAAGGCAATCTGGACCAGAAATTCTACTCGTGGGACACCACGTCGATGCCCGACGGTGCCTACTATCTGAAGATTGTCGCCAGCGACGCGCCGTCGAATCCGCCGGAAGTGGCGTTGAAGGCAGAGCGAGAGAGCGAACGTTTTGAGGTGGACAATACCACACCCACGATCGGGAAAATTGACGCGAACCCGACAGGGATGAATGCCGACCACTCCCTCGGGGTTTCCTACGATTTCCAGTTCACGGCCAGCCATCCCACCAATAGCATCGAGCGTGCGCAATACAGCGTAGACGGTGGCGACTGGATCTTAGTAAGGCCGACGAGCGGCATCAGCGACTACAAGAGCGAAACATACGCGTTTACTGTGCGCGGACTCAGCCCGGGCGAGCACACCATTGCCGTGCGCGCCTACGACCGCTTCGAAAATGTTGGATCCGAGAAGACCACCATCCAGATTGCCGGTACCAAGAATTAGCCGCGGTCCCGTTGGAGGACAGCCTTGGCGTTCCATGCCGAAAAGAGATCGGGAAAGTCTAACCCCGTGGTTTTGTGGGATCCGATGGGGTTGCTGCAATGCGGGCTGGTGATTCCGGGGATTTCTTTGGCTCAATGTACATCTCAATTTCCGCGCCAAAACCCATCCTGCCGTCGCTGTACGCATCAGGCTTGGCATGAACCAGGCGGGCGCGGCAGTGTGTCTCGTCGGACTTCCCGCCAGTGACTTCGGCGGGCAGATTCAGCGTGGCTTCGATGGGCATGCCCACCTGGAGCGGGGCGGAGGTCACGAAGAAGAACCCTCCGCGAGAGATATTGGTGGTTTCGGCGAAGTGCTCGGCCGGCCCAGAAGCCAATCCGACGGGCCGAAAACGCAGCGGAACACGAATGCGAAAGCGCTCAAGTTGTCGGCGTTCCGAGTAGGGCACGTATGTCTCCGTACCGGGTGAATCGGCGGACGGACCCGGGTCATGGCTTGGGACACTAGGGTAACAGAGGTGTACATAGCGTCAAGGAGGTATAGGTAGTGCTAAAGAGGGGGTACTCCCGGTATCGGGGATTTTGGAGAATGTGGGCATACCGTGGCCTTTTGGATATTTGTCCTACTCGCCCCCTCGCGCATTGGGCTCGGTTTACGGTGGTGAGCAGGGTCAATCTCTGCACGTGACTAGCAAAGGATTGCATGCCAGGGCGGTCAGAAGTACAGTATCGCTGACCCGGGAGGGCGGAACGGAAATACCGGCAAAGAAGTTCGCCGTAGCTCCCCTGTCCCCGCCGAACGAGCGCTAACTCCTGGCGCAGTTTTCTGCCATTCTAGGAGTGAAGGAAACCTGTCGCCGTGGGCTGGCTAAATGATCTGCCAGGGGCGCCAGGCAATGGAGGTCCAGGCCATGTTTCTCGATTACTATCGCCTGCGCAAGCAGCCATTCTGCGCTACGCCCGACCCAGCGCATGTGTTCCCCAGTCGCGCGCATCGCGAGGTGCTGGACGCATTCACGGAGTCGATCGTCCGCGATCGGGGAAATCTGGCTCTCCTCGCTGAGCCCGGCTTGGGCAAAACGACACTTCTCCATTTATTGCTCGAAAGATTGTGCGATTCTTCACACCATGCCTTGCTGTTCCAGAAGAACTGCAATTCCAGCCAAATCTTCCAATTCCTCCTGGGTGCGCTGCGAGTCGATACCACGGGAATGGAACTCGCCGCCATGCAGGGCAAGTTCAATCAAATCTGGTTTGCGGAGATGCTCGCGGGCAAGCGCATTGTCCTGCTATTCGATGATGCGGAAGATTTGGACGACGCAGTGGTTGAAACCATCCGGCAACTTTCCAGGTATGAGACCCCAAACACCAAATGGATCCAGGTCGTTCTGGCTGGACAACCGCGACTCCAGGAGCGACTGGACCAGGGAAAGCGGAAGCAATGGCAGCAGCGCCTCGCGATGGTACAGCAACTTCGACCGTTCTCGCCGATGGAAACAGCAAGCTACGTTCGGCACCGCCTAAAGGTGGCGGGTTATTACGGCGAGGCTCTGTTTGACCCGGAGGCTTTGGCAGTTGTGGCCGTAAGGAGCGAGTGCATCCCCCAAAACATCAACAGGATCTGTTCCCGCGCGATGTTGGAAGCCTATGCCAGAGGGCTGCACGCAGTCTCGGCGGAAATCGTCGAGAAGGCCGATCAAAACCTAAGCATCGCAGCTTCCGTCAATGTAGTGACCTTGCCAGGCTCTTCAGAAGGGCTTGCGGCGGACGATCCCGGGGAAGGAGCGGTAGGCTCTAGAAAGACAGAGCTCACGTACAAATCGTCTTCGCAGGTCAACCGACCCCGCTCAGGACTCTGGGTCGGTGCAATCGTTGCCATTCTGCTCTCCGCAGGCTTGGCCCTCCCGCACGGGATGCTACGGGGAATGACGCAAATGATGCGCGGGCAAGCGACGGAAATAAAGAGCCCGGTGCAGCAAGAAGAAGCAGCAGTGCTTGTAAGTCCGGATCGCAAAACGCCAGATGCTCCAGAACAACCTGTGGTTGCGCCGAGCCGCGATCTGAGTTCGGATACGACAAGACATGACGTCGCAAAGGCCACGCCGGACGCAGGCACGGACCACGCGACGCAGCTCTCACTGACACGGGAGTTGGGGCTAAAGATCAACCGCATCGTGATTGATCCCGGGCATGGCGGCAACGACACAGGCGCAACTGGACCGCACGGCCTGCTGGAAAAAGATGTTTGCCTTGAAGTGGCGCTGCGTTTGGGCCAACTCATTGAGGAAAACATCCCCGGTGCGGAAGTAATCTACACTCGTAAGGACGACAGTTATGTCCCGCTGGAGGCGCGCACGACGATCGCCAACGACGCCAACGCGGACCTGTTTATCTCCATTCACGCGAATTCAAGCGGTTTCCGCGAAGTTCGCGGCGTCGAAACTTACTATCTGAGCCTCGCGGCGTCCAAGGACGCCAAGGAACTTGCGATCCGCGAAAATGCGCTGACGCAATCTTCGCTCCACGACCTGCCGGACCTGGTAAACAAGATCACGCGTAACGAGAAGATCTCAGAATCGAGGTCGCTCGCCGTGGAGATCCAGTGCGCGCTCTCTGGACGGCTGCAGCTTGTAAACCGGCGCGAGAAAGACCGTGGCGTAAAGCAGGCGCCGTTCATGGTGTTAACCGGTGCCAACATGCCTGCAGTGCTCTCGGAGATCTCCTTCGTCAGCAATGCGACCGATGAGAGCCTGCTCCTCGGGAGCAGCCAGCGCGAGCGCGTCGCCGAGGGCCTCTACCGCGGGATCGCGGTATATCTGGACGGATTGCATGGTGTGACCCACAACAAGCAGAAACTTGTTACCGAAAACAGGCCCGGCACATTATCTGGATTCGACAAATCACCAGCTGAACCGGGGCGAAATCCCCTCTAAGCTGGGGTCCGGTTTCCTGCGAGCGCGAGCCCCTGACGCGAAAAAATGGGCCAGATTCGAGAGCCAACTTGGAGGGCGAGTGTTCGTGAAGTCCTGCCCTTTGTGCCGGCCAACCTAAAGGTAACTACACGGAGTCAAACCTGGTTGGCACAGGGACTTGGCGGTAAACTATACACTGTGAATTTAGCGCGAAAAATCACAGCCGACAGGGCTTTGGGTGGAAGCACCCGAACGTCGGCCCTTGGCGTTGTGGGCTTTCTGTGTCTCTGCCCGGGTATCCTGCTCGGCAGCCTTCCGGCTCGAGCGCAGTCCCCGCAGCCGCCATTGCCCCCAGGGACGGAAACTGTCCTACCCTCAGCACCGGATAACGACGGAACTGCGGGCCAACAGCAACCCGCCGAGCGCTTACCCGGTATCATCAGCGGAACAATCGTCGATCAAGATGGCTCGGGTGTTGTCGGGGCCAGGGTGACGCTCGTACGCGAAGAGCAGTCCCCCAACCAAGAGGTGCTCACTTCCGATGACGGGCAATTCTCCTTTGCCAATGTTGCTCCCGGAGCCTTCCAGCTGACCATTACGGCTGCTGGCTTTGCAACGCAGGGCTTTTCAGGGACTTTGCGATCGGGCGAACGCAATTCTGTTCCTCAAATCACCTTGATGGTTGCCGCAAATTTTACCGAAGTGCGGGTCGAATTTTCGACGATTGAACTGGCGCAAGAACAGCTCAAGGATCAGGAAAAGCAGCGAGTCTTCGGCGTCATTCCCAATTTCTATGTCAGTTACGTCTCTAACGCGGCTCCGCTCAGCCCTAAACAAAAATTCCAGCTTGCCTGGAAGTCCACAGTGGATCCAGTCACTTTCGGAGTGACCGGGGTCGTAGCCGGGGTGGAACAGGCGACCAACCAGTTCGGCGGCTACGGGCAAGGCGCACAAGGCTATGCGAAGCGCTACGGTGCCTCCTATGCCGACGTGGTAACGGGCACCTTCATCGGAGGCGCGATATTGCCCTCGCTCTTGAAACAGGATCCCCGCTACTTTTATAAGGGGACGGGGACGGCCCGCTCGCGAGTTCTCTACGCGGTCGCCAATTCCGTAATCTGCAAAGGCGATAATGGACACTGGCAACCGAACTACTCGGGCCTCTTGGGAAGCCTTGCCTCGGGGGGAATTTCCAATCTCTACTATCCGCCGAACGACCGCAGCGGTGTGAGTTTGACGTTTGAGAACATGCTCATCGGCATCGGCGAAACTGCCGCCGTTAATCTTCTGCAGGAATTTGTCATGCGCAAGTTGACCCCGAACGTTCCGAACTACCAGCCGGCCACACCGTAAATTGTCCCGCAAAGCGACTCCCCACGCGGCTCTCCCCTCGAGAGATGAAGACAGTCCGTCCTCCGTCCGCTTTCGACTAGGCCTGTATCCCCATTCGCCTACTTGCCCAAACAGGTGCCTCGTTTTTCTCCTTGCATCACCCCTCGACGGAGTTTAATGGCCTTATCCCGATTTACAATATCGTATGGGCCGGCAAATTTTCATTGCCCACGAGTCCCATACTGGAAATACATCCGTATATCTGACGCCGGGGATGGTGTGCGGACAATTCCGTCTATGGTACCGGCTCGGGTTCACTAGCCACATGGCAATTTGCTCTGTGCGTATCCCCTTTTGACGCTGGGATTCGAAGCTCCGCGACAATCGGGAAAGCTTAGCGGGGTGCCATTAGGGATTGCGAGAAGGGATAGAACTAATTTCAGAGCGAAAAGCAGGCGTTTGTACACGCACCCTGTGTGATGGACCGAAGTCGCACTTCCGTTGACTACCGAACAAACTGAATCTCAGTCCTTCTCCAACATCACTTCCGTGGATTTGATCACCGCGGAGACCTTGTCTCCGACCTTCAGTTTCATTTCGTCGGCGCTGCGCTTGGTGATCACGCTTTCAATTACATTATTGCCCACGCGAATGACCACATGAGCCATAACGCCGCCGAACTGGATTTCTGTAACTTTGCCTTCAAGGCGATTGCGAGCCGAGAGTGTCATGCCACACAGAATACCCCTAGTCGCCGGCGGAGTCTAGAATGCCGGAGCGCAGCATGGAAACTGACAACTGGCAGGGCATGGACTAAACTGAACGAATGGCGACCGCGAACCTTACCGGAAATTCCGGCAATTCCGCACCCGATTGGAACACCATTGTCCAAGCCCACGAACGCATCCGGCCTCGTATTCATCGCTCCCCGGTGCTGACAAGCCAATCGCTCGATGCGTTGGCGGGAGCGCGACTGTTCTTCAAATGTGAAAACCTGCAGAAAACCGGATCGTTCAAAATCCGCGGAGCTACAAACGCGATTTTCTCTTTGAGCGAGGAAGAGGCGCGCCGGGGGGTAGTCACCCATTCCAGCGGAAACCATGCAGCGGCTGTGGCCTGCGCCGCGGCCTGGCGGGGAATCTCGGCAGCAATCGTTATGCCGAAAAATGCTCCGAAAGTGAAATGCCGCGCGGTGGAAAGCTACGGTGGGATGATCACCTTTTGCGAGGCAAATGTCACCGCACGAGCAGAAACGGCGGCGAGGATTCAGGCTCAGACCGGCGCAGTGATGGTGCATCCCTACGACGATGACCGCATCATCGCGGGCCAAGCCACCGCCGCAAAAGAATTGATGGAAGATGTACCCGAGATCGCGGCCGTTCTGGCGCCAGTGAGCGGAGGTGGCCTGTTGAGCGGGACTTGCCTGGGAGCAAAAGGGACGCGACCGGACGCACGCGTCTATGGATGCGAACCGGAGCGGGCCGATGACGCTTATCGTTCCTGGAAAAGCGGCACGTTGCAGACGCTGGAAACGAGCGACACGATCGCCGATGGGTTGCGCGCCTCTCTGGCGCCCCGTACCTTTGCGATCCTGCGGAGGCTTGTGGATGGAATCCTCTTGGTGAGCGAAGAAGAGATGGTCGCGACCATGAAATTGGTCTGGGAGCGAATGAAGATCGTGATCGAGCCGTCGAGCGCGGTGGCTTTGGCGCCGCTGCTGCGAAGCGGCGGGTTGAACGAGATTGGCGTGGCTGTGAGGGGCAGAGAAGGAAGGCCGCAGATCGGAGTCATCCTTTCTGGCGGGAATGTAGAATTGAATTGGTAAGCAGGCCAAGCCAAGTGGGGCAAGGGAGAGCCCTGAAGAAATGGGCGAAAAGAAAAAGTATAGGCTATTGAGTAATATTATATGGGTCGGGAGGAATTGTAAGCGGACGGAGCGGTGTGTAGACTTGTTATGGCGAAGGTTCCTCTCGAAGGAATTACGGTTGGCCTGAAGCGATCCAGCAACGCGTCCGGACCCGACCTGCACGCTGGAAGCACTTCCTGTTGCCGTAAAGGGGTGGAATAGAGTTGCCTTCTCTACGTCAGACCATTCTGCCTGGAATCCTTTCTTTATTCCTGCTAACAATCAGTGCCCCTGTTCGGGCCCAAAATTCCGAACCGGATAGCGCAAGCTCAAGCGCGCAGGCGATGGTGCGCTTGAAAAACACGCGGCATCCTCTAGCCATGGAAGAAAATTCCGTCGGGAGAGTCGAAGCGGGGCACGGATTGCACCGGATGCTGCTTGTTTTGGCACCCTCGGAGAGCCAGGAAACAAATCTTCGGAAACTTCTGGATGATCAGCAGAATCGCAATTCGGCAAACTACCATCACTGGCTGACGGCTGCACAGTTCGGAGCGCAATTTGGTGCGGCGGATGCGGACCTGCAAAGCGTAGTAGCGTGGCTGCAGGCAGCGGGCTTCACAATCGAAAACGTTTCTGGAAGCAAGCGCTGGGTGGAGTTCAGTGGCACCGCCTCGCAGGTGGAAAACGTGTTCCACACGACGATGCAGTACTACCGCGTGAACGGAAAAACGTATTTGGCGAACTCCACAGATTTGGCCGTGCCCGTTGAACTCAGCGCCATCACGCGCGGTGTAGTTTCCTTGAATAACTTTGGGAAAAAGCCGCCGCTGCGCGAAGTGTACGGCGAGGCGGGGCGCGATGCGCAAGGACGCAAAACGAAACTAGCACCGAATCTGACTGCCTCCGGATCCACCAATACCTACTATGTGGCGCCGGGAGATTTTGCGGCCATCTACAGCACCAAGGGATTGTTGAGCGGAGGAATTGACGGCACAGGCGTGGCCATCGCCGTGACAGCCCAGTCGCAGATTGAACTTACCGATGTGCAACAATTCCGCCAGATTTTCGGCTTGAAGACGAATGACCCCAACTTCCTTCTGAGCGGACCCGACCCCGGAATAGCCAGCCAAACCGACTCCGAAGAAGCGTTGCTTGACGTGGAGTGGGCAGGAGCAGTGGCACCGGGCGCGACCATCAACCTGGTAGTTGCAGGAAGCACCGACACAACCAGCGGAGTGGACCTAGCGGCGGCTTACGCGATCGACAACGAAGTCGCACCCATCGTGACCTACACCTACGGAAGCTGCGAACAAGCTCTCGGGTCAACGGGAAATGCGTTTTACAACGCGCTGTGGCAACAAGCGACAGCCGAAGGCATCACGGTCTTGGTGGCTTCCGGCGACAATGGCGCCGCAGGCTGCGACAACCCGACGGCCGGATTGCCGGCGACGCAAGGCTTGGCCGTCAATGGCGTGGCCTCGACTCCCTACAACGTCGCCGTCGGCGGGACTCAATTTGCAGAGGGTTCGCAAGCAACCACCTACTGGAACGCCGTAAACGGTACGGACTTTTCCTCCGCCATGGGGTACATCCCAGAAGCAGTGTGGAATGAGAGCTGCGACCCTTCGCAGCCGGCAAGCAGCACCAATTGCATTTTAGGGAATGGGAATTTCAGCTTGCTCGCCAGCGCCGGCGGAGCGAGCACGATATACCCGAAACCTTCCTGGCAGACTGCCGTGGGGGTTCCGGCAGACAGCGCGCGAGACCTACCGGACGTATCGCTGGCAGCCGCTTCTGGACACGACGAGGCGGTCTACTGTACCAGCCTCGGAGGGACACCCTGCCAAATCAACGCGCAACAAGCTGTGGTGGGGCTCACTCTGGTTGGGGGAACATCGGTCTCCACTCCGTCAATGGCAGGAATTTTGGCGCTTGTCGAACAGAAGAATGGCGCGCTGCTGGGGCAAGTGAATTACGTTCTCTACCGACTGGCGCAGATGCAGGGCAACAGTTGTAACTCCTCGACCCAAACGAATCCTACGGCACAAACTTCCTGCGTGTTCTACGACGTGACAGTCGGAAACAATGAGGTGCCCTGCGCGGGCAGTTCTCCAGGATGTTCCTCCACCAAGAGTGGCACAAATGGATTCTTGACCGGTGAGGTGGCGGGCACGGGCTACGATTTGGCAACAGGCCTGGGTTCGGTAAACGCAACAAATTTAGCCAACGATTGGAAGAACGCCACACTGGCGGCATCACAAACCACCTTGGTGGCATCGAGCACAACGTTTGCCCACGGGACAGCGATCACTTTGAATGGGAATGTTGCCCCTACGACGGGAACTGGCTCCCCGACAGGCTTCGTGTCGATCAAGACCGATCTCTATGGAGATTCTCAGCAGAACCTGACATTGGCGAACGGTGGCGCGTTCACGGGGACGGTGAGTGATTTGCCCGGAGGACAGTACAACCTGCATGCGTTTTACGCGGGAGACGCAACCTACGCATCGAGCGAGTCCGGCGGACTGGTGCTCAGCGTAACTCCGGAAAACAGCGTCACGACAATGACCGTGAACGGATTACAAAATGGCACCTCTCAGTACGGCGCGCCACTGCAACTGAAAGCAGTGATCGCCGGCGTCTCGGGACAGGGCATCGCCACGGGCACGGTGACGATTCAGGATGGAGCAAACGTTTTGGGGACATACAGTCTAGCCTCTGACGGCACCGCCTATCTCCTCACCGGCGGAGGCGCTGGTTACGCTTTCGCACCGGGATCCCATTCGCTGACCGCCACCTATTCGGGCGACAACAGCTTCAATGGCAGTACCTCAACAGCAGTCACGTTTACCACCGGAAAAGGAACGCCGTTCGTCGTAGTCGGTGTAAATACATTGAACTTGTCCGCTGGCCAGACGTTGGGAGCTCACGCCGTAATTGCCGGTCAGGGAAGTGCTCCAGCTACCGGAACCGTTCAGTTCACCGTCGACGGAATTCTGTTTGGCGCATCCATTTCGCTGCAAACCGGTGGATTTTTCGGAACTCAAGCTCAAGCCTCCGCTTTGATTCCGAATTTGCCGCAAGGCCCCCACATCATCGGGGCAAGCTATAACGGAAGTGCAGACCCAAATTACACGAGTGTGGCCAGCGGCGATCCTGTGAACGAATTAACGCAAACCGTCACGGTAGGCGCAATGGCTGGACACAAAACCACGACAGGCTTAGTGCTCAATGCGGCGCCGGTGAATCTAGGCGGCACGGGCGTGTTCACCGTGACCGTGAACCCCACGAGCGCCACCGGAACAGTGACCTTGTGGGACGCGGTCGGTCCGCGCTCGGCTGCCACCTCGATCGGCAACGGCACAGCCACCGTACAGTTCGCGTGGACCCAGGCGGGAACGACGTCGGTCTACGCCGTCTATTCCGGTGATACCACCAATGCAGGTTCAACCAGTGCGCCGGTTTCCTTCACTGTTCAAAAAGGCTTGCCGCAAGTCACTCTGGTGGCTCCGACAAGCGCCTCCTCGAATGGACAGGTGAGCTTAAATGCAACCGTTCTAGGAAATCCGGCGAATTCACTCATTCCCTTGCCGGTCGGGATAGTGGAATTCTGGGATTCCGTCAACGGCGGCGCGGCCCAACTCTTGAAAGCACAGACGCTGACCGTGGGCCCGGGGGGAAGCAGCGTATCGGGAGCGCGCCTCACTTTAGAGTCTGGTACACACAGTCTATATGTCCATTATCGCGGGGACACGAATTGGCAAGCCACCAATTCTGCGATGGTGCCACTGGCAGCGGCCACTTTCACTCTTGGCATCTCACCGAATCCGATCGCCTTTGCTGCGGGAAGTCCCGGAAACGGCACGGTGACGATTACACCAAGCGGTGGATTTACCGGAACAGTGGCGCTCGTGTGCGCTTCCGGTGGCACGTTTGTTCCTGCGGGCTATACGTGCTCCTTCGGCCAGGCAAACGTAACCGTGAACAATGCCACGGCAACGACAACGTTGAGCCTGACTCCCCCCTCGCCACCGACTGCAGCGGTAAAGAGGGCCAGTCTATCCGGACACAACGCAAGCGGCCTGCGGGGAATAGGCTTCGGCGCGAGCTTGCTGCTCCTAGGAATCTTTGGCTTCGCAGGGGGCGGAACCCGCCAGGGCCGAAACTTTTTCCTGACTTGCGGGTTATTGTTCTGCGTGGCCAGCACCGTGTTGGGATGCGGTGGTGGGAGTGGTGGGGGGGGCGGCGGGGGGCCGTTCAGCACAACGACAACGATTGTGTCCACGAATCTGCACGCAGGATTTGGGACCCCGGTGACCTTCACTGTCACTGTGAAACCGAACGGTGCCACAACACCGTCAGGCTCGGTACAGCTTTATGACAATGGCCAGCCGTATGGCACGCCGGTGAAAGTAAGTGCGGGCATTGCGACGTTTCTGGCGACGACCCTGCCGGTCGGCGTGCACAACATGACCGCGGATTATCTGGGAGATGCAAACACGTTACCGTCCAGTTCGGCGCCCATCAGTCAAGTCATCTCAGGATCGGTTGGGCTGCAGATCTCCGGAATGAGCAACGGAATTACGCAGACAGCCAACTTCACCGTAACGGTGATCTGATGACTAAAATGTTACAAAATGCAGTGATTTGCAGTGCATTTGAAAGCAAACCGTTTAGCATTTGGATGCATCTCTAAAGAGAAGCAAGGACCGTGGCCGCGTCATGGGGGCCGGAGACGTGGTTCCTGCCTGGTCGGAGATGCTTGATAGGTCAAATACAAGTGGGGGAGTTCGAGGTAAACATGAAGAGAATAAGAGTGACCCTCCGTGCGGTTTTGTGTGTGGTGGCTATGACCGTGGCAGCGAGTGTGGGCGCGTGGGCGCAGAACGCAACCGTGCCGTCGCGCGTTGTCGCAGCGGTGGATGACACGCGCACAGTGGTCCTAAAGGGAAACGTGCACCCGTTGGCGCGCCCTGCGTTTGACCAGGGAGTTCTGCCCGATTCGCAGCCGATGACGCGCATGCTGCTGCAATTACAGCGAAGCCCGCAACAAGAGCAAACGCTGCGGCAATTGATGGAAGCTCAACTCACCAAAGGTTCGGGGAGCTACCACGCGTGGCTCACGCCGGAGCAATTCGGCACTCAATTTGGGCCTTCGGACGCCGACGTACAGGCGGTGGCCGACTGGCTATCTCGGCAAGGATTCCAGGTGGCCAAAGTGGCCGCGGGCCGCAGCGTGATCGAGTTTGGCGGCACCGCGGGCCAAGTGCGCACGGCATTCCACACCGAAATTCACAAGTTTGTGATGAATGGCAAAGAACACTTCGCCAACGTCGCTGACCCTTCGATCCCGGAAGCACTTTCCCCGGTGGTCGGCGGAGTTGTGGCACTACATAATTTCCCCAAACAATCCTATCTTCACAGCGCCGGCGTATACCGGCGCACCAAGGCAACAGGCGCGTTGCAGCCCTTATTTAGCTATGGAAATCCATTGAACTACGCCCTGGGACCTGCGGATTTCGCCAAACTCTACAATGTTCCCGCGACTGTGAATGGACAGCCGGCCGGAAACGGCCAGACGATTGCGATCGTCGGCCAGACCAACATCAACCTTGCCGATATTCAGCAGTTTCGTTCGCTGTTCGGCCTCCCCGCAAATTTCAACCAGAGCAACGTTATCGTCAATGGAAACGACCCGGGCATCCTGGCGCCTCCTTCTCCTGGAATTGTGACGGATGAGACCGAATCCGACCTGGACATCGAGTGGGCTGGTGCCGTTGCTCCGAACGCGAAGATACTTTTTGTGACCTCGCAGACGACCAATTCAAATCCAACGCAAGTTTCCGATGGAATCGATCTCTCCGCGCTCTATATCATCGATAATAATCTGGCGCCGGTGATGAGCGAGAGTTACGGCTCATGTGAAGCTGGGCTCTTAACCTCAGGAAATTCCTTCTATCAAGCGCTCTGGGAGCAAGCGTCTGCTCAGGGAATCACGGTGATAACCGCTGCCGGCGATAATGGCCCGGCGGCGTGCGATCCCGTTCCTTCCATCGATCCGAATGCAGCAAGTCAAGGATTAGCCGTAAGCGGACTGGCTTCGACACCTTTCAATGTTTCTGTGGGCGGCACCGACTTCGACCCCGTTCAAGTCCAAAATCCGGCGACCTACTGGAACAGCACGAACGCGGCCAATACACAGGAATCTCTTATCGGCTACGTTCCAGAAGTCCCTTGGGATAATTCCAGCTGTGCGCTGAACTACCCGGCCCCTTGCACTTCCGTGGATACTTCCGGAAATGGTAACGACATTACCGCCGCAGGGGGCGGCCCCAGTAATTGCATTCAGACGACCGTCAACAACAACACGGGGAACATCACGTGCAACACGAACGCTACTTTTCCTAACGGAATTGGATATGCGAAACCCTCGTTTCAAACTTCCATCACGCCACCAGACAAAGCGCGCGACGTTCCCGACGTTTCGTTTTTCGCTAGTGACGGTTTGCTGAGCAAGGTCGCTTATATCGTATGCGAGTCCGATCAAAACACCGATGGGAATGCCTGCAGTTTGAATAGTCCATTTGAAGATTTCATTGCCATCGGCGGCACTTCTGCCGCAACCCCTTCTTTCGCGGGAGTGATGGCCCTGGTGAATCAATCCACCGGCGAACGGCAGGGCAACGCGAACTACGTGTTATATGCCTTGGCCGCTGGGGAAACCTATGCAAGCTGCAATTCCAGCACGTTCACGAATCCGGCCACTCCGGCGCCGGCGTCGTGCGTGTTCTACGACGTCACCAAGGGAAATAACACGGTTGCCTGCGACGGCGGTTCCCCCAACTGCAGCAATTCGACCAGTGGCGAATATGGCGTGTTGGTGTATAGCGCGGATAACGGCAATCCCGCGTTTCAGGCTGTCGAGGGCTACGATTTGGCGACAGGTCTGGGCACGATCAACGTCGGTAACCTGCTTTCCAGTTGGAGTGCCGGCATCCGCACGGCGACAACGACAACAGTGACGAGCCCCACCGGAGGTACACCGGCGGCATCGACGTTTACCGCGACCGTGAAAGTGACCTCGGCCAGCGGAACACCCGCAGGCGATGTCTCCCTAACCGCACTGGATAGTACCCAGCAGGTGCAATTGGGCTCCCTCGGCCCATTCACGCTGTCGGCCGGAACGGTCAATGTCAGCACGAATTTGCTGCCCGTTGGCACGGCGTACCTGGAGGCAACTTACGGTGGCGATGCCTCGCACGCCGTGAGCACGTCTGCCCCAGTGGCTGTACCCACGACGATTGCGGGAGCAAACTACACAGGAAAAGTGACCGTGTATTTTGTCTCCTACAACACTACCTCCGGCGCGCCGAGTACACCGACGACATCCTCGCAGAGTTTTGCTTATGGGACGCCGTATTTCGTGACCATCCTGGTGACCCGAGGCGACGGAACGAGCTGCGCGTTTAGCTACCCGAACACCAAGCCGAATAATCCGACCATTCCCTGCCCTACAGGAATGGTCAGCCTGTTTGACAACGGAAACCCTCAGAATGACTTCTTGAATGTGGGGGCGTCGACGAACACGACAAGTTTGAATAATGTGGGACTCGTCGAAGACCAGCCCATCAATTTGTCAGCAACCATCAGTAGCACCACTCCGGGAGTGCATAAACTGACCGCAACGTACGCAGGTGACAAGAACTACACGGCGGTGACCACCACGAACAACCCGAGCAACGCCCTCATGGTCACGGTGTCGAAGGCCACGCCGACCATAACCGTCCTGACCAGCCAGTCGATCATCAGCGCCGGAACCAGCGTCACCCTCACAGCCCAGCTTGCCACCTCCGGCAATGGGGAAGCGCCTTGCGGCATTCCCAACGCCGGGACGGTGCAGTTTACGAGCAACGGTAGTGTCCTCAGCGGGACGGTTACCTACACTGCTACCAACGGCAACAGTTCCACCCTTGCTTCTTGTTCAGCAACGTTGACCACGTCCATCTCCTCCCTCTATCCACCTCCCGCAGGCAAACCCGGAACACCAGCCGTACCTCTCCTTCCAGCGCTCTTCGCTCTTCTGAGCGTGTTGCTGTTTGGATTGGGCTGGCGCTGGATGCCTGAAAATCGACGCCGGGCCTACGCTTACGCTTACGCTGCATTGATCGGGATCGCTATGCTGACCGCGGGAATTGCAGGTTGCGGCGGTGGCAGCAGCGGCGGAGGCGGCTCACCACGAACGATTGGCGCGACTTACTCCGGCGACGCCAATTACCTAACCGCGACCGGAACGACGACAATCACAGTCCAGTAAGATTGAGCCCAGGCAGGAACACAAGGGCGCCTCGAGAGGATCGAGGCGCCCCTTTTCGTTTGTGGCGTGGACGATTCTTGCGGGCCGGAAATGTCAACGGGCCGTCTCTGGTGAATCTCTAGGTTGAGGTTTTTATAGCGGGGAACGGCACCGCGCTTCAGGATGACACACGGCCTGGTTGATTCGAGGACCTTGCGGACATGGGGTCGGACCTTCGAAAACCGGCGTGCTGAGCGCTGCACCCTTAGAGGGAAGGGCCGAAGACGGTGGACGCCAAAGAGTTACATCCGCGGGACGTAACTGTATGGACATTGCCAAAACGAATTGTTAAGCTCAACTCAACTACGCAATCGCTCCAGGTTGAAATCAAATTCCGGCAAGCCGGATGGAGTATGAGCCAAAATCGAGTTGGCCTGCGAAACTGTCTTCTTTTTCTTTTTGTAATCTTCCTTCTTATTCCAAAAGACGCATCTGGGCAGGCGCCGTCGCGCGTTGTGGAAACCGTGGACAACGCACAGCGGGTGACGCTCTCGGGGAATGTCCACCCGCTGGCGCGGGTGGAGTTTGACCGCGGGGCGGTTGACGATGGACAACCGATGAAGAGAATCCTGCTGCTGCTGAAGCGGAGCGACGAGCAGGAGGCGGCGCTACAGGTTTATCTCGAACAACAGCAGGACAAGAGCTCACCGAATTATCACCAATGGCTGACACCGGAAACGTTCGGGGCGCAATACGGGCCGGTGGATAGAGACCTACAGGCGGTAACGCAATGGCTGGGAAGCGAAGGGTTCACGATTGAGAAGGTGTACAGCGGAAAGACGGTGATTGAGTTTTCCGGGACAGCGGGGCAGGTGCAGGCCGCGTTTGCGGCGACGATCCGGAACTACCGAGTGAACGGGAAGATGTACGTGGCCAATGCGAACGATCCGCAGATACCGGCGGCGCTGGCACCAGTAGTTGCCGGGATTGTTTCGTTGAATAGTTTTCCGCGGCAGTCGCATGTGAGGATGGTGGGACTCGCGCGGAAAGTGGACGGCAAGGAGGGGCTCGAACCACTGTTCACGTTTCCTAATCCGTTTGGCGGTGGCACTTTCTACGGAGTGGGACCCGGAGATTTTGCGACCATCTATAACACGACACCACTGTTGAATGCCGCGTCAAAGATAGACGGAACGGGGCAGACCATCGCCATCGTGGGCGAAACGAACATCAATGTGTCTGACGTGCAATCGTTCCGGCAGATGTTCGGCCTGTCGGCAAATTTCTCTGCGTCGAATGTGGTTTTAAATGGCGAGGATCCGGGCATCACGTCGACCGATGAAGAGACCGAAGCGGACCTGGACACGGAGTGGTCCGGAGCAGTGGCGCCGGGGGCAACGGTACAGTTTGTAGTGTCGGCATCGACGGCGGCGTCTGCGGGGATCGACCTGTCGGCGCTGTACATCATCGAACACAACCTGGCCGGTGTGATGAGCGAAAGCTACGGAAGTTGCGAGCCGGGCCTTCTTAGCGGTGGAAATGCGTTTTACAACTCGCTGTGGGAACAAGCCGCATCGCAGGGCATCACGGTGATGGTGTCTGCGGGAGATGACGGGTCGGCAGGTTGCGACGATTTCAGGACGGCAACCACGGCGACCCAGGGGCTGGCGGTTAACGGAATCGCCTCGACGCCGTACAACCTAGCGGTGGGCGGAACGGATTTTGATCAGGTGGACAAGTGGAGCAGTTACTGGAGCGCAACGAACAACGCGACGACGGGAGAGTCGGCACTGAGCTACATTCCGGAAATTCCGTGGAACCAGAACTGCGCCCAGATTGGATTGAGCGGTTGTGGTTCGAACGCGCCAAACGGATCGTTGAATATCGTTGCCGGGAGCGGCGGGCCGAGCAGTGTGTACGCGAAGCCGAACTGGCAAATGGGCGTAAGGGGGATGCCGAACGACAGCCATCGCGACTTGCCGGACGTGTCGGTATTCGCGAGCCCGGGATTTGACGGGTCGGGATACATCATCTGCCAGAGCGACTCGACGCTGAGCGGCCCGCCGATTTGCGAGATAAACAACGTAGGTACGGGGGCGTTTTACTTTGGAATCGTGGGAGGAACATCGGCGTCGTCACCGGCGTTTGCAGGAATCATGGCGCTGGTAAACCAATATGAGGCTGCGAACAAGGGAACGAGCCGGCAAGGGAATGCCAATTACGTGCTGTACCAGTTGGTGAAGAAGTCGGGGGCAAGTTGCACATCGAGCGCGCTCGAAGCGGCGGGCTGCATCTTCAACGATATCACCCGGGGGAACAGTGTTCTGCCCACGGGTGGGATAGGAGTTGGAACCGATAGCGTGCCCTGCACGGGTGGTAAACCGAATTGCAGTTCGGTGTTGGCAACGGAGAATGGCGTTCTTGTGGAGCCCACCAGCGGGACGACGGAGGCTTGGACGGTAACACCTGGGTACGACATGGTGACAGGGCTGGGGTCGGTGAACGTGAATAATCTGGTGACAAATTGGGGCTCGGTTTCGACGGTGCCGACAACGACGACTTTGAGTCTTTCACCGATAACGGGGATTACGCACGGTACGGGCGAGAATGTGACCGTGAATATCACCGTGACGCCGACGAGCGGGACGGCAACGGGGGATGTGTCGTTGATCGCCAAGTTCGGAAACGGAACAACGCAGGGGCTGGACCAATTTACGTTGACGAACGGCAAGGTAACGAATGCCGCAGAAAATAGCCTGCCCGGAGGAAGCTACTCGGTCATCGCACATTACGCGGGAGACGGGGCCAACGCACCGAGCGATTCAGCGCCGGTGACAGTAAGCGTGGCGAAAGAGAGCAGCCAGACGTTCATTGTCATCCCCACCTTTGATTCGAACGGAAATCCAACGAATGGGAATGCCACGTCGGTGCAATACGGCACGGATTACATCATTCGCATGTACGTAACGAATTCGGGGGCAACCGCGAGTGCGTCAGGGCCACCCAACGGGACGTGTGACCAGATTAATTTGCTGACTTGCCCGACTGGAACAGTAACGCTTCAGGATAATGGTGCGCTGGTGGGAACAGGTGGCGCAGGCGCGGGCAGCTACAACATGAATAATGCGGGCTATACACGACTCCTTACTCCGAATCTCACCGGTGGAACGCACGGCTTGGTGGCGACTTATAGTGGAGACAATAGCTACCAGACCAGCACGTCAGCCACAACCAGCTTCACGGTATCTCAAGCAACAACGCAGACACAATTACAAGACTTTCCAGCGAGCGTAGTACTGGGACAGCAGTTCCTGCTGCAAGCGGCAGTGTCTTCCAGTGTTTCCGTGAACAGTGCCACTCCGCCGACGGGTACAGTAACCTTCTACGCGGGAAACACAGTGCTACCCGGAACAGTTTCTTTGACTGCTCTAGGAAGCGGCTTAATTGCGGATCTGGAGACGAGTTTTTCCAGTGCGGGGTCGCAAAGTGTAACGGTCAAGTACAGTGGAGATGTAAATTACCAGTCCTCCGCGAGCAGCGCCTCCACAATCGCTTCGCTCTATCCGGTGACGATCTCACAAAGTGAATCGTCCACTAACATCAACTATGGCCAGAGCATTACCGTGACGGCAGTGGTGTCCAGCAAGAGCAAGGGTCCGGCCATGACCGGACAGGTGCAATTTTACGGACCGTCTCCGTTTACGGGAATTACATCGACGCCAGGTACCGATGCGAATGGGTATGAAAACCTTACGATGACGGCAACGATAACTCCACAATCTTCTGGCACCATCTCCGTCTCCTACCCCGGTGATGCAAATTACGGATCGGCCATGACCGTCGGGGACCAGATTACCGTCAACATACCGGACTTCTCGTTGAGTCCAAACTCCGGCTTGAACGTGGTGCCAGTGGCGGGACAATCCGGAACAGCACAGTTCACGGTTACACCCTTGAGCCAAACGCCAAGCACCGTGAACCTGCAATTTGCCTTTCTTGTGCCGGCAATCATCGGATACAACATCACGGTCATACCGCAGCAGGTCAACCTGAACGGTTCGTCGGTCAACGCGACCGTATCCGTTGCGCCGGTCAGCAGCCCGGCAAATGCTATACGACGGCAAGCCCGGCGCGCCGGCTTCTTTGCGGTCCCGAAAGGCAATTGGTGGATGCTGAGCCTCACGGCTGCGGCGGCCGTAATTCTGCTGCTTGGTCTTCCTGGGCGCCGGCGGAGACTCGGGTCTGCGATGGGGTTAGGCGTTATTTCGCTGCTGCTTTTCGTGCTTGGTTGCGGCGGTGGGGGCGGAAGCACAGGTGGAGGTGGTGGCGGAGGTGGCGGAGGGCCGCAAGCGACAACGATTACACTTGCTACGGATAACGCCAAGGTAACTCAGAGCGGGACCTTCACCCTCACAGCGACTGTGACCGGGGGCAAGTCTCCTACGGGAACAGTCCAGTTTTACAATTATGGAAACACGTATGGTCCGCCCAGTACAGTGACCAATGGCCAAGCGCAGTTTCCTGAATTCAACAACCTGGTGGGTTTGTACCAGTTCACAGCTGCTTATAGCGGGGATGCGAATAACGATCCCTCAACAACATCTACGGCTCTTACGCAGGTGGTCACAGGAACAATGCCCTATACCATTTGGGGCATGACGGGTGGGGACATTCACGCGGTCCAGGGCACAGTGGGAATTCAATAGGTTGTAGCCTGGCATTGTGGGCAACCCGCTCCAAAGCAGGAATGCAAGAAGCATGGCCACGCGGCGATTAGCTGGGGTTCGGTGGGAAGAAAATATTCCAGAACTGCGGCGCGGGCACGGTGAACTCCACGGGGATCAGTGAGCCCTCCGGATTCATCTGCGGTGGACGGACGACGTGTGCGTCGACCCTTTTCTGCGTCTTGGGATTTTCGATCGAAAGCTTTGTCCCTTGCGACAGACCTTCCGGCAATATGATCATCGCCCCACTAGCGCTGACGGTATGCGTGAACCCATGCAGCGGATTGGCTTTCCCCGGCAAGTGCACTAGCACAGGCATGCGCAGCAGTACGCGTTGCGCTCGGCGACGCTCTTCATTGGTTTGCGGACGAGCAGCATTGGCGCTGCGCTTGACCTGCGGCGTCGCAGCGTTGGCAGGCGCGCCTGGTTTAGGCAAAGATGTCACAGTTCCAGCCCCCAGAAATCCATATCCGGCGCGATCAGCTCCACGCCGTACTCCCAGCCTTCCGGCTGCTCGTTCCCCTTCCAAACGACAACTGCGGCATTACTGGCCTGAGTAGCCAGATTGGTGAGCGCGAGGCGTTGCTCCACTTCGAGCGAATCCGTAAGAACTACCATGCAGCCATAGGGATTCACAATGCGCGTGCAAGTTTCGATGGTATGGCGCAGCCCGGCAGCGGTATCCCACTCCATGCGCACCTGAACGCGGGAATTCATGCGACGTCCACGGCGCTTTTCGCGGTATTTCGCCCCTACTTGCTTCAATTCGCGTAAGTTAACCGACATCGTTGCCTCTAGCAGGTCATGCTAAAGTTAGGAGGAATTCCGGTCAATGGTACGATGGCCAGGACGCCGCCGAAAGAGTAGCTGTCCTTAGGGACAGGAGAACGCCTGAAGTGAAGAACTTGATCGTGAATGCCGACGACCTGGGTTGGACCGAGGGGGTCAATCGGGGAATCGCGGAGGCCCATCGCAAGGGTTTGGTGACCAGTACTTCCCTGTTGGCAAATGGCCGAGCGTTTGCCTCCGCGCTCGACATTGCGCGTGCAAATCCGGAACTGGGAGTAGGCGTCCACCTGAACCTCAGCGATGGACCGCCCACAGCCAAGCCTAGACTAGTCGAAGGGTTTGTAAATTCAGCTGGTAATTTGGAGGCCGGACCGGAAAGTCTACTTCTGCGCATCGCCAGCCGCAGCCTGGAACAGGACGAAGTGGAGCGCGAGTGGGATGCCCAAATCCGAAAGGTGCGGGACTCCGGAATCACGCCAACACATCTGGACGGCCACAAACATGTGCACATGCTGCCGGGATTGTTTGAGATTGCCCTGCGTCTGGCGAAGAAGCACGGCATCCGAGGGATTCGGATCTCTCACGAGGAATCGAAACTACGCGCCGTGCTCTCATCGGCTGGAGAACAGAAGACAGGTATGGTGCTGAAACAGGGAGTCCAGGCTCGCGGCCTCAAACTACTTGCGCGAGATGCCCGGGATATGGCCGACCGCGCCGGCCTGGTGGCCACGGACTACTTTTGCGGGATCGCGCAGACCGGCGTCCTGACACGCGAAGGGGTGGAAGGACTGCTGAAAATCCTGCCGGAAGGAACCACGGAACTGATGTGCCACCCTGGCTATGCGGATGAAGATTTACGACGGAGCGGCACGCGTTTGCAGGAATCCCGGCAAACTGAGCTAGCGATTCTGACGGATGCACGCATTAGAAAACTTGTCGCCACACAGGGTATTCGCCTGATAAACTATCGATTGATGGGGGAAATGGCCTGAACTGCGGCTGGGAACGCGCTGAGGGCCTAACCAACAAAGGTAAACGGAAGGGCCGCCGACTCTGGCAATAAGAGCTGGAGGGAGAGCACTAGAAAGGCGCGGGAAATCGAAATATGCGAAGCGATGCACCCATCCACTATTCCATCGTTGTGCCGTTCTACAACGAACAGGAAAATATTCCCACGCTGTACATGAAGATCACCGAAGTGATGGACTCCATTGGCGAGCCCTATGAAATGGTCTTTGTCGACGACGGCAGCAAAGACAATTCCTATCGCGTTCTTTCGGACATCTACGAGCACGATCGCCGCGTGAATGTAGTGCGCTTGCGACGGAATTTCGGACAGACCCCGGCGCTAAAGGCCGGCTTTGATTTTGCGCGTGGCGACGTTGTGATTTCCATGGATGGCGACCTGCAGCACGACCCCGAAGAAATTCCCCGCTTTCTCGAAAAAATTGAGGAAGGTTTTGATCTCGTCAGCGGTTGGCGGTCGCACCGCCGGGACCACTGGTTAATGCGCCGCTTGCCCAGCCGCGTCGCAAACTGGATGATGGCCAAACTTTCCGGCATTGAGCTCCACGATTTCGGAACCACCTTCAAAGCCTATCGAAAAGAAATTCTGCAGGAAATACAACTGTACGGAGAATTGCATCGGTTCATCCCTGCTTTGGCCAGTTCGACAGGCGCGCGCATTGCGGAAGTGCCCATTTCCAACCCCGATCGCAAGAGCGGTAAATCAAACTACGGGATTGGACGAACGATTCGCGTCTTCTTCGACCTGATGATGGTCAAGTTCCTGCTCGATTACTCCACGCGCCCTCTTCAGTTTTTCGGCCTACTCGGCTTAGCGGGGACTGGAGCTGGCGCGATTGTCGGAATCTTCTTGGTCGCCAAGAAATTGCTCTTCCATATTGACGTGATTGCCGAGCACGGACCGCTGATGCTGCTCGCGACGGTGTTGTTTTTGAGCGGAATTCAGTTTATTTCCATGGGCCTGCTGGGAGAGATCAGCTCGCGCACCTACTACGAATCCCAAAACAAACCGATCTACGCCCTTCGCGAGGTCAAAAGTCATCGGAAAGAACTAGGCGATTCGGCGGAACCAGCGCGTCCAAGCGGAAGTTCTGAGCGATAGTCACTCCGGCGCGTACCTCCCGCAATCAGGTAGCCGTCGAGATTGCGCTTGCCCTGACGTTGGAACGGATCCGGAAGCACCCTCGCCCGACTTAGCTACCCACGCACTCCGCTATACTTGCCGCGGTGGTAAAGTAGCGGTTCGCCGTCTTTCAGTTCCAGGCTTTCCACTTCACCCACAAAGATCGTATGGTCACCGGACATATACTGCGCAACGACATTGCAGGCAATATGGGCGAGTGCATCCTCAAGCAGGGGAATGCCTGTCGGCGTCCACTGAAAGCGAACTCCCAGACGCACCTCTTCTGCGGGATCCTGCTGGGGCCTGGCAAAGAGTTCCGAAATGTGCTGCTGCGTATCTTTCAGAATGTTCACGCCAAAACGGCGTTGACTCTTCAAATAGGAAAGCAGACGTGCGTTCTGATCGACGCACACAAGAATCAATAAGGGATCGAGGGAAACAGATGTGAGTGAGTTCGCGGTCATTCCATGAACCTGGCCCGGTTCGCGCTCCGCAGTGAGCACCGTAATCCCCGTAGGAAAACTGCCCATCACGCGGCGAAATAATTCGGTGGAAACAGATGTCGTCGACATAGAGAACTTATTTGAAGATAGCATACAGAGCAGCATGACCGCCAAACGCGCGAGAAAATGCGTCAGGCGGAGGTCCTACTTTACGGTCAGACCTTCCCCTCGGCGGATTCTCGACTGACAATCCGCTCCATGCCGAAGAGTGACCATCATCGTGCTGATTAACGCCTCTCCCGCAAAGTGGCAGACAGTCGGAAAAAATCGAGGCGCGGACAATGAATTCCGCGCCTCGAAGAACTGAAACCGATGACCGCCATGAAGTGGAGCACCTGCTTGTTTATTTGTGAGGCTTGTCCTCGCTGGGCTTGGGCTTGGCCGGTTCTTTATAAGCCTTGGCGTGTTCCGCCTCCTGTTTCTGCTTTAGGTTTTGCTGTTGCTGGTCATGTTTCTGTTCCAGCTGTTCGAGCTGCTGTTGCTGCTTCTGCTTCACTTGCTGCTGCGCTTCCTGGTCCGATTTCTGCTGCTGGACCTTCGACTGCTCCTGGTTCTGCTTTTGCTGGAGCTTCTGATACTCCTGATCCTGCTTTTGCTGAAGCTGTTGAATCTGCTGCTGGTGCTTTTGCTCCAGCTGCGGATTCGATGTCGTGCCCGTGGGGCGCGAAGTAGGCGGCCGGTCCGGGTAGGTACTGGTGTTTGCAGGCCGGTTGGCCGGAGTGTTGCTTTGGCCAGCATTGTTCGCTGGCCGGTTCGGATTCAGAGCTCCCGGCTCAGCATTCCCCTTGTTTCCACCCGGGGCGGCGTTGAAGCGGGGAGTGCCCGGGTTGGCCGGCGGAGCGACCTTGACGGCTGCGACCGTCGCGCGATTTTGTGCTGGCTGAAGTTGGCTCGCTTCCGCAATCGAAATCGGGCGGCCCTGGTTTTTCTCTATGGCAGCTTGCCGCGCCACAAAAGAAGGAGGAGGAGGAGGAGGAGCAGTTTTGGCAACCACCGCGCGGTTTTGGATCGCTGCGGGAGGATGCGCGCTGGTCGGAGCACCTGAACCGAGAACGGCCTGCTTGGGTGGAACCACTGCCGGCGCATGTACAATCGCCGGCGCGCTGGCGATCTCCTGCGGGTTGACGGCAACCAGATTCCGGCCCACGGGTTGTGCGGAAGTAAAGGCATGCGGCGAAGTTGCCGTGACCGCGCCCGGAACGCCTTGATTGACGTACTTGACGTTATTCACGGTGACATTCTTGTTGACCACCGTAGTGTTGTAATAGTTGTTGATCACCGTCTGATTCACAGTCGTGTTGGAGATATTCACGTTGTTGACGTAAGTGCGGCTGACTGGATAAGAGGGCACAAATACTTCACGCGGCCCGAGTGGAAACCATCCCACATTGACGCCTACGGCAAATCCTCCGGCAGCGAAGCCGATACCGGCAGCGAAATGGGGACCGCCAACCCACGCGACCAATGCCGGCGCGTAGACCGGCCGCACATACGCGACCGCCACCACCGGCGGCGGGCAAGGCACCCAGCCCCATCCGCCGCCCACAAAAACCCATCTCCCATAATGGAATGGCGCAAATCCCCACGGCGCGTCATCAATCCACGTCCAGCCCCACGGCGAAACCCAAGCCCAGTGGCCGAACCGGTACGGAGCCCAACCCACGACGCTGACGTGCGGGAACCACACGGTGCCGTATTCCGGCACAGGACGCCAACCGCCATAGTCATCGAGATCCTCGTAACCGATCACATCATCGGAAACGTAACGCCGCGCCACAGAATGATCTTCGCGAAGATCGCGTTCATCGCACCAGGAATCGAAGCTGTCCAGATCAGGAAGCAGTTCCATATCCGCGCTCACCGTATCCGTACCGTTGAAAATTCCCTGTTGTCCAGCATGGACAGGGTAGGAGGTACCGCCGCCCGTGACTTCGCCTTCCCCGTCGCGCACGTTGACGATCGTTGTGTCACCCGCTTCATTAACGTTGATCCGATAGTGACCGGGACGAAGAAGGGAGAGGGCGAGATTCGGAGTATCGACTTCGATGGACTCATCCTGGGCGAGTCGGCGAACCCGGATGCTCAGGGTGCCCTCCGTGAGACGGATTTGCATCATGTGGTCATCGAGATTCAGGAAGGAAAAGCCCGTCTGGTCACCCAGGCGAAGAGTGGCAGAACCAACATGAAGTTCGGCCCGGCTGTCCTGGTCGGCCCAGAGTTTGTCGCCCGTGGTGATGGGGCGATTGAGCACAGCGTCCACCCAATCGTCGGTGCCTGCTGGATTGAAGGAGACCTGCCCTTTGAAGAAACTGAGTCGGGCGACACGGCTGGGAGGATCGTCTCCATCCGCCAGGGCGCGAATGGGCGCGAGCAGGGCGAAAGTTAAAAGGATGCTGAACATGATCAGCCAGTGCTGTACGCGTGTCTTCATGGTGAGTTCTTATCTCCTGGAAGCTTTCGCCTCGTCGAGGCAGAAATCCGAAAACAGGATGTGCACTGACGATCGGAAAGTTCATGGTGCCGGGACAGAAATGCTTCTCCTGTTGAGAAATGTCCCTGGCTGGTTCGGGAACCTGACCCGAAATCCCGACAACACTAGGTGTAACACGTGGTCTACAAAACAGTTGTGGGAACCGTGGCAAAGGTCGCGAAAGATGCACGGGGAAGGTCAAGAAAAAAGGCCCGCTCCCGAGCAGAGGGAGTGGGCCCAGTGTTGGTCAGATATCAATTAGTGATGGCCACCACCACCGCCGTGGCCGCCACCTCCACCACCATGAGAACCGCCGCCACCGCTACCGTGCGAACTGCCGCCCCCCGAACTGTGTGGGGCGGAAGACGAGCGAGGCGCTGAATAACTCCGCGGAGCAGAACTGTACGAGCGTGGCGCCGAATAGCCTCGATTGCCGTTGTACGACGGCGGGCTGTAAGAGTGGTTACCATTGTAGGACGCAGACGGCCGGTTCGCAGAATTGCCGCGATACGCACCCGCATTCGAGCCTGAACCTGCCCAAGGCGGGCGATTCACGGAATTGTTGCGTGTCGTGCTCATCGTACTGTTCGGGCGATTGGAGCTGCCGAATCCCTGCGGTGCTCGGCCGGAATCAGTCGAATTGCCTTGGGCGCTCCACGAACGTGTGGAACTGCCAGAACGAGCGGGATTGTAGGCAGACGCCCCAGATCGTACGCCTGGTTGCGACGCCGATGGCGGACGGTTCGCAGAAAGTTGCGACTGGCGGCCTGCGCTGATTCCCGACGTGCTCGACATCGAATGCGCCACCGTCGAGCTAGCACCACGACCCGCCGAGTAGGCGGACGTGTTCATGGTATGGACGGGCGAGTGTGCAGCAGCAGCAGCCGGCGTGCTGCGCGCCATGACGCTGCGATTCTCGACGCTAGAAGAGGGCCGGGATACATTGGCGCGCATGTTCGAGGCACCGAGCGAACTCGTGCGCGTCGGCGTAGCGTGAATGCCGTTGGTGACCTGAGCGTTCCGTAGAGCTGTCTCGTTCAAATGTTGTGCGCTGCGGTTAATCGACTGGCCGTTCACAAATGTATTGTGCGAGGCCGTGGTGACCGCATGCACGTTGTGCGCGTACGCATAATTACTGAAATTGCGGTAGCCGCTCGCGTTGAAGTTGTGGAAATAAGCGTTGTGGACGTTGATACCGTGCCAGTATCCCCAGCCGCAGTGATACCACGGATGATACGGTTCGCCCCATCCGAGCGGGAACCAGCCAAATCCACCGCCCCAGCCGAATCCGAAACCAAATCCGAATCCGCCGAGGAATCCTACGAACGCGGGGCCGTAATAGGGATAGGCGTAAATCGGCCCGGGGCACCAACCCCAGTAGGAGCCGAAATAATGCCAGCGGCCGTAGTGATAAGGAGCAAAGCCCCAGGGTTCATAGCCAACCCAGGTCCATCCCCAGGGGGCAACATAGGACCAATTGCCATCGCTATAAGGAGCCCAGTCAGGAGAAGTGTTGTTCGGAACCCAGACGTTGCCGTAGGTCGGATCTTCTTTCCAAGAGCCGTAATCGTCGAGGTCGCTGTAGCCAACCGTGTCACGGTTCACGTACTTCGCAGAGGGCGAGTTGTCTTCGCCGATGTCGCGCTGTTGCGCCCACTGATCAAGAGCATCCGGTCCAGCCGCTGGGCCCGTAGAAACCTTCACGTTGCCGTCGAGCCCGGTGATATCCACGCGCTCGCCCGCTTTCACGGGATAAACCTGGCCAGAAGCCGCAATTTCGCCTGCGCCGCGAATCGAGGTAATGCTGGTGAAGTCCCCGTTCTCATTGACGTCAATGCGAAACGCGCCCGCTTCTTTCACCGTAAACGCGAGATTCGGCGTATCGACCTCGTAATTTTCTCCCTGCCGAATTTCGCGAACGCGGAAGTTGATCTTGCCTTCGGGCAAACGGATCTGCGTCACGTTCTGATCTAAATTAAGGAAAGAGAGAGCGGTCATGCCACCCAGATGGATGCTGACTTGGCCAGCCTGAAGTTCTGCACGCGAATCTTTATCAACCCACAGCTTGTCGCCGATCGTCACCGGACGATTCTTCGCGGCAACTCCCCAGTCACCCGTGCCACCGGGTTGGAGAGATACGGAGCCATCCGTGAAACTAATGCGCGCAACGCGTGACGGCGGATTGTGCGTTTCGTCGTCCGTGATGTTGTCATCCACCGCCGGCAGATTCGTCCTGTTCGAGTCCGCAGGCGCTTGCGCTTGCGGCATGGCCTCCGGCTGTTCCGCTCGTTGCGGCTGATCCTGCGCGCGTAGCGACGGCGCCCAAAGGAAAAGAACCACAGCAAGTACCGTCAGCAGCGCACCCAATTTGGAGCGTCTCGAGATAGCGTTCATAACGATTCCCCTGAGGAGCCCACTACGAGGTAAGGGCCCTGGAAGCCTGCCGCCAGTATGCTCGGAAAGGGCCTCCAAAAGATAGAACACAGGATTGGGAAAGAAGTTGCCATAGCTCCCACGGGCATGCTGGTACTTACTAGTACTAGTACGGAACCTACTTGCCCCCAATCTGGCCTCTAGGACAGCACCGCTTACCCGCACTCTTCCGTAGACTTACGACTTGTGGGCGTACTGCCCTTAGGGGAGAATCGGATGCATATGAAACGAGCACTTCTCAGTTTGGGATTAGCGGCCATGACCGCGACCTGCGCGAGTTCCATCTCGGCGCAAGTGTGGAGACAAGCTGGACCTCCAGGCGGAACCGTCATTTCCTTGGCGGCAGACCCGAGCAACACCAATAAGCTCTATCTCGGTACCTCTGACGGGCACGTCTTCGTCTCCAGTGACGAGGGCGAACACTGGCAGATGATCAGCAGGATCGGTTCCGGCCAGGATGACGTGGTCACGCACATTATCGTGGACCCACGCGATTCGAACCGGTTGTATGCCAGCAGCTGGACGCTGTATTCGGGCGGCGGCGGAGTTTACCGTAGCGATGACGGCGGCCACACGTGGAATATTGTCGGATTGGCGCATGAAACTGTGCGCGCGCTGGCGCAATCGCCAACCGATCCGAAGCTGCTTCTCGCGGGATCACTCACCGGCGTGTATCGCTCGACGGACGAGGGCGCCAGCTGGGTAAAGATCACTCCGGACAATCATCCAGATCTGAACCGCTTTGACTCTGTGGCCTTCGATCCGAAGGACAACAACGTCATTTACGCGGGCACGTATCACTTGCCTTGGAAGACTTCGAATGGCGGCAAGGATTGGTTCCCGGTCGTGAAGGGCATGATCGACGATTCCGACGTGATGAACATCATCGTGGATCCGGCAAACTCCGAAAACGTGCACGCAGTTGCCTGTTCGGGCATCTACCACAGCCTGAACGGCGGCCAGGAATGGGTGAAGTATAAGAGCATTCCGAACATCTACCGCCGCACGCAACTGATCCGCATGGATCCCAGCAATCCTGAGATTCTGTATGCGGGCACGACCAGCGGCTTGTGGAAGACCACCAACGAGAAAGACTTCCGTCGGCTCACGCCTGGCGATTGGGTCATCAACGCCATGCTCATTGACAAGAAGAATCCCCAGAAGCTGATCATCGGCACGGAACGCGAAGGCGTGCAGATCAGCACCAACGGCGGCGAAACCTTTACTTCCGCCAACGCGGGCTTCCATCACATGCACATCTCCGACGTGGCTGTAGACCGCGAGCATCCAGACCGCGCCCTTGTCGTGCTCACGTTTGATAATGATGCGTTCATCGCCACGAAAGATGGCGGCAATTCCTGGACCACGCTTGGACCGGGATTGAAGCGCACCGAATTGCGGCACGTCTATTCTGCGCCGACAGGCTGGTGGGCCAGCTTGAGCAACGGCGGCTGGTCGAAGTACGACGAGACCACCAAGAAGTGGGTGCGCGCAGGCTTGTATGTTCCCGACCCGGCGACGCCAGCCGCGGCAAGCACTTCTAAGAGCAAGAAGGCCGCCACGGCAAAGACTCCCGTGGCGAAGAAGCCCGTGCCAACGCTTGCGGCGTACCTCGTGAACGACATGGCCTTCGGTAACGACGCGTGGTATGCGGCGACAGCCGGCGGCGTGTTGGTTTCGACCGATCATGGCACAACGTGGAAATCCACGAGCAAGGAACCTCTTTCCCGCAAACCTTCTCAGTCGGTAGAAGTTTCCGCCGACGGCAATCAGGTTTGGGCGATCGCCGAACGCAACCTGCTCTTCTCTGCCAACAAGGGCGAGACTTGGGATGCCCAAGCGCTCACCTTCGCGACGGCAGGCAACTTGCGGCTGCACCGCGTCGATGACAGCTCGCTCTTCATCACCACGAATATGGGCCTCTACGGAACACGCGACGGCGGCAAGAGCTGGAACCGCGCCGATGTGCGTGAACTGTCCTTCCAGTCGGTTGCCGGCAACGGCACCGCGCTGGTTGCCACCTTGCAAAAGCACGGCCTGGTCGCTTCGTTCGATGGAGGAAAGTCCTGGCAGCGCATGGATGATCCACTCTCGCAAAGCTACTTCCCGGCGATCTGGACTCGGCACGACGGTTCGATCCTGGCGGTTTCCGCCACGGAAGGATTGTTGAGCCTGGACCCAAACGCCAAGTCCGCTAGCAGCGCAGCGGGAACAGGGATGCGCTAGACAAGAATTTCCACGTTAACTTTTTCGAGGGCGCTCCGAGAAATCGGGGCGCCTTTTTTTTTGCGCGCCAGCCCACAATTTCCGTCGTGCCCTAATCGCTCCAATCCCCCCGGGCTTTGGCCTCCGAGGCCCCTCCGCTATCACCACATGTTTCATTCCTTCGACCACGGCGGTACAACGCCGGTCATGCGCGCGTAGGCGAGCAACGGTCCGCTATGCTCATTGTCGTGAACGATGGTGCGGAAATCCATGCCATCCAATGTGGCATCGCGATCGTACCTGTGGACTTTGCGCGGCAGGTCGTCTGGCTGCTCCGCCAGGTGCGCTTCCTTTACGACGTCCAGCGAGCGCTTCAACCAACGAATCACCTCGGGTTTTGAGGTTACTGTTTTTTCCAGGCCCTCTTTGAAGTCCACCGGCAGCTTGGGGCCGGTCACGCTCAGCAGACAAAAATTCGCGAGTACCATGTGCTTGTACACTTTGGTTGAGGAGCGGACTCTGTCGTAAGAGAGCTACGCACGTTGTTTGTGCTTCTCAACATCCTGCGTGCTCTCAACTTCGGAAACATTCCTCAATGGGGGACAGGGGGATTCGCCTTAGCTTGATGAATCAACTCTCGGGCTTCTGCTTCGGTTGACCTTCTTTGTTAAACCCGCTACTGTCTCACCCACCATTCCCCCATCGGAGGGTCATCTCTCTTGTCCGAAGTTTTCCCCGCAGGCAGTGAAGTACCCGTAGCCCCAAAACGGGTCATGGGCTTTCGTGACCTGGTTCTGTTCTATGTTGTCACGGGCGTGAGTCTCCGCTGGATTGCCACGGCGGCAAGCCATGGTCCGTCGTCACTTGTAATCTGGTTGCTGGCCTGGCTTTTTCTCTATGTCCCCTTGGCATTTTCGGTCATCGAGCTTTCTTCGCGCTATCCTGCCGAAGGTGGGTTCTATGTCTGGACCAAAAAAGCGTTTGGGGAGGGTGCAGGATTTTTGGCGGCGTGGACATACTGGGTGAGCAATCTTCCGTATTTTCCGGGGGTACTCTACTTTGCGGCGAGCAACATTCTCTTCCTTAGTCCGTCGCTGCAGCGATATTCTCAAAAACCGGCATACTTTGTGGGCTTTTCTGTCTTCGTTCTCATCGTCCTCACCGTCCTAAACATCCTGGGATTGAATCTTGCCAAGTGGGCGCACAACCTCGGGGCTCTCGCGATGTGGGTACCTGTTCTCATTGTGGTTCTTCTTGGTTTTATTGCCTGGCGACAGTTCGGCCCTTCCAATTCCTTTTCTCTCCGCGCCTTTGTGCCTACCACCAATGTTCAGGACATGATTTTCTGGTCGGTGATCATTTTTTCTTTCATCGGGTGTGAGTCTGCTTCTTTAATGGCCGAAGAGATCAAAGATGCGCGCCGGAATATTCCCCGGGCACTGCTTCTGGCGGGAATCACCGTGGCACTTTGTTACATGCTTGGCACCTTCGCTGTACTTCTCGCCCTGCCAAGCGCGGAATCCTCCAACCTGGACGGTTTGGCCCAGGCCATCGAACGCACCTGCTCCCGTCTACAGATTGGTGGCCTGACCTCGTGCGCTGCGTTGCTGATTGCGTTTAGCAACATCGGGGCCGCGGGAGCGTATTTGGCGGCTGCGGCAAGGCTTCCGTTCGTGGCTGGCCTGGACGGCTATCTTCCGAAAGTGTTTGGCCAACTCCATCCGAGGTTTAAAACGCCGTGGGCGTCGGTTCTAGGCCAAGGATTATTTGGCATCCTTTTTGTATTTCTGGGCCAGGCGGGTACCTCCGTCGGAGGTGCTTACGAAATATTGGTTGCCATCGCGGTAGTCATTACGATGGTGCCTTTCCTGTTCCTTTTCGCTTCGATGATTCGCTTGCAGCGGGTACCCGTTCCGATGGGGACGATCCGCGTTCCCGGTGGCCGCCCGGTGGCAATCCTTCTCGGGTGCGTAGGGTTCGCTACGGCTGCCTTTGCCACGTTCCTTTCGCTCATTCCGCCCCCGGAAGAAACCCACAAGAAACTTTTCGCGATCAAAATACTTGGCTCGACGGCAGCACTGGTGGGGTTGGGGTTGTTCCTCTACATTCTCGCCCGTCCCCGTTTCCCCATTGAAACTAATCCCCCTGTAACTTAATCATCGCCATAACGTTTTTGTAGCGTCATAATGTCGTGAAGGTGGAGGAATTCCCGAATGAATGCTAAAGATGAAATATCACGCCGTAGCTTTATCCGCAGTGCCGCTGTAACCGGTGCAGCCGTCTCGATAGTTCCGCGCCATGTACTGGGAAAAGGCTTTACCCCGCCGAGCGACATTCTGAACATCGCTTGCGTCGGAGTTGGCGGGATGGGTCGCAGCAACCTGATCAATCTGGCCAGCCAGAACATAGTCGCTCTGTGTGACGTAGACTGGGCCTACACGGACAAAAACCTTTCCGCTTTGGATACGGACGTCGCCAACCTTCAATCGCATATTGATCATCCAGATGCCACTCCTGCTAACGGAAAGCCCGCTCCACCCCTCGAATCTGAAAAGACCAAAGCTCGGCTCGCCAATATCCTCCATCTGAAAAATGATTTGATTCCCAAGGCCAAACGTTATTCCGATTATCGAAAAATGCTCGACCAGCAAAAGGACATCGATGCGGTGGTCGTGGCCACGCCCGACCATATGCACGCGCCTATCGCTCTAGCGAGTATGGACCTGCACAAGCATGTGTATGTTCAGAAGCCGCTCTGTTGGTCCGTCGATGAAGCGCGCCGGCTGGCAAAGCGAGCTGCGGAAACTAAGCTGGCCACCCAGATGGGGAATCAGGGCCGCTCGCTCGATGATACGCGCACTGCGGTTGAGTACGTTTGGTCCGGCGCAATCGGCGAGGTCCGCGAGATCCACGTGTGGACTGACCGCCCCGTCGGTTTCTGGCCGCAAGGCGTGCCGCGTCCTAAGGCCGCCATCGAGCCCCTGGATACTCTAAAGTGGGATCAAGGGGGCGTCGATGCGCGCTTGGCTGCAGCCATGGTAGGAAATTATCCTATCCCGGGCACTCTTTCCTGGGATCTTTTCCTGGGCGTAGGACCGGAAGTTCCCTACCACCCCATCTATCACCCGTTTAACTGGCGCGGGTGGACGGACTGGGGATGTGGCGCGATAGGCGATATGGGCGCACATCTGCTCGACGTGTCCATGTGGGCCCTCAACCTCGGCCTGCCCACGTCCATCGAAACTGTTTCCACTCCCTTCAACGGCGCTTCGTATCCGAGCGGCGAGCTCATTTTCTACGAATTTCCGGCGCGCGGCTCCCTGCCACCGGTCAAACTCACTTGGTATGACGGCGGCCTTATGCCCCCGAAGCCGGTGGAGTTGGGAGATGAGGAACTGATCAAGGAAGGCGGCGCTATTCTGGTTGGGAGCAAGGGCAAGCTGATGCACAACACTTACGGGGCGCATCCGCGGCTGCTTCCGAAGTCGCTCCATGATTCCGTGGGCACGCCCCCGCAAAAGTTGGCGCGTATCCCCGATGAAGAGCATGAGTTGAACTGGGTGGATGCGGCCAAAGGCAAGACCCAGACGACTTCTCCGTTTGAGTATGCTGCCAAACTTACCGAAGTGATGCTGCTCGGCGTTGTCGCACTGCGTGCGGGAAAGAAAATCCTGTATGACAGCGCCAACATGAGCGTGACCAACGTGCCCGCTGCCAACCAATACCTGAGCCGCCAGTACCGTCAGGGCTGGTAGAGTCGGCGATTCTCTTCGAAGGGGTGTGGCACTGCTGCGCCCCTTTTTTGCGTCGGCTATCGTTGGCGAATTTCTAATTCTAGGATCTGGCTTGCGGGAATTAGCGCTGGTCGACGCCACGAGCGGTAGAGGCGGCCGGTGGCGCCAGGTCGGGAGGTGGTTTGGCCGCGAGAGTGGCTCGCAGGCTTTCCACCTTGGACATGACAAGTTCGCGGATTCGCGGATCGCGGGTAATCGACTGGTGATTGGCACCCGCCACAGTCACATCCGCCACCACTTTGGTGAAGTTCGGGTCCTCGCGCTTCACATGCTTCGTGGTCATAAACATAAGCGCGTCGTTGGCATGAAAGACGGCTGCGGTCTTCACATTGCGCGGGACGGTGATGTCGGTAATCCCCACGCTGTCCACTTGGATCGTTAGTTCTACCGGAATGTCACGGCTACGCAGTTCTCGGGCCACGCTCATCATGGCCCATCCGCCCATGCTGTGCCCGATCAGTATTACCTTGGGTGACTGTTGAAGTTCGGCAGGAGTAAGGACTCCGGCGTGAGACGGGAAATGCTTCATCAGCCAGTCCCGCCCATCGGTCCAAACATAGGGCGAAAACGAATTCGCGCAGACATCGGAATACTCTTTTCCCTGCAATGCCTTGCGGATTTGAACGACGCCGGAGTGTTTGTTACCGGCTGGCTCCAAAGCACCCACAAACCCTAGATAAATGATGCGGCAGGGTGGGTCATCTCGGAGCCCGGGAGGATCGTTCGGGAGCGATGGTCCCACGGCGTAAGGAGTGGCCGGCACCTGTGCCAGGATTCCGCCGCAAAGCAAGAGGAGCGAGGCACCCGCCAGGGCAGTCCGCAAAAAGATGCGGTGTGCGTCACCGCTTCGGCTATTTTTTCTCACGGTATGGGTTCGAACGGACTCAAAGCAACGTTAACCTGCGTCGATGCAGGCGTCAAGGCGGTAACGCTCAAAAGCACGGGCTGGCCTCGAATGCGCCAACATCCCGCGCACCGCAAAACTGGAACTTTTTCTACCTGCATGCGGCTCTTAGAATCAATGACAAAGTCAAAATACGGCTCGCCTTTGTTTCTGCAACGGCGTTGTTTCAAAGCACAGATCCGCAGGAGCACTCTATAGACATCCGAGCCCCTGTCCGCCCCTATCCCTCCTAGATCCAAAGGTTTCGCAGAGCTGGGCAGGAAGTGCGCGAGTGGCATTTCTTTATTGATCAAAAAAAGGGACCCAGCCACAGGGGGCCCCTTCGTTTCGATGCAGAAATCTCAGAAGTGTTCTTACTTTTTCTTCGGCGGGAAGTTCTTCAGCAGCTTTTCCACGGACTTGGCGATATTATTCTGACGTTTGTCCGGCTTGGCGTTGGTGTCGGGTGTTTTAGCCACAGCGCCGTTCCAGACGAGCTTTTGGTGGGCGGCGTCATACATGTCCAATCAAGCTGGCCAGTGTAGATGGTTTCCGACGTTGCCGTAGCCCCAGCCCGTGTTGTACGCGTTCCATTGTTTCTGGGTTCCGATGGCGGTCTGGTATCCAATGTAAAGATCGGCGTTCTCCAAATCGGTTTTGCTCAGACCTTTTTCTGCCAATTCTGCATCAATCGCAGCCGTAATTTGCCGTGAGGTGATGTAATCCACCTGGTCAGCGTTTTTGATGCTGATCCACTTATATATTTTAAATTTCGAGAAATCGGTACCTTGGTCGAAATTATAGGTGACCTCTTGAGCGACCGCGACGCTCGCCGCTAAACAAACAGAATAAGTGACAAGAACGAAAACCTCTTCATACAAAATATCTCCTTTGAGATGGTCCTTGAGCGGTAGCTGGATGGAAGAGTCGAGTATAAACGCTATCGAGCCGTCATTGTCACTTCAGGCGTTCGAGCACGTACTTGCGGATGTCCAGACTGAGGTCTTCCATCGGGGCGTAATAACCAGATTCATGCACATGTGAACTCATTCCCTGCTGCACGTGTTTACAGATGGCCCAGTCCTGGCGGTTGACCAAGTCCCAAAAGTCCACCGCATCGCTGGGATCGAAATCCATTTTTTTCATTTCCTCTGGATGAAAAAGGAAATCGCACTGGACGGTTGCCTGCTGCGTCCCGCGAGGCCAGAGTGTGAACGCAGCCACGTGGTCGCAGGCCAAGCTGAGCATCAGGTTGGGATAGATTAGTTCCCCTTTGTGTCGCACCATTTCGTCTTCGTTTAAGCCAGGGAAGGGCAGGCGGTTTGTTTTCCCCGTCCAGGTAAAGGTCACTGCGCCTTCCTTGTGAGCCACCCCACGTTCCCACTCAAGCCCCGCACCGCCTTGCTGCCGGAATGCGGGCACGACGTCGCAAAGTTCGGGGTGCACTCCGCCGCAGTGATAGCACTCGTTGTAGTTTTCCAGCACGATCTTCCAATTCGCATGAACTTGATAGGTGATTCTCCTGGCCGCTCGCAACTCGCTCAGGGGATAGCGATGGACTCGCTCCATCGCTTCTCCAAACTGCGTTTTCAGCGTTTTTCGTTCTTTCCTGGCCAGTTCTGGCGAGAGATTCAAGAAGATAAAACCGCCCCAGCATTCGACGCCGACTGGATACAAGGAGAAATCCGTTTTAGAAAATCCCTCACCTTCCTTGGTGTAGGGAGCGTGCAACAGCCGGCCATCGAGGCCATACGTCCATTGGTGATAGGGGCAGCGGATTCCGCTGGCACCCAGCACCCCCCCATTCAGCTTGATGTCTCCCTCTTCTTCTTTTCCCGCAGCAGCAACGAGACGCGCTCCTCGATGACGGCAAACGTTGTAGTGGGCTCTCAGCTCGCCTTCTTTGGTGCGCACAACCAAAACGCTTTCCCCGGCGATCTCCAGGACTAGAAAATCTCCCGGCTTGGTCAACTGCTCTTCCCGGGCAGCACAGAACCATTCCCGCCAGAATATCTTCTCCTTCTCCTGGGCGAAGATTTCTTCCGAGCGGTAATAGGAGCTCGGCAACGACCTCTGGAGTCTTGTAGGTGGTGTGGGATTCGTTGTCATCGTCTGTACTCCACTGCTCAATCCCCTCTCGAGGTGCCGCGCTTCCAGTCGCGAAGCACCTGGTGCGCGGCATTCCTTCCCGGCGCACCGGTCACGCCTCCGCCAGGATGCGCTCCAGCGCCACACAAGTACAGTCCACGGATTGGCATGCGGTATTGCGACCAGCCCGGCACTGGCCGCATGAAAAACAACTGTTGAAGGTTCAAATCGCCATGGAAAATGTTGCCCTCCGTGAGGCCGTACGTGCGCTCGAGGTCGAGCGGTGTCAGAACCTGGCGAGCCAGAATTGAGTTTGGAACATTCTGGGCATATTGTGCAATTTTCTTCACAACACGATCGCCCAGGAGTTCGCGCCGTTCGTCCCAATGGCCATCTCGCAGCGTATAGGGAACGTATTGCACGAAGCAGGTCATCACGTGTCTGCCTGGAGGGGTAAGGGAGTCGTCTGCATTGGAGGCGATCACGCAATCTACCCACAACTCCTCCGGAATTTCCCCGAATTTCGCGATGTCGTAGCATCGCTCGGCGAATTCTAGTGAAGGTACGAGCGTGAACAGCGAGCGCTCCTGCGGGGAGGCCGAGGCCGACGTACCGGTGAACCGCGGCTCTTCTCCCAATACCAAGTTTACCTTCGCACAGGGCCCAGCCATCTTGATGGCACCCACCGCATCCACAAATTCTGACGGTAGCTCCCGCGCATCGGCCAGTTTCAAAAATGTGCGCTTGGGATCGGCGTTGGAAAGGACAACGCGAGCGCGTAGTTCCGTGCCATCTTCGAGCGTGACGCCCCGCACAGTCCCATCGCGCGAATCGATTCGCGCAACAGAGGCGCTTGTGTGAATCTCAACTCCCAGAGTTCGGCCCGAGGACGCCAGTGCTTGGGTGATCGCACCCATCCCGCCCATCACATGGCCATAGAACCCCTGCCTCTCGTGTTCCCCGCCGCTTAGCAAGTGAAACAACAGACCGATGGCCGTACCCGGCTGGTACGGACCGCCATGTTTCCCGTAGACATTATTGGCGAGAAACATAGCTTTCATTTTTTCGGATTCGTAGTTCCGATTGAGGAACTCGCCGAGACTGCCGGTGAGGAACGACACCAGCTGAGCGGTTTCAGCGTTGGTGATACCTCGAAAGCGGTTCGCCACTCGTACCAAATCGACCCAACCTTGCAACGAACCCGTATCCACTTCCGGGGGCGGCTCCATGAAAAATGGCTGCAGATAGCGCGCCAGCTTTTTCAATTGATCATCGACGTGCACGAAACGCGCAGCATCTTTTTCCGAGAGCTTACGAAATTCTTGCGCAGCACGATCACGATTTGCCCACCAGGGCACGACTTGGCCGTCAAGGAATGGTACTTGCAGCGCAGGATCGCAGGGCACCATGCGCAGGCCGTATTCCGCAAGGCGCAATTCTCGAATCACTTCCGGGCGCAGCATGCTTGCAATATAAGAAGTCGTGGAGGCGCGGCAGCCTGGGGCGATCTCTTCTGTCACGCAGCAGCCACCGACAATTTCGCGACGCTCAAGCACGAGCGTCTTAAGCCCGGCGCGCGCCAGATAGGCAGCCGCGGTCAGGCCGTTGTGGCCGGCGCCGACAACGATAACGTCATAAGACGAATGGAAAGAGTCCATTTAGGAAAGGACCCGCCTCGATAAGCACAGAGAAAACGCAACCCTTTTATCACAAAGCAGCGGCCAACGCGAAAATCAGAATAGACCCGGCGTATCGAAGGGGAGGCCCACGTAGTTTTCTGCGAGCGTAGTGGAGGCTGCGCGGGAACTTGTTACGTAATCGAGTTCGGCCAAATGAATGTTGTGGGAAAAGCTGTCTTCGTTGGGAAAACGGTGCAGCATCGAGGTCATGCACCAGGAAAAGAGCTGACATTTCCAGACACGGCGCAAGCAGCGTTCTGTGAATTGCCGAAGCGGGTCGAGAGTTCCCTTCTTGTAAAATTCAACCAGCCCTCGGGTCAGAACCCGAACGTCGGCCACCGCAAGATTTAACCCTTTGGCACCGGTAGGCGGAACGATATGCGCAGCATCGCCAAGCAGGAACAGTCTTCCGAACTGCATGGGCGAGGCGACGAAGCTGCGCATGGGCGTGATTCCCTTTTGAAAGATGGGGCCGTCTTTCAAGACAAATCCTTCCCTTGTTGCCATCCGCGTTCGAAGCTCATCCCAGATGCGGTCGTCCGGCCAATTTTCGATGGCCTCTTCGGGTGCGCATTGCAGATAAAGCCGCGAAACTTCCGGGGACCTCATGCTGAGTAGCGCAAAGCCTCGCTCGTGATAAGTGTAAATCAGCTCGTGAGAAGCAGGAGGCACGTGGGCAAGAATACCCAGCCACGCAAACGGGTAATGGCGCTCGTGAATCTGCAACTGGCCGGCGGGAATCGCGGGGCGGCAGATGCCGTGGAAGCCGTCGCATCCGGCGATGAAATCACATTCGATTTCGTGGCTAGTTTCACCGTATTCATGGTGAATTTTTGGCTGCGTTTCGTGATCCTGGATGCGCATAGCCTGCGCATCAAAGTAAATTGGGGCGTTGTATGCTATGCGCGCGGCGATCAGATCCTTGACGACTTCTTGTTGCGCATAAACGGTGATGGATTTGCCAACTAGCTCCTGAAAGTCAATGCGGTGGCCCTGCCCTCCAAAGCGCAGCTCGACTCCTTGGTGCTGCAGTCCTTCACGATCCAGGCGCGCGCCCACTCCGGAATCGTGCAGGATGTCCACCGTGCCCTGTTCGAGCACGCCGGCGCGCACGCGTGTCTCGACATGCTCGCGCGAATGGCGTTCCAGAACGATGGATTCGATGCCCTGCAGATGCAGCAGGTGCGCCAATGTCAGGCCTGCGGGACCGGCACCGATAATTCCGACTTGTGTTCGCAGCTTCGCCATAGAGATGGAAATCAGCCGCTCGAACCTAGGAGAACCTCTCGATCACTTCTTTGGGGATGGCCTGACCCTTGACCTGCGACGGATCGACCGGCAAACGCACTGTCCAAACTCTTTTTTCAATTCCCTCGACTGCCAGTGTTTCGCCACGAAAGAGTCTGTGCTGCACGCTAAAGCTGCTCCTGCCCCAGCGCATGACAGAGGAATCCACATGCACAACGTCGCCGAAGGAGGATGGTACAAAGAAATTGCAACTGGCTTGCACCAGAGGAATCCCAGCGATCTTGTACTGGTGGAGCATCTCTGCCTTCTTGATACCCAGTGCGCGATGAAAAAGGGCGTTCGTGCAGGCATCGAAATATTCAAAATAGCGTGGAAAAAACACGATCCCAAAGGGGTCACAATCGCCCCACTCAATGTGTATTTCTTTGCGATGGATGAGCATATTCTCCGCGCAATTCACCAGACCAATGTGGTACTGGCCGAGTCTATCGTAGACCGCTATCCGTTGCATGGGATTTGGTTTTCGTGTGTGCGTTTACGGTAGACTTAAGCGAGGAACGACTCATAAGCCATGACAAACGCCTATATCTGCGATGCCATCCGTACGCCTTTTGGCCGGTACGCCGGCGCCCTCTCCAGCGTCAGGGCCGACGACCTTGCCGCCATACCCATCAAGACGCTGCTGGAGCGAAATCCGGCGATCGATTGGAACGCCCTCGACGACGTTATTTATGGGTGCGCGAATCAAGCTGGGGAAGACAACCGAAACGTGGCTCGCATGGCCCTACTCCTGGCTGGCTTGCCAAAAGAAATTTCGGGCAGCACCGTGAACCGTCTTTGTGGCTCCAGTCTCGATGCGTTGGCAGTGGCGTCGCGCGGGATCAAGAGCGGGGAAATCGATCTGGTGATAGCCGGCGGCGTAGAGAGCATGTCTCGCGCGCCATTCGTGATGGGCAAAGCAGATAGCGCCTTTTCTCGGGGAATGAAGATCGAAGATACGACGATCGGCTGGCGCTTTGTGAATCCGGCGATGAAGGCAAAGTATGGAACCGACGCGATGCCGGAAACTGCGGAAATTGTCGCGGAGGAATACAAGGTAGCACGCCCCGATCAAGATGCCTTTGCCCTCCGCAGCCAGCAACGCGCCGCGGCGGCTCTGAAGGCCGGGCGACTGGCCGAGGAGATCGTTAGTGTGGCCATTCCCCAGAAAAAAGGGGATCCCGTACTTGTCAGTGTCGACGAGCAGCCACGAACGGACACTACGCTAGAGGGGCTTGCTAAGTTAAAAGGAATTGTGAAGCCGGATGGAACAGTGACTGCGGGAAACGCTTCCGGAGTGAACGATGGCGCTTGCGCCCTGCTCCTGGCGTCCGAGTCAGGCGTCAAGAAATATGGGCTGGCGCCAAGAGCACGCGTGATTGCCGCCGCCACGGCGGGTGTCGCCCCGCGCATCATGGGGATGGGCCCAGTACCGGCGAGCCGAAAAGTCCTGGCAAAAGCAGGGATGGCGATTGGTCAAATGGACGTGGTGGAATTGAATGAGGCGTTTGCGGCGCAGGCGCTGGCGGTGCTTCGAGAACTTGGTTTGCCGGACGACGCCGCGCACGTCAATCCGAATGGAGGAGCGATCGCGATCGGCCATCCTCTCGGGGCCAGTGGCGCGCGCCTGGCAACCACCGCCGTTTATCAACTGAAACGCACGAGTGGTCGTTACGCGCTATGCACCATGTGCATTGGTGTCGGTCAGGGAATTTCCGTTATCCTGGAACGTGTCTAGCCGAGGAGCCAAGCGTGAAGCCATTGCGGGGATATCGTAGGCCGGCTCCTGGAACGCAGCCGGAATATCTCCATCCACCGTACGTTTCTTCTCTGATGCGCGCACCAACAAAACCATTGATTTCTCTTCCTGATTCGCTATCGGAAATCACAGGCCCGATTTTTTCGAAGGAAATGGTGCCCGCAAAGGCGTTCGATCTTACGAGACAGGGCCAGGGCGAGCCACTCGGCGAACGGATCGTGGTAAGCGGAAGAGTGCTTGATCAAGACGGGCAAGCGGTTCGAGAGTCGCTGGTGGAGATCTGGCAGGCCAATTCCGCAGGTCGTTACTTACACAAGATGGATCAGCACGACGCGCCGCTGGACCCGAATTTTACCGGTGTGGGACAGACGTTTACGGACGAGGAAGGCCGGTATCGATTCATCACGATTCGGCCGGGGGCTTATCCATGGCGGAATCACCAAAATGCCTGGCGCCCGCAGCACATTCATTTTTCCTTGTTCGGCCCGGCGTTCGCTACACGCCTGGTGACACAAATGTATTTCCCCGGCGATCCACTTCTGGAATTCGATCCGATCTTCAATAGCGTGGCGGACGACCAGGCGAAAAAGAGCTTGATCTCAAAATTCGACTGGGCGACGACCACGCCAGAGATTGCTTTGGGCTTCCTATTCGATATCATCCTGTGCGGACGTAACGCAACACCGATGGAGCGCTAGATGAGCGTCCCGACAACTCCTTCGCAGACCGTCGGCCCTTATTTCAGCATCGGTTTTTCGTGGCTGGATCGCTCGGATTTAGCGGAAGGCGCCACGGAGGGGACGCGAGTCACCCTCTGGGGTCGCGTGCTCGATGGAGCGGATCAACCTGTGCCCGACGCCGTACTCGAGATCTGGCAAGCAGACGCTCAAGGCCGTTACGCACATCCGGATGATGTGGGGGAACTCGCTACCGGGAGCAAGTTTTTTGGTTTTGGCCGAGTGCCTGTAAAGGATACAGGCGAGTTTAGCTTTACAACGATTAAACCAGGTAGGGTGGCGGGGCCGGATGGTAGACTGCAAGCGCCGCACCTTGTGGTGTCCGTGTTTATGCGGGGCTTGCTGCGACGGTTGGTCACGCGGATTTATTTCCCGGAAGATCCGGCGAATGAAACAGATTCTGCGCTCACCCTGGTGCCAAGTCACCGGCGTCGCACTTTAATCGCACAAGCCGGTGCGGGCGATAAGGAAACGCTTGTTTGGGATGTACACTTGCAGGGCAAGGAAGAAACGGTTTTCTTTGAGTAGCGAGGCGCGGAGCTGCTCCCTTACATGACCCTCTACGACGAACTGTTCTCCTACAGCGAGCTGGAACAGATTCTTTCTGATGAATCGCGGGTGAAAGGGATGCTCCAATTTGAGGCAGCGTTGGCCAAAGCCGAGGCTCGCACACGTGTAATCCCGGAGGGCTCAGCACAGAAGATTGTCGATCAGTGCCGGCTGGAGCTATTTGATCTTTCTGTGACTGCCAAAGACGCGGCGCTCTCGGGAAACATTGCTATCCCGCTCATAAAAATGCTGACCGAGGCCGTTGCGCGGCAGGATAAGGATGCCGCCCGCTTCGTTCATTGGGGTGCGACGAGTCAAGATGTCATCGATACCAGCTTGATTCTCCAACTGCGTGATGCCCTCATTTTTGCGGAAAAAAACCTGGCGCGGCTCAGCGAAGTCTTGGCGGCACTAGCGACCGCGCACAAAAACAGTGTAATGGTCGCACGCACCTGGATGCAGCAGGCACTACCCACAACGTTTGGATTCATCGTAGCTGGCTGGCTCGATGCAGTTCTGCGCAACAGGCGTCGGCTGGTAGAAATTCGCCCACGCGTACTGACGTTACAATTTGGCGGCGCCGTTGGGACGCTCGCGGCTTTACGTGGGGACGGTCCAGAAGTCGCGCGGGTTCTTGCCAATGAATTGCAGCTGACACTGCCGACGACTCCTTGGCATGCGCATCGCGACCGCCTGGCGGAGGTGGCAGCATTCTTTGGCCTCCTCACGGGAACCCTCGGCAAAATCGCGCGCGACATTTCATTGCACGCACAAAGTGAAGTTGCCGAGTTATTCGAACCCGCCGGCCAGGGCCGCGGTGGCTCTTCGACAATGCCGCACAAGCGCAATCCCGTGACATGTTCGGTTGTGCTGGCGGCTGCGACCCGCGTGCCGGGATTGGTCAGCACGATGCTGTCTGCGATGCCGCAGGAGCAACAACGTGGGCTGGGTGGCTGGCAAGCGGAGTGGGAGACACTTCCGGAGATTATTCGTTTGGCAGCTGGGGCGCTGCACCACTTGACGAATATGCTATCTCACTTGGAGGTAGACACGGAGCGAATGAGGCAAAATCTTGACGCCACAAAGGGCCTGATCTTTGCAGAGGCCATTAGCATGGCTCTGGCCGATCGCATGGGCAAAATGCCGGCCCATTTGCTGGTCGAGGCAGCTTGCAAGAAATCACGAACCGAGAACCGCCACTTAAAGGAAATATTGCGAGAAGAGGCCGGGCTACGTGGACACCTGACTCCTGCAGATTTGGAAGGTTTGTTCGACCCACGAAATTACATAGGAAGCGCGGAGGAATTTGTGGAGCGCGTGACGGCACAGCTCCGTGAATTCCCACCCGTCGGATAAAAGGCAAGAGGATTCACCATGCCGTTTGTGAAATTGCCGGATGTGCAGATTCATTACGAGTGGGCGGGTGCCGAGGATCTCCCCGTTCTGGTGTTCTCGAATTGCCTGGGCACGAACCTAAGCATGTGGGACCCGCAAGTCGTGGATTTCTCGCGGCATTTTCGGATTCTGCGGTATGACACGCGCGGTCTCGGCAAATCCGGGGTTACCCCCGGGCCGTACACCATCGAACTACTGAGTCGGGATGTTGTGCGCCTGCTGGACACATTGCGACTCGAGCGCGTTTATTTCTGCGGGCTGTCCATGGGCGGGATGACCGGAATGTTCCTCGCAGCGAACGCGTCAAAACGACTCCATAAGCTGGTGCTCAGCAATACGGCGGCGAAGATCGGCACGCCGGAGACGTGGAATGCCCGAATTCAGGCGGTAGAAAGCGGCGGGATGAAGGCAGTTGCCGGTGCTGTAATTGAGCGATGGCTCACACCGGGTTTCCGTACGTCCCATGGTGCCGAGACACAGTCCGTTCAGGCGATGTTGGAATCTGCCAATCCCCAAGGATACGTGGCAAACTGCGCCGCAGTTCGCGACATGGACCAACGGGATTCCCTCGGCAAAATTCAGGTGCCCTGCCTGGTAGTCACAGGCACGCATGACCCTGCAACGACGCCCGCAGACGCGCAATCCCTGACGAAGTCCATCCCCGGCGCGGGTTACGCAGAATTGCCCGCCTCTCACCTTTCCAATTTCGAGGCGCGCGACGGTTTTAACCGGCAGGTTTTGAAGTTCCTATTGGCCTAAAGGAGTTCGCGATGGACGAACGAAAGCGTCATGCAAAAGGGATGAAGGCGCGTCGTGCCGTGCTGGGCGATGCTCATGTCGAGGGCGCCCAGGCCGCAGAGAACAGCTTCACTGCCCCCTTTCAAGACTTGATCACGCGCTACGCCTGGGGAGAGATTTGGACGCGTCCGGTCCTCCCACGGCATACCCGCAGCTTGATCACCATCGCCATGATGGTGGCCCTGAACCGCTCCGAAGAACTGCGGTTGCACTTGCGCGCGGCTGCCAACAACGGCGTGACCCGCAAAGACATTCAGGAAGTCCTACTGCAGACGGCAATTTACTGTGGCGTGCCCGCGGCGAATACAGCTTTTCACATCGCCGAAGAGGTTTTCGAAGAATCCGACAAGTGAGAAACTGCGCTTAGACGGGGCTCGCGCTGGCCTCAAATCTCTCGCTCCAGGAGCGAACTGCGATTTGCATCTGGTTCGCTAGGAGATCGTTACGCGGCGGCGACGCTCCTGGGCAATCTGCCGGCGATGCCCGGAATTCTGTCCACTCTTTCCGAAAGGCTGAGTGTGAACGCCAGCAGGGCCGACGTGGATAAAACCCGCGAGACCATATTCCTACGATGAATCGCTAGTGGCGCAATGTCTGCGCACGGCTAATTCAGCTCGTTACCGGAAAAGAGGCGACGTCGCATAGGAACTGGTCGATCAAACGTCTGGACTGGTACCAATGCACGATTGACGGCCGACAAGATATTTCTCATGAGCTTTCCCAGCAAGAATCTCAGTCGTTAAAGACGTTCGCTCGTAAAGTATACGAGCTGAGTACCTTCATGTAGTTTCCGCGCTCAAATGCGGAGGGGTCCGGCACTGCGCCGTGGCTCATGCTGCCGCACATCTGCTGAACGGAACTGTACTCGTGCTCTTCCAGCCATCGATCGAGTTCGGTTAAGACGTGCGCTGCGTGGTGCACGCCATTGCGCAGAAGTGCCGAGGTCATGAATGCGACGCGCGCTCCGGCAAGGATGCACTTGATCAAGTCCCGCGAACTGTGCACTCCGCCGGTAATCCCCAAGTCGGCGCGTACGTGGCCACAAAGAACCGCGGTCCAGTGCAGGCGCATGAGCAATTCTTCGGGACGGCTCAAGGACAGGCTCGGGGAGACCTCCATATGGTCGATATCAAAATCCGGCTGGTAGAAACGGTTAAACAGGACGATGCCGTCGGCCCGCGCTTCATCGAAACGCACGCCCATATTCGCTGGCGCGCTGAAAAATGGGGAAAGTTTAACTGCCACAGGGATGCGGATGCTGCGCTTCAAGTGGCGCACCAGGTCGATGTAACCTTGTTCTACTTCGCTGCCGCAGACCGCGGGATCGGTCGCAAGGGAATAAATGTTCAGCTCGATGGCGTCCGCGCCGGCTTCTTCCATCAACCGTGCGTATTGGAGCCACCCACCTTTAGATACGCCGTTGAGGCTGGCGATGATCGGAATCTGGATGCTTTCCTTCGCATGGCGGATCAATTCCAGATAACCGTCGGGCCCGAGGTTGTAGGTTTGCAGATCGGGAAGGAAATTTGCCGATTCCGGAAAACTATCGGCGCCTCTTGTGAGATCGGAATCGACGCTCAGACTATCGAGTTCGAGTTGCTCTTCGAAGAGCGAGGGGAGCACCACCGCGCCCAGGTTTTGGTCTTCCAGGCGTTTAATGTTGTCCACCGATTCGCAAAGAGGGGAGGCGGAAGCGAGCAGGGGCGATTTGAGATTCAAGCCAAGATATTTGGTCGAAAGATCGCTCATTCCTCTTCCCCTCCCTTCTTAACAGGTTCAGGTGCGGAATCCGGCTCTTCTGGGGCGATATGCGGCGATTCTGAGCGCCCGGCCATCGCGGCGCGGTTCGCGTAGACGCGCCACTGGCGTTCCACGTCATCCTGCGCCATCTTCAACAAAGTACGCGCCGCCTCGGGATCGCTGCGCACGAGCATGGTGTAACGCGCTTCCTGATATGCGTATTGTTTCAGCGGAATGCTGGGTGCTTTGGAATCGAGCAGGAATGGATTCTTGCCTTCGAGGCGAAGAGCGGGGTTATAACGCATGAGCGGCCAATACCCGCTTAATACCGCCTTCTTCTGCTGGTCCAGACCCATGGCCATGTCATATCCATGAGCGATGCAGTGGCTGTAGGCGATGATCAGCGAGGGCCCATCGTGCGCTTCCGCTTCGAGGAATGCTTTCACGGTGTGGGTGTCGCTGGAACCCATCGCGACTCGGGCGACATAGACGTAGCCGTAACTGACGGCTTCCATCGCCAGGTCTTTCTTGCTGGTCTGTTTTCCGCCGGTGGCAAATTTCGCTACTGCCGCGCGCGGCGTAGCCTTGGACATCTGCCCACCGGTGTTGGAATACACTTCGGTGTCCAGGACAAGTACGTTGACGTTGCGGCCGGAGCCCAAAACGTGGTCGAGCCCGCCGAAGCCGATATCGTAGGCCCAGCCGTCTCCACCCACGAGCCAGACACTTTTGCGCACCAGAGAATCGGCCACGGACTGCAGGGCGACTGCTTCCGGAACGGACAGGCTCGCAAGCTTCTTCTTTAGTTCAGCAACGCGCCAACGTTGTTTCTCAATTCCTAACTCTTTCGATTGATCGGCTTCGAGCAGGCCCTTTACGAGTTCATCACCGAGTTCGCTATTCAGGCGTGTCACCAATTCCTGTGCGTAGTGATTCTGCTCATCCACAGCCAAACGCATGCCCAGGCCAAACTCGGCGTTATCTTCGAACAGTGAGTTGGACCAGGTGGGTCCGCGACCATCCCTATTCTTTGTGTAGGGGGTGGTGGGGAGGTTGCCACCATAAATGGAGGAACAACCGGTGGCGTTCGCGATCATCAAGCGGTCGCCAAACAGTTGCGTCAAGAGCTTGAGGTAAGGCGTCTCTCCGCAACCCGCGCACGCACCTGAAAACTCAAATAAGGGCTCCAAAAGCTGCGAGTCCTTCACCTGAGCGTGCGACAAACGGTTACGATCAAATTCCGGTAGCGAGAGGAAGTACTCCCAGTTCACGCTTTCCGGCTGGCGCAGGGGATCTTGCGGCGCCATATTGATAGCCTTGTGCTTCACCTCGGTCTTACTCTTCGCCGGGCAAACTTCCACGCACAACCTGCAGCCTGTGCAATCTTCGGGAGCTACCTGCAAGGTATAGCGCAAAGTCTCAAATTCGCGCCAACGCGGTTTGGAGGACTTGAACGTTTCCGGCTTATTGTTCAGCAGCGACGAATCATACACTTTCGCGCGAATCACGGCATGAGGACAAACCAACACGCACTTGCCGCACTGGATGCAGAGATCCTCGTCCCAGACTGGTATTTCCTTGGCGATATTGCGTTTTTCCCACATGGCCGTGCCGGTAGGAAATGTTCCATCGATGGGCATGGCACTGACGGGTAGCGAATCGCCGTTGCCGGTGATGATTGTGCCGAGAACGCTACGAACAAACTGCGGTGCTTGCGGTGAAACTGCGGGTAGCATGTCAAACGTAGCGGTGACGTTCTCCGGCACTTTCACCTCGTGGAGGTGAGCAAGCGCCTGGTCTACGGCCGAATAGTTTTTCTGTACGACAGCTTCGCCCCGTTTTCCGTATGTATCGAAAATGGCCTTTTTAATGGCGGCGATGGCTTCGTCGCGGGGCAACACGCCGCTAATGGCGAAGAAACAAGTCTGCATGATGGTGTTGATGCGGCTGCCCATGCCCGCCACGCGCGCCACTGTGTAACCGTCGATCACGTAAAATCGCAACTTCTTCTTAAGGATGGTTTCCTGTACCTGGCGCGGGATGTGCTGCCAGATTTCCTCCGGGCCGAAAGGAGCATTCAGGAGGAAAGTAGCTCCAGGTTCCGCGGCCGATAAGACATCGATGCGGTCCAGAAATTGGAACTGGTGACAAGCCACGAAATTGGCCTTGGTGATCAGATAGGTCGAGCGGATGGGGTCGGGCCCGAATCGCAGGTGAGAGACGGTAACCGCGCCGGCCTTCTTCGAGTCGTAAACGAAGTAGCCTTGCGCAAAATTATTAGTTCCCTTTCCAATGATTTTGATGGAATTCTTGTTGGCGCCGACGGTTCCATCCGAGCCAAGCCCGTAGAAAAGCGCGCGGACGGTCCTGGGGTCCTCCGTCGAAAAGTCCGGATCATATGTCAGGCTAGTGTGTGTGACGTCATCCACGATGCCGATCGTAAAATGATTCTTCGGTTCTGTCTTCTTCAATTCATCGAGCACAGCCTTAACCATGGCTGGCGTGAATTCTTTGGAAGAGAGTCCGTAGCGGCCGCCGATGATTCGCGGAATGCCGGCGCTGGATTTCGCGAAGTAGCGCTCCACATAGGCCGTCAGAACGTCTTGGTAGAGGGGCTCTCCGAGCGCGCCGGGTTCCTTGGTACGGTCGAGGACGGCAATCGACTTCACACTGGCCGGAATTGATTCCAAAAAAACTTCCGCAGCGAATGGGCGGAACAGGCGAACCTTCAGGAGTCCCACTTTTTCGCCGGATTTCCGCATGGCATCAACCGCTTCTTCGGCAGCCCCCACGCCGGAGCCCATCAAGATTACTAAGCGCTCGGCATCGGCGGGACCGTAGTAGTCAAACAGACGATACTTGCGCCCCGTGCGCTTCGCAAAACGGTCCATGACATCTTGCACAATAGTGGGGCATGCCCGGTAATACGGGTTGCAAGCTTCGCGCGCTTGGAAAAACACGTCTGGATTCTGTGCTGTGCCTCGCAGGATCGGGCGGTCCGGGGACATGGCACGTTCGCGGTGTTGCCGGACGAACTTGTCGTCAATGATAGCGTGAAGGTCCTCATCGCTCAGCGGATCGATCATGTTGACTTCATGCGAGGTGCGGAACCCATCAAAGAAGTGCAGGAAAGGTACGCGAGATTCCAGTGCGGCGGCCTGCGCGATGCAAGCGAAGTCGCTCGCTTCCTGAACGGAATTGGACGCCAGGAGTGCAAACCCTGTTCCGCGAGTGGACATGACATCGCTGTGGTCGCCAAAAATGGAAAGCGCGTGGGTGGCAAGAGTGCGGGCGGCCACGTGGATCACGGCGGCGGTCAGTTCGCCGGCGATTTTGTACATATTCGGGATCATCAGGAGCAAACCCTGGGAGGCGGTAAACGTGGTACCGAGTGCACCGGCCTGCAAAGCTCCATGGAGGGCACCGGCGGCCCCGCCTTCACTCTGCATTTCGATTACATCGGGGATGGCACCCCAAATATTCTTCTTTCGCTCCGAGTTCCACTGGTCCGACCACTCCCCCATGGGGGAGGAAGGGGTGATTGGATAGATCGCGATGACTTCATTTAGGCGGTAAGCAACCGCAGCGGCGGCTTCGTTGCCGTCGACGATGGACATTTTTCGGGCCATTGGATTCTCCGTCGAACAAATAAAGTGTCTAGGAAAATGGTAGGCCCCGGTCGTGGTGAAAGCAATGAAAAGTAGCGACAAATAAGGGTAAACGCGCACCTGTGATGCGCATCACTGCGTCATGGTCGGATTGTCAGGTGGCTTCTTCCCACTCGGGATCGGCAGGGGGTAGACGATCCGTATCGCGCGCAAAGGTTACGTACAAGGTCGGCAGCAAGTAGATGCTGATCAACAAGGCACCCAGAAGTCCGCCGACGATTACAATGGCGAAAGGCCGTTGGGAATCCGATCCGATGCCGCGTGACATCGCCGCTGGCAGCAATCCCAATGTCGCGACCAACATGGTCATCAAAATTGGCCGGAGCCGCAACACGGCGCCTTGCACGGCCGCATCCTCGACGGAACTGCCGGCCGAACGCAAATGGTTGATGTACTCCAACATGATGACTCCCGTCTGCACGGAGACGCCGAAGAGGGCCAAGAAACCCACCCCGCTCGAAACACTGAAGTGCGTTCCAGTAACCAGGAGCGCGAGAATTCCGCCAATCGGGGCGATGGCCACATTTGCGATGACGAGCAAAGCCCACTTGAAGGAACGGAACATGGAATAAAGAATCAGAAAAATGAGCAGCACGGTTAGAGGAACGATGATCATAAGACGCGCTTCGGCACGCTTCTGACTTTCGTATTCGCCTTCCCAGTCGATGTGGTACCCGCGGGGCAGTTGGACCTTCTCGTTGACCCTCTTGATGGCCTCTTCCACCGCGCTACCCAAGTCGCGACCTCTTACGCTGTACTTGATGGCAATGTAGCGTTGATTTTCTTCGCGATAAATCTCTGAAGCGCCATCGCGTTCTTCAATTTTGCACAATTGCGCAAGCGAGACGCGCTCTCCAGAAGGAGAGAGCAGGCGGATGTTCTCGATCGCTTCTTTGGTATTTCGATAAGAAGGCAGATAGCGCAATACAAGGTCGTATCGCTTTTCCCCCTGTAACACCTGAGTGAGTGCATTCCCTCCGATGGCGGTCTGGACGGCGTCTTGTACATCGGACACATTAAGCTGGTACCGCGCCGCCTGATTGCGGTCCACGTGAACTTCCAGGTTTGGTTGACCTAACACTCGGAACACGCCCAGATCTTGAATTCCGTTAACCTGACGCATTACCGTGGTGATTTGGTCTGCCTTTTCTTCCAGCACCTTCAATTCCTCTCCATAGACCTTGGTGGCCAGTTCTCCTTTCACGCCGCTGACGGCTTCCTCCATGTTGTCCGCAATGGGCTGTGAAAAATTCCAGAGCACGCCAGGAATTTTCTCGAGTTCCCTGTCCATCGCAGCAATCAGTTCTTCTTTGTCCTCGTGAAAGATAGGACGCCACTGTTCCTTGGGCTTCAAATCGACAAAGTATTCGGTGTTGAAAAAGCCAGTCGTATCCGTTCCGTCATCCGGTCGCCCCACTTGACTAGTGCACTGTGGCACTTCGGGGAAGGAGCAAAGCACAACTCTCGCCTGGTTGGCCAGTCGAATCCCTTCCGTTGGTCCAGTACTTGATGCAAGAGTTCCGCGCACCCATAATGCGCCTTCGTCCAAATGGGGAAGGAATTCGGAACCGACGACTCCGCTGTACAGGATCAAAAAGGAAAGCACGGGAACACAAGCACCGAGAGTGATCGTAATTTTCCTGTGCTCGACCGCCCAGCGGACCGATGTCCGGTAATGAGCGCGGAGGAAGTTCATCACCGGGTTCTGCCATTCGGTCACGCCTTTTTTAAAAAACACAGAGGCCAGCACGGGTGCGATTGTCATCGAGAAAATCAGCGCTCCCAGCAAAGCAAAAGCTACGGTCCAAGCCATGGGCTTGAACAAACGCCCCTCAACGCGTTGTAGGGTGAAGATCGGCAGATAGGCGGTAATGATGATGCCAATCGCGTAAAACACGGGGCGCTGCACTTCGTGGGCTGCGTCCCGGATCTTCTCCATGGGGGTGCGATCAATTCTGCCACCGTTTCCGTGCCCCAGGTGGCGCACGATGTTCTCTACCATGACCACGGCGCCATCCACGACCATTCCGAAATCCAACGCGCCCAGTGACAATAAGTTTGCCGGTATCCCTTTCAGTTTTAGACATGTGGCGGAGAACAACAGCGCGAAGGGGATCGTCAATGCCACAATGATGGCTCCGCGCACGTTGCCAAGAAACAAAAAGAGAACAACGACGACCAGAATGATGCCTTCCGTCAGGTTGTGCAGCACCGTATGCGTCGTGAAATGCGTCAAATCACTGCGGTCAATGAAGGGAACGATCCTCACTCCAGAGGGCAGAATCCGTTCGTTCATTTCCTTGACTTTGGCGTGAAGTCCGGCGAGCGCTTCATCCGCGTTCGCGCCCTTCCTTAACAGGGCTATCCCCGAAACCACATCATCGTTATCGACGATCTTTCCGTCTTCTTTGTGAATTGCCCGCGCAAATTGGCCAAGGCGGATCTTCGGCCCTTGGGCCACCACGGCAATGTCCTTTATGCGCACTGGGGTGCCGTTCTTGGTCACTAGGACCGTCTGTTCGATATCCCGCACATCACCGATCAGGCCCACCATCCGGACGTTGATTTGCTGCAAGCCGGCCTCGATGAAGCTGCCGCCGGCGTTTGTATTGCTGTTCGCCAATTGCTGCTCGACTTGCGCGAGGCTTAGGCCGTAGGAAACCAGTTTGCTAGGGTCTACGCGTACCTGGTATTCGCGAGTTGGACCTCCAAAACTCGCGACATCGACGATGTCCGGCACGGCCTTCAGGTTTTTTTCTACAACCCAGTCTTCGATGGACTTGAGTTCCATAGGATCGAGGTTGGGATTTGTACTCTGCAGGGTGAAAAAATAAATTTGGCCTACGGGGCTCCAGTCCGTCCCCATCTGCGGCACTACACCCGCTGGCAAGGTAACTTGCGTCAGGCGCTCTAGGACTCTCTCTCGATTCCAGGCATTTTCTTCGTCGTCGTCAAAGATCAGTTTTATATCCGAGAGCCCGAACAGCGAGAACGAACGTAAGTGCATCACGTGGGGGATACCGTTCATGGTGGTTTCGAGCGGGATGGTTACCTGCTGTTCAATCTGCTCTGCCGAAATTCCCGGCCACTGTGTGATGATCTCCACATAGTTGTTCGCTACGTCGGGATACGCTTCCACAGGAAGCAGATGGAAGGAGATCGCTCCCCAAATCAACAGCAACAACGCCACGGCCAGGACGAGAATACGGTTATCCAGGGCAAAATCGACAATTCTCTCGATCATCTATTGCTCCACCGTGTTCTGGAACACCAGCGCGGACTGCACAACCTTAGTCCCTGGTTGAAGACCAGAGATGATTTCCTGCATGTTTCCAGGGAGCATGTCTCCCGCAACCACCTGAATGCGCCGGAAACTGTTGCCCCCAAGCGGCGTGTAGATCCAGTCCTGGTCGTGCAAATGCAATACAGCGCTTGCTGGGACTGCGGCATGTGTTTGTGGGTGCTTTCCATAGAATGTGGCCGTGACGAACATGCCTACCCGCATGACCCTTCCCGGATTGGGAACTTCTAAGCGCACCTTCGCCGTGCGGATATTGGGATCCAGGATAGGGAAGATATTGTCGATCCGCCCTTTCAAGACTTTGCTGGGATAGGCGTTTAGGTGGATGTCCGCGAACTCGCCGAGCTGCACCGCATCGAGATCGTTTTCGTAAACGTCGCACATGATCCAGACGTAAGACAAATCAGAAATCGTAAAGGGATTCGGACCAGGCAATCCCTGGACGCCAGCTGCGTTGGTCACTTGTTGGTCTGTGATTACGCCTGAGACGGGTGCGGTGATGTCAACGATACCCGAGGGATGATCTTTGTCCACACCAAGAAGTCGCAACTGCTCGGTCGCGGTATCCAGATCGACTTTAGCATTCTGTTCAGTGTCCTCGGCTTGTTCCAGGGCGCTCTTTGCAATCGCACCCTTTTCATACAGGATCCTCGCTCGTTCGAGCTGCAGACGGGCCAACCGCTCATCGTTTTCCGCCTTCAAATACACTTGGTAGGCGCCGGATATATCGTTACTTCGAACTCGCAACAACAACTGACCCTTCTTCACCTCGTCGCCCAACCGGGCCTTAATTTCTACAACACGCCCAGTAGCTAAGGAGAGCACCGGTACGGCCCTGGCGATATCGGGCTGTACCACACCGGTGACATTCAGCGCAGGAACGACTTTGCGTTCATCGGCAGTCACCAGCGTAAACTGTTCCGGGTGATCCACCTTGAAGTTGTCTGGATTCATTTCCGGCTCGACGACAACCAGTGGCGGAGCCTCCGCCTTCGGGTTCTCCTTGCCCTTATCGCAGCCAAAAAGGAGAAAGCTCAAGGGAAAACATAGAGTCGCCACAAAGAATAGCCGGATAGATTTGGTTTTCATTGGATAGCCTCCCGGCCCACGGCCATGTTCAGTTGCGCTGCGGCGGTCAGGTAAGCGCCAATCAGGTTCACGTAGTTGAGTTCAACGCTCCGGAAGTCGTTCTCAGCGTTAATAAAATCAAGCAAGGCGGCGCCGCCGTGCTCGTAGGAAAATCGCACCGTCTCCCGAACTCGGACCGCTTGTTCTAGATACTTTTCCTTATAGGGCCGAAGCAGGATTACATTGCTGTTCACCAGGGCGTAGGCGGAATCCACATCGCTGAATACTTGAGCCGTCGCGGCATCCAGGAGTTTCTGGTTGCGGTCGATGTCAAGCTGGGTGCGCTGCTTCTCGCCCTGGTTGCGATCGAATATGCGCAGCGGGATGCTGACGCCGACCCCAAAGTATTGATCGATGGGTGGATTGCGGCCCACATCGGCGCTGAATGTGGGGTCCGTCGAGCCGTTGGCAACTGCCAGCTTGTGGTCCGTATTCGCCTTTTCGACCGCTTGCGCGGCCGCCTTTAAATCCGGGCGAGTCTCCAGCGCAATTTTTCGAAACTCATCCAAGCTAGAGAGCTGGTCGCTGAAATCGAACAACCCGAACACATCAAATTGGTCGATGGGGGTGCGATCATTCAGTAGCAGCAAGACCTGAATCTTTGCGGTTCGCAGATTAACCTCGGCAGTCTGCAGATCTGATTCGAACTGAACGCGCTGAAGTTCCAGACGATCTAAGTCGATTTGCGCGATATCCCCTGCGTGGTACCTGTCGCGGCTTATACTGAGCACTTTGTCCCAGTATTCCAGATTCGCTTGAGCGACCTTGAGAACGGCCTTCGCCTGTAAGGTGGCCACGAATGCACCTCGCAGGTTGAAGAGCAGGCCGCGCTCCAAATCAGCCTGGCTAGATACCGCGATTCCGGTGGCTTGCTGGGCGCTGTCGAGGCGAAGTTCCCGCTTACGCTGGCGTTCGTGCAAGTAACTGACGGTGGCCGAAGCCAGCCAGTAGGCAAACGTCCCGTGCGCTGGGCCGCCAGGAAATGGATCGATCTGGTCGGAAAGCAGTGCCAGATTGGGATTCGGACGCAAATAGGCCGTAATCTCGTTGGCCTTGGATTCGTCGATGCCTATTTGACCGGCGCGCAAGGTCGGATTATTCGCCTCAAACTGCGATTTCACTTCGTCCCATGTCAGGGATTTCTGCGCTTGGGCTTGGCAAGTGATTCCCGCCGCAAAGCAAGCGACGAGACATACACCCCTGATAAAACGCCACATAAACCTACCCCCACATCATCAGACTTTGGTGAACACGGAAAAACCGTGTGATGCCAGTATTCTCTCTGGCGTGGTAAATCACTGCACCAGTGGCGCTCGCCTCGCGGTTTGGTTCTGCTCTGAACACGATAGCCGCACTGGTCCAAAAAATGTATAACAGGGCGGTAAAGGAACGATGACTAAAGTGAGACAAGGAAAGGAGGGGCCCGTCCGAGGCGCAGGTGCGCTACTCGGTGCAACGCGGGCTGGTCTTTCGCCCAAGGACATGAATCCAAAGCACAGCCTTGGTCATACGCGTATCCGAGTGGAACCCCCTCGCCGAACAAGGACCGAGCAGAGACCAGCGTAGCTCGATCGACTATAAGTTCGATGGGGCTGCTCACGAACTCTTGCGATTCGTTTTCCAGCTGAGGAAAATCCTCCGGCGGGGCCATCGAAAAATTGCCGCGGCCGTCGTTCAGCAAGACCTGAATAAAGTGCGTGTCCAGAATCGAGGTGACAATCAAATCGACGTTGTCGTCGCCGTTCACGTCCCGGGCGGCAATTCGAAGGCCACCGAACGGAGCGAGAACACCGATTGCAGATTCCCTTCCCTGACTGAGCTGCAATCGGATGGAATAATGAGCTTTGTCGGAGAGTTCACTTTGCATCTCCACGAGAGCCAGATCAGGCTTGCGGTCACCATCGAGATCGGCAAACACAAATCGCGCCTCGCTCGCGGGGGTGCGCAGCGCAGTGGCAGAGGAGAATTCCGAGGGGGCGGTGAAAAAATGGAAGGCCGCTCCCAAGCCAAACAAGGCAAGAAACGCCAGTGCAAGCTCGAACAGGGGCCTCGATCTGGTGACATACCTACTCATGGTTGTGCTACGACAACTTCCCCAGTTCCTCTGTAAATCGTGAGACGCAACCCCTACAGGATACACGGCTAGCGGAGGGCAGGAAAGGGGAAGAGCTCGTTGTGACGTACGTCACAACGAATTGTGACGCGCAGCGTGGCGCCCTGTGCTTTCTACCACCTACTCTGTTCTTGCAGCTTTGGCGCTTTGCCGTTTCGTTTGCTTCGTCAGCACCAGCGCTCTTCATGGCTGCACGGCCGAACTGTGCAGATTGCCCGATCAAGCGGACAACTTCTGTAATATTAATGAGTTAGAGTGCAACCAAACTATCGATGCGTACGGTCGAAAAGTCAAACTAGGAGCGCCCGGTATGGCCACCACACCGCAAACTACGACTTCCAACACGGGCGCAGGCTTGCCGGCAAAGCGAGTCTACTCTATGGCTGCCGTGTGCTTGCTCGGAGGTCTTTTGGTGGGGTACTTCCTTCTGGGGAGTCACGCAGCTCCGCGGGTCTCGCAGGCCAAGGTAGCGCCCATCGCGCCAAACTCGCCGGCAACCTATAACGGGGTCCACGCAAAGCTGACGCTCGAACAAATGAAGCAGATGGCCGATGTGCAGGCGTCTACTTTGATCGAGAAATCCAAGGCCGATCCCAAGAACGCCGGCCTACTGGTGCAGATCGCAACCATTTACCAGGCTTCCCACCAGTTCAAAGAAGCCAGCGGATACTTTGAGAAAGCGCTAAAGACCGATCCCAAAAATCTCTCGGCGCGCACGCAAATGGCTTCCTGTTTGTACTATTCGGGCGACGTCGATGGAGCCATTGACCAATTGAATCAGGCTTTGAAGTACAACCCCATAGACGCGAATGCCCTGTTCAATCTGGGCATGATCAAGTATCAGGGAAAGAAAGATCCAGCCGGGGCCATTGTCGTGTGGCAAAAGCTTCTGAAAACTAATCCGAACCTCGATCGCAAACCTATTGTGGAGCAAATGATTGCTGAGGCCAAGGCGAGCACTGAGGCAAAAAAATAATTGAACTGCCCTCCCGGGAGGAGTGAAAAGACGTGATGGAACTCAAGACAACAACCAGCAATACCTGGAGCGGCGCGCAGGCTTTCACGCTTGCGGCCATAGCGCTGCTGCTCGGAGTGTGCGGCGGCTGGCTGATCCGCAGATCCACTGCAGAATCAGTTCCCGCCCGGAGGACCTCGGCACAGGTCGCTTCGGCTCCCGCTGCAGCGGCCAATCCGAGTCAATCTGCGCCGAACTTCGGCTCGATGGCAGGGCTACCTTCTGCCGAGGATCTCAAGAGGGCCGCCGATGAGCAGGCTGCCCCGCTGCTTGAACATTTGAAGAGCGATCCGAATAACGCCGCCCTTCTGGCCCAGGTTGGCAACATCTATTATGACATCAAGCAATACCCCGTCGCGATCGACTACTACGAACGGTCTTTGAGATTAGAGCCGAACAACAGTTCGGTGCGCACGGATCTGGGCACTGCCTACTGGTATACGGGTGATACAGACACGGCGATCACTCAGTTCAACAAAGTTCTTTCTTCTGAACCGAGCAAGGCCAACGCTCTTTTCAATCTCGGCGTTGTCGAGTGGCAGGGCAAAAAGGACGTTACTGCGGCAGTGGCCACCTGGCAGAAGCTCCTGGATACCAATCCAAATTACGAAGCAAAAGACAAAGTGCTGCAGATCATGAGCCAAGCGAAACAATCTGCGGCGAAGAATCCTTAGTCCGGGCTTGGACACCGGAGTCGAATGAGCCACAACAATCCCAGAGCTTTGGTGATCTGCCTGCTATTGTGCTTAAGAGCTGATGCGTCGGCTCAATCGGGCGGCAGCGCAGAATTCCTGACTTTTCAGGAAGCCGCGCCGGTGGTTCAGGCCATGGCGGGTAATCTCCCTCCCGCGCTGACTGCCTCCCTCCCTTTATCCCCGGACAGCTGGGCCAATTGGGTACGCAAAGAAGACGCTGCTATCCGAGAGCGGCTCGACCGCGGCCAGGAAGACACGCTGACCAATCTCTTGCGTTTTGGCGTGACGTTCACAAAGGAATATCGGATTGATGATGAATATCTGCTCAAACTCGGCAAGAGTTCCCTGGTGGATGCATTTGCCGAAAATCGCGCCAACGATTTGATCCACGCGATGGCTTCGGGAACCGCAAACGAGGGCATCGAGCAATTGCGTGTATTCCTCGAAAAGAAAGGCTATTCATTTAAAACGCCGGCGGAGAGGAAGAAGATCAAGTTTTATCTTCTTGCGAATCTGGCAAGGATGCGGGACGAAGTCATTCGCTACACGAGTAAAGTCCGGGAAGGCAACCACTTTCAGTTTTTTGAGGATCGCGGGATTTCCCTCGATACCAACCTATGGCCTGACTTTCTGATTGATCAGCACTTGCAGAACATGCTTAGGAATGGGCTATTGCAGCCGGGTTCCGTCCATCGCGTGGTCATCGTAGGACCCGGACTGGATTTTGCCAACAAAGAAAAAGGCAATGATTTTTATCCACCTCAGACAATTCAACCTTTTGCTGTTCTCGATTCGCTGATTCGTCTGGGTCTGGCCGCTCCTCAATCCATCGAAATCTATACGCTGGATATCAGCCCAGAAGTCAATTTCCATATTGACCGAGCGAGAAAAAATGCGGTGGCCGGACATGCCTATTCCGTTCAACTTCCATGGAATACCAGCGCTCGGTTGACGCCAGAGTATCGCGAAGCATTTGTGCAATATTGGCGGAAAATCGGCACCAGCATTGGCCAATCTGTCCCGCCAATCGATGTTCCAGAAGGGGCTGCCGCAGAGACGCAGACTCGAGCAGTCAAGATTCCCCCCGAAATCGTCCAACGCATAACCCCACTGGATACCAACATTGTTTATCAGCATCTCGCCACTCCCCCGGACAAAAGATTTGATCTCATTATCGGCACGAACGTATTTGTTTACTTCAGCGCATTCGAACAAGCGCTCGCACGCAAGAACATGGCGCTAATGTTGAGACCCGGCGGCTTTATCCTTTCGAACGACAGTTTGCCCGGTACCCCGGCCGACGGTTTATTCGATTCCTTGGATACAAAACAGACCCTCTCGCGCACCCCCGATCGAATCGAGTATATGTTCTCTTACCAACTAAGAAAGTAGGGCATGTCGACAGGACTGTTGTCGCATGTGTTGGCCTCCGTTTGGTTGTAGACGATTTCGGTCGTCAGGATGGCGCTCTATGCAGCAAAAGCAGCGCTGACGCTTGCTTCCGGGCAGTGAGTCATTCACTTTGACAATGCTATTTGAACGAACCAAGGCATCTGCTACTTTTAGGTGGCAAGCAATCTAAATGACGAAAGACACGAAGGAACCCTGGCGTTGCGTACTCAGGTGAACGGCAACTGAGTCGAAGCACTCCCTTCTTACAAAATTCTCCCTCGCCGTGCAGCATAGTCCGAAGGGAAAAGTGATATGGATAGATGCAAGAAGAAAACTGTCATTGTGGGTGCCGGTCCTGCCGGGCTCACCGCCGGTTATGAACTGAGCAAAGCAGGCCAGCCCGTGGTGGTTCTGGAAAGCGATCCGCGATATGTCGGCGGAATTTCCCGCACCGTGAACTACCACGGTTACCGCTTCGATATTGGCGGCCACCGTTTCTTCTCCAAGTCCCGCGACGTGGAAGAATTGTGGACGGAAATCCTCGGCGCGGACATGCTCTACCGCCCACGTTCATCGAAAATCTACTATCGCGGCCAGTTCTATTCCTACCCGCTGAGACCCTTCGACGCACTTTCCAAGCTCGGCATTCTTGAATCCACGCTCTGCGTGTTGTCATTCCTGTATGCGCAGCTGAATCCCACGCCGAATCCGAAATCGTTTGAAGACTGGGTAGTTAACCACTTCGGAAGGAGACTCTTCCGCATCTTCTTCAAGACCTATACGGAGAAGGTCTGGGGCAGGAGTTGCAAAGAGATTTCCTCGGATTGGGCAGCACAACGCATCAAGGACCTCTCCCTCGGTTCCGCCATCAAGAATGCGCTCTTGCCGCAGCGCCAGGCGAAAGATCGCGGCCAGCTCGTCAAGACGTTGATCGACGCCTTCCGTTATCCGCGCCTGGGACCAGGCATGATGTGGGAAGCGTGCGCGGCAAAAATCCGCGCTATGGACGGCCAAGTCCTGCTTGGCCGCACAGTCACCAGGGCATGCTTTGATAACGCCAGCAAGTCCTGGACGGTGACGGCGACCGTGGCGGACGGCCAAACCGAGCAATTTAACGGTGAGCATCTCGTCTCCTCGATGCCCATCCGCGAACTCGTTTCCCAAATCGAGCCACGCCTGCCGGAAGCCGCGCTCCGCTCCGGCAACTCGCTCCGCTACCGCGACTTTCTCACCGTCGGTTTGATCCTGATCGAACGTGACCGCTTCCACGACAATTGGATCTATATCCACGATCCCAACGTCAAAGTCGGCCGGGTACAGAATTACAAGTCCTGGTCGCCCGAAATGGTGCCTGATCCAAAATTCTGCTGCTATGGCCTGGAGTACTTCTGTTTTGAGGGCGACGGACTGTGGACCACGCTGGACGAGCAACTCATCGCGCTTGCCAAGCGGGAATTAGAGCAGATCGGTTTGGCAGCATCGGTGGACGCCGTGGATGGCTGCGTAATTCGCCAACCGAAGGCCTATCCCGTTTACGACGACGAGTATAAATCGCACGTCGAAGTGGTGCGGCAGGCGCTCGAGGCCCATTGCCCCAACCTCCATCTCGTGGGCCGTAATGGCATGCACAAGTACAATAATCAGGATCACGCCATGATGACCGCCCTGCTCGCTGCCCGGAACATCCTGGCCGGTAAAACGAAGTTCGATGTCTGGTCGGTCAACGATGATGGCGAATACCATGAGAGTGGTGAAGCAGGCGAGCAGTCCTCTGCGGGGTCTAAAAAGGTGGCCTCCCCGGCAATGATCTCCTAAATCTCGAGCGCAACCACGAATTTGTGATGGACGTCACAGTGTGTGGTGACAAAAGTCGCTGCCGCACGTGCTCCTTGACACGTATCTTTCAGTAAAGGAATGATTTGGCTTCACTTTCGAGTTGAATGATTGACGTTCGCTGCTGAAGTTGCCCCCCAGAGCATGAAGGCAGGACACCCGGTTGGTTCTGGTCACCTAGAGGGAAGGACGGTTGATTTCTATGAATGGCAAGATTCTTCGCACCTGTGCCAGGCTGTTGATCATCGCCGGGGTTCTTGCGTTTGCGCTAGCAGTTGTCCGAGCCGCCGACACGATGTTCGTTACCGGTTCGTACCAGGTACTTCAGAAGACCGATCGGGGATCGCAAACGCGCGTCAGGCTACACCTTCATCTGACCAACCACGGGCAGCGCGACATTCAAATTCAGCGGCTTACAATTTGGGATTTTCCTCATCCCACGAAAGGTGGCTCGCAGGCAAGCTCCGTCGTTGTCCATGCCCTCACATCGGTGGACACGACCGAAGAGTTCACCATCCCACACTCAGAGTACGAATTGTGGAGCCGCGGAACGCGGCCCCGGATAGTCCTGGAAGTGCGGACTCCGGATGGACGCAAAACAACGCAAGTGGTTCGGTTGGATCGAGTTCAGGGCGGGAGGGCAAACTGACCATGCGCTCCCCTAAACTCATTGTTGCAGTTTTCTTCCTTCTGGTTGTCATGCTCTGTACAGCGCAACCGTCGCTCAGCCAATACTCCATCAATTCCATCGCCGGGGGCGGCCCGAATAACATAACCGCACTTCTTTCCAGCATCGGATACGCCGGGAGTGTGGCTAGAGATGCCGGTGGCAACATTTACATTGCCGACTCCTACTCAAGCCATATCTTCAAAGTGGATACGAGCGGCAATCTCACGGTAGTGGCGGGAAACGGTACGCTTGGCTACTCCGGCGACGGAGGACCCGCCACGAGTGCGGCACTCAATCGTCCAGAAGGAGTGTTTGTGGATGGTTCGGGGAATATTTTCATCGCGGATACGGACAACTCCGTAATTCGTGAAGTGCTGGCCGCCAGCGGGAATATCCAAACCGTTGCAGGGAATGGAAATGCAGGATACGGCGGCGACGGCGCTGCAGCAACTAGCGCCGAGCTCAATGATCCGTTTGGAGTTTTCGTAGACGGAACCGGCAACATTTTTATAGCGGATACAGATAATTCCGTGATTCGCGAAGTGGTCGCGAGCTCAGGAAGCATTCAAACTGTGGCAGGCAACGCTACACCCGGCTACTCGGGTGACGGCACTCCGGCCACCAGTGCGCAACTTGACGAGCCGGAAGGGGTTTCCCTCGACGTGACAGGAAACATTTTTATCGCGGACACTTACAACTCGGTGATCCGAGAAGTGACGATCGCCACCGGTCAGATCCACACGGTTGCCGGAACCTACTACGCGTACGAAGACAGCTGTAACTATTCCGGGGACGATAACCCCGCGATCAGTGCGCAACTTTGTCTGCCGAGTAACGTCTTTGTGGATGGCTCGAGTAATCTCTTCATCGCGGACACGGGGAATTCGGTTATCCGCGAAGTGCTCTCAGCGGGCAGCACCATTCAGACCGTGGCCGGGAATGGGACGTTGGGTTACGCCGGAGACGGCGGGGCTGCGACAAGCGCGGAGTTGAACAATCCAAGCAGCATGGTTGTCGACACTTCCGGAAACATCTATATCGCGGATACCGACAATTTCGTAGTTCGTGAATTATCTTCAGGCAATATTCAAACCATCATTGGGAACAATACGCTCGCCTATTCCGGTGACAATGGGCCTGCAACTAACGCTGCCTTGAACTACCCTGGACAGGTATTCGTGGATGCTTCTGGAAATGTTTATATTGCCGACTCGGAGAATTCGGTGATTCGTGTTGTCAATACGGGAAGCGTCGCGGTCACGATCGCTGGAGTCACGATTCAACCCGGTGCGATAGAGACCGTGGCCGGCAATGGCACGGCCTGCCCGACATCCAATCCGGGGTGCGGCGATGGTGGGCTTGCCACTGCTGCGAACCTGAACCTTCCTTATGGCCTCTTCGTAGACGGCTCAGGAAATATTTTTATCGCCGACACCGCGAATTCCGTTATTCGGGAAGTCGTGGCCGCTACCGGTGACATCCAGACCGTGGCTGGCAACTACACTTCCGCCTTTGCTGGAGACGGTGACCTTGCATCCGGCGCATCGCTTTACAACCCCTACGGCGTGCTCCTGGATGGCCACGGCAACGTGTACATCGCGGACACAGAGAATTCAGCCATTCGTGTGGTCAACACGGGAGCGGCAGCAATCACCATTGCTGGGATCACGATTCAACCAGGCGATATTGAAACCGTCGCCGGAACGGGTGGTACAGCTTGTACCGACAGCAGCGAAGGATGCGGCGACGGCGGAGCCGCTACCAGTGCTGAACTCAAATTCCCTGGTGGCATCGCTCTTGACTCTACAGGTGACATCTATATCGCGGACTCCGACAACAATGCCATCCGTGAGGTAAACGCAATGACTGGCATTATCCAGACCGTAGCTGGCACTCTCGGACAGCGCGGTTATTCCGGTGATAACGGAGCCCCAACGAGCGCGCTGCTGAATACTCCTGAAAATGTTGTCCTGGATTCCTTCGGAAATCTCTTCATTGCGGACAGCCAGAATTCGGTCATCCGCGAGGTAGTAGCGGTGGGCGGCATCATTGTCACTGTGGCCGGCACGAACATCGCCGGTTTCTCCGGGGACGGCGGTTCCTCAAGCAGTGCCGAACTGAATGACCCGCTCGGCGTGGCTGTCGTTACCACCGGCAGTCTCTCGGGCACTCTATTCGTTGCAGACACGGATAATTCCCGCATCCGCGAACTGACCTCCACCACAAGTGTGACGGTTGTTCCCAGTTCAGCTACCGTTCCTGTGGGCAGCAGCGGCACCCAGCAATTCGCGGCATCGGTTTCGATTTCGACATCAACAGCTGCTGTTAAACCGGGAATCCATAAAAACACCGTGCCGGCCGCGAAGCAGGCGACCAGTCTCGCGAACACGTCCGTGACCTGGCAGGTCAACGGCGTAACCGGCGGCAATGCAACTTGGGGAACGATCTCCAATACCGGCCTGTATGAAGCCCCAACGAATTTGCCCACCTCCACCACCGTTACCGTGACCGCCATCTCCAATGCCAATGGCACCGCGTTCGGCTCGGCGAAAGTGCTCCTCGCGGGCAGTGGAACCTCTACCATCACCGTCAGTTCGACTCCCTCCGGCGTCACCGAGGTTTATACCGGCACATCGCAAAGCTTCACCGCAGCCCTCAACGGCAGTGCCAGTAGCGCCGTGAACTGGCAAGCGAGCTGCGTCGGAGGAGGAAACTCCAATTGCGGAACGATCACCGGCGGTGGCGTATACACCGCTCCTGCGGGCGTGCCTTCGAACCCGCTCATTCTGGTCACAGCAACTTCACAAGCCAGCGCCTCCGTCTCCGGCTCTTACCCCTTCACGATTGCCGCAGTTCCGGCGGCAACTACGCCTGCGCCCCAGACGATTTCTCCCGGCCAATTCGCAAACTATTCCTTTTCTTTGAACGCCAACACGGGCAATCCCAAACAGCCGATTACACTCTCCTGCTTGCAAAGCAGTCTGCCGCCCGGCGCAACCTGTGCGTTTACACCTCTCACGATTACTCCGGGCACCAAGGCGGTTCCCTTCAGCCTGATCGTAAAAGTCCCGTCCGGAACCAGTTCTTCCGCTTCTTTGCAGCGGCCGGCGAAGCTTCTGATGGCGAGTCAGTTTTATTACTCCTTCCTTCCGCTGGCTGGCATTTTGCTGTTCGCCGGAAACTCACGGAAACAGCGTGGTCGCTGGTTGTTGCTGGCATTGTTGTGTGTCCTTCCGCTGGTCATGACCGCCTGCGGTGGAGGAGGCGGCGGCTCATCGCCCGGGACAAACCCGGAACTGGGAACGTACACCATCCAAGTGCAGGGCACGACAGCGACACAACCCAACCCTGTCACCATTACCACCGCTGGGCTGACCGTACAGTGAAGGCTATCGAGTAACGCTTGAGGAAAACCGCGGCATGAGCTTCACAGCGGAATTGTATTCTTATCCTGGGACCGCGGAATGCAATTGCTGGTGTTTGGTGGACTGCTGGCGTTCGTCGCCGATCAGTCGATGCCGTTAAAGTCCTGCGTTCTGGACCAGGATTCGGGTGGCACTTCAGGGTCGGCGACAGGGTCATCCAGCATTCCGCCCTTCCGCACAGGGGGATTCTGTCGCGCACGGTCGCCCTCCGGCCATAGGCGGTGTGTAGCAGGGGCTATAAGCTGCTGGTCTCTTCCGGCTTCCGCTGGTTTGGCATGGCAGGAATCGGAATTATTGGCGTACTGCTCACGCTGGCCGTTGCTTACAGCATCTTCTCAAATGTCGCGCCGCCGGTGCGGTTATCGTCGCCATTTTTTGCTCGTTTTCGCGCCGTTCGTTGATTTCAACTAACGCGGTCTCGCTAGCGCCACCTGAAGCATGTATCTCCTGAAGGCCTTGAATTTCCTGCACCTGAATCCGACGCCCGGGCCGCTCAACAATAACTTGAGCTGGGGAGGCTTCCTCACCTGCTAGTTGTCCGATTCTTTCGTCGCCATCGACGGCCGCAACGACCCTATGGACAGGAATTGGATCGCCTCCTCTCTAACGCCGAGAAGGGGCGAATCATATCTCAACGACCCGTATTTGCATGAATCTGGCGCATTTCAACCAGAAAACAAATTATCGCTTGTTACTTTTCTCACCTGTCTTATCCGTTTGGCTATGGCCTAGGCGAGTCCACGGGCGACTGTTTCCGTCCGCAACTTAACTCAAGAGCAGAAATAAGAATCAAGAATGTGCCATGGCGGTTCGAATCGAGACTGCATCGCGTGGGAGTATGTTTGCTGCCGGATCAGCCGCGACGAAGAATGGAATAGTGGGATATCCCAAAAATTCGCTGACTCACTTTTCCGTTCTAAGTTTTGCAACATCAATGCAATTGCCTCTACGGCAACTATTCGGTATCTGCGGGACACCACACTCGCAGGTGAATTCTGTTTCGCCGCTACTTCTTTAGGGGGATCCCCGTTGTCGGGCGGGCAGCGAGCGAGGAGACAGTGCCGTTCGGGTTGTGCACGACTTGATGACAGACCAGGGTGCAGGTGTTGTTTACCGCACGGTTGTAAGAGATAGGCCGGGCGCCAATCGGGGCCACCACATTCGTATCAAAATTGACCAATCGCTCTCCGGTTATATTGGGATTCATGCCGCCCATGCCGTGGGCTGTGTGGCAAGTCGAGCAGCTAAATCCCGCATTGATATGGGCGGAGTGCTGACTCCAACTGGTATTCTTCAAAATCTGGTTGGTTAAATCGTGACACTTCCCGCACATTGCATAGGGCCCGTTCGAGCTCAAATCTGGGGTGGGGTACAAATTGGTGACCAGTTGACCCGGCGCTGGCGCCTGGCTGAATTCATAGCGCCGCTCCAGGATATGAAGCCACTTCGATCCGTGCGGACCGTTGGGGCCGGTCCCGCCAAATTCCCGGTTATCGTCGCTGTTGTGGCAATCGGTACAGAAAATTTGCGTGCCCATGGCCCGACCGGGCGTGATTCCATCGAGATTCAGCATGTTCAGAAGCAGGCTCGGTTGCGTGAGGGCGCTTCCACTGGGGTGCATCACGGGATGGCTCGAAGTGGAAGTGATGGCAAATTGCGGAATTAGGTTCAGCGGATCACCGTTGGTCGCAACGCGCACGGGCAAATATCCGTAGCTGGCCACCACTTGTTTTCCCGTGCTGTTTCCGTGGCAACGCAGGCAGTTCTCATACTGATTCACCGCCGAGCTCATCACAGTGATGCCGTCCGTCGCACTAATCCCCGCCACAGCGTTCTGCGAGGGCCTAATGGTCGGAGGGGACAAAAATGTAGTTACCTGGAGTGCCGCATGCGCATTATGGCAATCCACGCAGGTGGCGTGGCGATTCTGGTTCAAAAGTACGGATTCCGCCTCGTCGTGTGAGCCCGCCGCTGTGGAGAAGGGATGTCCGACTTTGGGGCTGGCGAACTCGGCGAACACATTCAGGGCGGCCGGGGAAATACTGCCTGCTGCTCCGTGGCATGCAAAACAGTCGTTTTCGTTCTTGCCCCGGAGTAGGCGCGCCGCTCCCGGCGCGTTGTGCTCCATGTGGCAGGAGGCACAGGCGTTCAGTGCCACAGTAGAATAAGCTCCCAGGTTTACTCCAGACTGACTCACGATCTTGTTGCCTATGGTGGCGTGCACGCTTGTCGTCCATCCCGACAGATAATTCGACACATTGTTTACTGTCCGGATCGCTGATGTGTGACAGGAGAGACAAAGTTGTCCGCTCGAACCATTCACTGCCAGGAAATCGAGGGCCATTTGGTCCGTGGCCTCCACGTGTGCGTTATGGCACGAAGTGCACTCGATGTTTCCGTTGACCAGTTTGACTGCTCCAGTGGGATCTGCCGTGAGTCCTGAACTGTAAAGTGAAGGCACCAAGTCTGGAGAATCTTTGAGCGGCAATACCAAGCTAAACGGATGCGAACTAGAGAGATTCGATCCAAAATTATCTGCGGCGGACATGCTTCCGATCATCGGAAATATCCCGTAAGCAACCGTTTGGCCCGGAGCAATGGTTCCATCATGGCAGCTCAGGCAGAGATTGCTATCGCTCCCCAACAACGGCCTCGCTGCACCCGTCTCGCTGTAAGTCGTGCTTGTATAGGTTGTATATACTTGCGTCGTGAGCGTTTGGTTCCACAGCGGCGCTTGTGCCCCCAGTCCCGAATGCGGTGCATGGCAATACAGGCAAGGAGCGCTCAACCCTCCTTTCAAGGGTGAAGTGCCGGCAGGACCCAAATTGTGCTTGCCCAGCACATCCCCACTGAACTGCTGCCCCCGCGCCACGGTGCCAGCAAGCAAGAGAATAACGATGAGCCAGCGGGCGTTCACTGCACCCCTCCCGCAGCCTGTTTACCCGGCGCGAAATAGCGGAACATCTGTACCCGGTGGTTGTACGAATCCACGACATAAACATGGTCCTGGTGGTCGATGAACAACCCCGTGGGCAATTGAAAGTCACCGAATCCAGTTCCTCGTTTTCCGAAGTAGTACAGCAGCTGTCCCTGCCGATCGAAGACCTGCACAACGCCGGACATTCCCTCGGCAGTATACAAATGCCCCTCAGAGTCCAGCCCCAATCCCTTCGGCCGGAACATCCCTCCCTGCCCTTCACCCAGATGCCCAATGGTGTACTGGAATGATCCTGAGCGGTCTAGAACCTGCACTCGGAAATTCATCGCGTCCAGAACAATCAGGTTGAGCCCGTCCAGCCGTAAATCCGTGGGGAAATTGAATTCGCCGTCTCCTGAACCATTCTTCCCGATCTTTTGCAACACGTTTCCTTGCAGGTCCATTACAAAAATCTCGTCCCGCCAAGTGTCCGAGACGTAGATACGCTGCGCTACAGAATCCACGGCGATGCCGGTGGGATGTTTGAAGTAGCCTTCCCCATGCTTTAGGCTACCAATCACCCGGCTGAACTTGCCGTCGGGCTCGAACACGAAGATTTTTCCGAGTTCCGAATCCGTGACATAAATTTTATCTTGCGCATCCACGGCCACGCATTGTGGCGTGGTCATCGCTTCTTTTGACTTGTCTTTGCGGGAGATGAATTTGTATTTCTGCTCCTTAATGTCGAAGATGTGCACGCCACCCGCGCCAGGATCGGTGACAATGATGCGGCCGCGAGAATCCGCAACAATTCCAAAAGGACGTACCAGCATGTGAACGTCGGGCGCACCTACCATCACATCCAGCATCTTCTTGAAAAACCCTCGCTTCGGTTGTATGTCTCTCTCGCTGCTGAAGCTGCCCTCAAAGACAAGTTTCCGCCCTCCATCCAAGAGCAGCACCGGAACGGTCACGGTCCGCTCCTTGGCTTTGTTCGGAAAAGGCTCAGCCCAAGAAGTCACCGGGAAGAGTAGGACCATCAACATCAGGCCGCTCCCCGTCTCTCTTAAATTGCGCTGCACGATTGTTAGAAGGCTTTGAACCATCTCGATACGCCGACATAGTAAGTAGAAAGCACCATCGGCGGCGTACCACTGGCGCTGAATCCCTGCAGTAGCCGACTATAGCCCCCGTTAAAGTATACCTTGCGGAATCTGTAGCTCAAATACACGTAGGCTTGTTCCGTGATGTTGTTCGACGTGAGCGAATTGCCCATGGTGTTGCCGCGAGCCTCGACATAGGAACCTGTCACGCTAAGCCCGCGCACCGGCGCACTTCCCACGCCGACCGAATAGGTCGTGCCACCGTACAACACCGTCGGGACCAGCACCGGCGGCACACCAGGGGGCAAAGGAGTGACACCGGTAGGCGTAAGCAAACCGCTTCCACTGGTCTTCCCGTACGAGGCGCTGACACTCAACCACCGGCCGGAGAGTGCCGTCGAATAGGCTTGGGTCTGGCTCGAAATGCTGGACGCCTGGTCCATCATGCTTTTCGACGCGGCCGCCGTTCCACTCCAGAACAAGCGGCCGACCCGCCGGCTCGCAGAGCCCGAATAGCTGTAACCGGAACTGGTATAGGCGATGAGAACAGTCTGGGTGTGCTGCGAATAGCCGAACGATCCGTTCAACGCCCATGCGCCGAGCTTCCGGACGTATGTCACGCTCGTGAGCAGGCTATTGGTAGACTCGCCGGCGGAAAACGAGTCACTGCGAAGCGCTGTCAGCGAGGCGGAAAACTGTCCCCCGAATACCCGACGACCAAAACCCACGGCCCCCCCGTAGGAAGCCGATTCATAGGAGTTGCCTTCAAATAACTGCTCCCGGTAGGAAACGATTCCATCCACGTACAAGCCCTGGAGGATGGAATACTGTGCATTGCCGTCCAGGCCCCAAGAATGGGACGGCTCGCCATTGAGGACCACGGGAACGATCGCGCCCGTACTGATCACTTGCTGAAAAATCGATCCTGAAAGATTGTCATTGTAGTCCCCGCTGATTTGGCCGGTGAGCTTTGCTGTGGGGTTGAAACTCAACCCGCCGGTAACAACATCGGTCGACTGGTTGTCGCTAACATTCAGGGAATCATAATTGGTGGTGTTCCTCGTGAAGTTGACCCAGGAGTTCCCGTGAAGGAGGTCAACTGCCCGTGACATACCGGCCGTGTAGGTAACAGAATCCCCTGATGTCCTTTCGGGAGGTTCCCCGGTTTCGAGTTCCGGGAAAAGCGAATCGGTAGTTGCGTAGTGAATCCCGCCGCTCAAGTGAAACCCATCGATTGCGTATGTTGCTGTACCGAAAAAGGAGTGAAAATTGCTGGAACTCTCCTGCTGCGTTCCGTAGAGCGAGTAGTTGTTGTCGCCCTGCTCGTATCCGACGTGCAGAGCGGGGAGAGTCTTGAAATTGGCGAACCAGTCCACGCCGAAGGTCTGGGTATTCCCGTTGGTCGCGAAATTGGCCAACCCCGGCACTAGAAAATTATTCGATTCGTTATTAAATACCTTGGAATAACTGACGTGGCCGGGGAACTGGCTGCCCGTAAAAATGCTCGCCCCGGCGGTCACACCCGAGCTGTCCGTAAGCGACTGGTAGTCCGAATTCGTGCGCGATTGATTGAAGAAGGGAAGGACATTGAAGGAAAGGAACTGCGGGCTGTAGTAGGACCCGTCCAAATCCGCCACGCCCCCAAACCCAAGCCCGTGGCTATTCGGACCGTCATTCGACATATTTCCGGAGTATCCCGCAGAGACGGTGGCATCGAGGGCCAGTTGCGTATCACTCCCCGCCTGAATTTGGGCCCGAATAGTGCTGCCGCAGCACAGCAATCCCAAAAGCGATGCTGCAACCCTAAATCGAAATCCCCTTAGGTCCATCGTACACGCTACAATTCCTCGATCTTCGCGTTCTTTCTCAACCTTGCATCAAGTTCGTGCTGCAACTTTTCTGTCTTCTGCCGGCGCATCTGCGCTTGCAGCTGCTTGGACACTTCCTCGAATGACTGCATCCGCGCAGGATTGTGCGCGATCAAGCGGATGATGGTGTAAGCTCCCTCTGCCAGTACCAGGTCGCTCACCTGCCCGACCTGCAATTTCGACGCAGCCTGCAAGACTTCCGGTGGCAAATTCTTTGCTTCTACCGCCTTGTGATTTCCCATCATCACCCGGTAATCATCCTCGGAAATCTTTTCGGCGAGGATTCCGAACTCTTCATAGTTCTTGGTGGCCTTCGCTTGCCTCAGAGCTTCGTCCGCTCGCACTTTCATCTCTTTCAACTGTTCCGCGGTCGGCGGTGGCGGGTTCGGCTGCTGCCGGCTCGGCCGGACTGGCGGCATGATGGTTATGGTTTGTAGCGCATAGGTTTCTGGCAACTTGAACTGTTCTGGATTCTTCTCATAGAAGGCCTTGGTTTCCGCCAGGGTAACTACGGACTTGTTGGCGACCTCAACCTTTAGCAGGTCCTCGATGAGCAGCGACCTTTTGATTTTTGTCCGGATGGCCTGCTCCGAGCCGTTGCCTTCCACCTGCACGAACTCCTTATACTGTTGTTCGTTTTCAAACTGCTTGCGCAAGGCCTTCTCCGCTTTGGTCAATCGCTCCGGCGCGATCGTCATCCCTCGCCGCTTTGCTTCCTGGTACACCAGTTCCTCAAACTCGATCATCTTCAGCGCGCCCCGCCGCATGTCCGCTTCCATCGCCTTCGGAATGCCCCCACTGTGTTGCTTGGCGTACGGGAAAATCGTGTAGATCTCGCGCAGCAGATCCATCTCCGTCAGGACAGCTCCGTTCACCCGCGCGACTGGTCTGCTCGCATTCTGCATGGGCACATTTGCACTTGCCGCTGGCTCTGCGGAAGTCGTTGGGTGCGAGTCCATCAGTTGCGCCCGTGCGGTCGTCCCCATCAGCCCGAGACCGCCTAGAACCATCGCTACTAGTGCCCTCTTCATAATTCCTCTTTTGTAGGACCCACCGCCTGGAGCGGTTAATCGTTCTTTTGTCACCCGTCCGTTCGTTACAAATTCCCCGCGATCGTGTTTTGCGTTCTTCCGGGGGAGGGAACTTCCCTCTCCCCGGAAGAAGAACAGAGGAATTAGGTTGTCGGCACAGTCTGGCCGTGCATTTCGTTGGATTCACCGCCATGGCAGCTACGGCAGAACTGCGCCGCGCTGTTGCTGGTGGTCGTATTTCCGGGGTTGTACCAACCGCGCACAAAGAAGTGGGTCGGCTTGATCGAAGCTGCGGACCCGCTGCCATCTACGCTGAAATACTGCATATCGTGCTGGTCGTGGCACGTCGTGCAGGTGATCCAGTCCGTGGTAAAGGTACCCGTGAGGCCCGGCCCGAAAGGAACGGAATAACTTCCGCCACCAGCGGCCGGAGTCACCAGCGCGCCAAGAGGTCCCGTCGCCTGCACGTTGAAGTAGTCAGTGAAGAATTGCGTTTGGTTTGGCCCAGGCGTGATAGCACCTGTGGCGCTGACGGTGCAGTCCCATGAGTACGCGCCGCACCACGGATTGGCGGTTGGTCCCACCGGGTGGTCATTCAAATAATTCCCGGGGGCCGAGCCGTCGTTTCCGAGCAGCGTGGGAGGATTGAAGCTCTTACCTGAAATACTCACCGTTTCCACCGTGGTGCCCCTCATCATGCCCACGACGGCGACGTTGCCATCATGGCAGCTCAGACAAGCGGCGATGACGAACGTTCCGTCATCCGAACTGCTGGGGAGCCCTTGGGGAGCAAAGGCCACGCCCCCGACCGTAACGGTCGGACTGTGCGTAGGATCGCCATAGTTAGGAATGGTGACGACGTTGTTGCCGGCAAACGTGAAAGTCTGACCGTAGAGCGGGGTAAGGTCCTCGCCCCACAGCGCAAGGTTGCCGCTGTTCCAACTGGAATTTCCGCCGTTCCCGGCAGCACCACTGTGTACTGCGTGGCAAGCCTCGCAACCACGGCCGTACACGTTGTGCGCGCCGAGTACGTCTAAGGTCGGGGAAGTGACCTGAGCTGCGGCGTAACCGGCAACGGCCAAAGCTAGAAATAGTACTAATGCGATTCTTTTCATTTTAGTATTTCCTCCAAGTTTCTTGGTACTTCATCTACTTTTGCTTCTTGGAGCGAACCACTTAACTTGTTCCCGGAGGAGCAAGTCCGCGTGTGACACACGTCGGACGGTCTCATCCAGATACTCATTTTTTTGAAACATCACCGCCTCTCCCCGGCGTTGAATCTGCAGCGTTCGACGCCGGCTTGGTTTGATCCGCCTCTCGGCGGGATTTCTCTGCCGCGGCCTCGGCGTCCGTCACGTACCGGAACACCTGAACGCGGCCGGGGAACTGTTCACTGGTGATCACCCGGTTGTTTTGCTTGTCATAAGCAATTCCGTACAACGCCTGGAACTGGCCGGGGTACCATCCGAGCTGTCCGAAGTAGATCAATAGCCGGCCCTCCTTATCGAAGACCTGCACCCGGCTTTGCACCTCATCTGCCACCCAGATGTGCCCGTCGTTGTCGATGGTGATTCCCTTTGGTCTCGCGAAACGTCCCGGGCCATCACCGCCCTTGCCGAACTCTCGGATGAAGTTCCCGTCTGCATCAAAAATCTCCACGCGGTTGTTCAGCGTGTCCGTGACGTAGACATTGCCTTCCTTGTCTACGGCCACGTGGGTGGGTAACGAAAAATCCCCTGGGCCGGTTAGTGTGTGATTCTTGCCGGTGGTGCCGATGCGTCGCAGGAGCTTGTAGCTGTCGGCGTCGTACACCAGGACTTGGTCCTGTTGCGTGTCCACCACGTAAACGAACCGGTTGGTCGTATCGATCGCGATGCCCGCAGGCGATACCAGTTCACCGGCGCCGAAAGAAGCCTCTACCTCGTGTTTCGCGTTGAACACCAGCACATGGCGGAATTTCAAATCCGTGACAAAGAGTCGGTCGTTGTCGTCCATGGTCAGGTCGTTGATCAAACCAAAATGGGCATCCTGGCCGTTCTTGATCAACTGAAGCTGCTCGTTCTCTGCTTTCGGAAAAATGAAGATGGCGCTGACCGCCTGATCGGCGGCATAAATATTGCCCTTGGAGTCGGCGGTTACGCCGTACACGCGGATCAACTGAAAACCGACTTTCTTCGCCACATCCTTGACTTGGCGGTCCGGCTCCTCGCCCGCCAAGCGGTCCATCCACGACTGCTTTGGCTTTTGAGTGCTTTCCAGCCCCGCCCAGTCAATCTTCTGGCCGGTCAGAATGTTCTCGAATTTGATGCGGGCAATGGCCGGGGGATTCGGCCAGACGATCTTGGTGATGTCGAAAGCGGTTCGTCTCGGCCTCTGCACCCCATTGTTTGCATTGTTCTTTTTCTTGGAATCATTCTGTGCGTGGGCGGGAAGACCGACAATAATCAGAGTCAGAACCAGCACCAGGATTTTTCGACTCCGTCGCGAGATTTCCGAATTTGAGTGAGTGCAAAGCATTCTGATCATCTCCCTCTACTGCGATTTCAGCGCCCCTTCCATATGGCAGGTCTTGCAAAATGCCATGTTGTTTTCCTGGTCTTTGGCCAACAGGCCGCCCTTGGCCGACGCGTGCGGCTGATGGCAGGTGAGACAGTTGAGCACCACGATCTTCTTTGTTTTGGGGTCCAGGGTGTTACCGACAGGGTGCGCCTTGGTAGGGTGACCGAGGCCATACTGCAGCGGCAGAATCGTCCGCTTCTTGAATTCATCTTCCGGCAATCGCACTTTACCGCCAAAAATGGCGACTAGGTGCTGTTTCTCGAGTCGGACAGGCTGAGGAGCCTCCGGTCCGTGACATTCCAGGCACAGCGTGTTGGTATCCTTGACCCTCAGCAGTTTCTCGTTTTCACCACCGTGCGGCTCATGGCAGGTACCGCAACCATCTTTCACAACGGGCTGGTGATGGACTCTCTTTTTCTGCAACAGATCTGCCATGTCTGTGTGGCAACCGAGGCAGATGTCCACGCCATTCGTCTTGGGCAGCCCGGGTTGGCTGCTCGCGTGCGGGTTGTGGCAATCCGTACACGCACCTGCCGCGCCGGGATGTTGCACTTTCGCGCTCTCGATTTGCTTGGCCTTGTCGTCATGGCACGTCACGCAGATTGATTTCGCATCGGCTTGCGTCAATACCACCTTGCCGTCTTTGGCGGGCGCGTGGCAGAGCTCGCACTGCTTGTCGGCAAACGGCGGATGAACAAATCGGGCCATCAGCTTAGGCATCGCGGATTGGTGTGGGTCGTGGCACTGCACGCAGTTGGCAGTCGCGAAGGGCTGGTTTTGGTGCGCCTTTTGCAAATCGGCACTCTTGGCGTCATGGCAGTCCAGGCACAACGCCGGCGGGTTTTTCGTCAAATGAAAGTCGAACTCAAGCCTACCTGCCTCTCCCGTCTTATGCGTCACATGGCAGGTCTCGCAGCCCATATCCAGCGCAGGATGCCGGCTGCCCTTTTCTGGAACATTCAATCCGGTTGTATGGCAACTCAGGCAGAGGTTTTCTTTCTGATCGCCCGCAGTCGGCTTGAGCAATTGAAATTTGTTGTCGGCCCGGTGCGCGTCGTGGCACTTCAGGCAATCACGAACAGCCGGCGGATGAACGCTGCCTTTGGCCTCCGTCGGGCTCTTGTCCGCGTGGCAGGTAAAGCAGAGCGCCGACGGCGTGGTCGTAAGCAGCTTGACACGCGTGACATCCTTGCCTACCCGAACTTCATGGCAGCTTGTACAACCTGTCGAAATGGCTGTATGGACGTACTTTCCTTTGGCCTTATCCGCGTGGCACTCCAGGCACTTTGCCGAATCAACGTTCTTGTCGAGCGGCACGGGGTGGATGTCTGCTCGCACCGTGGCCGCGATCATCGACATCACCACCAAGCACTCCAGTGCAGTGGTGAGGTACCGCGCGTAGATGGCTACGCTTGCGCTCATGCCGTAAGTCTCGATTCCAACCTGGCGGCAACCGTTGTGTTCCGTTGATTCTGGGACGTCTTCTTCTTGCTATCTCCACTGCGTTCGCTGGCTAGCACAAGCGCCGTCGACAGGGCAACTGCGACAACAAGCAGCAGGACCAAATAAGCGATGCGGTGGGAGCGATTTGTAGTTTTCACCGTGATTCTGCCCTTCTCAATCACTACAGCCATAAAGGCATGCTGATTTCATCGTTTCTTTGCTTTGTTGCACTTCGGAGAACTTCTCCAGCCGGTCGTTCCTCGGAGCTCGCGAACCGAGCCGTTGGCAGGTGCCCTGCGGTAGCCTGATCAACAACCAACAACTCGGAACGAGGGGAGCGCTCATCCTTAGAAACTCCAAAACTCAACGTCTACAATTGCAACCTGTAGGCCGAATGAGCTCAAACGGACACAACCCCCTCAAATCGACATAAATTATTGTTATGATTAAACTTACGGCCGCATCCCCATGCTCTTTTGTGATATCGGACAGTTCTAGGCCGGCCGGTTGGGCCAAATTTGGGTGATATGCCCCAATTGTGATGAGAAATCACACAGCCAAACGTTGAGAAAGTAAGCCCCTCTGACGTCGGGGGAGGCGAGAGAACCAGCAGGCTGCTCAAGCGGTCGAACCTTCTACGGATTTCAAAATTCTGCCGGCAGATCTACAGACCGTCTCGAAACAGCGATGCTTCGCTTTTTCAGATGGCTTTCGATAAACTAGGAACTTCAAGAGACTAGTTCTATTGTGATTTTCCCCGGACTTATTCTCGGAGGAGCTTCTTTGTTGAAGTCTACGCTTGCTTTCAGTTTTCTTTTCTTGAGCCTGCTGATTCCCGTCACTCCCTCACTCCGCAGCGTGGCCATGACAGTCGAGCCACCCCAAGGCGAGCACCAGCTCCTTCTTTACCACACTCACACAGGCGAACACATTGACGTTGTCTACCGCAAGGGCGATGTCTATCTTCCGGAAGCCGAAGAGCGGCTCGACCATTTTCTTCGCGATCATCGCACGGGAGACGTAAAGCACTACGACCCTCATGTCTTTGACATTCTCTCCGATCTGGCCGCGGCAGTGGGTCATCCGAAGGGAGAAATCGAGATCATCTGTGGCTATCGGACCCGCGGGAGCAACGAGTTCCTGCGCTCCCGTTCTTCGGGCGTTGCGAAAAACAGTCAGCACATGCAAGCTCACGCCATTGATATCCGCATCCCGGGGGTCGAAACACTGACCTTGCGTAATGCGGCGCTGGCACTCAAGCGTGGAGGAGTTGGTTATTACCCCCGCTCGGGCTTCGTTCACGTCGACACAGGGCGCGTTCGTTCGTGGTGCTACGGCTGTACCTCCTCGAGCGCCGCTGCTGAATAAATAGTCCACAGAAACGAACCAAAGTAAGTGGTGAAGCCAAAGACGGCGCAGGGATTCAGTGTCTTGTGTCGTAAGCCTGCGAAAACAGCTTTTCCAGAGCTTTGTCGTACCCGTAGATGTCTTCGAAGAAGAACACCTGGCCGTCTTCTTTGGCAATCGCCGTGCCGTACACAATCAACACGGGAATTTCGTGCGTCAAATTCACCTGTTGTTGCCGTTGCGCTTTGAAAGCGGCTTCAACCCGCTCTCGCGTCCAACCGGGATTATTCCGCAGCACCCATTCCGCCAATGCCTTGGGATCCTCCACGCGGATGCACCCGTGACTGAAATCGCGCCGGCTCTCGCTGAACAGTGCCTGCGACGGAGTGGAATGCAGGTAAATGTTTTGGTCATTCGGGAAAATAAATTTGATCAGACCCAAAGCGTTCTTTGGACCCGGCTTCTGGCGAACCATGAGCTTGCCTGCGCGCAGTTGTGCGAGTACATCCGCACTGACCACCCCGTCGGTGACCACCTGCCCGGAATAGGTTGTTACCTCAAAATTGTTCTTTTGTATGTACGCCGGGTCCTTCGAGATCTTTGGGATAATCTCTCCACGCAAAATGCTCGGCGGCACATTCCAGTAAGGCCAAAAAATCAGATACTTCATATCTTCTTCGAGTACCGGGGTCTGGGTACGCATGGCGCGGCCCACCACGACAGGCATAATCAAGGCGGACTTTCCCGGCGCGTCATAAGCACGCAGAATGAACTCCGGGATATTCACAATGATGGGCGGCTGCGGAAAGTTGTGCGGCAGCCACCGCCAGCGTTCCAACATAAGACGTAGCGTCTCCACGCGATCACTCATCGGCCGGTTCAATTCTGCGATGGTCTTTGGCCCCAGTTTGCCCGCCACTTCCAATCCGTGACGGGCTTGAAAGTGTTTCACGCCCTGCACAACGTCCCCGGAATAAGTTTGTGAATTATCCGGAACCGATACGGAAGGTGGCAGGTCACCCAGAAACTGCAAGCGATGCACGAGCTTTCCTACGCTCTCGTATTCCTGACCAGGCGCGATCGGCTTTTTCACCGGCGGCAGGGGATCGAGTTGCTCTTCTTTGGCCTTCAGCAAGTATTTCTGTAGCGCCACCAAGGTGCGCAGGTAACCGGGGTACGGCGGCTCGATCGTCGCCAGCACATCCCTGACGCTGTGTGCTGTCACTACGTTTTGCCAAAGGAATGCACCGGCATCATGTTTCTCGCGATCGGGATCGAAATCTTTGTGGAGAACTCTCGGATCCACCTTTCCGAGGTGCAAGTCCGAACCATAGCGTATGGCGCAGACGGTAAGCGCTACATCAAAGTGCACCAGTGACGCTTCTGTTGCCCCGGAGCTACTTTGCAATGCCTTCAACCGGTCTGGCCACCGCGCGCCGTCATAATCCCGGCTGTCAAGCCCCTTTTGATCCGCCTCTTCCAGGAGGGCGATCGCCTCCGTGGCCTGCGGCGTAGGTTGACCGCCGCGGCTCCATCCGAGCTTATAGCCGGCTTGTTCGTAGAACTCCTTCATGGCGGCGCTTTGCTCGGAAAAATTCGGCCATTGCAGATCAGCAAGTTTCCCGCTTGCAACAATGGCGCGCAATTCCTGCTCTCCAGCCGGACTCAAGGATTGCGGTATGTTTGTGTTCCGCGCTTCCGCCGATTCTTCCCTTCGCCCGTCAGAAGAAACTGTCTTTCCAGAGCATGCCGTGAACTCCAGGCCAATCAATAGAAACAAGACCATTCGCTTGCTCATGTGTCGTCGCCTACCCCCGCTCATACTTTTAGGATTGAATCTGTAAGACCGCTGCCCCCAGTATCGCGTCATTCTTCAGCGCGTTCAACGCGCGATTTGCATCACCTAACGGATAGACCTGTATATGCGTGCGAATCGGAATCTCCGCCGCGAGCCTCAAGAATTCCTCTCCATCTCGCCGAGTATTATTTGCAACGCTGCGGATCATTCGTTCCTGATACAGCAGATCATACGCAAAAGAGGGGATATCGCTCATGTGGATTCCGCCAAGGATCAGGCGTCCACCTTTTCGTAACGCTTTCAGTGCCTCTGGCACAATTTCGCCTGCGGGCGCAAACACGATGGACGCATCCAACTTCACTGGCGGCGCATCATGTGCGCCGCCCACCCACTTCGCGCCCAATTCCAGGGCTAGTCGCTGGTGTCGCCGGTCACGCGTCGCAGCATATACCTCTACCCCCCAATGATTGGCCACCTGGAGGGCGAGGTGGGCGGCAGCGCCAAATCCATAAAAGCCGAGCTTTGCTCCCGGTCCCAACTCGGCCAGCCGCAAGCAGCGGTAACCGATGATCCCGGCGCACAGCAGGGGTGCTGCGTGTTCGTCCGGCAGCTGATCCGGAATTGGATAAACGAAGGCCTCCGGCGCCACGATCCACTCCGCATAGCCGCCGTCCACGCTATAACCAGTGAACAAGGGCGAATCGCACAGATTCTCTTCTCCCCGCCGGCAATATTCGCAGGTGCCGTCCACCTTGTGGAGCCAGGCAATTCCCACGCGCGCGCCCTTGGAAAATCGAAGTGCACCTGCTCCTGCCTGTTCGACCACTCCGACGGCCTGGTGACCCGGAATCACCGGGGATTTCCTTAGCGCTAATTCGCCTTCCGCCAGGTGAAGATCTGTTCGGCAAACGCCACACACCTTCACGCGAACAAGTACTTCACCGCTGCCGGGCTGCGGATCGACGACTTCCCCATATTCAAGTGGATTTTCTTCGATTCTAGCGGGTGTGCGCAGCAGACAGGCCTTCATGGATCAACCCCGAATTCTGCCTGCTCCGCACCCCGGAAAGGGGCGGCCAACACACGTATTGCAAGCATAATACCTCGAAGCCCGATGGAGCGAAAGCCCAGTCCCTTCCGGGCCTTACAGATTTCAAGTTGATCCCAAGTTAAGATACTCTATTCGTTGAAATCCTGAGGGAGGTGCCATGCGTCCTCTCGGCGTTACGCTTTCGGCCTACTTCCAATTTGTTCGTGCGACGCTGATGGCCACCCTGGCGTTAGGAATACTGTTTGTCGGCAGCATGGCATCGCGGCTCGCATCGGTTGCCGAGGAAGGCAATGGCCTCCAACGATTCTTGTCAGGTTTCGGACACTTTCTCGCAATGGCTTTTTTGATTTACGCGCTGATTCTGATCGTTCTTGGCATAGGCCTGCTGATGGGGCAGAACTGGGCTCGGTCCCTTGCCGTCGTTTTCTCCGGGCTTGGCATCCTGATCCTGCTCCCGAGACTCTTCCACCATCATCCTTTGTCTATTCTGTTGGCCCTCTTCAACCTGGCCGTCCTGATTTATCTGCTTCTTCCCCAGACACGCGCGTACTTCGACCGCAAAGGATCTATGGAAATCAAGCCAGCTTAGGTCGATTGTGCTTCCGGCTTGCTTTCCGGAGCGCGTAATCCTAACCTCACTCACTTATGCCAAATCTCACTCCCCAGTTCCTGGCCCTTGGCTTCATCTACTATGTGGTATTCCTTTTCTCCACCACCTGCCATGAAGCGGCCCATGCGCTCGCCGCCAAGATAGGAGGCGACAATACGGCGGATCTTGGTGGCCAAGTCTCCCTGAATCCCGTTCCGCATATTCGCCGTTCTCCGTACGGTATGGTGGTATTCCCGCTGCTTAGCTTCTTCCTTCTCAATGGCGGCATGATCGGGTTTGCGAGCGCACCCTATGATCCGAATTGGGCGCGCCGACATCCCCACCGCGCTGCTCTCATGGCCCTGGCCGGTCCCGCGACCAATTTTTCGCTCATGATTCTTGGCGCAATTGGATTGCGCCTGGGCGCGGCCCTTCACGTGATCCAATGGGATACGTACAGCGGTCCTCATGGGTTCCCCGCCGTTCTTCTTTTTGTTCTCTTTTCTCTGAACCTGCTCTTAGGCGTGTTTAACCTCCTTCCCGTTCCTCCGCTCGACGGAAGCTCCGTCATTATGCTGCTCATGAGTGAAGACCGCGCGCGTGGCTACCTCGATTGGATTCGCGGTGGCACGTTTGCCATGCCCGGGATCTTGGTGAGCTTGATTATTTTTCGTTACATCTTTCCCCCGGTGGAAAGCTTTATCCAGTCCATACTCCTCTAAGAGTTTTACATCCTCCAAGCCCAGTGGGTCAGTGCGGCACAACTACGTGTACAAGAGTCTGCTTCTCGCACACGACTTACCTTTCACGCTTCCGGGCGATCGCCTATCTCATCTCTTTCGCATTTCTTGAGGCGACGCAGCTGGCTAGGCGAGTGCTCTTTCTTCTTCGGGAGCCCTTGTGGTTCTTGCGGAAATCTTGACATTGGCCGAGCGACGGGTGCATCCCCCCGTCACGCGTTCCGTTCTTACTCAAGAAAGATAGTGACACCTGGGGAAAAGGTATTGCCGACCTCACGCGTTGCACAGAGACAGTGCTTCTCGAACATCCCTGGCCCGGAAATGCGCGAGAACTCGAGAAGGTCATCTCCACAGCAGGCATCACGGTCACAGGAAACAGCAGCGATCTCAGCAGTCCTCCGGAAAAATTGCATCAGCGCTCTTTCGCGACTGCCCGGCGACGATGACTGGCAATCGCTCTCGCGCAACGAGGTATGCAAGAGACACATCCAGAAAGTTCTGCAAATGTGCAACCGCACTCGGTTGCGCGCCGCGCAGTTTCTTGGAATTGGGCGCACCAGTCACTGTGCGCATCTGCAACAGTACGGTTTCGACGTCAGCGCACGGAGGCATGCCACCAGCGCGGCCGCGCGGTAGATCATTGGAGAGTTTGCTTCTAAACGCGGAGAAGACGTTGACGCAAGCTGCGTTTTGCAAGATCGATTGTTCGTGTGAAATTTCATGAACACGAATCATCTATTTAATCTGGCGAGATAGAGAGCTTCAGTTTTCTTTTTGGAGATTGTTTTGTGCGCCGCCGCTATCGGCAAGATTTATTTCTGGAGATGATCGAAGGCTTCGAGTCTTTCTGTGCTGCAGGAAGGGAGAGCTTTACCGTCGGGCAGTTGCAGGGATGCCCCAATTCTCAAGTGGGTGTAATCCAGGATCTGCGGATTAGCGCTTGCCAGGCAGGTCCAGGCGCTGCCGCGGCCGAGATATTCATGCGCAAGGGACCAGAGCGAATCGCCCTGGCGAACCTTGATGGTTTGGGGCGCGCTCGATACGGGCCTCTGCTTTAATTCTGGAACTACCACAGTAGTTCCCCGCATCAACAACTCCGGGGGACCGCCGGCATCGGCATTCAGCTTTCTCAGTTCGGGCCAACGCGCGCCTTCTCCAAGATAAAGTTCGGCCAATTTCCACCAACTCTGTCCGCGTTGCACCTTTAGCCGTTGCAGTCCATCCACTACAACCGGCGAATCGGATATTGGATTCGCCTCCGGTACACGCACGGCGCTGCGCGCCCGAACCCCAGGCGCGGGTACAACGGCGAGCAGGGTCGGAGACAGAAACGGTGTGGCAACGTTCGGCCGTGGTTGAAACGGAGAGATGCGCGCGCGCGAGCTCGAAGACAGCGGAAGAGAGTGCGGAGCGGGGAAGGGCTCCGGCGCGAGGCGTTCGTTCAACACCGAGCGGGGCGCAGTCCTGATCGATGGCGCACCGCCAGGTTTCGGGGCAGCTAGAGTAGGGTCGGGAATTTCATACGGGAACGGTGTAAATTTCTTTTTCGCAGCCAATTCGGCTTCGCGCGCAGCCTTTTCCTGGCGGTAGCGACGAGCAATCTCGCCAAGAGATTGGGATGGTGGAGCGCCATTGTCAGGTGTTTGTTGCGCGTTCTGCTCGGCGTCCGCCTGGTTCTGCCGTTTCTTGCGTGCTTCGACGCGGGCTTGATCGTCCGGAGTCAGAATGGTCTGACGCTTCAGGTCTTCTTCGGTGTAAACATGGCGATGAGGTTTATGCTGCGCTGCCTTTCGGGCTTGTTCCTGCCGTGCAGCTTCGGCAACATCCTGGCCGCGAGTCTGAAAAGAGCAGAATTGCAGGAAGAGGACAGCGCACAAAATCGCTCTGCGACATTCGGAAGAGGGCCTCCGGACTGGACTACTCAAACGCATCCGCTATCACTCGCAGTTCTGTGGAACGGCCGGGGGGACGTGCCGGTCTGTGTGCTAGGATTCTCTCTCTCCGGGCGGCAGTCTGCAAGACTCTTTTTGGCGCCAGACCGGTGGCCCCCTTGTCGGGGCGAAGACGTTCTCTCGGGTCACGAGCCGCCCTGGTGGGCCTCCGCCGCACATGGATATTCAACCTCAATGGCCACGGGGACATCGGCTATTCCTTTCCGCATGGCCCGTGTTCGAGTTCGCCAATTTCCACATCCTTCCATAATCTGGTGTTGACTAGCAGCGGAACGGTCTGGGAGAATCGCCACCCTGTTCTTGAATGGCGGAAGAAAGTCAGCAGAGAACACCTCGAGCGGTACTGGGTGAAGACGGTGAGTTCGATGCAAGTCACAACCGGCCCCTCCCGCAGGCGAACATCTCGTATCCCTATAACTGCCAATGACGTGTGGGTCTACTGGGAATCTCCCACGGGCCGAGATATTTCCCGGGTACGAGATCTGAGTCCCGCTGGCCTCTTTCTGGAGACGCGCGCGCGAAAACGCGAGGGCGAGTTGTTGAATCTTCATTTCCTTGTGCAGGAAGGGCAGATTCGCGCCGAAGCCGTCGTGCGGCACGCGGCACCGGGCCGGGGCGTAGGAATGAAAATCAGTTCGGTGCCGAGTCAGGATGCTCCCCACTTGCATCGCCTGCTGACGCGGCTTCGCGAGATTCCGAAACCGCTCGGAGCTCAGCCCTCGCAGAAATCCTAAAACGCACTGCTAAAAGCAGGTCACTTTTTGTTCGCAGTACCATTGACACGCCCTCCCCGCCGGACTACCGTGACGCTTGGCCCTCCCCCTGGTCGCAATCCTTCCGACGAGGTAATTTATGTCCGCTCCGACAACAGAACCACCTTTGGCGCACTCTCGGCAATGGGAAGAGCGATGGGAGAAGATGCGCTCGCACAAGCGCGCGGTAACCAGCGTGCGCTTTCTGGTGGAATGGGAAGAAGACCAAAAGCGCCGCTGCGCGAATGCAATCACGGTCGACGTCAGCCACTCTGGCTGCATGGCCGTCGTAGGTGCGGATTTGCCGTTACGCCGCAAGGTACGCCTGGTTGTGCCGGAAACCGGCCGAAGCGCCCAGGCAGAAGTCGTGTGGCGCGGTCACGAAGCCTGGGATATCGGTATTGCTTTGGAACAACCGGACGCCTCGTTCTGGGGCGTCAAGATCTAACAACAAGCAGGATGAAATCTTGGACGCGTAGGGTCGCGATAGGGGCCGTTGGGCGGTCGCATTTCGAGCTCCTCTTGCGTGGCCAACGATCATTCGGCCAGGGAAGCCATCCTCTCGCCCCGCCAATCACCAATGACGTTGCATCCTCCGTGTCATTTTGAATTGCACTAGCTGCAATTCAACACTCCCATCGGTCTTGCACAGCGAGAGAGGAATCACGCCCAATGGCCTGCTCTCTAACCGAAGCAACGTTTAGGTTATCCATTCGGGTAGGAATTCTCGCTAGGACTTTCCCGGGCTGAGACTGGTTTGGTTACGGGCGAGTCGGGCTTCATCGGCTTGCATTCCCTCTTGCAACTTCTGAACGCGGGGTATCAGCAGCGCACGCAACCCAGAGAGTAGTTTATTCGTTCTTTGGGATTTACCCATAGATTGTTGCCCGCGAGAGGGGCTAGAACACGCGCAAAAAGTCTTGGCGCCCGGACAAAGGTCGGGGCGCCAAGACCAAGGGGAAGAAACGATAAGTCCGGATGAGTCTAGAACAGGTTCCAGAGGAACTGGTTGTAGACCTCGTGGTGATATTGAACCTCCGGCGCTTTGACGAAGGTGCCCAGTTCGCGGGCACAGCGGTCCGCAGAGGCCTTCTTCAAATCGGCGTAGCGACTTTTCACGTCGGCGCCGAGCAGCTTGGAGGTCCACTCCGCCTTTTTGAAATTCTCGAGGGCGGTATAGATGTTGTCCGGCAAGTAGCGTTCGGCTTGGCGGAGATTCTTGATTTTGGAAGTGTCGCCGTCGATCCCGCTCTTGAAGATGGAGTACAGAGTGAGGTAGGGGTTGGCGTCCGGAGCAACCGAGCGTACTTCGACGCGCATGCTCTTTTCGTTGCCGATGGGGATGCGAATCATCGAGCCGCGATCCACCGGAGAAGCCTTCAGTTGGTTGGGGGCCTCGAAATGAGGATCGAGGCGGCGATAGGCGTTCACGCTGGGATTGAGAATCAGGCAGATGTCGTTCCCGTGCGTAAGGATGCGGTCGACGAAGGACCAGCCGAGCTTGCTGAGCTTTTCCTCGCCCTTGGGATCCCAGAAGAGATTCTTGCCCTCCTTGGAGATGGAAACGTTGGTGTGCATGCCACTGCCGTTCACGCCGACAACGGGTTTGGGAAGGAAGCTGGCGGTCAGTCCCATTTTGTTGGCAACCTGGCGACAGATCAGTTTGTAGAGCTGGATCTGGTCGCCGGCCGCGACGACTTCGCCGTAGCCGTAGTTGATTTCAAATTGTGAGGGAGCGACCTCCGGGTGATCCTTCTCGTTTTGGAAGCCCATGGCCCGCTGCACTTCGGCAGCGGTGTCGATGAAAGTGCGCAGAGGATCGCCGGGAAGCGAATGGTAGTAGCCACCGGTGTTCACATACTCAAACTTCTGGGTTTCGTTATAGTGACGCTCGGCATCGGGGCCCTTGAAGAGAAAGCCTTCAATTTCGTTGGCGGCGTTGAGCGTGTAACCTTCCTTCTTGTGCAAGGTGTCCGCGTAGCCCTTGAGGACGCCGCGAATGTCCGCGCCATAGGGCGTGCCGTCCTTATCAATGACCTCACCGAAGACCAGGACTTTGCCGGAGCCGAAGAAATCTGCGGGCGCCCAGTAGAAGGCGGACCAGTCCATGCCGAGGCGGAGATCGCTTTCGCGCTGCGCGGTAAACCCTCGGATGGAAGAGCCGTCGAACGTGAGATTGTCCCAACTCTTGATGAGAAATTTCTTGTCGTAATCGAGCATATGCAGGCGGCCTTCAAGGTCGGTGAAGAGGACCGTGACCGCTTTAATCCGTTTTTCGTCAGTGAGGTACTTCAGGCGTTCTTCCTGGATTTTCTGGATGGGAGTTCGTTTCTTGCGTTGTTCTTTTGCTTTCAGATTCAGTTCTTCGAGCTCGTCGTAGGAGAGAGCTAGAAAATTACGCAATTCGTTCGACATGAATCTCCTCGAAAAATTTTATTGGAAAATTCTTGTGGCAAGTCTGGGAGCGGCATGCCCGCCCTTTCCGTAGTTAAAGTATCGCGGCGGTCCGCAAAGGGTCAAATGGAAAACGGTGGAAAACGGGAAAGAAAAATGAATGGGATGAATGAAAAAAGTGAATGGATGAAGGATGGAGGGAAACCAGGCGAGGAGGCTGAGGAAGAAAAGGGAAAGCAGGGAGGAGAGCTGTGCCGCCATAGGGCAAAGTGGCCACGCAAAGGGAGACGTGGGGTTGGGGCAGAAGCAGTAAGGCGTGTATTTGCAGCGCATTTGGTGGCCGAGGGACGGATCTGCGTTCTATAGAGAGGGGTCATGACGTTTGGACGAAGCGCAAATTCGAGGTCTACCAATCACGCGCTGTAGGGCGCTCCAATTCGGCGGGAAGTGATCTCCCCCGGATCCCACTCTAGAGAGCCCGCTAGCCCCCGCGGACACCGAGTCTTCCTACCCTAAGGCGCTCTCGGCGCACGAATCTCCCTCTAGTCATTTTCAGTTCTTCAATCGAAGCGGGGTACCTGACCTTGCAGACTCCTCTCGGAATGACCAATCAAAAAAACTCAAACTGCCCGGGCTCAACCAGCGCCGGGCGGTGGAAGGGTGAAAAGCTGCACTCATCGTTTACTGGGAACTGGTGGTTCCGGCGGCGGGAGCGGGCATGTTGTCCGCGGCAATGAAGGGAACGCTGATGGTGTTGTCGACGCGCGTGAGCATACCGCTGTTGGCAGGGAGATCGATTTCCTTGCCCTTGCGCGCGACAACATAGATTGCTCCGGCGGCAAAGCCGAGACCGACGCCGCGGCCCACATTGCTAAAGATGACGCCGAGAAGAGAACCAGCGCCGCCACCCACGGCCATACCGATGGCGTCGCCCTTGTAGTCATGCTTCTCTTGCAAGACTTCGCCCTCGGTGATCTTCATGTCCTTGCGCGGCTTGCTGTAAGAGTCGACGCGCGGCTGGCCGATGGCCAGGATGCTCATCTGGACGGGGATGAGCCGGCTGTCCACCTCAATGGTCTTGAACGAGAGATTCATATACGCCTGGCCACGGAAAATCGAGAATGCTTTTGCTTTCTGGATGGTACCGATCACACCGTTCACGCGCGTGCCCGCAGGGAGAATGATGCGGCTATCGAGCGCAACGGGTTGTGCGAGGACCGCGACGAACGGATCGCCCTCCTTCGAAGTGGAAGAGCTGATGGCAGTGAGCAGCGTGAGATGGATTTCCGTGCCTTGGAGCACCTGGCGAGGTTCGGCGTAGGTGGGCAGCGTCGCCGTGCACACCAGGGCCAAAGCAAGAACGAGAGACAGAACAACTTTCATGAACTTCCTCCTGCCTGCACAGAGGTGCAGAGAATCCCCGTGACGTGGGGTGATGGTCCCGGCGGGTACGGACCGAGCGCTGGCGCGCGGACCTTGCCGACCGCCTAGGGTCAGAAGGCAAGGTGGTTGGGGAGGAACTCCAACCGGGAGCTAGTTTAGGACAGGGGCGAAAGAAAAGGGCAAGAGGAAAAGCGCGTGTGCCTAGTTGGGTAAGGCTGTGGGTCCTTGCGGCAGGAGGAATTGGAGCGCTATCCGACGGTGTGCTAGACTTTTCGTTGCGGTCGGAATACGCGCGACTGCCAATACGTGGAACTTCGGGCTCCGTGCAACGAGGTCCCGCGAACCCCGCCAGGCCCGGAAGGGAGCAACGGTACCGGGAAAACCAAGTGTGCCGCGGAGTCTCCGAAGTTCCTCGAATTGGAAATGTCTTCAGTTGTATGTAGTTCGTTTTCCGACAAGCGGTTGGTTGGCTTTCGCAAGGCTGTTCCCTTTCCGATGCAAACTTTAGAACGTGAAAATCGACTGTGCGTGAACGTTTGCCAAGGAGGGATCGGCTTGCCGATCACCGCGGCCTGTCCTCCGTTCCCGATTCTGCGCCTGCCATAGAGTTAACCTGAGTTCGGGTTCCTTCCAATCTTCGATGCCATCAACGGGGCCGTCCGGATGTTCTTAGATTCCTCAATGATCCCGCCGCAGGTCACGCTCTGTGTCGCGAAGAGTGCTTCTCCGCCCCGAGATCGCGGTGCGAAAGAGCAGACCGCTTATGAATTTGTCCACCAAAGAAAAACCGTTCCCTTGGTTTGCCTAGCGGACTACCGCCATCGTCTTGTCCGTTCTGTGCTGCGGGGGTTCGGGATTTCCACAATCCGCTCCTGCCTCAGCGATCTTATTTCGAAACGTTCGCGTTTCTAATGGCACCGACAAGCTCTCGGCACCTTCGGACGTCCTGATGGTCGGCAATCAAATGGTCAAAATCACCTCGGGGCCCATCACCGCTCCCGAGGGAGCCCCATGGACCACAATGGACGACGGGGGGCGCACCCTACTGCCGGGCCTGATGGATGCTCATGTGCACATGAGGTTCAACAGTCTGCCGCAGTTGTAGCGGGATTTGATGGTTTGCGTCATGGCCTCCAAAAAGCACATCTACAAATGACACTGTAATCGAAAACCGGCCCGCCGCGAGGACAACGGACGTTCAACGGATGTTTTGACTTTTTCGGAGCGGACGCCGAAAATGCAAGACACCTATGACCTACCAAGTGATCGCGCGGAAATGGCGGCCGCAGACCTTTGCGGACCTTGTTGGACAATTGCACGTAACCGAAACCTTACAGAACGCGATCAAGAACAATCGCGTGGCGCACGCTTACATTTTTTCCGGAGCGCGCGGCGTGGGGAAAACCACGGCGGCGCGCATCCTGTCGAAAGCGCTGAACTGCGTGAAGGGTCCAACGCCGGAACCGTGCGGGGAATGCGATTCCTGCAAGGAGATCGCCGCAGGAACTTCGCTGGACGTGATTGAAATTGACGCGGCATCGAATCGCGGCATCGACCAGATCCGCGAGTTGCGGGAAATGGTGCGCTACGCGCCGGCAGCGGCGCGGCACAAAGTAGTGATCCTCGACGAAGCGCATATGCTGACGGGGGAAGCGTCGAACGCGCTGCTGAAGACGCTGGAAGAACCGCCTGATCGCGTGATTTTTGTCCTGGCGACCACCGAACCGGAAAACCTGGAAGATACGATCCGGTCGAGGTCCCAGCATTTTCATTTTCGCGCGCTGACCTTCCTGGAAATTACCGACCGGCTGAAGTACATCGCCCAAAAAGAAAGTCTAAAGATCGACGACGGTTCGCTCAGCGTGATTGCGCGCATGGCCGAAGGAAGCATGCGCGACGCGCTTTCGCTGCTGGAACAGGCGCGGGCGTATTGCGGCGACGATATTAAGGATAAGGAAGTGCGCGAACTGCTGGGCGTGGTTCCGGAAGATGCCTTAGCGGAACTGGTGGAAGCCATCGCGGAACGTTCGGCGGAACGCGCGCTCGGATTGGTTCATCGCTTCCAGCGAGAAGGGCGAAATCTGCAGCACTTCTGCCGTGAAGCCATCCGGCACATGAGGAATTTGCTGATCGCACGGGTGTGCGGCGCGGATTCGGATTTGATTGCGGCGACGCCGGAGCAGAGGCCAGGACTCGCAAAGGCTGCGGCGCTGTTTACGGAAGAAGACCTGACACGATATTTCCAGATTTTGCTGCAGACGGATAATGAAGTGCGGCGCGAGATGGACCCGCGGGTGCATTTGGAAATGGGATTGTTGCGGCTGGTGAATGCCGCGCGACTGGCTCCGTTGGAAGAATTACTGGCCGAGCTTGGCACCGGAGCCGGTGGAAGAACGGGTGGCGGATCCGCTCCGAGAAGTGCGGCACCGAGTACGCCAACGCCGCAGTTCCCATCCCGGACGGCAACGGCGAATACGGCTAGCGCAGCTTTCGCGCAGCCGACGGCCGTCAAAAATACGGAAGATTTTGGCGCACGGAGTGTGCAGCGCGTCGCTTCCCTTCTTGACTCGGGGCAAGCTCTTCCTTCGTCAGGACAGGCAGAAAGCGATCCCCACATGCTTGCGGCCAAGGCCACCGCCTTTGGAGCAGGAGGATCGGCGGCCGCGGCGGCGCCGGCAAGAAAACCTGCCGGGAGTTTCGCGGCTTCCCAGGAAGACACGCAAACAGAAGTGATTGCAACCGGATTGAACGCGGAGCAAGTAACGGAAATCAAGTCTGCGATCCAGGCGCAGCAGAAATTCATCGGAGAATTGCTGGAGCATGCGTCGCGCTGGGAACTGGAAGGAAGCGAATTGCGAATTTATTTTCCGTCGGAAGAGAGCGCGTTCGCGGGATTGATTGAAGGGAGAGAAACTTTAGAGAAGATCCGTACCTCATCGAGCAAGGTACTGGGGCGCGCCGTGCGCGTCTGTGCTAAGCTTGAAAGTGGTGCAGCAAATGATGCGAGTGCATCAAGCGCAGCAAGTACACAGGAAATGCGCGCGCAGTTTGAGAACGATCCGATGGTGAAGTCGATGCTGCAGCGGTTCGGTGGAAGAATTTCCGAAGTGCGGCGACGCACTGGCGAGTAAGCAAAGGGAGGCATGAAATGAATATGGAAGTCAGCGCTCTCCAACAAATGCTCTCGCGTCTGCGGCAGGTTCAAGAAGACCTGCAACGCCAAGTGAATTCTGTGGCGGTGGAAGCCTCTGCCGGCGGCGGCATGGTGACGGTGCGAATGAACGGCCAAAAGCAAGTGCTGGACGTGAAGATCGAGCCGGATGTATATGCCAGCAAGGATCAAGAAATGCTGCAGGACTTGGTTCGCGCGGCGGTGAATGAAGCGTCGCGGCGAGTGGATGAAGAGCTGGCGAACCAGATGAAGAGCCTTGCCGGGGGACTGCCCGGGTTGTCCGGGTTGAAGATTCCCGGGTTGTTCTAGCCGAATTTCCTTCCCCTCATAAGAATTGGCATTCCTGTAGCGGATGCTGGGTCCGCAAGTGACTTGTGCGGTGTGAAACCTAGCAAGCTCCACTCACCGCTTCAGCGCATTTCTGGTCCGTAGCGGAAATTGGGGGAGGCCACCTCTGCCACCGTGGAAACCCGGCAGAGTCGCCGGGTTTCCGCAAATTTGCTTCGCTGTGCGGGCTTGTGCTACACAAGGAACATGCCTGATTTTGCCGCACCTGTAGAACGACTCATCGATGAACTGAAACACCTGCCCGGGATCGGCCAGAAGACTGCCCAGCGACTGGCGTTTTACCTGTTGCGCGCCGCGCCGGAAGATGCGCTCGCGCTGGCGGAGGCCATTCGTGACGCAAAGGAAAAGATCCGCACGTGCACGACCTGCCACAACATTACGGATACGGATCCGTGCCTCTACTGCGTCGGGCCGACGCGTAACAAGCGGACGATCTGTGTAGTCGAAGAAGCCCACAACATCCTGGCCATCGAAAAAACGCGTACTTATAGCGGGATGTACCACGTGCTTGGCGGGTCGCTCTCCCCCTTGCAGGGGCGTGGACCGGATCAATTGAATATCAAGAGCCTGATCGAGCGATTGAAGGGTGGAGGCGTGGAAGAAATTATCATCGCAACGAACCCCACGGCGGAGGGCGAGGCCACGGCGGTTTATATGTCGAAATTGCTGAAGCCGTTGGGCGTACGCGTGACGCGGATTGGCGTCGGAATTCCCGTGGGCGCGGATTTGGAATATGCGGACGAGGTGACCATGCTGAAAGCGATGGAAGGGCGGCGGGATCTGTAGCGGAAACCAGCCCGAACGGAGAGATCGCTGGAATCGCGCCAAGACTCTGAGAAATTCGGCGAAAGGTTGGCCCCGGAGCAGATTTCCGGGGCTTTTTCGCAGGAAAAGGGGGGTGGAACCCGTGGGCCAAAGGAGCTAGTACGTACAGAATGTTTGCTCTCTAGGCAAAAACTACGAATCAGGATAAAGTCCATTTCCACGGTGGACGTCCCCGCCAATCGTCGCCAGTTCCCGCAGGGGCTGGAGTAGGAGGTGCGCTATGCCCGGTTTGGCGCACTACATGACTCAGTATGACCACGAACACAGTTCGGGGTGGAACAAGCTGTTGCACGGGATAGGAATCCCGCTGATCTTCGCGGGGCTAATCCTTCTGGTGCTGTTGCGCTGGAAAGCAGGAGCGGCCTGTTTTATCGGAGGCTGGATCCTTTTGTTCTTGGGTCACAGAATCGAAGGAAATAAACCGGCGTTTTTTCAAGGACCAGTGTATTTGCTGGTCGGGCCAGTGTGGGTCGCCAAGGAACTGTGGTCGTTCCTGACCGGAACACATCGCGGTCAGAGCCCTGAGGGCATGCCTCTTAAGAAATCGTAGAGGTGCGAGACGCGCAGACCACATAGCTAAGGTACGGCGACGATGCTGAACGACGAAGAGAGCCCCGACTTGGCGGACGAGAGTGCCGATATGTCGACCGATGCTGTGAACGCAAACACCGAGTTGCGTAAAAGGCGTAGCACGCGAATCGTGCAGGCAGTGCCTCTGGTGGTGACGGGCGTGGACGCCTTGGGGCGGCCGTTTGCCGAGCGCACCTCGACACTGATCATCAATTGCCACGGGTGCCGCTACCAATCGAAACATTACGTCCTCAAGAACATGTGGGTGAACCTGGAAGTGCCGCACTCCGAGCCGGGACACTCGCCTAGACGCGTGCGTGGGAAGGTAGCGTGGATTCAACGGCCACGGACGGTGCGCCAGTTATTTCAGGTAGCGTTGGAATTGGAAGCGCCCGGAAATGTGTGGGGGATCGGATTTCCCCCGGAAGACTGGTTCGTGTTTCCAGAAGAGACTCCCTTCTTTCCCAATGCCGTGGCTCCGGCGGATATGAGCGGATCGCCCCTGCCTCCTACGCCGACGGAAACTCCGCTGCCGATCGAAGAAATTGAGCCGGGCGTAGCGACTCCGGACAACATAAGGGTATTCCCCGCCCCAACCAGCGCGACGGACGCATCCATGCAACTGGCGCGACAAGTGGCGCGATTGCTGGCAGAAGCACGACAGCAAATCCATGCGGCGGCGCGGGAAGCGGCGGCGCAAGCGGTCAATGCAGAACGAAGACTGGCATTCGAACAGTGGGAACAGAAATTTTCGGCGTTTCGGGAAGAGGTCGCCCGAGAGACCGCCCACGCGGTTGGAACAATTCATGAAGAGACAGAGGCGCGTGCGCGCACGGCCCAGGCAGCGGCGGCAGAAGCGCTGAAAAATGAATTGCCGCGTTGGCTGGCACCCCAACTGGAACAACTGACGCATCAGTTGACCGCCCAACTGGCAAGAGAAGGCGCAACGCAACGGGATCAGCACGAGAAACAGCTCGCCGGCGCTCAAGAGGCTTTGCAGACGTTGTGTGCGCAGGCCGACGAAGCCGCTTCCAAGCTGCGAACTCAAGCGGAGATGGCGGAGACGCAAGTTTCGGCACGGCTGGAAGCGGTGGTACACAATGCCCTGGAGGTAAGTCGTCAAAGAGAGGAATCTGCCGGGTCGTATCGCGAAACGCTGAGCGCGGCGATCACCGAGATGCAGCAGCAAGCGGCTGCCACGCAGAATGAAGCGCAGAACACTCTGCGCGAGCACCTGACTCAGGAAGTGCAGGCCGCACAATCCCGCTGGCAGGACCAACTGGAACAAGGACTGACCGCGGCTCAACAGCGTGCCGCGGAAAGCCTGAACCTCTACACACAAGATCTTCGGAGGCAAGTCGAAGAAGAGGGATCGAGACAAAGCGGCGCGGTGCGGGAATCGCTGGAAGCGCAGACAAAACGGCTGGAAGAAACTCTGGCGCAAGCAAAAGAGGCCACCGAACGGCTGCAACAGCTCCCCTCGCGGATTGAAACAGTACAGCAACAAGCGGTGAGCGGATTCCAATCGCAACTCGATGATGTATTGAGCTTGCATCGTAATGAATTGCACCGGAGGTCGGAAACGCTGTTTGAAGAGATTCACGCGCGAATCCAGAGCAGCTTCGAAGCAGCCAATAGCGAGACTTTGGAGAAGTTCGACCAGCAAATTCAATCGATGGTGGCGCCACACATTCAGCGGACTGAGGAGGCAGTACACCGGCTGGCGGGAGGACGGTCGTTGCTGGATGCAGCGATGACCATGCAGCAGGATCGCATCCGCAGCTCGGCCGATGACGCTTTCGCGGAGTCACTCTCCCGCTTTCGTGAGAATTTGGGCAGTGTGGAGCAGGTGCTGAACGAATCGGCTCACAGCATCACGTCGCGTCACCTGGAGGACCTCGAAAACAAAGCCGCCGACGTGAAACACCAGTCGGTGGAAGAGTTGTACAAGTCTGCGGAATGGTACGAGAAGAAGACCCAGACGCAATTGCAGAACCTGGCGGAAAAACTGGTGGACGATTCCGGAAAACAACTCCGGGAAAAAGCAGGAGAAGTTTCCGGAATTTTTGCGAATGAGCTGAACAACACCAGCCAGAGCTTCCTTGGACAGACGCGGCAGCAACTGGAAGATGCCGTGCACGAGTCCTTTGAGCGCGTCCGTATGCTCTTCGCCGAGGCTGCCGACACTACGTCAGCAGCGTTCACAGACGAAATTCAGCGCAATGCGCGGCAGGAATTGGAAGGGTTCAACGAGCTCACGAGCCGGTCGTTGGAGGAATCGCGGGAACGTCTGGATACCACGCGGATGGAGTTCAGTCAGAAACTGACCGCGCAGCAGGAGGAGTTCCTGCGGCGGTTCCACGCAGAGATGAATGAAGCGGTTAGCCGAGGCGTGCTGGACGCACGCGAGAAGGTGGAAGCGGGCTTTTCCACATTGTGGGACTCGTGGAAGCAGATGAACGCGGCCAATATGGCGGAAATGCAAGGTGCGCTAGGGAAGTTGAGCAACGAGGGCGCCGAGCAGTACCGCGCACGATTGGAAAACATATCAAACTCCTGGATGGTGGCGACCGTGGCGACACTCGATCATCAATCGCGAGATGTAATCGCAAAGATTGCAGCGACGGCGGAAGAGAGACTGCGGGAAGCAACTTCCGAAGTATTCGCCCGATTTGGGGATACCCTGCGGGAGCGCCTACAGCAAATCGCGATGGGATTCGATAAGCCCGCCTCGCCGAAGCCGTGAAAAAGCATCCGTAATCCGTTTCCGTAAGTAGTAAGTCATAAAACTGTGAAAAGCACGGAGCGAGCTTCGGCGCGCGGCTAACTCAGTGGGCCTGGCTAGGCGATCCATCTTCTGCTGGTGACCAACGTCGCTTTCCTGCCTATTCTGGACAACGGAATACGGATGACTTTGTGTGCTGGCGAGGTCCCGCCGATCCCGCTGTTGGCAGATAGCGCCGGCTCACCTGTATAATCCCTTAGTCCAGTTATGGCGAATCGAGCATACCTGCGCGTGTGGACGCGCGACTTTTCTGAACAAACGATGATCGCGGAATTTGCGCGATTCCTCTCCACCGCCCCTCTTACGGAGGGCCGGGGGAATTTCCAACAAATCACTGTACAAGCGGTGGATTCGGCGGAAATGCCAGTGGTGGAGTGGGACTTGAAGGAAGGCACGTTCGGGCCTGCGGAAGTGGCCGCGCTGGCGGCGCAACACATCCACGAGGACACAGCGTTCCTTGTGGATGCCCGCTGGGATTTGTGGAGCTTCGACCTGGAGACACTGAAGTGGAAGCTGGGACCCGAGCCGCTGGTGCTGACCTGCCAGGGGAAGCTGTATGACGAGGGGATTGCAACCGTCGCGGGACATTTCAACGCCGACCTGGGATTCGAGCATTTCTTCACGGGACATGCGGGTTTGTTGGCTCCCGGTGCGGCGAAGAATCCGTTCGACAGTTCTGACCACCCGGTAGAGAAAACCTTCCGGAACTGGATGGCCAGCACAGAGAACCTGAAGCTGTATCACCAGAAAACGCGTGAGAACATCCAAAAGCTGTTCGGCTGGGTGGAAGCCGTGGAAGCGGCATTGCCAGTGGAACGCAGTGAACTGTGGAGTGAGGGAGAAGACAATTTTGAGGCGCGAGTGGATGCAATCCTGGCGCAGCGGTAATTGGAAGAAATGAGTGAATGGTGAGGAGAGAACTGCAGAATGCCAGCTAGCTTGTGTGGCGGCCGCGTCTTGAGGCGGGCGCTTTGTGGATTCTTCATTGCCACTGCCCTTACTGTCGCGCAGTCATCCAAACCGGTTGCTAAAAAAGCAGCCGCGACGCGCGCGAACGAGTTTACGCTGGCGAGCTTACGACCAGGCAAAGACACGGCTGCCCGCGCGTCGAGACTGTATCGAGGTTTCGAAGATCGTGGTCAGAAAGGCGAGAGCGGGTCGAATGACGTTCAGAGATTGTGGACAGATCCGTGTCGGGAGTTGCTACTGGCGGCCGATTTGGACGCGGAAATGAAGATTCAAGTGATTCGCGTCAGCGGGGGGCCAAAACGGGAGGCCAACTGTAAAACACAGGCACCCAGCCCTTGGAGGACCGGCCTCGGTCTTCGCGTCTCGGATCCAACCACAAAGGTACTCGAGCTCTACGGGGAACCGGATTCGAGGAGTCCTAGCACAAGGGACGGACAGCCGTTAGAATTATGGTATTACGCGTTCGACTGGGCTGGGCCGGATGTGCCCCAGGTGATGGAGGTTCTGTGTACCCGGGAGAAGGACGGGAAGCCCGGGCGGGTGATCGAAATCACGCTGGCGGCGCCGAGCCTGTAGCGGAAAAGAAAGACGAGTGTTTTTCGCTAGTATGGCTTACTGTTCGGCGCGTCTGTTCTAGAAAGGACCTGGATGACTCGCTCCCTCTTAGCCCCACGATCGAGGCCGGAAACAGCCTTGGCCCGTCAAAGCGCAATGGCCGGTGACCGGGCAGGCTGGTTCGCGCGCGGTTGTTGTCTGGCAATCCTCACGATTAGCCTGATTCTCGCCGGATGCGGTTCCGAAGCGCCCAAACCCGCCGCCCAAGCCGATAAGAAGCCCGCCGAACCTCCCGCTCCCCAAGAACTACAGGATGCAGCTGCAGCCCTACTGGGCAGCGACGCGCAGGTTCTGGTTTACGGCGATTTGGCAAAGACCGGGGTGCAACAAATATTGGCTGCAAACGTCGTACCTAATACACCCAAGAGCACGGTGGCAGGGACGGTGGTGACGCGCGCGGTCATTGCGGAGAATGTGGATGGGAAGTGGAGCGAATTGGTGCGCGCGGACGAGTACTTGAAGAACCAGAAAGGCTATCTCGCCTTGACACCTCTCCGGGCAGTCACCGGGTGGAAATTGCAATACGAGAATAGTCCGGAAGTGGGTACGACCATTTATTTCACGCCGATCAAAGAAGGGAGCAACGAGAAAACTTTGCCGATCGCGGTGAAATGGAATCCGGATAAGAAACGCTATCAATCCCTGGATCCGACCTATGCGCACTTTTTGGGTGAGTCCCCTTCGCTGGGGAACTCGAGGTCAACATTGCGATGAGCGCGGCGGCAACAACACGGACAGCGGGGGAAGCCACGAAGAAGGCTTCCTCGGGCGAGAACCTGCGCGGATTACTGCCGTATCTTGGGAGCTACAAGGGCGCGATTGCACTGGGGCTGTTGACGCTCGCGCTAATGGGATTGATCGGGAACGTCGTGCCGCTGACGACCGGAATCATCACGGACACTCTGGCGGGAAGCGCGCGGCCGTTCGAGATGGCGACTCACGGAGCGAAGGATGTCCGACCGCTGAATTGGCTGAGCAACCTGGTGCCCTTTTACCTACCCAACAGTCCGCGCACGCTGTGGATTTATTGCCTGATTTTGATCGGATGCATCGCTATCAAGGGGGTACTGTCGTTCGCGACGCGCTGGGTTTTGATCGGAATTTCGCGCGACATCGAGTTCGATATTCGCAACGACCTTCTGGACCGGCTCCTGGTGATGGAACCGGAGTTTTATGTGCGCAATCGTACGGGGGAATTGATGTCGCGCGCGACCAACGATCTGAATTCCGTGCGCATGGTGTTGGGACCGGGAATCATGTACAGCGGAACGACCATCGTCACCATGGTGTTGTCGATTTCTGTGATGTTAATTCTGTCGAAATCATTGACATTATGGGTGCTGCTGCCGGCGCCTGTGGTTGCCGTGGCGGTGTGGTATTTCGGAAAGGTGATCCATGAGTTGTACGAGATCATTCAGGCGGCGCTAGCCACGCTTTCCGCGAAGGTGCAGGAAAACCTTTCTGGCGTGCGGGTAATTCGCGCCTATGCGCAGGAAGAGGCGGAAATTAAAGGGTTCGATGAGCCCAATCGGGACTATGTGGCGAAGAATGTGCGCCTGATCCGGACGTGGAGCATGTTCATGCCGTCCCTGATGGCCATGGTAGGAACAACGTTCCTGATTGTCCTGTGGCAGGGTGGAAATCGAGTTCTGACCGGCCAGATGTCTTTGGGATCGCTGATTACTTTTAATACCTACCTGGGATTTTTGGTGTGGCCGATGATCGCGCTCGGCTGGGTCACCAATATTTTCCAGCGCGGCGCGGCGTCCATGGGGCGGCTGAATTACATTTTGGAGGCGAAGCCGCAGATCGACGACAGCTGTGCAAAGATACCGGCAGGCACGCCTATCGCCGGAGAGATTGAGTTTCGCGATCTTTCGTTCACTTACCCGACTGCAATTTCGGGCAATGGGAACAACAGTGCGAATGGCCACGGCTCGGAATCTCGCCCGGTGTTGAGAAACATCAATCTGAAAATCCCATCGGGTTCGACGGTGGCAATCGTTGGCCCGACAGGAAGCGGAAAAACCACTCTGGCGGCGTTGATTGCGCGACTTTGGGAAGCTCCGGAAGGACAGATTCTGATCGATGGGCGCCCCATACGAGACTGGCCGCTCGAGACGCTGCGACGCGCTATCGGATACGTTCCACAGGACACTTATCTATTTAGCGAGACCGTCGGTGAAAACATCGCGTTTGGACTGGAGCAGCACGAAGAGCCGCAAATTCTGGAAGCAGCGAAAATTGCCAACCTTCACGGGGACGTGGAGGACTTTACGAACCGCTACGAAACCATGGTGGGCGAGCGCGGAATCACATTGTCCGGCGGACAGAAACAGCGGTCGGCAATCGCGCGCGCAGTGATTCGCGACCCTCGCATCCTGATCCTGGACGATTCCCTCTCCGCGGTTGACACGCAAACAGAGGAAAAAATCCTGGAGCGGCTGCGGGGGGTTATGCACGGGCGCACTACCATCCTGATCGCCCACCGCACGTCGACGGTGCGGGATGCGGACCAAATCGTTGTCGTAAAAGACGGCGCAGTTATCGAATCTGGAACGCATGAGGAATTACTGGACCGCGGCGGCTATTACGCCGATCTGTACCAAAAGCAATTGCTGGAAGAAGAACTCGAGCGGGCATGAGCAGCATTCACGAAGAAGAGGCACTCGGCAAGGCGTACGACTCACGCCTGATGAAGCGGCTGCTCGAGTATATGCGGCCGTACAAATGGCGAGTCATCTTCGCGCTGGTACTGGTGGCGGTGGTGACGCCGCTCGAACTTGCCCCACCGGCACTGTTCGGCAAGGCCATCGACAAGTACCTGGTGCCAGGTACACTGCATGGAATCACTCTAACGGAAGCGAAACATGGCATCGCGCTGATCAGCGCGATTTGGTTGCTTGTTATAGCGTTTGACTTCCTGGCCCAGTACATCCAAATCCGCATCATGCAGCGTGTGGGACAGCAGACGATGTATGACATGCGCACGGAGATTTTCGGGCGCCTTCAGCGGCTGCCGATGAATTACTTCGATCGCAACCCGGTGGGACGCCTGATGACGCGCGTGACTACCGACGTGGACGCCCTAAACGACCTGTTTGCTGCGGGCGTCGTGACCATGATCAATGATTTTTTCCTGCTAGCGGTCATGGCTATCTGGTTGTTTTCGAAAGACCGTTGGCTGGCGCTGGATACACTTGCCGTGCTGCCCTTCATTTTCGTGGTGACACTGGTCTTTCGGAGGTATGTGCGCGATGCCAACCGGAAAATCCGGACGGCGATCGCCCGAATCAATGCTTTTCTGCAGGAATACATTTCCGGGATGAGCGTGGTGCAGCTGTTCAACCGCGAGCGCAAGGCACGCCAAGAATTTGCGAGGCGGAATAAGGACAACATGTTGGCCTGGCGCGACGCCATCCTGGCTTACGCGCTGTTCTACCCGGCCGTAGAATTTCTGAGCTTCGCGACGATTGCGCTGATCTACTGGTCAGGCGGCAACCGCATTTTCCACGGCACCTTGACGTTGGGCGTAATGACCGCGTTTACCATGTATGCGCAACGATTTTTCCGTCCCATCCAGGACTTGAGCGAAAAATTCAACATTCTGCAGTCCGCCATGGCGGCGTCCGAACGCATTTTCAAGTTATTGGACGAGCCCATCTCGATTGATTCGAATCCGAACGCGGAGAAGCTGGTATCGCCCCGGGGAGAAATCGAGTTCCGAAACGTGTGGTTCAGCTACAAGCATGCGCAGGAGCCCACCGACGAAGACTGGGTGCTTCGCGATGTGTCCTTCCGCATTTCGCCGGGGCAGACTTTTGCGATCGTGGGTCATACGGGCGCGGGGAAAACAACGCTGATCTCACTGCTGTTGCGCTTCTACGATCTCCAACGGGGGCAAATCTTGCTGGACGGAATCGACATCCGGCTGCTGGATTTGCAGGAATTGCGAAGGCAGTTTGGCATTGTGCTACAGGATCCGTTCCTGTTCACAGGAACGATTGAAACGAACGTGCGGTTAGGTACGCCGGGAATCACGCGCCAGGCCGTGGAGCGCGCCCTGAATGAAGTTGGGATCGGAGATTACGTCAGGTCGCTGCCGCAAGGCGTGGCAACCGAAGTGAACGAGCGGGGATCTACACTTTCCGTGGGCCAGCGGCAACTGATCAGCTTTGCGCGTTCGCTGGCGCACAATCCGCGGTACCTGATTCTGGATGAAGCCACGTCCAGCATCGACACAAAAACGGAATTGCAGATTCGCGAGGCGCTGGGCCGTTTGTTGTCAGGCCGAACCGCACTCGTAATTGCCCACCGGCTGAGCACAATCCAGTATGCCGATCGAATTCTGGTGTTCCACAAAGGCAGATTGCGCGAACAGGGCGCACACCAGGAATTACTGGCGCAGCGTGGTATCTATTTCCGCCTGTACCAACTGCAATACAAAGAGCAGGAACTGCACAACGGCAACGGAGTCCATCCGGCGGCTGGCCCTACCGCTTTGCCAACTCCCTTGCCCGCAAGTGATTAAACGATCGATTTTCAATGCCACCCATTCCCCTACTCCTCTCCGCTGGTGAAGCTTCCGGAGACATGTACGCAGCGCAGCTTGCCACAGCGTTGCGGTCTCGTCTGGACATGCAGATTTTCGGCATGGGTGGACCGCAAATGCAGGCAGCGGGCGTGGAAATCGTAACGAATTACGAAGAGGTAGCCGTCGTCGGTATCACCGAAATCCTAAAGCACCTGCCTTCGCTTTTGAAAGCCATGGACCGAATGGTTGCCGAAGCTCAGAAACGGAAGCCGGTACTGGCGATCCTGACCGATTTTCCTGGCTTTCACTTGCGCCTGGCGCGGAAACTACAATCCAAAGGCATTCGCAATGTGTATTACATTTGTCCCCAATTCTGGGCCTGGAGGCCGTGGCGGGCGAATTTGATCCGGCGACGCTTCGAGAAAGCGCTGTGCATCTTCCCGTTTGAAAAAGAATTCTTCAGCAAAGCGGGCATTTCCACGGAGTTTATCGGTCACCCCCTTGTCGGAGCCGTGAAGACGACCAAGGACCGCAAGCAGTTCTGCGAGGCCCATGCGCTCACGCCCGGCCGGGCGGTAGTTACCGTGCTTCCGGGGAGCAGAGCCGCGGAGTTGGCCCATCACTTGCCCGTGCTGCAGGAAGCCTGTGCTCGGATTCACGCGAAGATGCCGGTGCAATTTGTGATGGCAGCGGCGAACCCAAGAAATGTGGGCCTGTTGAAGGCAGGATGGCCCGCAGGGCTGAAACCGTGCGTAGTGGAGGGAGAAACCTACAACGCATTGGCCGCGGCCGATGCTGCCATTGTGTCCAGCGGTACGGCGACGGTGGAGGCGGCGCTGCTGGACGCGCCCATGGTGGTGGTGTACAGGGTGTCTCCCATGACGGCTGCGTTGGCCAAGCCTTTGGTGCGAACGCCGTATTTTGCGATGGTAAACCTCATTGCCGAGAGAAAAGTGGTGCCCGAGTTGGTGCAGAACGACTTCACGCCAGAACGCGTGGCAGGCGAGACATTGCGGCTGTTGCAGGACCCCAATGCACGAGCGGGGATGAGGACCAGCTTGGCCGAGGTGCGCAAGCGGCTGGGGCCTCCCGGGGCCGTGGAACGTGCGGCGGATGCCATTGCGGCATTATTGGGGAGAGGCGCTGGCAACGATTCTTGAGCCCTTGTTATCCTATATAGGGCTTCCCCGTGAACGTTCTTGAAAGGACATCGATGACCCTTCGCCAAAGGAGCTGGGCCCTGAGCGTGCCGGCCATGCTGGTTTTGTGGGCAATGTGCGTCGCCACAGCAAAAGCACAGGAGCAGCGTGCGTCGAGCTTCCTGGCCGACAAGTACGAGGTGTCCGCTTACCTGGACACGGTAGCGCAAGGCGTGAATGCCGTGGCAAAGGTCGAATTTCGCGCGCAGGAAGTCTCCCAAATCGTGAGAGTAGAACTGCACGAAAATCTGGAGGTGCGGGAAGTCAAGGGTGCAGACGGCAAAACGCTGCCGTTCCAACGCGAGCCGGAGAATCCCCTCTATCTCACGGTAACGCTGCCCACGCCCGTCGCCGTCGGGCAAGCGGTCACGCTAGCGTTCAGCTATGGCGGGCTGCTTGCCAATGAAGAAAACAGCCCTGTACCCAACCTGAGAGTGGCCTCGGTCAACAAGGATTGGTCTTATTTGCTGCTGCCCTCGAGATGGTTCCCGCTGACGAATTACCCTTCGAACCGCTACACGGCAACATTCAAGCTAAATGTTCCGGACAACGTGGCGGCCGTGGGGACCGGGAAATCGAGCTCGCCTCAACCGTTGCCAGCCCGCTCTCCAGCAGAGGGCGGGCGACTGATGTACACCTTTCACGGCGACCAGCCCGGACCCTACGGCTCATTCGTCATCGGGCCCTTGCAGTTGAACCCGAAGCAAGCCGAAAACATTAACGTGGCCGTGTACGCGCCGGCGGCGCAGTCCGGTAAGGCACAGGAATTTGCGAATGACGTGGCGCACCAGGAGATTATTTTCTCCGACATGTTCGGCGAATTGCCGGAGCCGGACTTGACCGTGGTGCAATTGCCCGATGGAACACTGCGGGATTTTGCCGGACCCGGTGTGGTGATGTTGTCCCACAGGATCTGGGACCCCAAAGCAAGTGACCGCACGCTGAGTCGGCTGGTGGCTTCGCAGTGGTGGGGAAATCAGGTTCTGCCGGCAAACACCGCTGACGTATGGATCAGCGACGGGCTGGCGCGCTATTCCGAGGAATTGTACGCGGAACAAGCGATCGGAAAAGAAGCGGGCTTGCGGGCGATTGACGAGTTTGCCGTGGGCGCGCTGATGTATGACGACTCGGCTCCGGTAGCTCAATCCGCGCGGCTGGTTCACTACTCCGGCCAGTATCGTTCCGTGGTCATGAACAAGGGCGCCATGCTGTTTCACATGCTGCGAGCACAGATGGGGGACGTTGCGTTCAAGGCCTTGTTGCACCAATTCTATGAGAAGTACAAGGGCAGGACCGCCACCATCGGCGACTTCGAAAACCTGGCCATCGCCCAAGCGAATGCGAGTACCAGAAAAGGGGCAGACCCACCGAATCTGCAGGGCTTTTTCGCGCAGTGGCTGAATTCGACAGGCATTCCTGAATTTACGGTGGAATACGTCGTCTATCGCACGCGTAAAGGATTCCGTGTGCTTGGGAAGGTCAAGCAGCCTATCGACACGTTCAGCATGCCGGTCCAGATACGCATCGACACGGAAGGAAATCCGGAAACCAAGACCTTGGATGTGGCGGGAACCGAATCGGAGTTCCTGGTGGAGACGTTTGGCAGGCCCAAGCCGGGCGGAATTCGCATTGATCCCAACAATACGATCCTGAAGAGCACGCCATCTCTACGGGCGCGAGCGGCGATTGCGCGGGGCGAAGAGCTGGCCGAAATCGGCAAATACTACGACGCGGTGCAACAGTATCAAAAGGCGCTCAGCATTCAGCCGAGTCGCTCACTGGCGAATTTCCGGATGGGCGAGGCGTTTTTCTACCAGAAAAACTATCAGGCCTCGGCAAATGCGTTTCGTGAAGCTTTGGCCGCTGTCCCGGAACCTTCGGAGAAGTGGACCGAAGTTTGGAGTCACATTTATCTGGGGAAAATTTTTGACTTGCTGGGCCAACGCGAACGCGCGTTGAACGAGTACAACAAGGCGCGACAAACGAATGACAATACGGGAGGCGCTCAGCAGTACGTGGAAGGTTTGATTAAGAAGCCCTACACCGAAGGCGCACCCGTCTCCGTGAGCAATCCTGGAACTGAGAGCACACCGGCAAAAACAGGCAATCCGGCAGATATCACGCCGCCAAGCTCGGGCGATAAGCCCACGTTTAAGAAGCCCAGCCCATAAGACGGTACGGCCGATTCACGCGAATCGCACGCATTACCAAACCAGGTCCATGCTTCCCTGGAACTAATCCCCTTCCCTCTGCGTAGTAAAGGGTAAGAAAGGCCGGGGCTTTGGTGTGCGCGCGACTTGGCCGCGCGCTTCTCGTCTAAGCGAAGAGGGGTGAATTATGAGCGCATGGCGAAAACGGACTTTGCTGTTCATCGCGCTCGGAGCCATCTTCTGCCCTTGCCGGTCACCCGCGAATACACCGGGGACAGGAAAACTACCACCGCTGCGGAAACCTGACCGCGAGACGGTGGCCGCGCTAGAGAATCAAATACCAGAACTATTGAAGGAAAGCGCCGTGCCGGGGCTTTCCCTGGCCTTGATTCGAGATGGAAAAACCTACTGGGTGCATGCTTTCGGCGTGAAAGACGCCAATACAGGCGCCGCTGTATCCCAGGCCACCATCTTCGAGGCGGCTTCGTTGAGTAAGCCGGTATTTGCGTACGGCGTGTTGAAACTAGTGGAACAGGGAAAGCTGGACCTGGATGCTCCCCTCTCAACGTATTTGCCAAAACCGTACATCGACGGTGACACGCGGCTTGGCAAAATCACGGCGAGACTTGTCTTGAGCCACAGAACTGGCTTTCCAAATTGGCGAGGAGACGGAAATCCGCTGACGATTCATTTCACGCCTGGCGAGCGCTTCAGTTATTCGGGGGAGGGCTTCGTTTACCTGCAAAAGGTGGTGGAGCAGGTGACCGGGAAATCCTTGAACGAATATATGACCGAGGCGGTCTTCGTGCCGCTGGGAATGGCGAGCAGCGGCTACGTCTGGCGGCCCGAGTTTGACGCGCGCACAGCCCTGCCACACGACGCGGTCGGTCAAGCCGGCGAGAAATTCAAACCGACAGAGGCGAACGCGGCGGCTACTCTTCATACTACGGTCGGAGACTACGCCCTGTTTGTGGAAGCGCTACTGAAAGGGACTGGGCTGAAGCCCCAGACGATTCGGGAGATGGAACGACCACAAATTGCCGTGGACCCCGAATGTACGAATTGTACGGAGCGAGAACCGAAGGAATTGTCGAAGAGCGTGTTTTGGGGACTCGGCATTGGGATTCAAGAGGCCCCCGAGGGCGAATCGCTGTGGCATTGGGGCGACAACGGGCGCTTCAAATGTTACGTGGTCGCTTATCCCAAGCAAAAAATCGGCGCCGTGGTCTTCATGGATGGACAGAACGGGCTCTCAATCGCGGGCGCGATTTTGCAGGTGGCCCTTGGGGGAGAACAACCTGCCTTGCGCTGGCTGAAGTACGACACCTATGACTCCCCAGCCATGCAGTTTGCCAAAGTCGCGCGAGAAAAAGGAGCGGCGGCGGCTATTACCGAATTCCAAGTGGCACTGATGCGCGGAGACATTTCCGAGAGTTCGATCAATGAAGCGGGGTACCAACTCCTATCGCAAAAGAAGTTGCTGGAATCCATCCGGATATTTCAGTTGAACGTGGAGCTGCACCCAGATTCGTGGAACGCCTACGACAGCCTGGGCGAGGCCTACATGGATAACGGCGACAAGGAACTGGCGATTCAGAATTACAAGAAATCGCTGGACTTGAATCCCAAGAATACTGGCGCCAACCAAGCCATAAAGAAGTTGCAAGAGAAATAGCGTGGCGGAACGCGCCAGGTCCTAGGGGATTAACTTGCCGTCCGTATCTCGAATCTCCATTTTGCCCAGGTTCAGTTTCTTCATCTCTGCTTCAATTTTCGCGCGATCGCCAACTGCCAGGACCGTAATCTTGTCCAGTTGGATATACCTTTGCGCGGCGGCTTGGGCCTGCTCCGCAGTGACGGCGTAAAGCTGCCCAGGCAACAGCGAAAAATAGTCCAGGGGCAAGTCATACACGTAGATTTCTGCAAAAGTGCCGAGGGTTTCTGCCGCGTGCTCGAAACGGCCGGGCAGCGACTGCGCGATGGAGTCCTTGGCGGACTTGAGTTCTTCGGGAGTCATCAAGGTCTCGCGCATGCGCCGCAATTCCTTGAAGACCTCTGTCGTTGCAGATGCGGTCGCGTCTGTACGCACGTCGGAATACACCATGAACGGTCCCGGCGCGGCGTGATAGCCGAAGAAGGAGCCGGCCCCATAGGTATAGCCGTGCTCTTCGCGCAGGTTCATGTTGATGCGGCTGGAGAAAAGGCCGCCAAGATCGGAGTTCATGACCTCGAGTTGCGGGTAGTCCGGAGTAGAACGCCCAGGCCCGATTGAGAAAAAGACTAGCGTCGTCTGCGGAGCATCAGGACGATCGACAAGAATGAGTTTGGCGTCGGAGGTTTCGGGGGTGCCCATGTTGGGGGCGGGTGCGTTGCCGCCTTTCCACTCCGCGAACTGTTTTTCGAGCAACGGCTTCAGCTCGCCTAGCTTCATATTGCCGGTTACAATGAGCGCCGCGTCAGTTGGCAAATAGTTTTGTTCCCAGAATTGCAGCAGGTCCTCGCGTTTTATGGCCTTCAAAGAGTCGGCAGTGCCAATGTCCGGGTAGCCGTAGGTGTACTTCGGCCCGTACAGCACCAACGAGGACACGCGCGTGGCAACGGAGAAAGGTTCGTCCTTCTCCTGCACCAAAGCTCCTTGGCGCTCGGAGCGGACGCGATCGATCTCTGACTGCGGAAAGGTGGGGTGGAGTGCCACATCAGCGAGCAACTCCAACATTTCCGGGAAGTTTCGCGTGAGTGATTCCGTGCCAACCCGTGAGGAATCGACAGAAGCACGTGTGCCGATGTTGGTGCCGAGATCGGCAGCGCGGTCGGCAATCTGCAAGGCGGATCGTGTGGTCGTGCCCTGCTGGAGCATTCTGGCTGTGAAGCTTGCCAAACCGGGATGATCGATGGGATTGACTCCGCTTCCGCGCCGGAAGACCAGGCTGGCTGCAACGAGGGGAAGGCCTGGCCGTTCGTTATAGAGAACCGCAAGGCCATTGGAAAGTTTGAACTTTTCCGGGACAGGAAGATGAAGAGGCGCAGCCGGACCGCAAGCAGGCGGTTTTTCGCGCCAGGCAGCATCCGCATTCACGGGTTCACCGCCGGCTTGCGCCGCTCCCTTTGCTTCAGCCTTTGGCGTGGCCACCTCCGGCCCAAGATCCTGTTTGCCAGGCAAGGCGTAAACCACAACGCGCTGGTTCGGATTCAACTGGTTCTTGGCGAAGAACTGGACAGTTTCCGGCGTGGCGTTTTCGTAACGCGCAATGTCGGCTGCCAGAAAATCCGGCGTACCCAGATAGTGGGTGTAGCTATTGAGAAGATCCGCGACGCCATTGAGAATTTCCAGCCCGGAAATGGTGCGGGTTTCGATGCCATTCTTGGCCCGTTGCATTTCTTTGGCGGTCGGCCCGCCTGCACGAAACGATTCGAGTTCCTCATTGATTGCTTTTTCCAAGTCCTCAGGCTTCACGCCAGGACGAGCGGTCGCCTGAATCTGAAACACGGATGCGAGTGTCAGCGATTGCTGATTGGCGTCAACGTCTAGTGCCAGCTGTTTTTCGTAGACGAGCTTCTTATACAGCCGGCTGGACTTTCCGCCAGCGAGAGTGTCGGCGGTGATATCCGCCTCGGCGTCCCCGGGCTTGAAGATCGGCGAGGTGAGCCACGCCATATAGACACGAGGGAGTTGCACGTTGTCTTGCACAACTTTGCGGCGCTCGGCGGTGACCGGAGGCGTGGTTACTTGTATGCGTGGCACTTCCTGACCACGCTTCAGTGGGCCGAAATATTTCTCCACGAGTTGCTTTACTTTCGCGGGGTCGAAATCGCCGACGATAGCCAGGCTGGCATTGTTTGGAGCGTAGTAAAGCTTGAAGAAATTGCGCACGTCTTCGAGTTTGGCGGCCTGAATGTCCGCGTGTGAGCCGATCACCATCGGATAGTAGGGATGATCCTTAGGAAAAAGTTGATGGAAGACGGCTTCCTGGGCAACCCCGTACGGGGCGTTTTCGTAGCTTTGGCGGCGTTCGTTGCGAACGACATCTTGCTGGTTGGAGAGGTTGGCCTGGTCCAGTTTATCCGGGAGGTAGCCCATACGGTCGGATTCCAGCCAAAGCGCGAGCCCGAGTTGATTCGAGGGAAGCGTTTCGTAGTAATTCGTACGATCGAAGCTGGTGGTGCCGTTGAAGTCAGAGGCACCCGCGGATTCTAGATAGTGCGCATGAGAACTGCCGGGGACATGCTTGGAGCCTTCGAACATCATGTGTTCGAAGAGGTGAGCAAAACCCGTGCGGCCAGCTGTTTCATTCACTGCGCCGACGTGATACCAGAGATCAACGGCGACCAGCGGCAAGCGATGATCTTCGGAGAGAATCACCTCCAGGCCGTTATCGAGTTTATAGCGCTCGAATTTGAGTTCAGGAACTTGAAGCGGCGCGGGCTTGGCGGCGGGCGTTTGCGCCAGGAGAGGAACTGTGGAAATCAGAAGTGCCAGGCTGAGCGAAGCGAAGAAACGGATGGCTGTTTTCATGCCAAAAATTATCTCAAAATAGAGTGCGGGAGGGCTAATGGCTGGGGAGCCCAACAGGCCCGTAAAATGGATTCGCTAGAAGCCAGCAAGACCGGTCAGAGTGGCTGATTCCGTACCTGTCCTTTGAATCAAAACCTGAAAGCGTTCGCCCATGCCTTCCGGGAAAATGAGGGTTTTGAGCTGGAGTCGCGCGCGGACACGAGCGCTTTCGTCCATGGCGTCATCATACAGATCGGCAAACTCATTTCCGCGGCCCAAGGCCAGAAGAAAGGCCGTCTGGGAAGCCAAGCCGAGTGTTGCAAGGCCGGCTCGCGCTCCCCAGAGGCGTAACGCTGTGAAATTCACATGGGCGGTGAGATCTTGTTGGCCCGGTGCGGCATAGAAGTCCTCGCTGGCGCGGTGATTCGCGTAAGAAAGCACAGTGCCCGCCATGTGAAGTGCGTCAAACAGTGCGGAGGCTTCCTGTCCATAGTCAATCGTAAGGACAAAACCGCATTCCAGCCGCCGGCCGATCTCTGTGATCCAATCACACGCTTCGAGCGCGGCTTCCGCTTGCTGGCCTTCGATGAGGGTGATCTTTTGCGCCGCAAAGTATTCGGAGATGGCACAAGTGGAAAGCGGCAGGCGAATTTCCGAGAAAGTCGCACCATTACTGGTAACGAAAATCTCCTGGAGGGCTCCATCGACCTGCGTAACACGGTGAACGGGGAGAGCATCCAGAAGCTCATTGGAGAAAACGCAGCCAAGTGGAATTTTTGCGGGCATTTCGCTCGTAGTTTGGCATCTCCCTCGCGCCAGGTGTGGGGCAAGCCGCGCCGCCAACTGATCGCAGCGAGCAGGAGAACGTTCGACAGCGATATACTGCAGCGCCGCGTAAAACTCCGGTAGTTTCATTTGGACGAAATTCAGAAAGTGGCTGGCGAAGCGGCCCGTGCCTGCAGCAGCTTCAATGAGTTGAAAGCGGGAGGGACGACCAAGTAGCTCCCATATTTGCGCGATCTGGCGGGCAAGCAAGCGGCTGAAGATGGGATGAACATCGACACTTGTGTAGTAATCGGCGAAGCGGCGCGATTCCGGCTGGCTGTAGTAGCCGTGGACAGGATGGTACAGGCACTCACGCATGAATTCAGCGAAAGTGACGGGGCCAAACCGGCGAATGCGCTCGGCCAGAATAGCGGCAAGTGGGGTCACGCGCCAGCCGCTCCAGCCGCAAGCTCCTTTTGCAATTTATCCCAGGTACGCTGGAAAGTGTCGAGTGCAGGCTTGTCGAAAAGTACGAAATAAACGGTTTCGAGCGAGGTATCGCCTTTAAGATGCTGGGCGGCTTCAGCGAGCATGATTTGCGCGCATTCCTCGATCGGAAAGCCAGAAACACCCGTACCGACTGCAGGAAAGGCCATGGTCTTCAGCTTGCGCTCAGCCGCGAGGCGCAGGGAGTGGGCAGTCGCGGTGCGAAGCGATTTGGCCGTGGTGCGCATGTCACCGAGGCCCATGCTGGCGGCATGAATCACATGACGGGCTTTGAGCTTGCCCGCGCCCGTGATCGCCGCATATCCAATCGGAATGCTGCCGATTTTGTTGCACTCCTTCTGGATCGAGTCGCCCCCTTTGCGGAGAATCGCGCCCGCGACACCAGCACCGAGCATCAGGTCATTGTTGGCGGCATTGACGATGGCATCGACGTCCATGTCTGTGATATCGCCCTGCCGAATCGAAATGCGTTCCTTCAAAGGTTTCATTATTCGCTTTCCGGCTGGAGTAGACTACGACTTTCCGCGATGCGGGACATGCTGCGTGTAATCATACACGCCGCGACCGGATTTGCGGCCCAGGCGTCCTTCCTGTACGTATTGCTTGAGTAGCGGGTTGGGGCGGTATTTTTCGCCCAGCGTCTGGTGCAAATATTCGAGAATTTTCAGGCGCACGTCCAGCCCCACCCGATCCACCATTTCGAATGGGCCCATGGGGTGATTCAGCCCCAGCTTGATGGCCTTGTCGATGTCGGCAGCGGAAGCGACGCCGGCTTCGAGCATGGCAAAAGCCTCGTTTCCGATGAGTGCGTTAAGACGTGAAGTTAGGAAGCCGGGCGCTTCGTTCACGATAACGGTTTCTTTGTGCATTCTGTGCGCGACGGCCACACAAGTCTCAACCGTCTCGTTCGAAGTATGGGAAGTGCGAACGATTTCGACCAGGCGCATTTTTGGCACCGGATTGAAGAAGTGCATACCGATGCAGCGATCGCGGGCAATGAGAGTCTGAGTGAAATCACTGATCGAAAGCGAGGAAGTATTACTCGCGAAAATGGCGTGGAGTTTGGCGTTAATGTCGAAACTGTGGAAGAGCTCCAGCTTCATTTCCAGCTCTTCCGGAATCGCCTCGATGATGAGCTCGGCGTCCCGGATGGCCAGGTTGACGACGCTTGAGGGCGTGATTCGCGCGAGGGCCTGCTGACGGACTGCGGCTTCGACTTTACCCCTCTTGACGCCCTCGTCGAAGGCCTCGCGAATCCAGGCCATGGCCTTCGCGAGTACCGACTCGTTGACATCTTCGAGAACGGTCTGAAACCCGCCGAGAGCAGCCGCGTAGGCAATCCCACGGCCCATTGTTCCCGCGCCGATGACCGCGATGGTTTTCACTTCCACACATTTCTCCCGAGGCAAGGAACGGTTATTTGCGCAATTTGCGATAGGCGGCTTCATCGAAGCCAAGGATGATCTGGGAACCGGAGATAAGCAGAGGTCTGCGGATCAGATTGGGCTCCTTGGCCATGAGCTTCAAAGCTTCCGGACGAGTGGGGGGATGCTCAGCCAAATTGCCTGTGCGGTAGAGCTCGTTGCGCGGGTTAAGAAAACCCTTATAGTCCCGCGTGCCGATCAATTGATCGAGTTCGGATTCGCTGAGCCGTTCTTTGTCTAAATCGCGGGTGGTGAAATCGATGTTCAGCTCCTGCAATAAACTTTTCGCTTTACGGCAGGTAGTGCAAGTGGGCTTCTGATAGAACGCAATTTTACTCTTGGCCATTTTCCTCTCTCAATGGAAGGAGTCAGTAGCGGGGGACCTTGGGATCAATTTCGAGCGACCAGCGGTCAATACCGCCGGCCATGGATTTGGCAGACTTGACGCCTTGGGCACGAAGCCAGTTGGCAACATCCATGCTCCTCATACCGTGGTGACAGAAGCAGATGACCTCCTCATCCGTATCCAGCTTCTGAAGATTGGCGGGGATGGTACCCATCGGAATCAATACCGCCCCATCGATATGACAGAGCGCATACTCATGCGGTTCGCGGACGTCCACGAGCAAGAGTCTTTCGCCGCTGTTCATCCGCTCCCGGACCTCGCTCGGCAAAATTTCCAAGTCGCTCATGCCAGCTCCAATGAAAGAGAAATTATAGGCGCCATCAAGTTTCAACGAAACTCCTGAGCAGTCCAAGCGCACGAAAAAATGTCCGGCCGGGGGTGGCCGCTACACGACTGACACTTCTGATCATTGATCGCCAGAGAGCAAACCACCGAGAACCGCAAACATCATGAACAACATGACTCCCACGACCACACAACCGAGCATCAGACCAACGAGTTTGCCTGCGCTACGTGGTGCCATGCGGGCTCACCTTTTATAAGTCTACCCGGGATGGACCATACCCGGGGCGCAATCGCGCTTATTCTAGCCCATTACTGGATGGAAGCCTTCGGCGAAATCCATTGTCCTTCGACCGCCTGGATTTCATTCAGCAAGGCAAGGTCTTCCGGTTGAGGAAGCATTTCCTTCCGGTGGTCTTCGTTGGCCACTTCACTGAGCAATTCGCCGGTCACACTATAGGGTTGGCCCGCGTGTTCGCCAATGTGGCGATTGAATTTCACATCGGGCACATAAAGCTTCGGCTGACCCGCTGGCACGTTCTTGTTGATCATATCGACAAGTCTTACGCACTCCTGGCGATAGAGTTCGCGGCTGTGTTCATTCATGCGCTCCAGATTTGCTTCGGCCTGGGCCGTGGGTTCATCATAACGGCCCTTCAATCCCCAAACGTAAAACCAGTGGGCAGAACTCGAACGGTCCACGCCGAACAGGTCCAGGCTCACCGGAATCCACTTATTGATGTATTTCTGAATGATGTGCTGGGGAATAACGCCTGCCTTGACAATGCGCTTGATGCCGTCTTGTCCCGTACCGAGGTGGAAGGACTCTTCCTTTAGCATAGGGATCATGGACTGCGCTAGGGGCGCGAAGCCGGAAAAGCTGAGCATCGTGAGTTGGTATTTTCCGTCGCGATCGACAAAGTCGGTGTAAACGAAAAAGTCCAGCCAGTTGTCCACATCCTGGTTGAAGGCTCCCAGCAATCGCTTCTGGTCGAACGCACGGCGCTCCAGCATTTTTTGCGCTTCCACGCGCCCGCTATAGCCGAAGTGATTCATCAGCAGATAGCACATCTGCCAGCCGTGGCGCATTTCTTCGGTCACAACGCGGCAAAGAGACTGGCGGTCGTGCTCGCTGGGTGCGGTTTCAAATAGGCGGCGCTGCTGTTCTACGGAGGCGAATTCCGTGTCGCCCTGATAGACGATCAGGTTCAGAAGCGCATCGCGCATCCGCTGATCGGGAATCTGTACAACTTTCTCCCACTTGGGGCGCCCTTTATACGCACCGAACTCAATCTCATTCGAACGCGTGGGGCCAAACTTGGCGTCAAACTGATAGTTGGCAATTTCGGGGTAGGCGACCCCGATATCTTTTTGCCAGACCCTGAACAGGTCGACCCAATCATCGAACGTGGAAAGGCGAGTTGCCGGCATGCATCAGCCTCCTGGGAGCGAAATTTTCCGACGCGTGAACTTGCCACGCGACACAGCAAGCTAAGTCGTTCGACGTCATTGCCCGCGAAAACTGGGCGGACGCTTTTCAAAGAAGGCGCGAATCCCCTCCTGGCAATCATGAGAATGGAAGCACTTCAGTTGATGCTCGACTTCCTTCTCCAAAGCCTCCACCAGCGCTTCCTTGCTACTGGCAAAAATCGTCTGTTTCACGGCGCGAATAGCCACTTGCGGGCCAATCGCAATTGTTGCGGCCAAGCTCTGCAATTCGGCGGAGAAACGGTCTGCCGTGAAAACATGGTTGACGATGCCGAGACGCAACGCCGTTTGCGCATCGATCATGTCACCGGTGTAGAAAAGCTCCGCCGCTTTGGCCGGGCCAATCAATTGCGGCAAAAAGTAAGTGCCGCCGTAATCCGGGAAGAGTCCGACCTTCGCGAAGTTTTGTCCGAAGACAGCTTCTTCCACGGCGATGCGGATGTCTGCGGCTAGCGCCAGATTCATTCCCGCACCTGCCGCAGGACCATTCACGGCAGCGATCACAGGTTGCGGCATGGTGCGAATTTTCAGGACGGCTTGCATGCCGGAACGCAGGATGGGCGCCAGCTCCGTGTCATTCCCGGTGGACCGGCCCTTGCCGATCACCGCCAGGTCGCCGCCGGCACAAAACGCGCGGCCCGCACCGGTTAGAATCACAACGTGAACCTTGTTGTCAGCAGCAATGCGCGTCAGCGTGTCATTCAGCGCGGTCGAAAGATGATTGTCCAGGGCATTGAGGCGCTCCGGCCGATTCATCGTCAGCGTGACAATGGGCCCTTCGCGCGATTCCAGAAGAACCGGTGCGGGGACGGCGGGATGACTGGCCTGGCTCATCTTGAACTTCTGCCTTCCCTTTCCTCAAGCGCGCTGCGCGTCTTTTGCCTTGGTGGCCCGCTCGACCAGTCGCGCCAGTCCGCGAAAATGCCTCAACCGGTCGGTCTTGCCATGCGCGTTCTGCCCGCTGGTGGAAGGCAGGACGTAAACTTGAGCGCCATAAAGCAATTCCCTCTGCAAGCCGAATGTACATTTGCGCTGCGCAAACTGCTCGTAAGTGGTCTTACCATTGAACGCCACCACGCGGGGACCAAACTCCTCCAGCTTTTGGGAAAGCACAATCCGCCCTTCGGCAAAATCCTCGCGCTTTAATTCTTCGATGCCCTTGGTCGGGCGCTTGACCAAATCCGTTAGGCCGATGCCGAATTCTATGATTCGGCGATCATCCGGATAATCAAACGGTTCCGGAACAACGCCGCTCTCAAACAGGGTTGGCCAAAACAGGTTATTGCGGCCGGCATAATAGTGGCCCGCGCGCACGGAAGACTCGCTGGGATTGCAGCCCACGATAATGAGCTTCATTCCTTTTCGAAGGTAGTCCGGGAGTGTTTTCATTCGTCCTTCGCTCGATCTCACACCTTAGAAGAAACCCGCACCCAGCAGTTTACTTCCCTTTGAAGTTCGCGGCGCGCTTTTCGACATAGGCTGCCAGCCCTTCCTTGGCATCCTCGCTGGTGAAGAGAAGTTGCTGCAATTCGCGCTCGAGCCCGAGAGCCTCACCAAATGGGATTTCCATGCCGGTGACGACCGCGCGCTTGATGCGGCCCACGGCCCGGGAGGCCTTATGGGGCGGGCAGAACTGTCTCGCGTAGGCCATGACCTCCTCCCAGAAGGTTTCCTTCTCGTAGATGTAGTGGATTAGGCCCATTTCCAAGGCTTCTTCGAAGCTGAAGGTACGGCCCGTGGCCATGAGTTCAATCGCGTGCGCACGGCCCACGGCGCGGGCAAACCGCTGCGTGCCGCCAGTGCCGGGAAGCACACCCAGATTCACCTCGGGCAATCCAATCTTTCCGCCCTCTTTCTTCGCAATGCGGATGTCGCAAGCCAAGGCAATTTCCAAGCCTCCACCCACCGTATGTCCGTTGAGAGCGGCAATCACCAGTTTTGGCGTTTGCTCCAGGCGGCAGAGCGTTTCGTTGGCGTGCAGGCAGAAATAGTATTTGAATTGCGGATCGACCTTCGCCAGCATCGGGATACTGGCACCTGCGGAGAAGAACTTCTCGCCACCGCCGCGAATTACAATCACATGAGCAGATTCATCCATGCGCGCATGCAAAATCGCCGTGTCGAGCTGCTGCATCATCTCGTAGGTGTAGGTGTTCGCCGGCGGATCATCCATCTCGATGATTGCCACACCGTCTTCGACGCGGTACTTCACGAGTTCTTTTGTTGCAGCACCGCTGGTGGCCATACCTTGTTCTCCTCGTCTCCATTCAAAATATCGTGGCTAGCTTGAAAGTCCTCAATTCGAAGTGCGGGAGGGGGAAGCCGCGGCCGACAGCGTGCTCTCCTCTATCGGTGTTTCTAGAATGCCGTGGAGAAAGATGCTGACAATCGCGTCGGTCAGTTCTTTCGCGCTAGGGTCAATCTTGGGGTTATGCCACTTATAGACCCAGTTCATCATGCCAAACAGGCTCAGGACAGCTACGCGAGGGTTGAGAGTCGGGGCCAGGCCGTTGGCTACCACGGCATCAAAGATCTCTCGCGCCAAGGCGTAGTAGCGGCGTTTAATGGCCCCCACCTGCTCGCGATAGGGCGGATCCAGAGCCTCCTCTTCGTGGGAGAGGACCTTCATTTCATTCCGGTGGGAGAGGAAATATTCAATGTGGTTCTGGACCAAGACCCGTAGCCGTGCTTGGGGTTCATGAGCTTCCCCAAGGCGCGACTGCAGCCGTTCGAGTATAAATATAAATGCATTATTTTGAATGAGATAGAGAAGTTCTTGCTTGCTTTCAAAATAATAATACAGTCCTGAGAGAGAAACTCCCGTGGCCCGGCTGATGTCTCTGATGGAGGCCCCTTCAAAACCACGCTCTGCAAAGATCTGAGCGGAATGCAGAAGGATGTGCTGGAGTTTGGCTTCGGAGTCGCGGGGAGTGGGAAGGGGGTTAGTCATGGCCTTCTCGAACGTTCGTTCAATAACTCTAGGATGCTGTCCTCAGGCTGTCAAGCGCCTCTGTTCCCATCGGGAGCCCTTTTACCTCGCACACCGCAAGAGCCGCGAGAATACTCGCGCGATCCTCTCATTCCTGGCAGCGATGCCCACGACCGCGAGAAGGGCTTGACCGAGAGTCGTAAGGAAGGGCGCCGGGTGCAAACTATTTGTGTCGTGCCGCTTTTCCAGGAAGGGCAGAAGTACGTCGCGGCCATGCTTGTTCCAACGACCATAAGCAAAGTGAGTCGCCGAGAAAAATGGCACGAAGCACAGCCGAACAGAGGCGACCAAGGACCCGACGTCTCCTGGCTGCCTCGAAGACAACGATTTCTCAAGGAGCCTATGTGTAGAGCGGTAGCTCGCGGCCTAACCCCCTTTCCTTGGCGAGAGTGTAGACCTGCTCTGCAACCGCGAGATCCCAGGCGGCGATCCCGTTGGATTTGAAAAGCGTGATTTGGGCGTCGTTGGCACGGCCGGGGACCTTTCCAGCGACGAGTTCGCAGAGTTCGTGCACGCCAGTCCAACGCTGCGGCTGTTTGCTGAAGGCGATGATCAGGTCACCCGCCTCCTGCTGTGCCTGTGCAAGAGAATCGACAAAGATGAGATTAGCCTTGGCTACGGCGGCTTCGTCCAATTCTTGCTTATGGGCGTGATTGGCGCCGATGGCGTTGATGTGCACGCCCTGGATCAGATCAGCGCCAAACAACACGGGGTGAGCCGAGGTCGTCGCGGTGCAGATAATTTCGGCAGCGCTTACGGCCGCAGCAGAGGATTCTGCCGGATAGACGTTGATTCCCAACCGATCAGACATCTCTTCGCTGAATTGTTTGCGGCGCTGTGGATCGCGGCCATAAACGAAAACGCTATCGAGCATGCGCACATTGTGGATTGCCTCAAGCTGCGTGCGCGCCTGGCCTCCCGTGCCGAGGATGGCAGCGGTCTTCGCAAGTTTCCGTGACAAATACTTGGTTGCCACACCGGAAGCGGCGCCGGTCCGCAGCTGTCCCATGTAGTCGGCTTCGATCAGTGCCAGCAATTCGCCGGTGGTCACGGAGTAAAGGGGCGCAAGAAACCGGAGTTTTCCCTTTACGTAGGTGTATTGCTTCATGGCCACGTATCCGGCGGTGGTATCGAGCGCAGCCATGTAATGAAAATAGCCGTGGCCCGGCAATTCAAAGCGGCGGCGCGGGTGCACGATGACGCTGCCCTCGGCTTGCTTGCGGGAGATTTCTTCGACGGCAACGATGGCCATCTGCATGGTGAGAAGTTGATGCACTTCCGATTCATTGATGTGCAGCGTCATGGCTTGGGTCCTTGAACGTCGGAGCTTTCCGGGACGGGATGGAACTCAACAAGCTGCAGCTCGGTGTCGGCTACCGAACCGTGATGATGATACTCATAGCTGAGCAGGCCGATGCCAGGGACAAGTTCCATGGTCGTGTCGTCGGGCAAACTGCGATAGGTGAACTGAAAGATGGGCTGGTCGTCCGGCGGCGCGCCGGTCACAGATGGTAGCTTTTTCCTTGTGGCCTCGGTAACGATCCAGCAGTACATCTCGTCGTCGCGTTTTTTCGCTTCGTCGTCGCAGAATTTAGCGCCTTTGTGCAATGGCCATTGGAAGAAGAAAGTTTCGTCGACCATGAACTTATCAAACACATGGTCGCCGTTATTGAATTTCGAAAGGTCAAAGTCTGGGCCAAGATTTTCGTAAAAGAGATGGTGCTTTTCATCTTCGAGGATCAACCACGGTTTCGGCTCCGTCGTTCCTGCCGACCAATCGAGATCCGCGGGAAATCCGATCACGACCGCGGCGACAACTCCGGGCTTCCGAATCACACGCTCGATGGTCATTTTCCAGGTAACGTCCCCGCTGACAGGCTTGTCGGTCTCAAAGTCATACCAGCGCACCGTGCCCTTGTACACCCAGTAGGTTCCTGGAGTCATTGGAAAGAAGGTAGTCGGTGCGGCGGATTTCTGTGCGTAGAGGAAGGGAAACCCAAAAATGGACAGCACCAACGCGGAAACGAATCTTTTCATCTCTAGAAGAGTACCCCTGTTCCCCACCGAACCGTTTCTTTCCAGGTAACAACCTACACGCTTCAGTGCTTCGCTTTTCCAGCTTTTCGAGTGCTAACGGAACTCTCACTGCCTTCCTGGCGGATACGGCGAATGACCGTTTGGACAAGATGATAAACGCGCTCTTTCTTGGCGCCATCCATGTCATGAAAACGGAATTCCGGCTCTGCCTTGGGGCCTTTGCCGACCTGGACCGGGAGCGCGCCGCAAAGGTCGTTTTCGATGTAAGCGGTTTCGTAGCGGGATTTCTTGGCATTCCAAGTAAACACGCGCATGGTCGTGAAGTCGCAGGGCAGGCCTTCCGGACTATGGGTTCCGACAACCAGATATTGCGGGTGGTCACCGGAGTCGTCGGTCACGCGATTGAGTTCGAACCACGCAATAGGCCGCACATTTGCCGCGCTCGTGCCATCGCGCACTATGTCGGGCAAATCCAGAGAGATGAAGCGACCCACGACCCACCCGGCAATGGGAATGGTCTGATCGCCCGGTTGCGTGGTGTTCATGACCGCGGAATTTCGAATCGTGCCTTCCCCGGGAGGCCGCGTGGCCATGCCGCGGATCAGAAACCAGTCTTCCTTTTTGTTGGATTCGCCCTCGGCGGATTCCTTTTCGTCCGTCACCTGAACCCAATCGGCAACGGCGCGACCCAAAATTTCCACTTCGGTGCCGCGGCCAAACTGGTAAAGGCGAGGCTCAGTTCTTCCCGGTGCTACGCGGAGATTGGTGGTGGTCTTGGTGCGACCGCGCGCTTGCACGGTCATGCCCTTGGATTGTTCGAGGAGTTTCTCACTGCGCTGCCAGAGGTCCGGGTCCATCAGGTAGCGGCCATCGACCCAGCCTTCGTCGCCGGCAGTCGTGCGCACCTTCACATAATCATTCCGGCGGGCCAAAACCTCCACGCGTTCCCCGTAATAGAGTATGCCAACCTGTTCACGAACCTGCGCGATGCTGCTCAAGAGCGTGAGGCTACGCTCGCTTACATAGGCAGCGCCAAGCGATTCGTGTTTGGGCCGGAAGAACCAGGCCAGCAGTGCCACGAGGCAAAGCAGTGGCACAGCGACCAGCAATTTACGCTTCATGCAGAGTCCCCGAAGGTGGCTCCGACGGCGCGTGCCGCATGAATGATCTCGCTGCTGGGATCGATGTACTTCATCTTTTCAAGAGCTTCGTCGAGTGACACCGATTCCATTTTGCCAGCTTTCAGGCACACCATGCGCCCGAATTGTTGCTTGGCGACCAAATCGGTAGCGGCCACGCCGAAGCGGGTACCCAGTATGCGGTCAAAGGGGGTGGGCGAACCGCCGCGCTGCACGTGGCCGAGAACGGTGACGCGAACCTCTTTATGAAGCATGTCGCGAATCGTAAAACCGATGGTGTTGGCTACGCTTCCCGGAGCCGCCGGCGGGATAGGCTTTCCCGTGGGATCGGTGGCAGGCAACTTCACGCCTTCGGCAACGACGATCAGGCTGAAGTGCTTGCCGCGCAGTTCGCGAGCCCGAATGGCATCGCATACATTTTCAAACGTGAACGGAATTTCCGGAACAAGGATGATGTGCGCCCCACCGGCAATCCCCGAATGCAGTGCGATCCATCCTGCGTCGCGGCCCATGACCTCGATCAGCATCACGCGATGATGACTCTCTGCCGTGGTATGAAGGCGATCGATAGCTTCGGTGGCAATCACCAAAGCCGTATCAAAGCCAAAAGTGACTTCCGTGGCGTCCAGATCATTGTCGATGGTCTTCGGGACTCCCACAATGTTCATCCCTTTTTTGAAGAAATCACGAGCGATGTGCTGCGTGCCATCACCCCCGATGACAATCGTGGCATCGATACCGAGCCGGCGTGCATTATCCATGCACAGCGCGGAGTAGTCGTGGACGACCTCCTGACCATTTTCGATAGCTTTGTAAGCAAACGGGTTGCCACGATTGGTGGTGCCAAGAATTGTTCCGCCACGCGGCAAAATTCCGCTGACCGTTTCCTCGGTCATCTCTTTAGCGCCTTCGGGCCAGATCAAGCCGTCGAAGCCGTTGCGAACGCCAATCACGCGCATGGCATGTTTGTAAATCCCGGCGCGGACAATGGCGCGAATCACCGGGTTCAAGCCAGGAGCGTCGCCACCGCCGTTCACAATTCCGATCGTGCGAATAGGCTTCATGAGAACCTCGAAAGTCGTACTCGAAATTGTAACTGATTCCAGGCCTTAGCCAAGGTGACACAGGACACGAGCGAGCGACTGGCACCACACTGGGTCTCGAAGTATGGTGTGTCCTAGGGAGTCTGCAAATGAAATTCATGAAAGGCTTGGAACCGCTGTCATTGCTCACGCTGCGACTGGCGCTGGGATTGATCTTCCTGGTTCACGGGTACCCCAAATTGGTGCATCCGACCGATGCCATGCGCGAGTTCTTTCTCTCTCATGGTTTTCCCGGCTATTTTCTGGGGATTGCCGGGATTCTGGAATCTTTTGGGGCAGTACTTTTGTTCACCGGACTGTTTACACGAGGCGCAGCGCTACTTTTGGCCATGGAGATGGGTGTAGCTTTATGGAAAGTGCATAGCGCGCACGGAATTATGGCCGTGAAAGAGTACGAGTTTCCACTGGCGCTGGCCGCTGGGTGCTTCGTGCTGGCTACGATCGGTGCCGGCCTGGTTTCACTCGATCGTATGCTGTTCGGCGAAGATGGCAAGAGGCGCCGTGCAACAAAGAGCAGCCAAGATTAGGTATCGGCGATTGTCACACGTTCGCCGAAGTCGTCGGCACTCCCACGGGTACCACTGCAGGTGTGAGAGGCAAGACGATCCACAGAACGAGGTAGAGAAGAAACCCTGTGCCGCCCAAGAAAATTGCCAGCAGCCAAACAACGCGAACGATGGTGGGATCCAGATCGAAGTAGTCCGCCAGGCCCGCGCAGACTCCACCGATTTTCTTGTCCCGGCTGGAGCGCATCAGGCGCTTTGCAGGCGGCACGGCAGCAGGTGTAGGTGTGGATGCAGGCGCAGCAACACCGCTGGCAAGCTGCGTGCCGCAGTTGTAGCAAAACTTGGAACCGTCGACGATTTCCTTCTGGCAATTTGGGCAAAGCATAGGAGCACCCCCGCGAAGTGATATCCAATTGCGATTCTAAACGGAAGTACGAGAGAATGAAGCGAAAAGTTTCCTTAGCAGGGCAGGCAACCGAGCCGCACTACTTTCTCGCTCTTTTTGAGTATCCCCCAAATAGCAGTTCGCAATAACGACAGACCACCGGTTCCCTCTACACGCATCTGCTTAGTACTGAAGAAGGTGGTGAACGGCTGCGGTGATGTCATCGGTCTGTGGCAGGATGGCATCTTCCAGTTTTGGCTGGTAGGCGCAAAAAGTATCTCGAGCAGCTACGCGCTTGACTGGTGCATCCAGTTCCTCGAATAGCTCTTCTGCGATGCGCGCGGCGATTTCGGCCCCGTACCCCCAGCTCATCATATCTTCGTAAGCCACGATCGCCCGGTGAGTCTTTCGTACGGTGGCTGCGATGGCTTCCCAATCAAATGGAGAAAGGGAACGAAGGTCGATGATTTCGACGGATACTCCTTCGCGTTCCAGTGCCGCTGCTGCAACTTCCGCACGATGCACAACCGCGCCGTAGGTGATGATGCTAACCTGGTTGCCCTCCTTGACCACACGCGCTTTGCCGAACGGGATCGTGAAATCCGAGCCCGGATATTCCGAACGATTGTAAGGCTGCCGGTACAGATGCTTATGCTCGAGGAACATTACCGGATCGTCGCAGCGAATCGCCGTGCGCAGCAACCCGGCCACGTCTAATGCCGTGGAAGGCATCACCACGCGTAGTCCAGGACAATGCGTGAAGATGGACTCGCCGCTCTGGCTGTGATACACGGCGCCGCCCGTAAGATACCCGCCAATGGCCACACGCAGCACTGCAGGAGCCTTGAACACGCCGTTGGAGCGCCACCGCATCACGCAAAGCTCATCGCGAATCTGCATCATCGCCGGCCAGATGTAATCAAAGAACTGAATTTCCGCGACAGGCTTCAAACCGCGTGTGGCCATTCCAATCGCACGGCCAACGATCGAAGCTTCGGCAAGCGGAGTGTTGAATACACGGTCGGCGCCATACTTGCGTTGCAATCCTGCAGTGGCCTTAAATACACCGCCCTTGCCCTTTACCTCGCGCAAATTCTCTTCCCGGCTGAGGTCTGCGACATCCTCGCCAAAAACGGTGATCCGTTCGTCACGGCCCATTTCGTCGAGCAACGTGGCAGCCACCATCTCCACCATGGTTTTCGGTGCCCCTTGCGCTTGAGGCTGCACCGCGAAGATCGAGGAGGTGGGATCGATGTCCGGCGAATAGACGTTCAAATCGATCGACGAGACATCCGGTGGTTCCGCGCACAGCGCCAGGTCGGCGGCTTCGCGCACCTCGCGATCGACTCCGGTCTCCAGCGCTTCAATCTCTTTTTGGTCCAGCAAGCCTTCGCGGACCAGGAAAAGGGAAAATTTCGAAAGAGGATCGCGGCGAGCTTCAGCCTCGCGTTCCTCCGGGGTCTTGTAAAGCTTTTCGTCATCCGAGAGCGAATGAGAATAGGGCCGCGTCACATGCGCATGCACCAACGCCGGACCACGGCGCTCGCGCACGTAACGAATGGCTTCCTTGCAAGTCGCGTAGCTTTCCAGCGGATCTGTGCCGTCGCATTCAGCAATGTGCAATCCGGGGAATCCCTTGACCAACCGCGAAATGCTGGAGCCGGCGGTTTGTACTTCGATGGGAACGGAGATGGCGTAACCGTTATCCTCAACGAGATAGAAGATCGGTAGCTTTTTCGCGCACGCGACGTTCAAGGACTCCCAAAACTCGCCTTCGCTGGTAGCTCCATCGCCAGAGGAGACGTACACAATTTCCTCCGGCTCATGACTGACAAATTCGCCTAACGGCGCCTGCTTGGCCTGCGCCAGAGCTTTCAGATGACGCTCATAATACAGTGTCGCTTCCGCCGCGCCTATCGCCTGCACGTATTGCGTGCCGGTACAGGAAGACTTGCTCACGATATTCCACTTCGGGTGGCCCCAATGGGAGGGCATCTGGCGTCCACCGGAACTCGGGTCATCTTTTGCGCCGACGCCCTGCAGAAGAGTGTCCAGAGGAGTTACCCCGAGCATCAGGCAAAGTGCGCGGTCGCGGTAATAGGGGTAGATCCAGTCCACGCCGGGACGTAAAAGCAAGCCGGCAGCGGCCGTGACACCTTCATGACCGGCACTGGAAATCTGAAAGTAGATTTTGTTTTGGCGTTTGAGCTGGATTTCCCGGTCGTCCAGCCTCCGGGACAGATACATCGTACGATACAAGCGGAGCAAGGTGTCGCGGTCGAGACCTTGGTACTTCTGCGATTCCGCCTTGGCTGTCTTTACACGCGTCTGCACTGCCATTCGGTCTGACCTCATCGGAGAAATGGGAGTGATTCGGGCCGCGATCCTAGATTATACCGGAGGAAGGTTCTACCCGAGCAAGAGAACCTCCGTGCGCTTGTGCAAAACCAGAGTACTAGCGGTCCCAGCTTCTTAACCAACTTCCGAATCGACTCCTCCCGGTTCGGTATCACCCCACGTGATCTCACCTCCCCGCCTTGCTCGGCTACTGCCACCGCAATCGCCTCGGCATGGACATCCAGACCAACGAATCTTATCCTCTTCATAGACCGGCTCCTTCGCTTGTGGCTCTGTACTGCTTGTCTTCCGATTCGCAGCATAACCCACGCCTGCGAAACGGAGCCGGTCCTTCCATTCTGACTAGGCTAATTCCTCGAACTGCTTTTCAGTGGCCTCAAATTGGGCCTCGCCAGGCTTGACGACCATAGGCGAAGCCTCCCGGAAGGGCTCTTCGGTCGGAATGCGATCTACCCAGCGCTGTTCGGACAGCTTCTCGTGCCCGGAAAAACCTAGCCGAACCAGCAACTTGATGTCTTCCTGGGAGGCCGGCGCAGGAGGAGCTTCTGCCTTCGCCGCAGTTTTGCCCTTCCCTTTTGGCTTTTCCGCCTGGGCCGGTTTCGTCCCTCCATCTACCGGTTCGGCTGCAATCCGCTCCAGCTTATAAAGAAGCTTCTTATCCAGACGAAAGGCCTGCTTCCAGGTTTCCAGTTTGTGGCGAGCCTGTTGCGCCTTCTCTTCGTCCTTGGCAAAATCAAAGAGTAAATATATGTGGGCCATGGTTTTAGTGTGCGGCTGGGCCGCAGCCAAGTCAAGAAAGCCTCCTCGGTTCAGACATGGCCAATTTGGCTCGCAGATTGGCGTGCCAAAGGGGCACAGCTGGCGAGAGCGCGCCGAACTGGTGTAGTATCGGATTCCTATTCCATGAAAGCATTTGACCAAGTTCCTATCGCTCCGGGAAGAGAAATGAGCGCATGGGTGTGCCTGGTCGCACTCACGCTGCTGTGGTCTCCCGTGTGGGCCGTCGCGTGGCAATCGTCTGGAATGGGTTGCTGCGAAAATGGAATGTGCGCCGCGCAGGAACATGCAAACCCGAGTCACCACCACTCGCAAAAAAATAGTTCGCAGGAATCGCCCACGAACTGCCAGCACCACAGCGGGAGCAGTTTGACTCAATGTACGATGTCCTGCTGCCAGGAAAGCACTCCTTCCCTGACCGCCGCTGTCATTTTTGTCCTGCCTGAGCCGACAATCCTCTCTGTTCCTGCCCGGGCAATGGCCACGACGGTGAATTTCGTGCCGTCGGAATTCGTGCAATCTTTTCAGCCACTTTCTCCCCCTCCGCGCACAGCACTCTTCTCTTTGTAGTTCCCGCGCATTTCTGTACTTGAGAATTCCTTCCGGGTCTGAGCGATCCGCGGCGGATTTTTCCGCGATCCAACGGGAGAAAACATTCATGATCCAGCGGATTTTGCTTTTCGGGGGAGTCGCAGTTCTTTTTGTCAACGGAGCGTTTGCCACCATATTCGGAACCGTGCGCGGGGTAGTGCACGACCCGCAGCATCGTCCCGTGACCGACGCTTCCGTAAAGATCAAGTCAGCAACCTCGGACTGGAGCCATACGGTCCAATCCGATCAGGATGGCTTGTTTTCGTTTACCGCGGTGCCCGTCGGCGATTATCTGGTGACTGTGACAAAAACAGGGTTCGCCGACGAGCAGCAATCCGTGACGGTGGTCGCAGATTCTTCACCAACGATGCATTTTCAGCTGAAGATTGGCACCGTTAGTCAGACCGCGACGGTGGTCGCCTCATCGCCCCTCCAGGTTGAAGGCATCGATTCGGTTACGCCTACGACCCTCGTCGATCGCCAGGATATTGCCCAAACACCCGGCGCCGACCGCACCAACAGCATGGCCATGATCACCGATTACGTGCCCGCCACGTATGTTACTCATGACATGTTGCATATGCGCGGGGGCCACCAGGTCAACTGGCTGATTGACGGCGTGCCAATACCAAATACCAACATTGCCACCAACCTTGGCCCACAAATCGATCCGAAAGACATCGATTACCTCGAGATTCTGAGAGGGAGTTACGAGCCCGATTACGGCGATCGCACCTATGGAATGTTCAACGTTGTTCCGCGTACCGGCTTTGCGAGCAATAAGGAAGGGGAGCTGGTGTTGAGCTTAGGGAATTGGTATCAAACTAACGACCAAATCAATTTCGGAAGCCACACCGATCGCTTCGCCTACTATGCCAGCTTGAACGGCAATCGCAGCAACTACGGTTTGCAAACTCCGATCGGGCAAGTGGTTCATGACTCGGAAAATGGTTTCGGCGGATTCGCCTCGTTCATTTTCAACGTCAATGCGAACAACCAGCTGCGCCTGGTCACTTCGTTGCGCCAGGATTATTATCAAATTCCCATCGACCCGAATCCCAACTCATCGGGGAACCAGGTGTATCCGAGTTTTGGTCTTCGTGACGGCGAGCACGAAACCGATGGCTACATCGCCTTTTCCTGGGTTCATACTCTCAATTCCAATTTTTACTTTACGATTTCTCCTTTTTATCATTACACCGACGCGCACTACCAAGCCTCCCCGAACGACGTTCCCGTAGTTACCAACGTAAATCAAACTTCCAACTACGGCGGTCTGCAGGGTTCGTTCAACGCCACGGTGTGGAAAAATGAGATCGAGGGGGGCCTCTACGGGTTCGGCCAAGATCAGAGCAATTACTTCTATAATTCATTTCAACCTTGCGTATCACCCTGCTCGACCACGAACAACCCCTCCCTTTCCACTGGCGCAATCACCGGAGGCGTGGAGGAGACGTTTCTGGGGGATAAATTCAAGCTGACGCCGTGGTTGACGCTGATCGCCGGTTTGCGCCAAACTCACTTTGCGTCCGATATTGTCGAAAATGCCGTGGACCCGCGCTTCGGCGTTGCCGTTCAGGTGCCTAAACTCAAATGGATCTTTCACGCCTTTTACGGCAAATATTATCAACCCCCGCCGTTGTTGACCATCACTGGCCCACTGCTGGAGTTGGCAGCGGGAGAAAATTTTACTTTCGCTCCACTCCACGGCGAGAGAGATGAGGAACACCAGTTTGGCGTCACCATTCCCTTCCGCGGATGGACTCTCGACGCCGACAATTACCAAACTCTGGCATCCAACTGGCTCGACCATAACAATATTGGCGAATCCAATATCTTCTGGCCAATCACTTGGTATTCGGCCCTGATTCAGGGCTGGGAACTCACGTTGCGCTCGCCGCGCCTTTGGCATCGCGGCCAGTTTCACCTCGCCTATGCCAATCAGATCGCGCAGGCAACGTCCCCGATCACCGGAGGTTTGGTTTGCCCTCCGCCTGTGTCACCAACGTGCGGACTCGATATTCTGCCGGGATACGCGCCTGTCGACCACGATCAACGAAACACGCTCAACTTGGGGTTCAATAGCAATCTTCCGTGGCAGTCGTTTGCGTCGGTCAATGTCTATTACGGCTCGGGTTTCACGAACGGAATGCCAGACGCCCAATACCCCGGCGCCTATCTTCCGCAGCACACAACTTTTGACATCGCCTTGGGCAAATCCTTTGGCGAGAAATACAGCGTTTCCGTTGACGCCGTCAACGTGGCCAACCACCGCGTCCTGCTGGACAATAGTTTGACGTTCGGGGGATTTCATTACAACGATCCGCGTCAAATCTATGCAGAATTCCGCTATCGTTTTCACTTTTGAGGAGATTTGATGAAGCGATTCGTGTTGTTCGCTAGCTTTGCGATTGCTTGCTTAACGGCCGGCTGCCACTCCGCGCCAGCGAAGCACTACCCCCTGCAGGCGGAAGTGATTTCGGTAGACGCATCCAGGGGACTGATCGTCGTCAAACATGGAGAAATTCCGGGCCTCATGCCGGCAATGACCATGCAATACTCCGTGGCTGACCCAAAGCAGATTGAGAAGCTGCAACCGGGTGACAAAATCACTGCGGTTCTCGTCGTCAACGATAGCAAGGGTCAATTAGAGAAAATCATCCTGGTCAGCAAGGGTGACAGAAAGTCTTCTCCGGGAACATCCCAACATATTCCAGACAAAGACGAAGCCGCGCCTGACTTCGCGTTCGTGAATCGGAACGGTTAAGCCATCCACCTTCACGACGATCTGGGAAGAGTTGTCCTGGTGACATTCATCTACGCGCGTTCCCCTCTGCCCGATTTTTGCCCTCGCATGAATGAAAATTTCCGCCAAATCAAGACACTTCTGCTGGGGACACGCCCATCACAGACTCACGCCGCATTCCTGAGCATCCGTTTCGACCCAGCGCACGATACCCCGGCGGTGATGAAACATTACCCGTCCATTTACGACAAGCAGCCCAAGCGGCAGCGCTCCTTCCATTGGCAGTTCGTCGTGCCCGCTGCGAAGGATCTGCCCGAAGTAGCCAACTTCTTGGGCTTGGTGACGCAATCCGAAAATGGGCAAATGGTGCACTCGCCGAGCACTGCGCTCATCGGCCCCGATGGGAAGGACCAGAACTGGCATGACCGTAATGACTGGAAACCGAGCGAAGTTTCTCAAGTCATGCTCCAGCTGTTCGCTTAGGATTAATGCAAATCATTCCGGAGACCGATAAACTTCGCCGCTGCACCAGGCTGGGCCTGTTTAACTGCTTCCTGGTGAGAGCAGGCAGTGAATTCACCCTCGTCGATACCAACCTTCCTGGTTCTACCAAAGGCACCCAGGACCGGGCGGCCTCACCGGTTCTCCCGCCACTCAAATCGCCCTGGCGCATGTTCACTTCGATCCTGAGGGATCAAGGGATGCGCTCTCCGAAGCCTTGCCCGATGCGCAAATAGCCATGAGCGCTAGAGAAGCCAGATTACTGCGTGGAGTTTTTTCCCGGGATCCCGGTGAAAAGGGGAAACCACTGTTGGGGTTTAGGTGGCCTCGCGTTTCTGTTCACAAATTGCTAAACGATGGCGCTCAGCTCGGCTCTCTTCGTGCCGTCATTTCCCCGGGTCACTCTCCCGGGCACATCTCCTTCCTAGAGGTAGGTGACCATTCCCTCATCGCAGCTGATACCTTCCTCACCCAAAGAGGGGTGATCGCTGGCGGCGTTTAAAGCTTTTTCTTCCCGATGCCGGCTTGGTTTTCCTAGAATCCCGATCTTTGTGCCCTCAGCGCCGCCAAGCTTGCTGCATTGAATCCGGCTGGCCTGCCTGTCCGACGCGGCAACACACTTCCTTGGCCTACCGCGGCCATGGATCGCGCCGTGGAGTTCACCTTCGAGCAGCATCCCCTTCGAAAATAGCTATCCAACCTATCCGCCTCTGCTTGCGCACACAGGCGACTCAGGCGACTCCTCCCTCTTGCGCGGCCGAATGGCCATCGCTAAACTGGAGTAGATATTTCTATTGGCGATGGAGTTCGCCACGACCGCCATGGCTTCAGCTGCCATGGCTGATGACTCCTGGCTGCCGCGCGGCACCAGGAGTTTTTTCTATACTGCGCCGAAGCCGGATCGGAGACACTTTGCGTCTTTTGCTGATTGCATTGTTCGGCGCTATCGGGACCCTGGCGCGCTATGGCCTGCAGGGCCTGGTCCAAATCAAGTTGGGCAGCACCTTTCCTTACGGAACCCTGCTCATCAACTTGACCGGCTGCTTCTTTCTCGGTCTGATTGGCCAGCTTACCTTGAACCGCGTGATCGTCCCACCGGAGTGGCGCATGGCCATTGCCGTAGGATTCTTCGGCGGCTACACCACGTTTTCCAGCTTTGGCTGGGAGACCGCCAAAATGCTAGAGGCTGGCGAATGGCTGTGGGCCTCCTCTTATGTGACCGCCAGTGTTGTGCTGGGCCTGCTCCTCTCCGTGGCCGGGATTCGCCTGGCCAACCGTTTCTAGGAGTACCTTATGACACACGAGAAATTTGAAGGCGAACGCACGCTGATGCGCATCCACATCGGCGAGTCGGACAAATGGCATGGCGAACAGTTGCATGAAGCCATCGTCGGCCTGCTCCGCAAAAATGGTTTCTCCGGCGCCACCGTGCTACGTGGCGTTGGCGGATTCGGCGGCTCGAGCGTCTACCACACCGATAAATTGTTGCGGCTCTCGCAGGACTTGCCGATTGTCGTTGAGGTCATCGAAACGCAGGAGCGCATCGATCAGATACTGCCGTGGTTGGACGAAATGGTGGATGGAGGACTAGTTACGCTGGAAAAAGTGCGCGTGATCCTCTACCGCGCCGCAAAGAGGTGATGGAAACCTCCGGATAAATTAGCCCAAAAATGCGGGCGCGCTCACAGATGTTCCCTGCGATACACTGTGACGCTGTGAATCCCGACGTTATACGTCCAAAAGAAAATTGGCTCACTCGCACGGTGCTCGGTGTAGGTCTGACCAGCCTGTTCAGCGACTGGAGCCACGAAATCGCTACAGCCGCGCTGCCCGCGTTTTTGGCGGCGATTGGCGCGGGACCAGCATGGCTTGGGGCGATCGAGGGAATTGCCGACGGACTTTCCAGCCTCACGAAACTGGGCGCGGGCCATTTCACGGACCAGTTGAAGCGCCGCAAACCGCTCGCCGTGTTTGGATATGCCTTTACAGCGCTGGCCACAGCCTCTTTCGCTTTCGCGACCCACGCCTATCACGTTCTCATCGGGCGGGCTGGGGCATGGCTGGGCCGCGGCGTACGCTCCCCAGCCAAAAAAGCGCTCCTTGCAGCGGACGTTCCTCGCTCCGCGTACGGGCGCGCTTTCGGACTGGAACGACTCATGGACACGGTTGGCGCGATCGTCGGTCCACTGACTGCTCTTTGGCTTCTGGAAGTAACTCATCACAACTATCGCGCCGTTTTTCTGTGGACCCTGCTACCGGGAATGATCGCCGTGGCAAGTTTCTGGCTCCTGGTGCGCGAGCGGCCAGTCGAAACCAGAAAAAAGCAGTCCTTCCTGAGCGGTTTGCAGGAACTTCCTGAAGCTTTCCGGCGATTGCTTCTCGGTGTAGGCATCTTCGGCGCTGGTGATTTTTCGCACACCTTGCTAATCCTCTATGCCAGTCGCATGCTTGCGCCTGTACAGGGGATGTCGCGCGCAGCCAGCCTAGCCGTAGGGCTCTACGCACTGCACAACGTTTTCTATGCAGGTTCAGCCTATTTAAGTGGATGGATCAGCGATCACCTGCCGCACCGCAAAGTGGTCCTCGCTGCAGGTTACACCCTGGCGGGAGTCACCGCGATTCTGTTGACTATGGCGCCGCATCAACTTTGGCTCCTCGCCGTGATCTTCATTCTTGCGGGACTCTATGTGGGAACGGAAGAGGCTCTCGAAGACTCTCTCGCCGCGGAATTAATTCCCAAAGAACAACACGGCATGGCATTCGGCACTCTGGCCGCGGTCAATGCCGTCGGCGATTTTCTTTCAAGCCTTGTCGTCGGCTTCTTGTGGTCGGCCGTTTCCGTGCGCGCGGCGTTTTCCTTTTCCGCGGTGCTCTTTTTCCTCGGCGCTCTGATCATCCTTCGCTTGCGGCGATAATGCGGGTTCATCGCTTGCCAGGTGACGCTCGGCGTGTTTCTGCGAGGCCAGCATGCGCCGTCGGACTTCAGCCAGCAGATATTTTCGAAGATTTTCTGCCACAATCCCCGGCTCCGCCAGCACGCGAAGATCGTTCACGGTAAGGTGCGGTAGGAAACCTAAAACAATCGAAATTGGCGTGGACAAATTGCGAACAATCGCCAGCCGCACGTTATAACACTGTGACCACTTGCGATGGTTGGCCAGTGCCTGCACAACGACAACGGGAACTTTTTCGCGCGCCAGGGCTTTCAACACTTGCGATTCTGTCAGGTATGGATTTTCGAGCGCGATGGGCATCACCTGCGAGTGACCATCGGCAACCAGTGCGCCGGCCACTCGGCTTGGTCCCCGCCGCGCCAACGTGATTTTCTGCCCCAGCGGCATTTGCGGCAGACGCGCTACGATCTGTTCTTCCGCGTAACGTTTCAGCTCCATGGAGACCGCCGGCGACAGCGCAAACTGCACCAGATCCATCAAGTAGAGATCTTTCAGCAGGCGCAAGCCAATCAGCCGAGGCGTGCGGGGATGCAGGAGCAAACTCTTCTTCACGGCATAACTTTTCAGCAAAGCCTTCCGCCGTCCAACTTCCTCCAGAAATTCTGCGGGAAGATCTTTGCGTGAGAGTAGGAGAGTCAGCTTGGTTTCATCAAAGGCGGGATTGTCGAGCAACGCCAGGAGAACCGCGGGGACGGCATGATAGATCAGGGCGTTCAGGTCGTCGCCGCTCGCAACCCTGGCGCGTTGCACGTCTCTTTCGTACTCCGCCACCTTACTTCCCTTCTTCAGCCGGTTCAAACAGGAGCCGCAGTGCGAGCCGCGCCGCAGCCTGCGCTGCCGTCACAACCAGCGAGCCGAACTCCGCCTTTGGTGCCGCAAGACGCAACCGCTCATCGAGTAGTTTGTCGAAATGCGCGGAACGTCCCACCATTCCGCCGCTCTTCACCAACAGGAATTTCTGGGACTTTAACTGCAGCCGCTCCATCAAGTCTGACACCAGGCCGGTCAGTTCGTCGGCAGCTTCCTGCAGCAGTGTGCGTGCGGCAGAGTCTCCCTCGTCAGCCGCGGCGGTTACGATGGGAAAGATCCGTGGGAACACTTCGTCGGGCACGCGGTAGACGCGCAGTTGCAACTCCTCCCAGTCCGGAACGCGCATCTCACGCAAGATCCGCGCCGCCAGCGGAGAGTCTTCCAGGCCGCGATCCGACGCACGCAAAGCCGCAATCGCCGCGCGCCGCCCGACATCATACGCACTGCCTTCATCGCCAAGCAATGGCCCGTGTCCGCCCACGCGAATGACCTGACCGGTGAGGTCGCGCCCTACTGCAGCCGAGCCGGTGCCGGCCAGCAGCACGATGGCCCGTCCTTCGCCCGTGGCCTCGAGCGTCAGGTCGAGGTCTGTGCAGACATACACGAGCTGCCCTGGGAATTCCTCCGCCAGTAGTTTCGTCATTTTTCGTTGCGATTCCGGTTGGGCGGTGCCCGCGAGTCCGGCACAAACCACGCTGATATCACCCGGAGTTAAATTCGCATTCTGAATGGCCGTTCGTCCGGCTTCGCAGACCGCGGCGAGCGCTCCACCAAATCCAACGCGCATGGGATTCGAAGGGCCGCTGCGCCCTTCGGCGCGAACCAGGCCCGCCTCGTCCATCAACACGCACTCCGTTTTTGTTCCACCACCATCAAAACCGAGGACAAATCGCATACCCAAAGCATACGCGAGGCAGGTGCATTCCGCGTAGTCTCTTGGGCAAGCGTGTTGAAAGGGTTTCCGGTTTCAGAACATGTGTCCCGCCTGGCTCCTTGACGCTCCCTACTTCCGACACTATCCTCGTCCCTTCGCTGTAAAAGCGTGCAACTCGGCGAAGCCGGAGCCCGATGCGCATTCATACGCTCGACCTGATTATCGTTATCGCGTACCTACTAGGCGTAACGCTTCTGGGCCTTCGGTTTCGCCAACAACAACACAGCGCAAAAGACTATTTCCTCGGAGGACGCAGCACCCCCTGGTGGGCGCTGGCGCTCTCCATCGTGGCTACCGAAACCTCCACGCTGACCATCATCGGCACACCCGCCATTGCCTACGCAACGAATCTCACCTTCATTCAACTCGTGTTCGGCTACATTGTCGGCCGCTTCCTGATCTCTCTTTTGTTCCTCCCGGGCTACTTCCGCGGCGATTTCCTCACGGCCTACGCGCTGATCGAAAAACGCTTTGGCACAAAAATGCGTGCCGTGGCGGCTTTAACATTTCTCGGCACGCGCACCTTGGCGGAAGGCGTGCGCGTCTCAGCCATCGCCCTGGTCGTCAGCGTCGCGCTAGGAACGTCGGAGCGCTTGGCCGTTTTTATCGTGATTGCCCTGACCATCCTCTATACGTTCGAAGGCGGAATGAAAGCCGTCATCTGGACGGACGTGGCGCAATTTTTGCTTTATCTCACCGGAAGTCTGGTCACGCTTGGCGTGCTTCTGCATAGAATCCCCGGTGGCTGGGCGGAAGTCACCCAAGTCGCAGCGCTCAACGGCAATAAACTGCAGTACCTGGACTTCAGTTGGAATTTGGCCTCAAATTACACCTTTTGGTCCGGCGTGATCGGTGGTGCCTTCCTCACCATGGCCACTCACGGCACCGATCAAACTATCGTTCAGCGCCTTCTCGCCGCCCGCAGCCAGCGTGACAGCCGCCGCGCGATCCTGGCCAGTGGTTTTATCGTGCTTTTCCAGTTCATCGTCTTCCTGCTCGTCGGCGTGATGCTTTTTGTGTTTGCACAGCACACTCCTCTTCTCAACGCCGGCGATCGTACTGACCGGATACTGCCACTCTTTCTCGTTCGCGAAATGCCAGTTGGCTTAGCCGGGCTGCTACTGGCATCCATTCTTGCGGTGGCCATGTCCAACGCCAGCGGCTCGCTGAATTCTCTTGCCGCCTCCAGCGTCCTGGACTTGAATGCATTGCGTGATCGTCCCATCGATCCCGCAAAATTCCTAAAAATCTCCCGCCGCATGACCCTCATCTGGGGTGTGGTGCTCCTCTTTTTTGGCTTGGTGCGCTGGGAACGCTCCTTGCTAGAGACCGGTTTGACCATTTCCTCACTTCCTTTCGGCAGCTTATTGGGCCTTTTCCTGCTTGGGACACTTGATTCCCGCGCAAATTCCAAAGGCTCCCTTGTCGGCATGTTCTCGGGTCTTGCCGTCGTTCTCGCTGTTCATTTCGGCACTACCGTTGCCTACACCTGGAATTTCTTAATTGGTTCGTGTGTCACTTTTGCGGTTGGCGCCCTGGTGAGCCGTGCCTTTCCCGGCGCACGCGCGGCGTCCTAACGCACAACCGCCGAGGGATGGACTACACTCGTTTGCCATGAATCCGCGTGGAGGCGTATGAGCGAAAAGCGTCTGGAACTTGTGCGCGGTCTCGGACCGTGGGCTTCGGCAGCCATTGTGGTGGGCACCATGGTGGGCACCGGCATTTTCCTGAAGCCCGCCGAAATGGCTCGCGAAGGTCGCTTTGTCTCCATTGTTTTTGCCGCTTGGATCGTTGGCGGCATCCTTTCCATTTTTGGCGCGCTCGCTTTCGCGGAGCTCGGCGCCGCCATTCCTGAAGCGGGTGGTGAATATGCCTATCTTCGACGTGGACTAAGCCCAGTATGGGGTTTCCTGTTCGGCTGGATGCATTCTATTGTTGGGCGTCCCTCCTCTACCGCTTCCATTGCTGCGGGGATGATGCGGTTTCTCAGCTTTTTCTTGCCAGCCGTGGCGGCGCCGCTTTTCACCGTGCACATCGCTATCCCCGGACTCACCCACTGGATTCCTCCCTACGATTTCGTTTTCACATGGGCGCAACCTTTCGCGGTTTTCTGGCTGCTGGTTATGACCGGAGTGAATTATCTCGGCGTGCGATTGGGCGGCGGTGTGCAAGTTTTTCTTACCAGCATCAAAGTTCTCAGCATTGCGCTGATCATTGGCCTGGCGTTTCTCCTTCCGAATACGGGCCCGCACCCTCCGGATCCAATATGGCCAAGCACCGCAACCACCGGCTTGCTGACCGCATTTCTCGCAGCCTTGGCCGCAGCCTTGTGGGCCTATGATGGATGGGAAGACCTCAATCTCGTGGGCTCTGAAGTGAAGGATCCTCAACGGAATTTTCCGCGCGCTCTCGTCGGAGGAGTCTCCTTCGTCGCGCTTATGTATTTGCTCTTCAACGCCGCCTGCCTGAAAGTCCTGCCCTTTGAGAGCGTCGCGAGTTCACAGCACGTGGCCTCTGATGTCGTGGAGCGCATCATCGGCCACGGCGCGGCGTTCTGGATTACCTTGGCCATGGTGGTTTCCGCGCTTGGCTCTATGAACTCCTCTGTCCTCAGCGGCGCACGCGTGCCCTATGCGATGGCCCGCGATCATATCTTCTTCAAAGCTGCTGACGGAATTCACCCTAAATACCGTACGCCTGGGCGTGCGTTAGTTTTCCAGGGTATCCTGGCCAGCGTTATGGCCCTTTCCGGGACATTTGAAGAACTCACCAATCTCTTCATTTTCGCCGGATGGATTTTCTATGGACTGGCAGTCGTGGCGCTGTTCCGTTTGCGCAAGCGGGAGCCTGGCATGGAGCGGCCCTACCGGTGCTGGGGCTATCCGTGGGTTCCCGGTTTGTTCGTGATCGGCGCCCTCGTGCTCACCGTAAATCTCTGGCTCGTTCGGCCAGGCCGCTCTACCACCGGGCTTCTGCTCATTCTCGCTGGCCTTCCCTTCTACCGCTATTGGACGAGGCCCAACACGGATAGGAAAATTTCTCAGGAATGAATCAACTTTGGGGAAGACAAAGCTAGAAGGCAATCAGGAACTAAGTGTGCCCGCGCCCGCCGAGCGAGTGTTGCGCGAGGGCTCGCCTATCGGTAGCAGAACCGTTTCGACCTTTTTCCGCACCTTCAAATGCGGATGCATTGCTTTGGCCATGGCTTCGATCCCGGTGACTAACCGTCCCGCGGGCCGGGAGACAAAGCCGTTGGCATCCAGAGCGAACACGCGACCATCGCGGACCGCCGGAATCTTGCGCCAAGTCTCAGGGAATTGCATGCAAAGGTACTCTTTGCGCGCTTGCTGCGCGTCGTAACCGCAAGGTCCCAGGAACAAAACGTCGGGCGCGGCATGGACGATTTCTTCCAGCGTCACGCGATGCGAAGGAGTCTTTGCCTTGCCTAAAACGTTGATCCCGCCGGCGTGTGAAATCATTTCTGGAACCCAATGGCCCCCGACGTAGAACGGTTCCAGCCATTCAAGCAGCACAACCCGCGGATGCTCTTTCGCGTTGGCGATATCACCTTCGATCTGTGCCAATCGCGCACCGATGTGCTCCAGGAAAGCCTGCGCGCGTTCGCGCCGTCCGGTTCTTTCGCCGATCCACAAAATGTCTCGCCAGACGTCGCCCAAATCCAGCGGGTCTAAGCTGAGCACTTCCGGAGGGTTAGTGATCTGCGCCAACGCCGCCGCCAACTCATCCGGCGTAGCGGCACAAACGTGACAAAGGTCTTGCGTGATGATTAGGTCGGGTGCAAGTGCTTCGAGCAGATCCCCGTCCACCGCATAAATCGATTCACCGCGCTCCACATGTTGCCGCACCAAACGGTCCGTTTCGGCGGGAGCTACGTCTTTCGGCAGGCGAGAGCGCACTACGGCCGTTTTCGTCTTGGCTCGCGGCGGAAAATCGCATTCGTGGCTGACTCCCACAATCTCTTCGTCAAACCCCAAGGCAAACAGGGTTTCTGTCGCCGAAGGGAGAAGAGACACAATGCGCATCCCCGGACTCTAGCACAAGTTCCCTATCAGAATCTTCGGTGAACGCGCTTCTCTAGGCCTTGCCAGACTCTCGGTTCTGGCCTTGCGCCATCAGCTTGCCTTGGATGGTTATGCCCAAGCACAGCGCAATCCCCGGTAGAATAACCCAACTTATGGTCCCCGCGGCGAGCCCCCTAAGTCGGAATGCCGGCACAACCTGCGGATCTACAACGAATCCCCAGGGAAGAATCATTAGAAACAGCAATGCAATCGCAAACGCGGGAAATGCGCCTGCGACATAGACCTTCCACGGCGTCGCCTGCGCCCGTCGTGACAGGTACGCCCCCGCCGCTCCAATGAATGGCAGCACCAGCATCCACGGCACATACACAACCAACCCTCGCGGCTCAGCCGGATGAGTCATCCACGGCTGCACTCCCGCCCAGATCAAAATGGCCAGCGCCGCAAAAGCTGAAAACAATGTCACCAGACTGGGCAACCAGAACTGCCGCACGCCTACCTGCATTACTCCCTCCTGTCGCGCCAATTCGATTCCTCGGCGCAATTCGGTCCAATTTCCCGCTTGCTTCCGCGCCTGCTGCAGCGCTTCAGCATTCGAAAGCCCTGATGTTCGCAACTCCACGTAAACCTGCTCCAGATGCTCAGCCAGCTCGGTCACCACATCCTCGTCCACAGGTCTATAGTTCGAGGCGGCAATGAGCTGCCCACGCACGTACTCGCGCCAATCAGGCATGAGTCACCTTGGCCACGCGCCGCAGTGCTCGAAACAGATCGGCCCACTCCGCACGCATGGGCTTCAACATCTTCCGGCCTCGCGGTAGCAACCGGTAGCAGCGCCGCCGCCTGCCGCTGTCTCCCGTCTCCCAATCGCCGCGCAGCCAGCCGCGGTGCTCCATGCGGTAGAGCAGCGGATAAAGTGCCGCGAGCGTATACCGCAAAGTTCCGCCGGACTGCTCCTCAATGCGCCGCCCGATCTCGTAGCCGTGTAGTGGCCCTTCTTCCAGAACACTGAGCACCGCCAACTCGGCCGTCCCGCGCTTCAATTCCGTTCGAATCATAATATAGCCTCTTACATGTAATGTTCTTATATAGCAGGCGCTAAGTCAATAGTACTTGGCAAATAGTGCCAACAGGTCAGTCTTTCTATTTGTAGAGGAAATACTTGTGCCGCACCCGGTCGAAGGCCCCCAGGGCTTCCGCCCAGTTCGCAACAATCAGCTCCGGAGGCGTTCCCTCCTTCACTTGCTGCACGGTCGCGTCGTTCCCCAGCAGGATAATCATCTTGGTCACGTCAAATTGATCTGGATATTTCTTCTGCAAGACAGTGGCAATCTCCAGCCCAATTCGCATGGACCGCACCGCCGCGGGCTCAGTTACGCGTACACCCACACCGCCGCAGTGTTGTCCGGCGTATAGTCCGCTCACCGGAACGAACGGCTGATTGGCAAAATGGACTCCTGGCAGATTTCGGGCGTTCAGTGCTTGGGCAACTTCCTGTCCATCCATCCAGGGGGCGCCAAATTCTTCAAATGGCGCTTCCGTGCCTCGCCCCACGGACACGCCGGAATTCTGAAGAATTTCCAGGCCCGGATAAAGGATCGAGCCTTTCAGCGTGCGCAAATTGGGAGAGGGGGGAATCCACCGGATCCCCGAACTCTGATAAAAATAATTGCGGTGCCAGTTCTTCATCGGAATCACATGCAGCTCGCAGTTGATGTGATTTTCCGTGTTGTACAGCTGCGCGAGCTCTCCGATGGTCAGGCCATAGCGCACGGGAACCGGGTAGTACGCTACGAACCCTGTTTTGTCGGCATCAAGCATGGGCCCTTCTACAACCTCTCCGTTGATAGGATTCGGGCGGTCCAGCACATAAAAACCAATGCCATGCTTGGCCGCCTCCTCCATGCAATAACCCATCGTTGTCGTGTAGGTATAAAAACGCACTCCCGCATCCTGCACATCGAATACGAGCGCGTCGAGTCCCTTCAACATCTCGTCGGTCGGCCGGAGGTGCTCCCCGTATAGACTGTAGATCGGTAGCCCTGTCGAAGCATCCCTCGACGAAGACACCTTCTCGTCCGCGTGTCCGGCGATTCCGTGCTCCGGACTGAACAGCGCAACCAATTGCACGCCGGGAGCGTGCGCCAGCAGTTCAATTGTCGTTCTCCCTTGAAAGTCCACGCCCGTGTGATTTGTGATCAGCCCCACGCGTTTGCCCCGCAATGGCGCGAACTTCTCGGCTTCCAACACATCCAGTCCGGCCTGCACGTGCCCTACGCCTTTGCTCGGTGGCCGTCCGTGTCGTTGGCCATCAGAGGGCTCTCCTCCCCAAGTAATCCAAGTCAGGGACAGCAGGAGAGGAAGCAAGCAGGTCCCACGCAGGCTCCAACCGAGTCTTTGTGATGTTTTCATACCCCCCAATGATATTCTGGAACGTGCCGTTCTCACCTTTATTGTGAGCGTCGAGTGCGCGTGCTATATACAGTCAGGGCGCGGGGCGTACGGTCGAGGGAATTTCCAAAAATGAAAAGGCGCTACGCCGCACTTTTGCTTCTGCCCATTTTGCTTCAATCGTTTATGACAGCTAAAGCTCGCAGCAACTCTCGCTCGAAACAATCACTTATCCCTGCCGCCCCCCAGGCAGAAGCGCAAAAGTCCTTCCCATTGACTCCTCTGACTCTGGAGCAGAACACCTGGGTCGAATCCTCGCTCCGCGAAATGACTGTCGAGGAAAAAGTCGGCCAGTTGCTGTTCACCACCTATCACGGAAGTTTCACGGCCACCGATTCGGTAGCCTACGACCAATTGATGCACGATATCAACGACCTGCACGTCGGCGGCTTCATCACCATCACGCACGGCTCACCGCTCGGCATTATCAAAGATCAGGCCTATCCGACTGCCGTCCTCGCGAATCAATTGCAATCCAAGTCTAAGCTTCCTCTTCTCATCGGCGCTGACTACGAACGCGGCACCGCCATGCGCCAGGACGAAGGTACCTCCTTTCCCACCGCGATGGCTGTCGCGGCTGCGGGAAATCCCCATGACGCCTACACCATGGGAAAAATCACAGCGCTCGAAGCGCGCGCTGTGGGAGTGCAATGGGTCTACGCTCCGGTCAGCGATGTGAACAATAATCCCGGTAATCCAATCATCAATACGCGTTCCTTTGGCGAGAATCCCGCGCGCGTCTCCGAATTTATCAGCGAATTCATCCGCGGCGTTCAGGAAAACGGTGCCCTGGCCACCGCCAAACATTTCCCCGGCCATGGCGACACCGCTACCGATTCGCACATCGATCTTCCCACCATCAGAGCGGATCGCGAGAGGCTGGAGCACCTCGAACTGGTTCCCTTCCGCGCAGCGATTGCCGCCGGTGTTGCTAGCATCATGACCGGCCATCTGAATGTGCCTGCGTTCGAACCCGATCCCAGCACGCCCGCGACTCTCTCTCCTAACATTTTGACGGATCTCCTCCGCAAACAGCTTGGCTTCCAGGGCCTGGTTATTACAGACGCGCTCGACATGGGAGGAATTACGGTGCGTTATGCACCCGGCGATGCAGCCGTGCGCGCATTCCTCGCCGGCGCCGACGCCTTGCTCATGCCTCCGGTTCCAGACGCTGCCTATCAGGCAGTTCTGGCCGCTGCAAAATCCGGCCGCATATCGCAAGAGCGGTTGGATACTTCCATTCGCCGCATCCTGCAGGCCAAAGCACGGCTGGGACTCAACAAGAATCGCCTCGTCGATATCGCCGGGCTGAACGAAAAATTCGGCAAATCGGCCTGGCAGGAAACCGCACAGGATATTTCCGATCGCGGCATTACTTTGCTTCGTGACCGGCAGCACCTTCTCCCGCTCGACGGAACAAAGCCCACCCGCGCGTTACTGGTGAATCTCTATTCGGACCCGGAAGCCTATCCCGGTGAAGACCTCGAGCCGCAGCTTCGCGCGCGCTTCGATTCGCTGATCACCTTGCGTGCCGACACGAGATTTGTGCACGCCGATACCCTCAAACTGCCTGCACCCGACAGCTACGACATCGCCATCCTCGCTTTGTTTGTTCGCGTCAGCGATCGCAAGGGCGATATCGACGTGCCTGCGGAGCAGATTCCCCTGATCGACCAAGTCTACAAGTCCGGCAAGCCAGTCATCACGCTTGGGCTAGGCAGCCCTTATCTGATTGAGCGTTTCCCGCAAGCGGAAACCTGGCTCTCTGCTTTCGGCATCAGCGATGTGGCGCAGATTTCCATGGCTCGCGCGCTGTTTGGCGAAATCCCGATTGGTGGACACTTGCCCGTCACCATTCCGGGTGTCGACCTCAAAGTTGGCTTCGGCATTGCGCTTCCCGCAGATCCCATGAAACTGCAGCCCATGGTTGTTCCCGGTGAAGCACAACTGCAACCTGCATTCACGGTAATCGAGAACGCCATTGCCGATAGCGCGTTCCCCGGCGCCACGCTCGCCGTGGGCTACCGCGGTAAGGTCTCCTATCACGCCTTCGGCAAACTGAGTTACGACAAGGATTCGCCCTCAACCAAAATTGACACCCTCTACGACCTTGCGTCGCTCACGAAAGTCGTCGTGACCACCACTCTGGTCGAAAAATTGGTCGAAGGCGATTTCGCCTCGCCCCTCAATCTCGACTCTCCCATCGAGCGATACCTGCCTGAGTGGGCCAACGGGCCGCAACCCGAATGGCGTCACAAAGTGACTGTGCGCAATCTGATGACGCACACTTCCGGTCTTCCACCCTTTAAGGAATACTGGCGAACTTCCACGGGCAAGCAAGATACGCTGAGTAGAATTTTTGTGGAACCACTGGAGTACGAACCTGGCACGAAAATGGTCTACTCCGACCTCGGCATTATTCTTATGGCCGAAATCATTCAACGCCTCACGGGGAAGCCTCTCGATGAGCTCGCAAATGAATCGCTTTTCGATCCCCTCGGCATGAAAAACTCGATGTACAATCCGCCGAAGAAACTATGGCCGGAAATCGCACCCACTGAATTTGACAATCAACTGCGCCATCGCCTGGTGCAAGGCGAGGTCCACGACGAAAACGCTTATTCTATTGGGGGAGTCTCGGGTCACGCAGGAGTATTCAGCACTTCTCCGGACCTTGCCGCATTCTGCCAGATGCTCCTGAACGGCGGCGTTTACGCGCACAATCGCATTTTGAAGCGTGCCACAATCGCCGAATTCACCGTGCCACAGGCCGTCGCGAAGAATACTCGCACGTTAGGTTGGGTTGTGCCCACAGAGGGTAGCTCTAGTGGCCATTATTTCTCCGCGCACAGTTATGGCCATACCGGATTCACTGGCACGACCATCTGGATCGATCCGGATCGCCAACTGTTCGTTGTTCTGCTCACCAATCGCGTGAATCCCACCCGCGAAAACATGAAAATTGCTCAGGTGCGCCCTGCTGTCCATGATGCGGTGATGAAGGCTCTGGGCCTGGCGACGGAAGCGGCACACTAAACCAGTGGGCTCTGGGGATTACGGGAACAGTCTCTTCTGATAATCTTGAGCTGCCTGTTGGACTTGATCTAGCTTGCCCAGGTCGCGCCAATAGTCGTTGTCTACGCGAAATCCCCGGATGTTTTCGCCTTCGCCGACAAGCCGCAAATACAAATCAATAATGGAAAACGCGCCGTCTTCTTTCATCAACGTCAATAGCCGAGGCGAGATGATGTGAATTCCTGTGAAGGCCAACGCTTGTAATTCTCCCGACGCGCACACTACTTCGTCTTTCTGTTCCCGCATGATGCGCCTGCCACAAAACCTCGACTGCTCATCGAAGAGAAGGTAGCGCGACGTTTTCCGCTCCTGCACCGCAAGCGTGGCCAGCGCCCGGTTCGCTTCGTGCTGCTCCGCGACCGCTTTTATATCGATCGTGCTGATCACATCTACGTTGTGTAGCAGGAAAGGTTCATCTTTTCGCTCGACACCCTCCAGGAAAAACCAAGCCGCCTTTTTCAGACCCCCGCCCGTGTCCAGCAACACCTCTTCCCGGGAAATTTCAACTCGGAGCCCGAAACTGTTGTTGGCATTCAGATAATCCAGAATCATGCTGGAAAAGTGATGCACGTTGATAATCACTTCGCGGATTCCCAATGAGCGCAAACGGGTAAGGGTGATCTCCAGAAGTGTTCGGCCGCCAACTTCCACCAATGCCTTCGGGCAATGATCCGTCAGCGGGCGGAGACGCGTGCCCATTCCTGCCGCCAGCACCATGGCCTTCATTCGGCCATCTGCTCCAAGCCCAGATGCCGCACCACTACCTCGATCCCGTTTCTACCGCGCAAACGTTTGGCCAGTTGCTCCGCCAGATAGACCGAGCGGTGCTGCCCCCCCGTGCATCCGAACGACACCATCAGGTTTTTGAAGCCGCGCTGTTGATAGTTGATCACACTGGCATCGACCAGCGACAACACACTGGCCAGAAATTGGTGCACGCTCTCCTGCTGGTTCAGGTAGTCCACCACCGGCGCGTCCTTGCCCGTCAGCGTTTTGAATCGCTCTTCCCGCCCGGGATTCGGAAGGCTACGGCCATCAAAGACAAATCCGCCACCGTTCCCGCTGTCATCCTTGGGAAAACCGCGATGAAAGGAAAAACTGAAAACGCGCACGACCAGATTTTGCGCTTCGGAAGCAAGGCCCAGCAGCTTCTCCGAAGCCAGCATACTCCGAAATGCATCCATCAACGTGGGAAGTTCAATGGGTAACTTCACGTTGTGTAACAACCAGCGCAGGTTCTTCAAAGCGTAGGGCACGCTCTGCAGGAAATGTGCTTTGCGCTCATAGAAACCGCGAAAACCATAAGCGCCTAACGCCTGCAGAATGCGCACATAAACGAAGGGATAGTAGTAGCTCAGGAACGCCTCGCGGTCCAAATCGATGAAACCCGCAAGGACATCCAAATAGTCATTCAGCAATTTCTCGCGCACGTCCGGAGGCAAATCGGCCTTGGCGTCATACAAAAGTGAAGCGATGTCATACTGAAGCGCGCCCTTTCGTCCGCCCTGGTAGTCTACAAAATAAGGCTTTCGCTCCCGCAACATGACATTCCGCGACTGAAAATCGCGATACAGAAAATAATCGCTTGGTGCGGTCAGAAGAAAATCCGTCAGGCGCCCAAAATCATCTTCGAGCGCCTGTTCGCTAAAAGGTATGGCGGCGAGCCGCAGGAAGTAATACTTGAAATAGTTCAGATCCCAAGCGATCGACTGCCGATCGAAACTCGCTCGCGGATAACTGTCTTTGTAATTCAAGTCGCGGCCCGCTTCCACTTGGAAGCGCGGCAACACGGCAACGACCTCCCGGTACGCCGCCATTGCCGCAGGATCGATTTTGTCTCCGGAGCGAGTCCGAGAAAGAAATTCGAAGAGCGTCGTATCGCCAAGATCCTCTTCGAGATAAACCCCTCGATCCAGATCTTCCGCATAGATTTCCGGGACGGGCAACCCATGCCGACGAAAGTGTCGCGAAAATGCGATGAACGCTGCGTTTTCTTCGCGCACACTGTAGAGGATGCCGACGGCGCTGATTTTCCCGCTTGAAAGCCGAACGATGTTGCGCCCCGAGCCGCCAAGTTCCCCCTGCAGTGGTTGGATCCGCTCTACCGGCAAGTGGAAATGTTCTTCGAAGAGTTTTTTGAGAACATCCATGGAATTGTGTTCCAGCACTTCTTTCCCGAAGGATCATGAGACCTAACTAGTTCTACCACAGCTGCTTCACCGGATAGGGATTTGCTTGTCCGCGAGTTGTTCTATTCGCCGCGTATTTCCAAACCGCCGTTGGGCACGGTTATAATTTATGGATGCCCACCCTAAACAAATCGCGAAGTCGCACAGACAAGCGTCGGACAGAACAGCGCAATCAGGCTTCAAGAAACCTCGATCACATGTCGTCAAGAGAAATTGTGGGCTTGATGAGCCGCGAGGACCACAAAGTGGCCGCCGCCGTCGAACACCAACTTCCCGCGATCGCCCGGGCCGTAGATAGGATTGTGAGCCGGATGCAAAATGGCGGGCGCTTGATTTATGTCGGAGCGGGAACAAGCGGTCGCCTTGGCGTCCTCGATGCTTCCGAGTGCCCTCCTACCTTCGGCACATCTCCCTTGCTCGTACGGGCTCTGATCGCTGGTGGCCGTAAAGCAGTTACGCAGCCCGTCGAAGGCGCCGAAGATAGTAAGGAAAATGCGCGTCGCGATCTGAAAGCGATTCGCGTCTCAAAGCGCGATTCGGTTGTGGGTCTCGCCGCCAGCGGTACGACTCCCTACGTTCTGGCAGCCATCGCTTATGCAAAACGCAAAGGTGCACTCACCATCGCGCTTACCGCAAATCGCAAATCCCCGTTGGCCAAAGCCGTAGAGATCGCAATTACACCGGATGTCGGGCCGGAAGTTCTGACCGGATCCACCCGGTTGAAGGCGGGCACGGCGCAGAAAATGGTCCTGAACATGCTCTCTACAGGAGCGATGGTGCGCCTGGGCCACGCCTACGAGAACCTGATGATTGACCTCACCAAGACAAATCGCAAGCTTAGGGACCGGGCACGGCGCATTCTGATGGAGGCGACCGGGAAGAGGGTGTCCGAGGCGGAACACGCTTTGCGGCAAAGCAGACACAATCTGCGAGTTGCTTTGATTATGCTCAAACGCCGTATCTCCGCCGATAAAGCAGTTCGGGCACTCGGGGCCGCCGGTGGCAATTTGCGTCAGGCGCTTGGCGAATAATCTGGCGAACACGAATGGATAAATTTCGAATTCGAGGTGGCAAGCCCCTTCACGGGACAGTGCAGATCACCGGGGCCAAGAATTCGGCTCTGCCGCTCATGGCCGCAGGGCTGCTCACCCGCGAACCCGTCACACTCCACAACATCCCCAAAGTGCGCGATATCGTAACCATGGCCAAGCTGTTGACCTTCATGTCCGCCAAGGTTTCGACCACCGAATTCCCGGCGAGCACCTACACCATCGAGTCCGAGACGCTCAACGACGCCGTTGCTCCTTACGAGCTCGTGAAAACCATGCGCGCCTCCATTCTGACGCTGGGGCCCGCGATTGCCCGCTCCGGTGTCGCCCAGGTGTCTCTGCCCGGTGGCTGCGCGATTGGGGCACGGCCGGTGGATCTGCATTTAGCCGCGCTCGAAAAGATGGGTGCCACGATCACCACCGAGCACGGCTACATCCAGGCAAGAGTGCCGAAAGGTGGTCGTTTGAGGGGCGCGGCTATCGTCTTTGAAAAGATAACCGTAACCGGCACGGAAAACATTTTGATGGCCGCGACTCTCGCTGTGGGTGTCACCACGCTTGAAAATTGTGCCCGCGAACCCGAAATCACCGATTTGATCCACCTCTTGCGCAAGATGGGCGCCAACATTGAGGGCGATGATACCAGCACCTTAAGAATTCGTGGTGTGGACAGACTTCATGGCGTCACGCATTCCGTGATTCCAGACCGCATTGAGGCTGGCACTTTCCTGATCGCGGGGGCCATCACCAACGGAGATCTCACCGTTGCGAACTGCGCGCCCACCCATCTGGGTGCGCTCATCGCTAAACTGGAATCGTCAGGAGTGCCAGTGGAAATTCTGGACGCTTCGACCCTCCGCGTTCACCAGGGGCACAAACGGGTTGCCGCCGACGTCACCACGGAGGAATATCCCGGCTTCGCCACCGATATGCAGGCGCAATACATGGCCTTGGCGACACAGGCTGAAGGTACTTCGGTCATCACCGAAACGATCTTTGAAAATCGTTTTCTCCATGCGAGTGAAATGATTCGTATGGGTGCTCACATATCGGTCGAGGGGCGCCGCGCCGCCGTCCGCGGTCCTGCGGAACTTTCCGGAACGGTTGTGCAAGCCTCCGATTTGCGCGCCAGCGCCGGCCTCGTTCTTGCCGCCCTCGTCGCTTCCGGCGAGACCATCATTGATCGCGTATATCACATTGACCGCGGCTATGAACGAATCGTCGAAAAGCTCTCGGCCCTCGGCGCCGACATCGAGCGCCTGCACGCCAAGGAATAACCAAGAATTCTTGGTGGTGGGTCATTTCCTATCCTCGGCGCTAGTCTCCCACCAGACTGTTTATCGAGGAGTCTTCCCTTTGCGCGCAAGGACCCTTTAGGAAAACGGACGTGAGCCTGGGTTAGTGACAGCTTAAATATCAGAAGCATCCCGTGAGGGCGTCTCTTAGCATTGCGGTTCTTTTCGGCATCTTCGTACGGTTGAGGACCACAGCAAACACCGCCGCACAATCGACCAGCAAACCAATCCTGACGCATCGACCATGGCTGTGCACAGGCCGAGGATTCCTAACCATGGTTAGGGAGAGCGGTCCTCAGCCACTTATGGTCATAAAGATCGGTAGTGAGGGTTTCGAAGCGCCGCAATCGATCCCAACAACGGGCAATGAGGTGCGCGGGTCGCTACGTGTTGGCTCGAACATTGAGTTGCTCGTTCAGGAAGCGGGGGCGGACCACTTTTCCGTTCTTCCGTTCAGCATTCAGGAGTGCACCATCGAAGAGGCACAACGTGAGGACTTCACTAGTTCCTCATCGCGGAAGGCCACGATAGCACGAGCGATTGAGGGACGAATGAACGAGTTCTTGGGAATGCGGCGGGCCGGCGAAAATGTGATGGGCGACTGGTAGGTCCAACTTCCTAGCCCCTTTGCCCGCCCCTACCCTAAGGATAGGGTTCACTTTGCCCTAGCCGAGACCCGATCTCCCCACCCGAGCACGGCTGTAGTGCTCCTCATACAGCCCTGGGAGGAAAATTTAAACAGGAAAGCTAGGCAATCTGTTCCCCTCGTCGGGGGAGAAGTGAGGGAAGTGTCCGACTAGCAGCTGTCGGTGCACCTCAGGTGCCCCTTGGTTCCTTGCCAATCTTGACGGCAATTTTCCCTAAACTCTGGTAGAATCCCGCAGTCGTGTTGAAAGCGGGCAAGCGCTCCGGCTTTTGCCTGACCGCGGATAAACCAGGGGAGGGTAGGACATGCGGAACACCCAACTTCTCGAAAAGATTGATGCCGCCATCGCCGAAAAAAGCCTTTTAAAGCATCCCTTCTACCAGGATTGGCAGATGGGCAAGCTGAGCCGCCAAGACTTGCAATTGTATGCCGCGCAATATTACCGCCACGTCGAAGCCTTCCCGAAGCATCTCCGCGTACTCGCCGCTCGCTCCGAAGGCCCCCTCCGCGACATCATCCTGGAAAATCTTGCCGAAGAAGAAAATCCCGCGCGGCCCCATCCCAAACTCTGGCGTGATTTCGCGGCCACTCTTGGCGTGAATGAAGAGGACATCACCGCCTGTCCCGCTCTTCCCGGCACGCAAACTGTCGTCGAAACGTTCCGCGAGATTGTAGGGGATCGTCCCGTCGCCGAAGCGGTCGCTGCCCTCTACGCCTACGAGGCCCAGGTGCCGGAAATCGCCACCACCAAGATTGACGGCCTGCAGAAGTTTTACGGAATCAATTCGCCGAAGAGCTTGGCTTATTTCACCGTGCACGAAGAAGCGGATAAAGCCCACCGGCAAGCCTGGCGCGGTTGGCTCGAAGAGCATGCCCACGGCGACGAAGAAGAAATCCTGGCAACCACCCACCAGGCGCTCGATGCCCTCTGGGGCGCGCTTGACGCCGTGCACTGCGCTCACGCGTAATCGCATTTCGCGGCTCGATCCGTTCTATTTTCCTTTTACGCGGTTGACGAAGAGCTGCAAGAATCGCTCAGAGTCAGAAGTCAGAGCGACGCGAGCATTGTTCTGCAAAGTCTCCAGCCCGTCAATTTCGTAATGGTCCCCGTGCAAAACGTTCTTCTCGTTTGACCCCATGCGGTTCGGGACGGTCTCGCCGCGTGTAAATTCTCCTCTGGTCTCGACATCCACGTGCATGTCCTTGAGCGTCACTATCGTCGGATCAATCACCACGCTTACTGCCAGGGGATCGTACATCGCCGCTCCAGGCCAACCGTTTTTCTCTGAACGCTCGATGTAAAACCTGGCGATTTTTGTGGCCAAGTCGTTTTGCGGCCCATGCCCAGACTCCAACTTCGCCAAGTCTTTTCGCGTCATCAAGGTGCGTTCGCCTACGTCCGACCCCACCATGGTGACCTTCCATCCCGCATTGAATACAATCTGCGCCGCTTCGGGATCGCCAAATATATTCGCCTCGGCCGCCCCGTTGACGTTCCCACCCGAAATGGACCCGCCCATGATAACGATATCCTCGACCAGGCCAACGATCGATGGGTCCTTCGAAACCGCCAGTGCGATGTTTGTCAGCGGGCCGATGGGAATCAGTGTCACTTCATGGGGGTACTTATGCACCAGCTCAATGATGAGATCGGGAGCGAAGCGGGGATCCACTTTGCAGTTCGAAGGCGGCAATTCAATATCCGCGAGCCCGTTCTTCCCGTGCCAATACAGAGCGGTGTAGGTCCTTTGCATCAGTGGATGCTCTGCCCCGGCTGCCACAGGAATATCGCATCGTCCCGCAAGGCTAATTAACTTCAGCGCATTGTCCAGGCCTTGTCTTGCCACGACATTTCCCGGCACCACGGTGAACGCTTCCACTTTCAACTCCGGAGAGTTCAGCGCCAGCAGAATAGCCAGTGCGTCATCGGTTCCGGGATCGGTATCAATAATCACCCGGCGCTTCTCGACCTGTCCGCAGGTGGGGAACGCCAGCACCAAAGCTATTCCCATTTCCACAAAAACTCGTCGCAAGCTCATGAGGAACCCTCTCCGTAAACCAAATTAGCCTTCTTCCATTCAATGCGTCGTGCTTTGAACTTGCAAGGTTCTTTTCACCCTCGTTTGAGAAACGAGGAAGGCGGCACAGCGCCAGTGCTCTCCGAGTGTTTCGAGGGAGACAACAAGAAAAGGCCCCCGAACGGGGGCCTTTTGAGATCAGCATCGTCTGAAGATTACGTACCTTCGGTTGTGGTCGCTGCCGGAGCCGGGGTTCCCACCGGCGGCGCCCCTTGGCTCTTCGCCTGCTTCTCGCGGGCTTCCTTAATAAGTGCTTTGCGGGACAACCGGATCTTGTTGCCCTCGATCGCCAGGACCTTCACCAAGACCTGGTCTCCAAGTTTCAGTTCATCGCGTACGTCGCGAATCCGGTGCTCGGAGATTTCGCTGATGTGCAGCAGTCCGTCCGTGCCAGGGAACAACTCCACAAAGGCGCCAAACTCAGCCAGTCGCACAACCTTGCCGAGATAGGTCTTCCCGATTTCCGCGCTGGCCGTGACGTCGCGCACCATCTGCAGTGCCTGGTCGCCACCCGCGCCGCTGGTCGAGAAAATGTGTACCGTGCCGTCTTCCAGCACGTCGATCTTCACGCCGGTCTGCTCGATGATGGACTTGATCTTCTTGCCGCCCGGACCAATCAGGTCACGGATCTTGTCCGTAGGAATGCTCAGCTTGTACAGGCGCGGCGCGTAAGTCGAAATGGTCTCGCGGTGTGCGCTCAGCGTTTTTTCCATAATTTCGAGAATTTCCAGCCGGGCCTTTTTCGCCTGGGCCAGCGCTTCCCGCATCATCCCGATGCTAATGCTGGTCACCTTAATGTCCATTTGCAGCGCGGTGATGCCTTCGCGTGTTCCGGCAACCTTGAAGTCCATGTCGCCGTAGTGGTCTTCGGCTCCGGCGATGTCCGTCAGGATCGAGTACTTGCCATCCTCACCGACCACCAAGCCCATGGCGATACCCGCACAGGGGGCCTTCATCGGAACGCCTGCATCCATCAGTGCAAGGGAACCACCACACACCGTGGCCATCGAAGAAGAGCCGTTGGATTCCAAGATGTCGCTGACCACGCGCATGGCGTATGGAAACTCGACTTCTGGTGGAAGCAGGTTTGCCAGCGCGCGTTCCGCCAGCGCCCCGTGTCCGATTTCTCGGCGGCCCGCACCGCGCATGGGCTTCACTTCGCCCACGCTGAACGGCGGGAAGTTGTAATGCAGCATGAAGCGCTTGAACATGTCCTGCTCAAACAGCAGGTCCAGCCGCTGCATGTCTTCCTTGGTGCCCAATGTCAGCGTTGCAAGAGCCTGGGTTTCCCCGCGGGTAAAAAGCGCGGAACCATGTACGCGTGGCAGTAATCCCGCCTCGCAGGTGATCTTGCGGATTTGGTCGAAGGCGCGGCCGTCCGGGCGCCGCTTGGCCTTCAGCACTTCTTCGCGGAAGTAATCTTCCCGCAGCCGTTCGATGGCGCGCTTGGCCAGTTTCAGCTTTTCTTCGTCGTCCTCAGGAACGGTCTTTAGGATCTCTTCCTGTAACGCATCCACCAGGTGATAGCTTTCCTTCTTCGGGTGCTTCTCGGTATTCAGCGCATCCTTCAGCCGAGCGCCGTATTTTGTTTTGATGCCGTCGTAAATCGCCTGATCAAACGGGAAGGGAGGAATCACGATTTTGGTCGGTTTAATCTGAGCGTGCAGCTCCTTGATTCCCGCCACAATCTTTTTGATCTGCTCATGGCCAAATTCCAAGGCTTCGGCCACTTTCTCTTCGGAAACCTCAAAGGCCCCCGATTCGACCATCACGATGCCCTTTTCCGTAGCGGCTACAACGATATTCAATTTGCTGGTCTTCTGCTCGGCCACCGTCGGATTGACTACCAGGTTCCCATCCAGCAGTCCCACGCGTACCGCGGCAATGGGGTCCGTGAAGGGCAGGTCAGAGCAGTAAGCCGCGGCGGAGGCCGCCGTCATGGCAATCACGTCAGGATCGTTTGCGCTATCGGCAGACAGCACCATGGCAATAATCTGGGTTTCATGCCGCAAGGATTCCGGGAATAACGGCCGCATCGGCCGGTCGATCTGCCGCGACGTCAGAATTTCCTTCTCCGTCGGCCTTCCTTCTCGCTTGAAGAAACCTCCGGGGATCTTCCCGGCGGAATAGGTGTTTTCGCGGTAGTCCACGGTCAGCGGTAAAAAGTCGCGGTCACCGGCCTTGGGGGCTATGCAGGCCGTCACCAATACAACCGTGTCACCATACCGCGCAGTCACAGCTCCATTCGCTTGCTTGGCGATCTTCCCCGATTCCAGAACCAGGCTGCGCCCTCCCACTTCAATCGAAACCTGATATGGCGCGGGAATGTGATTATTTTCAGACATAAGTATTCTTCCTTTTGCTCCTCTCGGGAGGAGTCGTTTCGCAATTCAGCGCGTTATCTTGAAGAAAAAAGGAGGGTTTGCCGCGAAGGAGAACAACTCCGCCAGCAATTACACCAAGACAAACGCCGCGCAGCCTGCCGTCACAGGCTGGGCATGTTCACGTCCAACCGATATCCGGCTGGCGTACAGACTCCATCGGGAATTTGTGCGTTCGTGAAGTTGCAAGTCGTACTGCTTACAGTTTTGCAGTTCCTTACTTGCGTAGGCTAAGGCGTTCAACAATCTGGTGATACCGATCCGGGTCCCGTCGGTTGAGATAGTCCAGCAGGCGCCGCCGCTTGTTCACCATCATAATCAGCCCCCGGCGCGATGCATGGTCTTTGACGTGCGACTTGAGGTGCGTCGTCAAGTAGTTGATGCGTTCGCTCAGCAGTGCGATTTGCACCTCTGGCGATCCCGTATCCTTTACATGCGTGCGGAATTGTTCGATCAACATTACTTTGCCGTCGCTCAAGTGCCCCCCACCGTCGTCCCTTGAAATTTCCTCTTTTCTTCGACTCATCAAAAGTAGCACAGCTTTGATGGGGGTGTAAAGGGCAGGAAACACACCGCATCGGTCGTTCGGGCCCCCACGCTCCTTGCAACTCGACCTCAAATCTTGTTCAATGCTAGCGTAAGCCCTCTGACTTACCGGCATGCTCTCGCCCGTCGAGCGACTGCTATCCCATAGGAGAACATCATGCGCAAATTAATCGCCACTGTCTCGGTCTTCTGCCTCGTCCTGGTCCTGTTTGTTTTTACTTCTCATGCCCGCCAGGATAAATCCAAACGGCCTAGCCCTCCTGCCACAGCCACACTCGACCTCGGTGGCGGAAAGTCCATCACCATTGACTACTCCAGTCCGCGCCTCAAGGGCCGCCATGTGGGCGGAGAAATTGCCCCCTTCGGCCAGGTTTGGCGTGTCGGCGCAAATGAAGCCACCACCTTTGTCACCACCGCGGACGTCACTGTGGGAGGCGCCAACGTCCCTGCGGGCAACTACACTCTCTTCGCCATTCCCAACAAGGATAAGTGGACCCTTATCATTAGCAAGAAAACCGGCGAATGGGGCACCAATTATGCAGGCCCCTCCGAAGATCTCGCTCGCATCGAAATGAAGGTTTCCGCACTTCCCTCGTCCGTCGAAAACTTCACCATTTCCTTCGACAAGTCCGCCAGTGGCGGCACCTTGAACCTCGATTGGGAAACCACTCGCGCCTCAGTCGCTATCGCCAAAAAGTAGCCTTGCATTCCCCTCATCGGGGCGCGGCCCCGCTGCGCCCCACCGTCAAAATGTTTGCGTTCTTCATTTCATTGTCTCCCGGCCGTGTCCCGGCGCCAGTAACGTAGAGGATAGACTCCCTCACTCCATCGATCCCTAACCACTCTTCCCACCGCGTGTCCGTTTGCGCCATGGTGCAGAACGGCGCCAACCCCAGCCAAGTTGCGGTCAGACAAAACGTTTGGCAAACGTGGCCGGCTTCCGCCAAAACCACCCGGTAGGCGCGCGAGGAATGATATTTCCATTGAGTTCTGCCGAACACCGCGGTCATCAGCACCAGGAATGCACTCCCCGCGAACCACCATTGGTTCCCCAGATTTCGTTCGAGCGTCTTCCGCGCAATCCCCTTCCGCAGCCATTCCAGTTCGTGCCGCCCGGCGTTGTAATGATAAATTCCCTTCTTCAAGCCGCGGACACGCTGCACAAGCACATAGGCCTCCAGGGGATGCAAGTTTCCACCGGACGGCGAAGTTTTCATTGCGGATCGTCCCAATCCCGGCACGTCAACCCAACCCTGAATACCAAATGTCAGCTCCATCGTTTGCGACAGCGCCTCAAGGGTCACCGCTTCAGGTCCGAACTTTCTCCAGGTGCGCCGGCTCCGAATCACGCCGGGAAATTCGGCTTCGCTCGGAAGGCGCGGTAGCTTCGTCCGCGGCGCGTTCGGATACTTCTTCAACGGCAGCGGCATAGGGTCCTGTTTGGTCCGTCGTTTCAGTTCCTCAAACGCCCCCATCGGGTCGTCGGCAAACTCCGCATCTTTCGTGGAAAAGTGAAAGAACCCGCCTGAGGGATTCCAATTCGCCCAGCTCTCCATGGCCGCAACGCGCGGATCGCGTTTCTGGCCCGATCGTTCGAGCACCCCGTTTTTGCGGAGTTGTTCGAGCGTCGCAACCACGGAAGATTCACTATAGGCAATCAGGTGGGAAACAACATCGCGTACGGAACGCCACTCGCCGCAATAATGAAGAATGGAGCAAACCAGCGGTTCAGTGCTTATCCTGGTGCGCAATGCGAAATTCTCAAAGACCAACTGGCCATCCTGCCAATACAAAACCAGCGAGGCACACCTGCGGTATTTCGCCTTAGCCACAGTGCGCCGCCCTCGGACAGGAGCGTTCATTGGTGAGCCCGCCGTTTTCGGATTTCCTCTATAGGGAATATTGAAGGTCTCGTCTGTCTATTTCTCGAGCGCGATAATGTTGTAGGCGTGATTGCCTTTCGGACAATCCTGGATGACTAACGCTCTTACTTTTTTCAGATTCTTGATCTTGACCGTAAGCCTCTGCTTTTCGATGCCGGTGAGCGCTTTAGTTTGGGCGGCTGACAGCTTCGCCGTTGCCTGGTCGATCTGTTTGACGATTCCGTGGAGTGAAACGGTGACTTTCTTCGCCATGGTCTTTCCCCCTATGCGGTCGTGCCCTTGCTTTGAACGCGCATCCTGTTTTAGCGCGTCCGGATGGGGACCGCCGAGCCGAGCGCAGTCTATGTCACGCCCACCCCGCGGTCAAGAAAAGATGCTGTGCGAAGGACAGATTTCGCGCGACTTACGGTTTCACTCCGCTGATGAGTTTTGTTCCCCAAATTTTTTCCACAATGTTCTGGAATCTCGGTTCTTTCCGGAGAAACGCGAATTGCGGATGCACCACTAGGTTCACCAATCGCCCGTTTCGTTCCACGTAGCCTTTCTCCAACCAGTCCAGCGTTTTGTTCACATCACGCAATCCCGCATAGACAACCGCAAAATCATATGTGGAGACATAGCTCTTGCCCTGTGTACTCTGCATCTCTTCCAGAATCTCTTCTGCTTCGTGCTGCCTCCCGGCGATTGCGTACCCATGACCTAGATCCGCCTGCGCGGTTATGTCACCGGGCGAAAGAGACACTGCCGTCCGAAACTCGTCGATCGCTTCGGTGAACTGCTTCTTCTCCACATAAATCTGCCCAAGATATCCATGCGCGGCAACAAAACTCGGGTCCATCTGGATGACGTTCTTCTCTGCCTCTTCCCCCCGGTTGTAGTCTCCCGCCAGGTAGTACAGAAAACCGACGTTGGCATTGATGATTAGAGACTTGGGGTCGATCTGTCGTGCCAACCTTATTTCCCGGATGGAATCTTCCTTCCGCCCCACCGCCGCCAGGTATAAGGCGTACCAATGAATCCCCTGGGCATAGCCTGGATCGAGCGCGATGGCCCGCTGAAATTCCTCCTCAATATCCCCACCTTCCAGATGATAGAAACGAATCGCCGCAAGCGCCGTATGCGCCGGCGCTAATCGATCATCCAATTGCAGAGCTTTTTCCACGGCTTGTTTGGCCTTTGGAATCAGCGTTTCCGCCGGTCCCATCTGGTAATTGCTCATACTCAGATAGGCATCAGCCAGTCCCGCGTAAGCCGCGGCGAAGGTACCATCCTTCTCGATCGCCTTCAGGAAATAACTCGCGGCATCCTGCAAAGCCTCCTGCGTCCGCTTCTCCATCTCATACTTCCCTTTCAAGTACGCTTCATAGGCTTGCGGCACGACGCTTCGGCTTCGCGCCAACTGGCTCTGTTCGGCCGCGGACAATTCCACCTGAATCCTTTGCGCGATGGCCGTCGCCACGTCGCTTTGCAGTGCCAGTACATCCGTGAAATTCCGTTCGAAATTATCCGCCCACAAGGCCCCTTCTGAATTGGTTTGGAAAAGCTTGGCGGAGATGCGCACCCTGTCTCCCGCCCGCATCACCGACCCCTCGACGATCGCGTCCACATTCAACTCCTGCGCGATTTGGTCCAGCGATTTTTGCGTGTGTCTGTACTGCATCACTGAGGTTCGCGAAATCACCCGCAGTTTGCGGATCTGCGATAGCTCGGTGATCAGCGCATCAGTCATTCCGTCCGCAAAATAGTCTTGCTTGGGGTCACCGGAAAGATTCTCGAGCGGTAATACCGCGATCGACTGGATGGCTCCCGCCAAGGGCCGAACATTTTTTTTGGGTGTGCCTCGCCCGTTCAGCCAGAAAGCCATTCCGCCCGCGAGGGCCAGCAGAAGACAGAGAATAGTGATGTTTGCCCACGAAAAAAGGCGCGCAGGCTCAGGTTTCTTTACGCGCACCTCGGAGAAGTCATGTGTGTGCGAGGCAGTGGTCGCGGCCTCCAAGGCCGCTCTCACCTCCCCCGCGCTTTGATACCTTTGGCCCGGATCCTTATCCAGGGCTTTCTCAATCACGCTGTTCAGCACCGGCGGCAGCGGCGGAGAGATTTCTGGCGCACGTTCGCGCAGGATTGCTGCGCTCAACTCGAACGCCGTCGCACCTCGGAAGGGCCGTTGCCCTGCTGCCATCTCATAGAGCAGCACCCCCAAAGACCAGATGTCACTTCGTACATCAGCCTCCTGCCCTTTCAGGATTTCCGGCGCAATGTACGGCAAGGTACCGGTGAAGGTGTGTTGAGAATCCCAGGATTGATCCAGCACCGTGGTTCCGTCGCCCATCCGTCCCGGCTCAAATCGCTGCGATATCCCGAAATCGAGTACTTTAAGGCGTCCGCTGGGAGTAAGGATAACGTTCGCAGCTTTCAAGTCGCGATGAATCACTCCGCGGCTGTGCGCGTGGGCCAGCGCATCAGCCAACTGAACGCCGTAGCGTTCCACCTGGTCCAGCGAGAAACCCGTCGACGGGATTTCAAGACTTAGCGGGCGTCCTTCCACATACTCCATGGCGATGAAGGGCCGTCCATCCACTTCGCCGACTTCGTACACCGTACAGATATTGGGATGATTCAGTGCGGAAATCGCGCGGGCTTCCTGCAGTGCCCGCGCGTGGCTTGCGGAGCTTCCCGAGGGCAATGTTTCGAGAAATTTTAGAGCTACCTCACGCTGCAGTTTTTCGTCGCGCGCTCGATACACCACTCCCATGCCACCTTCGCCGAGCTTTTGTTCGATTAGGTAGTGGCCAATTCTTTGACCTAGCATGGCGGTTTCGTACAGCAAAGTTCACCACACACCTCGCCTGGTAGCAAGCAAAAGTCTATTTATTTCTGGACTTTGCAGGAGAACTCAGGACAAACGCTGCAATCGGTTCGTTCCCCTGTCGACGAGCACCACCGCCATGACCACCAAAGCTGCTGCTAGACCCACTCGAAGCGTCAACGCCTCGCCGCCGTAGGCCCAACCGAGCAGGACCGCTACGACCGGATTCACATACGTGTGCGTCGCGACCATCGTCGGCGAGTAGTGCTCCAGCAGCCAGTTATAGGCCGTAAACGCAATCACCGAACCGAACAGAATCAGGTATCCCAACGCCAGCCACGATTTCCTGGTCACTTGAGAAAGCGAAAAGCCCCGTGCCTCTCCGACGATGGTTGCCGTAAAGAGAAGCATAATTGCGCCAGACAACAACGACAGCGCGGATAACAACAACGGATTGCCAGAAAGGTGAGACCTTCGCGAATAGATGACTCCCACAGCCCAGGAGAAAGCCCCAATCAGAATCACAATCGGCCCAATTGTCAGTCTGTGCCCTGGATCTGCTCCGCTTCCGCGCACCAGCAGGCCTACCCCCGCCAATCCCATCAAAATTCCCGCTAGCAGCATTCCGTTTAGCCTCCACGTCCGCGAGGCCGCAGAAGAAACCAGGAACACAAAGATGGGCTCCGCGGCGATTAAGAGCGAAGCGAGTCCACTGGGCACAATCCGCTCTGCCCAGTGCAACGAGCCATGACCGACCAGAAAAAAGAAAAATCCGATAACCACGCTCGCGCGGATCTGCGCCCATGTCGGCCTCAATCCCTTCCACAGCGCCCACGCCAGCAAGATCGACCCCGCACAGAGATGCCGGAATCCAGCGGCATACAGCGGAGGAATCGTCTCCACCGCATACCGGATAGCAAGATACGTCGATCCCCAAATCACATAAATGGAAAAGAAGCAGAGGAAGATCAAACCGCGCTTTTCAGACACTTTGGCGGCGGCCGCCGAGAGCGTTTCGCTGGTGGAAGTGGTCGCCATGACCAAATCTATTCCAGTGCTGTTTCTCGGTCCAGCGCCAATATGGATTCCTGCCTGGTCGTTCGTGGTCGTGCAGATCAGTGGCGCAGCCGCGCCGTGGGCTCGGAGTCACTGGACCGCTTTTCGGAAAAGCACGCAATAACTGTCTTCCGGCCAGCCATCCACCACTTTGTCTACGGTAAAGCCAGCTGCGGTCATCTCTTGGATCAGAATCTTCTGGGGAATGCCGTGGCCGCCTCGATTGGCGGGAACCCCTTTCACTGGCTCACTTTGGCTCAGCCATTTACGCGGTGGAAAGTCGATCACTGCCACAAGCCCGCCAGGTTTCAATGAGTGAAGGAGACTCTCGTCCATTTCCGCGGGTGATGTGAAGTGATGGTAAACGCGTCGAAGAACAATTTCATCGCAACACTGATCGGGCAAATTTGTCTGTTTCTCCGCGGCCTGAACGACGACAACATTTCTGAGCCCTTTCTGCTTGACCGCGACATCGAGGGCCTTTCGTTTATTCTCATCCAGTTCTGTCAAGTAGACCTTTCCGCTTTCACCCACAACCGCTGCGGCCGCAATGCCGATTTCTCCTTCACCGGCACCAACGTCCGCAAGCGTCTGCCCGGCTTTCCAACTCATCAACTGGCCCAGGCGCGCGATTTCGTCGCTCGACGCAGCTCCCAGGAACATCGCCAGGGAGAGCGTAACGACGCCGAGCAAAAGTGAGCTGCGCTTTTTCATGTGCGGTTACCTGATGCTAGACGAATTCTACAAAAGACCGACTTTTCATTCCCAACGAAGTCCGCAAATTGAGCAATGCCCCTTTGAGTCGCCTTACTCTCCAGGCTTAGGATGTTGCTCTTGCGGCGCGTTCGCTATCCAGCACGGCCATCTGTCTAGCGTCGTATCGCGTTCCGGCGACGCTTTCCGCCGGAACGGTCTTCGCAATCAGACGTAGTTCCTCTGGCGATAAGTTCATACGCAAGGCGCCCAGTGCCTCGCGGAGTTGTTTGCGCGAGCGTGAACCTATCAGCGGAACGATATCTGCACCCTGATGCAGCACCCAGGCTATGGCCAGTTGTGTGCCGGTAACATTGTGCCCTCTGGCGATGTGCTCCAGCGTTTCCACCAGTCTTGTGTTTTGCGCCAAATTTCCCCCGGCAAACCGGGGAAAGTGGGCACGCAGATCATTTGCAGCCACGGGCTTTGATCCGCTCAGCAGTCCGCGCGAAAGCACACCGTACGCGGTGATGCCAATACCCAATTCGCGTACGCCTGGCAGAATCTGCTCTTCCAACCCACGTGTCACAAGCGAATACTCCATTTGCAGGTCAACGATGGGATGAACTGCACACGCGCGTCGCGCCGTCTTCGCAGACACCTCAGAGAGCCCTATATAACGAACATGTCCCTCTTTGACGAGCTCCGCGACCGCACCAATGGTCTCTTCGATGGGCACTGCCGGATCGAGCCGTGCGGGGCGGTAGATATCGATATGCTGCACGCCCAGCCGTCGAAGACTATAGGCCACAAAATTCTTCACCGCGGCTGGCCGCGTATCGACTCCGATGAACGTCCCAGAGGGCGTTCGCATGGCGCCAAACTTGACCGACAACAAGACTTTTTCCCTTCGTCCCTGGATGGCTCGGCCAATCAACATTTCGTTGTGGCCCATGCCATAGAAATCGCCGGTGTCGAGCAGGCTGACGCCTTGATCGATGGCCTCTTGAATGGTGCAGATGGACTCCTCGTCCTCCGATGGCCCGTACACACCAGACATGGCCATACAGCCCAGGCCGACCTGAGATACGAGTGGGCCCGTGGCACCGAGTTTTGTGAGCTTCATGAAGGTACCTCTTGTGCCGTGCCGAGTCATAGCAAGGCTTTGGTGCGGTGGGTTAGCTTTTCTGGGCGCGCACGAGCGACAAAAACTCGTCGCGCGTCTGCTTATTATGACGGAAGGATCCCAACATGGCGCTGGTTACCGCCTGCCCGTGCTGCTTTTCTACGCCACGCATCTGCATGCACAGGTGACGCGCTTCAATGATCACGCCCACGCCCTCGGGACTAATCTTCTCGGAAATAGCATCCGCGATCTGGCTGGTCATACGCTCCTGAATCTGCAGCCGCCGCGCGAACATGTTCACCAGTCGCGCAATTTTACTGAGGCCGAGCACTTTCTTGCTCGGAAGATAGGCCACGTGAGCTTTCCCGAAAAATGGCAGCAAGTGATGCTCGCACAGGCTGAAGAATTCGATATCCTTCACCACCACCATCTCGTCGTAATGTACGCTGAACGTTGCTCCATTCAGTACCGATTCTAGGTTTTGGTTGTATCCACTGGTCAGGAATCTCAGTGCTTTCTCAAACCGCTCCGGAGTCTTCCGCAGACCTTCGCGGTTCGGGTCTTCCCCGAGAAGTACAATCATTTTTCGCACCAACTCTGCGATGGTCTCCTTGGGAACTTCCACGTTTGCTTCGTGAAGCATGATTTCCGTTGGCTTTGTCACAGGCATCTTCCCCTCTTAGTGGACCGCCACGCGATCCTGGATTTCTTCCCCGGCATACTCGAACGCATTATTCGAGGTCTCTTCGACCCGAACGCGTTCTAGCTTGGCCAGCGGGAAGTGTTTCAGGCGCTGGAAAATTTCCTTGCAAACGTTCTCCGTCGTCGGCACAGTCGCGCGGAAGGCCTCTACATCTTCGTTCAGTGATTTGTGATCGAATGGTTCGATCACCTCGCGTTCGACGAAACTGTCAAGGTCTGCCAGGTTCACGATCATGCCTGTGGCAGGATGAACCGTCCCTGACACGCTGATTTCCACCACATAGTTATGCCCGTGTCCGTAGGGATTGTTGCATTTCCCATAGACGCGGGAATTCTGTTCTTTGCTCAGCTTCTCGCTGTGCAGCCGATGCGAAGCCGCGAACCGGTAGCGCCGCCCAAACACGACTTTGAGTTCATCGTTCACGCCTGGCTCGCCCCATTTCGGTAACACTCCGCGAAAATGTCCGCCGACTCGTACAGGCGCACTTTGTGCAGCCGCCCTTGCGTAATCTTGGGCTCCAGGAGCTTCCAGATGACGCGGGCGATGTTCTCGCAAGTCGGAATCTGATCCTTCAATTCCGCCACCTCGTAGTTCAGGAACCGGTGGTCCATGCGCTGCGTGATCTCTCGTTCCAAAATTGCTTTCAGTTCCTTCAAATCCAGCACCATTCCCGTCACCGGATCTGGCTCGCCCGCCACCGTAACCTCCAGCGTGTAATTGTGCCCGTGACCGTGAGGGTTATTGCACTTGCCAAATATGCGCCGGTTCTCCTCGGCGCTAAGTGCCGGATTGTTGTAGAGATGCGAGGCGGAAAACTCAATTTTGCGCGTTAGATACATCATGGTCTTGGTTGGCCACCTAATTCGATGCACCAGGGGTACCGGCCGGGTACTTCCGTCCTTTCCATTCCAGCTTACCCTTCTTGTGGCTGCGATACGAGACCCACAAAACCGCCGCAAACAACAGCCTTCCCGGAATCCCATACCAAACGAGCCGAGTCGGGAACTGGTTTCGTTTTAGTTCTCCAGCATAGGAAACAAAAATGCCAATGGCCCCGGCCGTTAATACCCCCACGGCGAGCATTCGCGATTCCGTGAAGCCCCAGATCGAGATGGCGGCAATAAAGGCGGCCAGAATAGGAACCACGGCGCGTGCAATTTCCCTGCCCACCGCCGCGCCGCTCCCCCCCATGAGCGGATACAGGTTTTTCTTCCAGCCTTTCCACATGGCGCCAATTGTGCGGTACATCCGCACGCGCACGATTCCCGTACCGCTTCCAAACCAGATGCGGTATCCCGCACCCTTCACTCGTTTTGCCAGCGCCACGTCTTCCAGCACTTCTCCCGCTATGCTTGCATGACCACCGACAGCTTCATAGACGTCTCGCCGGATCGCCAAAAACTGGCCATTCGCCGCGGCGGCTGGCTTGCTCATGTCGTTCACATCGGCGTAGGAGAACTTGTTGGCCAACCGGCAGTAGACGTACGGAAGGAGCGCCTTCTCGTACCACGTCTCCATCACCTGCTCCGGTGAAAACGAGACCATCGCCGCATTCGTTTCTGTGGCAATCGCCATTGCACGAGCAGCCGAATCGTTGTTGTGCACCGCGTCCGCATCGGTGAACAACAGCCACTGGCCCGTTGCCCGGCCGGCTCCCAGCCAGACGGCATTGTTCTTTCCCACCCAGCCAACGGGCAATTCCTTCGTTTCCAGAAGCCGCACCTTCGGGAACGCCTGTGTTTTTTCGTTTATGATCGCCCTGGTCTTATCCGTTGATTGATCGTTCACGACGATGATTTCGCAAAGTTCCGCTTGTCTGGCGAGTGAATCCACACACACGCCAATCACATCCTCTTCATTCCGCGCCGGCACGATGGCGGATACCTGTGCCGAGTTGTAGGGAAAAGCGGTCATGACCTTCGCGGGTGATTCCAGACTTCTCGGGGTGGTGACTCTGCGTTATTATAGCGATATATGAACATGGTCCTGCGAAAAATCATGGCTTGGGGCAGCATGCTCGGAGCCTTTGGTGTTATCTACTTTTTTACGTTCCCGCACTACCGCCAAGGCGAGGCTTCCGTAGCGGGCAAGAAAGCCGGAGACTTTGCCATGGAGTTGAACGGTAAGCCCGCGCACTTTGCGGACTTGCGTGGAAAGGTCGTGATTCTGAATTTCTGGGCAACTTGGTGCCCGCCTTGCGTGGAAGAAACTCCTTCCCTCAACCAATTGCAAAAGTACATCGAATCGCGCAACGGCGTTGTCGTGGGTGTCGCGGCGGACGAGGACCCAGCCGTTTTCGAGAAGTTCCTTCGTGAGCAGAGCGTGATTTTCAAGGCCTATCGCGATCCGGGCACGGACGCAGAACACCGCTCGCCGATTGCGCAAGAATACGGCACTTCGATGTATCCGGAAACTTATATCATCGATCGCAAGGGCGTCATCGTGCGAAAGATTATTGGGCCACAGGACTGGAATTCCCCTGAACTGCGGGCCTACTTCGACGCCATCCTCGGGCAGATCTAGTCTCGCCCCACTCTCTCTACAAACTCTCGAGCCATTCCGCCGCTGTTGCCATTTTTGCTCCCGCTTTGCTCAATTCCGTCAGCACTTTGGGCGTTTCGTTCGGATTGACCGCACGGATAATGTCGGTCAACACCGTGGTATCGAAGCCTGCTTGCAACCCATCGAGCGCCGTCGCACGAACACAGTATTCCGTCGCAATGCCGCTCACGCCGACACGTTCCACGTTTAATTCTCTTAAGCGATCTTCCAATCCGGTCAGCTCAAATCCCGAATATCCCGCCCCGTCCAGCTGAGTTCCTTTGTGAATGACCAACTCACCCGTCCTTGCTTGAAGTGGCGGCATGAGTTGGGCGCCGGCGCTATCTGCAGCACAGTGCACCGGCCATGGCCCTCCATGGGACTGGAAGGAACGATGCTCCTTGGGGTGCCAATCTTTTGTGTATACAAGCAGCGCACCCCCCCGCCGCGCCGCTTCGATGGTTTGCTGCAACGGCTTCAGGAGCGACAGCGTGTCCCTAGCGGCGAGGGCGCCGCCTTCGCAGAAATCCCGTTGCACATCCACGACAATTAGCGCAGCTTTTCCCATCGCTTCTCTCTCGAGCCTCTGCAACAAAGGTGCAACTTAACTCTCGTGGTAGTCCATGAGAATCAGGCCGATCAGAATAAAACACACCGGCCACACCCAAGCCAGGTAGTTTCGCTTGAGGTCCGCTTCTGGCAAACGCAACTCCAACCAGCGCGACCATCCGGCCACAACGGCACAAATCGCCAGGGGAGTGTGACTCAGCTCGGCTAGCAACTCCTCTTTTACGTTGCTCAGTGCATGCGTGTGCGTTAGCAGGACAACGCCACCGAGCGCACAGACCCCGGGGAAGACGAGCGCCGCTGCCATCGACTTCACGCGCTTCGTTTCCACTCGGTATTGAAAAACGGCAAAAATGATGATCAGCAATACTGCCAGGCGATGTTGTAGCACATCGGTCACGGCAAAACTGGCCCAGAACCCGTTGGGCCCCAGCGGCCAGTTTTCGGGATCTGCTCGGAAAAACAGAAAGATTGCCAGCAAGAGGAACGCCAGCGGCCAGATCTTGGCCCAGGAAAAATAACGGCTACGAGAAAGCAACGCCAGAATGCCCATTAGGAACACAACCAGACCGGCACAATTGTGGTTGTATTCCGACCACTCAATATCCGCCTGGGAGTGCGTCAGGTCATAGAACTGTCCGGGAACGAAGGCGGTCGGTAGCTTCACCCCCGCAGCAGCAGCTTTTTCAATGATTTGCTGATTGGTTTCGGAAATTTGGTTCACTTCCGGGCTGGAAAATCTGGGCATACGGGGCGAAAAGCGCTCGGCGATTTCCTGGAGCGACACGCGGCCTTCCGTCAGGTCAACCGCCGGCGGCTGCGCCGTCATGGAAGCTGCCGTCAAAATAATAGTCAAGCCGATGCCGATTTCTGCTTCGCCAAGTCGCATCAGGCTGGTGGCACCGGTCCCGGAATCGGTCTCCAGTCCGCGGACAATATAGAAATTCGCTGCGCCCAGGAGCAGCAAGACCAGAAGGAAGGTGATCTTCGCCCCGAGCATTGCTCCGTACGCGGTGCCATACATCGCATTCCACGAGCCGACAAACCGGATGCTCATGCCGATCCCCGCGAAGATCAAAACTGCCACGCTGATCTGGGCCAGTCTCGAAAAATTCCGCGCGATCTGGTTCCGAAGCTCGGGATTGCCAGAGCGCTTCGCCGAGAGCAACAGGTAGGGCAGGCCGCCGATCCAACTCGCTGTCGCGAGGTAGTGCAACGTTGTGAGTCCAATAAGCAGAGGACGATCATCCATGCGGGAAGCAGAGTGGCTGGTCATCACGGAAGCCGCCAAGATCACTCCCGCCGGCAATAGTGCCAGGGGAATTGCGTTCTTCCGCAAAGTGAAGGGCCACAGGGCCAGTGCAAACCCCGCCACAATCGCCACCACGCCGGCCCACAAGAAATTTGTGCCCAGCACGGCTTTGATCGGAATGTCCGTTGAATACGTCAGCACCAGCGAATTCGTGATGATGAAGCACATTTGCGAGAGGGTCAGCCCAAGCGCGCTCACCCGGATCAATATCCAACTTGCGCGCAGCAGTTCTTTGTTCCGCAGTTCCGCCTTTCGCGTCACCAGTGTCAAAAAAAAGATTCCGCCGATCGCCACGGTTTGAAAACACAGTATCGCCGCGCGCAACAACACCACCAGAAATCCAAATGTGCCTAGAAGTTGGACCATGCTTCTCTCTCAGGAACCTGTGACCGTAAAAGGAATCTCGCCGCGCGTTATATGCCCGTCCGGCGCCAGCACTTGCCAGCGGATCCGGTATGCCCCCGGCTTCAGTCCAGTGGCCTTAGAATTCAATGTGTCAGGAGACGATTGGGCTTCGATCGTCAATTCGCTCACGGAAGTATCGGGATTCAGCAATTGCAACTTCGAGAGTTTTGCATCAATTCGCACGTTGTATTTCAGCATGATCGGAACATCCGGACCCACAACCTTGCTATTCGCTACCGGGCGCGTCTCCTTCAATATTGCGTGGCCCTCCATGATCCCGCCCAGCAATAAAAGCACACCAATTACGGCTAATCCTAAAATTATGTGAAACTTCGCCAGCCTCACTCGCCTCATTATTCCCTCGATCACACGAGAACTGTCGCTCTTCATGGAGCGACATCTACAAATATAGCAGGATGAGCTTCAAGTGGGAGAAGTTGTGAAAGACTTTGTGAAGGCCGCTTGCCATCGCAGACGGCCGAAGTTTTGCCGACTCCCGTGAACGGAGACGCGGGACACTTTGCAGTCTAAACAGACGGGGCTCTTGCGCATCACGGTAGAGCTAACGACTCACTCGTATCGGAGTGCTTCGACGGGGTCCAGTTTCGCAGCCTGCATGGCCGGGAGCCATCCGCTGATTACCCCGACGACAACCAGGATCAACGTCGACAAAATCAGTGTCGTGGTCGAAAGGGCGAGGTGGATGTCTACTTTGCCGCTGTCGTCTTCATAGGCTGGTCCCAGGAACGGCAACGTCCCAATCGCCGATGTCAGGCACCAGGCGATGAGCATTCCGACGGCTCCCGCAACCAGAGTCAGCACCAGCGCTTCCATTAAAAACTGCCAGCGGATGTGCCACTTCCTCGCCCCGAGCGCTCGACGCAAGCCGATTTCGCGGACGCGCTCCTCGACAGACACCAGCATGATATTCATCACACCCACTCCGCCGATTCCCAGAGTCATGGCGCCAATCAAAAACAACAAGCCTTCTATGCCCAGCGTGATGCCGTCATAAATTGGCTTGAACTCCTGGCGGCCGAACATGGTGATGGCTCGCTTGTCGTTCGGCGAAAAATGTTGACGGTTTGCCACGGCGGTGCGGAACTGCTGCATGGCTTGCGCCTCGAACTGTGGTGCCACCGGCTCAAAAATCATCACGCTGGCATAACGCGCGTCCCAAATGTCCGCGGCTGCGCTATAAGGGATAAACGCAGATTCGTCGTCACAGTTGAAGTAGCAACTGTCGGCGAATTTCATATCCATGGTGCCGATCACGGTGAATCTCACGCCATTGATCCGAACCGTTTCTCCGACCGCGGGGGTGCCACTGAAGAGCTTCTTCTTCAATCGTGCCCCTAGGAAAACCACGCGGCGGCGTTCCTCTACATCCTCTGCCGAAATCCAGCGCCCCTCAGAGGGCACCTCGTTGCGCATCTCTCCATATTCAGGGTAGACGCCGCGGGTCGCTGCGTCCGAGAGCCGCTCGTCGTGGGAAATCCCCTTGAACTGCACGGTTTCGAGGGTCACCCGCTTGATGAGCGGCGATTGGGCCTTCACCCAGTCGGCATCTTCCTGCTCATACCGCACAAGTTTGCCTGCTCGCTCTCCGCCGGCTTGCTCGCTGGTTGTTCCCGGCCAGCAAACCACCGCTGCCTTGCCGAATACCTCAAAGGTGTAAAGCAGCACACTGCGAAAGCCGGCGCCATAACTCAGAAGCAGAGTCACCGCCACGATTCCCCAGGCGATCCCAGTCATGGTCAACAGGCTGCGCACGCGATTTCGACCCAGCGCGACCCAAGCCTCTTTGAATACTTCAAGGAACATTAGCCACCCGCCTCGAATCGCAACGCTTCGATCGGATCCACGGAGGCGGCACGATTCGCCGGATACAACGCGGAAAGAACGGCAATCAGACCCAGCAAGCTGATGGTCAGTGCGGCAAGCTTCCAACTGGCGTCTAACCCATCAAAATATGGCATCTGCGGCAGTAGGTTGACCAAGCCACAGAGTCCGTAGGAGATGATCAGACCGGCTCCACCGCTCAGGAACACCACGATCACCGTTTCCAGAAAAAACTGGCGCAAGATGGACTGCCTTGTGGCTCCCAGCGCCTTGCGTACCCCAATTTCTCGTGTTCGCTCGCGCACGCTCACCAGCATCACGTTCATAACACCCAACCCGCCGAGAAAAATCGTGGCCACGCCAACCGCGCCCATGAATACTTCCATGCCCACGAAGATCATGCGGTTTGCCTGCGCATTCTTCACCGTGTCCCATATGCTTGCCGCTTCCTCATCGCGAGGATCGAAGTAATGCAACCGGCCGAGTGTGCGCCGAATCTGTCGCACGCAATCCGGGTGCGTTTCAAGAGACCATGGCGCCACCAAAAGACGATCGACAGAATGCTCCACCGCGGGTGGTTTGTTCGGGAAATCACGCTTCATGGCATTGAATGGAATGAATATCTTGCGGATATCGACTCCGTCGTAACTTGAGTTTTGATCCTTCGTCTTCATAATTCCAATCACGGTATAGGGGATACCATTCAATTCGACCGTTTGCCCCACAGCTTCGCGGTCGCTAAACAACTGCTTCTTCGTATCGCTGCCCAGGAACGCCACGCGCCGGCCCTGCTCGTTGTCTTCATCGTTATAAAAACGCCCTTGTGCAACTGTGATGCTGCGAATCTCCGTGAAGGGCGGCAACGATCCAACCACATCGATCTCGCCGCTGTTGAAGGCGCTGTGAACTTTCACATCGTTACCCAGTTCGGGCATCACGTACTTGCAAGCTGGCGCTTCCTTTGCCACTTCGATGTAATCATCTTCCATCCAGTGAACGGCGCGGCCTGATCGCGTGCCGCCCGCTTGCATGCTGGTTCGCCCGGCGAAAACGATCATCACGTCCTTGCCGAAATTTTCCTGTTGTTTCTGAATGCCGCGGCCAAGTCCCTCTCCCGCCGCAACCATCAGCGTGATCGAGATAATTCCCCAGGCGATTCCAAACATGGTCAGCAGCGTGCGCCGCTTGTGCGCCCAAAGAGTTGCGATCGTATCCCGCAAGAGATCACGAAAGGTCATGGGGCGCCCCTGCTATTGCAGGACAACTTGTTGCTTTTCGGTGAGGCCGGAAATGATTTCCGTCTTCACGCCATTGGAGATGCCCAGCTTGACGGAGACCTTTTTTCGCCCATTCTCTGCATGCGCATCGGGCAATTCTGTCGAGGCATTGCGGTCCTTGTCATAAATCAAGGATGCCTCCGGCACCATCAGCACGTTCTTTTTTTCTTCCAGGATGATCTCTGCGTTCGCGCTCATGTTGGCCTTGAGTTCAAGCGTGGGGTTGGAAATCGAGACGCGCACCTCAAATGTGGTCACGTTGTCCTTTTCCTTGCCCAAGGGCGAAATCTTGGTCACCTTTCCCGTGAATTTCTTATCCTTGAACGACTCCACCACGATCCGCGCTGGCTGGTTCAGGTACACCTTGCCGATATCCGCCTCGTCCACTTTCCCCTGAACATAGACTTCACTGATATCTCCCAGCGTCATAATCAAGGTGGCCTGCGAACCCAGCACGAGAATGGAGCTGACCGCATCGCCCACATTCACATCGCGCGACAGCACCAAACCATCCAGCGGGCTGATGATCGTGGAATTCCGCAAATCTTCTTCCGCATTTTCCAGCGCGGCCTTGGCCTGGGCCACCTGCGCTTCCGCCTTAGCAATCTCCGCTCGCGACACTGCCAGGTTCCGTTGCGCGCTTACCTGCTTGTTCAGGGCCAGTTGGTAATTCTTCTCCGCTTCCTCTACCAGGCTCTTAGCCATGACGCCGTCTTTGAACATCTGCTCGGCGCGCTCCATATTCAGCTTTAGGAACGGCACGTCAGGCCCTTCTGCATCCACTTTGTTGCGTTCGAGGGTGGCCATGGCGGAATCCCGCGCAGCCTGTGCGGCCTGGTAATTGGCTTCGGAAGCGCGCACGCTGGCTTCCAACTGCACTTTGTCCAGCTCCGCGAGCACTTGACCCTGTTTCACCCGATCGCCATAGTCGACATAGAGCTTCTTAACGATCCCGCTGGCCTTGGACTTCACTTCCACCTTCGACAGTGGCTGGATCTTTCCGGTTGCCACAACCACGCGAGCCAGGTCGCCACGTTCCACGGATGCTAATTTGGAGGGATCAATCTCGTGATTTGGGCGCAGCGCGGCGTACACACCGTATCCGCCGCCAACGAGCACTACCAGGACCACCGCGGCGATGATGATTCTCCGGCGGCGTTTTTTTGCCGCCTTGCCATTCGTTAACGCATTGCCATTGCTGGACATAACCAACCCCCGGCTGTACCACTGCTGCGCACACTCATCCACTGATACGAAGTCCCTCGTAACAAAGTTCCCGCACCCATGCTTAATAGACGTGAAAAAGGGTAGAAAGTCATGCGCGTCGGAGGTCGCTTTAGAGAGGAGTACGGCGCAACCGCAGGGCGTTGGTGATGACAGACACAGAACTGAAGCTCATCGCAGCACTGGCGATCATCGGACTCAGCAGCCAGCCGAAGATCGGGTAAAAAATACCGGCGGCAATCGGGATTCCCAGCAGGTTATAAACGAAGGCGAAACCCAAATTCTGTTTGATATTACCGACCGTCGCCCGAGAAAGTCGCCGGGCTCTCACCAACCCTCGCAAATCGCCCTTGACCAGCGTGATCCCGGCATTTTCGATCGCCACGTCCGTCCCCGTACCCATGGCAATGCCAACATGCGCGGCCGCGAGTGCCGGAGCGTCATTGATTCCGTCTCCGGCCATGGCTACGATGTGGCCCTGACTGCGCAGCTTCTTCACAAACTCTCCTTTTTCTTGCGGAAGGACCTCCGCATACACTTCGTCAATGCCGATATCGGAAGCCACCTGGTGTGCCGCTTCGCGCCGGTCCCCGGTCAGCATCACCAAGCGCAGTCCTTCAGACTTTAACTCACGAATGGCCTCGACGGTCGTAGGCTTTATCTGGTCTGCTAGAGTCAGTAGGCCGGCTAATTTCCCATCCACCGCGACGAAGACCGTCGTAGCGACTGGTGCACTCGCAGCGTTAGGCGACGTACCGATTACGACCGTCGACCCCAAATCTACTCCCTGCTCTTTCAAAAAACGTGCCGTTCCCGCCACCACTGACTTTCCCAGAATCTCTCCGCACACTCCTCCGCCTGCCGTCGCCAGAAATTCGCTGACTGGCCCGAGGGGCAGCTTGCGTTCTTCCGCGGCGCGGACAATCGCGCGTGCCAGCGGGTGCTCACTGGAGCGTTCCAGACTGGCTGCCAAGGAAAGCATTGCGTTTTCTGGAAGCGCGGATCCAGGCACCGATTGCACAGCTTTAAGATGCGGCTTGCCTTCCGTCAGCGTTCCCGTCTTGTCCACGACCAGCGTATCTACGCGCGCCAGGGTCTCCAGCGCCTCGGCGTTTCGCACCAGCACGCCAGCGGAAGCCCCGCGCCCCACCGCGACCATGACGGACATTGGCGTAGCCAAACCCAGAGCGCACGGACACGCAATAATCAACACCGCTACTGCTGCCAGCAAAGCATGCGGGAATCGTGGTTCCGGGCCCCAAATCGCCCAGCCCAGGAACGCAAGTATCGCCACAATCACCACGCCCGGCACAAAATAACTGGCCACCCGATCCGCTAGCCGCTGCATCGGCGCGCGACTGCGTTGCGCTTCGGTGACGACCTTTACAATTTGTGCTAGCAACGTATCGCTTCCCACACGTTCCGCTAGCATCAGGAAACTTCCGTTGGAATTCAGCGTTCCGCCCGTCACCTTATCGCCGACCGTTTTTTCCACAGGCAGCGGTTCACCCGTGACCATCGATTCGTCCACCGCGCTCGCACCTTCCCGCAGGCTCCCATCGACCGGCACGCGCTCTCCCGGGCGCACTCGCAGCAAATCTCCCTGCTTTACCTCGTTCAGAGCAACTTCCGCATCCCCATTGGTAGACACACGATGCGCCGTTTGTGGTACCAGGTGCAGCAATTCCCGAATTGCCCCGCTCGTGCGGTGACGAGCGCGCAATTCCAATACCTGACCGAGCAATACTAGCGTCGTGATCACCGCCGCCGCTTCGAAGTAAACCGCTACTCCACCCTGCATATCGCGAAATGAAGGCGGGAAAAACTGTGGAAACAGAGTCGCCGCAACGCTGTAAAGATACGCCGCGCCCGTTCCTAGACCAATCAGCGTGAACATGTTCGGGCTGCGATTCACCAGAGAATTCCAGAACCGCTGAAAAAAAGGCCAGCCACCCCAGAGAACCACCGGAGTGGCCAAAAGAAATTCGCTCCCATTCTTCACACCGGTCTCAAGACGCAGCCCGAGCGTTTCTCCGAACATGGACAAAACCAGAACCGGTAAGGAGAGTGCTGCGCTTACCCAGAAGCGTTTGCGCATCGATTCGTATTCCGAGTCGGGCTGCTCTTCCGCTACCACGTCCATCGGCTCGAGCGCCATACCGCAGATCGGGCAAGTCCCCGGCCCCCTCTGCACAATCTCCGGGTCCATCGGACAGGTGTAACGCACACCCTTGGCTGCGAAAGGAACCGGGATTTTCTCACCGGGGGCCTGCTTCATTCCTGCACTCCCCGGCGCGATAAGAAACTTTTCCGGCTCCTTCTGAAATCGCTCCGCACATCGCGTGGAGCAGAAAAAGTAGGTTTCCCCGCCGTGCTCCACTTTCCCCGCGCCTTTCTGCGGGTCAACCATCATTCCGCACACGGGATCCTTCACGTTCGTGGCAGACGGTAGAATCGGCAAATCGGGCCTTTGAGGATTCGACATAGATTTGTCTCAAATAGCTTACTATGTTGGATGTCTGACGGTGATGTTCTGGCACGCTGTCGTAAATTGAACAGGCTGGTATAATTTCTCTATGACTCTCCTTGAAATCACCTACGAACTGCAGTCTCCCCTGAGCCTTGCGCAACTAACCCGCCTCGGTGAATTCGCCAACACTTACGGCTTGCGCAAATTTCACGTGGACGAGCAGAGAGGCCATCTCACCTTCGAGTACGACGCTTCCCGCTTGCGTGATACCCAGGTCGCCCACGTGCTCGGGCAGGCCGGCATTGCCATCACCCGTAGAGTGAATTAGCGCCCGCGAACCCAACGAGACTTAGAAATAGGAGAAACGCGCACCGCGAGAAGCCTCCTACCCATCCTTCTTCTTGTCCTGCCTCCGCAATCCCCCGACACATAGCCACCCCTCGGCCTCGGCCATTTCTATGGGCGTCGTGCCGTCTAGGAAGCACAAGTCCGCCAAGCGCTCGGCTTTCACGAGGGCGATGCCATCGACCTCGATCAATTCGAAAAACGGCAAAAAGAAGCGGAGCAGAAAATCACTACCATCCCCGGTGTCAAAGCGGCTTTTCTGAACCTCGTTTGTTGTCAACAGGACCAGAGATCAACTTCGTACGTGGGCCAACAGGAGGCCGGCTCAAGCTGCATTACGTTTCAACCTGCGCCCCAAGGGAGTGCGCGTTTGACCGAAGATGTGGTTCGCGCTGGAAACCACTTTCAGGCCACGCCTGGGCATCTTTGATGATTCTCGGCCGCATCGCTGGTCTGTCTGAAGAGCAAATTGAGAAAGAGGTGAGCTCCGGCAACCTCGATGCGATTCTCGCGGCAGTTCAGAAAGCCTCCCAATCGCTGGGCGTCCAATCTCTCAATCGGAATCACCTGCTTTTCTGCGCTGAGGCAACCGATGTCCGGACGGACTCATCCAGTCAAAGACCAGTCGTGAATCCGAATGGCCTGGGAGAATATTGATCCGTGCGACAAAGATCTGGGCACAGACCCACTACATTTTTCAATGTTCGAGAGGCTTCCTGGCTGCGTTCGGGTGCAGCCCTCCTGCTTACGTTTGCCCTTGCACTCTATACCACGGCAAACGATCAGTCTGTGACGTTCAAAATTCCCCCCGTGAAGATACCCGTGAACGTGAAAGACCAGCGCGTCACCATCCTCGCCTCGGCTTTGCTTACGTTGACGGCAAAAGCAAAGGGACTAAACATTCTGAACCTGCAGCTGACCGCCGACCTGTCCGACCTGCAACAAAACATGACCGAACTTCTGAGCGCGCAACTGGATAGGGACGACCACTGCGGCGATCGCATCACCATTCTGCGTGCCACGCTGACACCAGCCGAGCCAAGCAGCCTCGCAGTCGTACAACTACACTACGAGCGCTGGGCCTGCGCCAAGGTATTTGGGAAGGAGCAAGCCAAGCGCGTGATTGGTGGCAACGCCGTCATACAATTGAAGCTCACTCCTGCGATAGAACAGGACCACACCGAGCTTCGACTTGTTGCCGAGGTCGGTCCCATCGCGGCGGACGGATCACTCGGAGAGGTGCTTCGTTCGGGCACTCTTGGCGACCTGTTGTGCGAAAAAATCCGCAACGCCATCCTCTCGGCTTTGCAAAAGGGTACGGATCTAAGCGCAACACTTCCCCCGGCAGTTCAGGGTTACGCCAAAATCAAGGAAGCTCGGTTTAAGGATGCCAGTTCTGGCCGTTTGCTCGTGGTACTGGACGGCGAGGTCCAAATGACGAACGAACAAATCCAGGAGTTGTCCAAGCAGGTAAAGGAACGCATCGCCGCACGCAAAGCCTCCACAGAGCACACTCAGCCGTAAGGTGCATAGCCCCTAGGGCGCTTTTTGAGTTTGACGGGCTTGGGAGGGGCAGAAAAAAGGGGGCTCCCGCTGGGGACCGAGTAGCCCCGGAAAGGGTGCTTCAATGTTGGTGTCGTTCTCACACTGGTGCGGGGTCAATGGTCCTAGCTCCCCTGTCAGAGGACGGTGGTTACGAACTCCAGAAATCGCAAGCAAGCCCCTTTCCCGTTGCCGCAAGTCCGTAAAGACCGCGACCGAATCGCGCCCCGGTCTCCTGAAATGCACGATCAACGCTAGCTTTCTGAGGCCGCAAGCATCGCTTAATTGATTGAAAACACATAATCTAACACGGTTCCTCCGGTCGCTACCCCGGCCCCCATTAGTCCATCGGATGCACTCTGGAACTCTAGTCTTGAGCTTCCCCCGGCTTGAAGCGGTTTTCCTGTCCAGTACCCTCAGGACCCTAGTCACAGACGATTTTGGTATCCGCGCTCTATCGGTTTTTTGCTGCCTCGGGAGGAAACTCATTGGCCATGAGAGCCTCTTCTCTCCTTCGGCTTCGGCGTATCAGTCTTTGGCTCGTTTTTGATCTGCTATTCGCCGCGGCGTTGTTGGCCTTCACCGCTTGGGCCGACACCTCTGCAAAAATCCACCAGGTGCCCGTAGGTAGCTGTTACTGCGGATGCGCCATGGCGAAAACCTCAGCGGGATGCGGCAAGATGTGTGAGTTACCGAAGTATGCGACGCGCCGCTGGGCGGTGACTTGCTCGAAGCCCCACGCCAGCGTTCCGATGGAAACTCCCAATGCGCAGCCCCACTTGCCCCACCCCTCGCGCGCAGAGCGTGCCAGCAATTAAGAGTGGGAAGGCTGCTCGCCTAGCAATTTTGCGAAAATTTCCGGAATCTCAAAAATTGCACAATTGTGAAGGGCCTCGGTGTTGCGTCGGAATTCCGGAAGCTTACCGGGCTCCAGCAGCCGTTTGACGCCTGTGACAATTTCGCCGAAGTGATTCAAAACCATCCCTACGTGCTTTTCTTTCACCCACTCGGTGTTGTAGCGCTCTTGGGGAAGCGTCCGGGCGTTGCATTCCAGGATCACTGGCAGCTTGCGAACCATGGCTTCCGCAACGCTTCCGGGGCCGGGCTTCCCGATCAAAAAATCAGCCGCGCGCATCAATCGATGAACTTCTTTCGTGAATCCCACGATGTGCAGCGGTAGTTTCCATGCGCGCTCCCGGAATTCCTCTGCCAGTTTCTCGTTCCGTCCACAGATGACGATCAGTTGGAGGGGAAGTGCAGCAGCTTCCAAGCGTTCCACAATCTGATACATCACGTTTGCACCGAACCCACCGAATAGAAGTATTCCAGTGGGCAAGTCCGGACGCAAATTTAACTCCTCGCGCAGTGCAACTGGATCAACGTGATCCTCGCGATAAAAATCGGGCCGAAGGATCATTCCCGAAGTCGCAAAAATGTGTGACGAATCTTTCCCCATTTGGCGCGCCTGCTCGACGGCCCGTTCAGTCCCGCATATGACGTATTGCTCCTTCGTTGGCTCGATCCAAAAGTGCGGCGGAAAATCCGCAAGGTCCGTAAGGATAGTCACAAACGGACTGCCAGGAAAGCACCTGTGCCAGGCCTCGCCAATTTCCCGATTGAAGTGCGGAATGACGGAGACCATCAGGTCTGCGGATTGTTGCTCGAAATGGTTGGCGAGGAGTTTCACCAACGGACCATGGAACATCCGGATGGTTGCTTGCAACACGCGCAACAATTGTGTGGCCCCCAGTGTCCAGCCATTTCTCAACAAGGTGTTGTACTGCTCCTGGATGCGAATCCCAGTCAGTTTACGCAAGACGTCCAGGTGGTCCGTAAGGTCCTGAAATTGGACCAATTCCACCTGCCAGGGCCGGCCCTGTTGCGCGATGACCGTTTGTAATGCGACCGCTGCATTTCGGTGTCCTCCCCCCGCATCATGAAACAGGATCTGGATTTTCTTCATTGAGGCATTCTTGCACAAGATTTTGCATTCACAATGGGAGCACGCACCATGCCATGTGGAAAACTCATGAAGTCATTTGTGTTCAATGAGTTCCATGGGGCTTTTCATGTACATTTCGCTTACTCTTCATGGTTTGTTCATATCCTAGGTTTACCATTTTTCCATGCGATGCGACCTTCATGTACATACCATTGCCTCCGGGATGTGTAGTACCCCGGGTCTCACGCGCATTTGTCGCGAGTCCTATAACCAACCCGCGGACGTCTACCGCCGCTGCAAGCTGCGGGGGATGTCGATCGTCACCGTGACCGACCATGATTCCATCGATGCGGCGGAAGTCCTCCGCAAGCACCCCGATTTTTTCCTGAGTGAGGAAGTCACGGTTCACATGCCCAGTGGCACAGAAATGCACCTGGGCGTCTATGGTATTACGGAAAAAGACCATGTGGAAATTCAGCGCCGTCGCAACGATTTTATCGCCCTGCTGATGTATCTCACCGAGCGTAAGCTCTTTTTCAGCGTGAATCACGTCTTCTCCGGCCTGACCGGCAAGCGAGAAGCGGAGGACTTCAACTGGTTTGCCTCCTACGTCCCATCCTTTGAAATTCGGAATGGACAGATGTGGAGGGAAGCAAATCGAAGCGCGGAACTTCTGGCGAACAGATTGGGCAAAACCGGTGTCGCGGGAAGCGACTCGCACACGCTCGCTGGTGTGGCTCTCACGTTCACCGAAGTGCCGGGGTCCCGCACCGTCGAGGAATATTTTATGGGACTGCGCGCCGGCAGCGGACTCGTACACGGCCAGCATGGTTCTTACGCGAAACTGACACTGGACGTTTGGCGCTTTGTGGGGGCAGTCCTGAAGGAAAATCCAATGGCAGTCGCGATGCTTCCATTCACTGTACTCGTGCCTGCCATTACTGCCAGCCATTGGATGAACGAAATCCGCTTTTGCAAGAAATGGGCACCGCCGCTGACAGGTGAAACTCGTCGGCCGCGCATGCTCTGGGACATCGATTCAGGATTCGAGGCCAACTGGGCTCGATAAGAGGCTGTCATGGCCATGACTAAAACTGTTTGGGGTTACATCGAAAATCGTGACCACCGCGTCATGCGGCGCTTGAACAGCTGGAGCGCACCTCGGTGGATCCGCTTTTGGATGCTGACCGCCACGCGCATGGGCGATGGCGGGCTGTGGTACGGACTTGGCGCAATTCTTCTGGCCTTCGGCGGCGGCCGAGGCTATTCCGCTGTCGGTGAGGCGGGAACGGCCGCCATTTTCGGCATCCTTGTCTTCAAGACTCTGAAGAAACTCAGTCACCGGCCCAGGCCGTGTCAGTTTCAGCCGCACTGCTGGGCGAAGGTTCTTCCACCTGACCAGTTTTCTTTTCCCTCTGGCCACACCATGACGGCTTTTTCGATTGCGCTAGTGGTGAGTTATTTTTATCCGACACTGCAATGGCCGCTATACTTCCTTGCCATCAGTATCGGCCTCTCACGCATTGTCCTGGGTATGCACTTCCTGAGCGATGTGCTGGCCGGCGCGGTCCTTGGGTCGGCACTCGGCATCGCGTCGATCGTCACTTTCGCGGCCTACGGGTTCGCCTGATGACTTTGAACCGCTCTAAATAACTGGCTTCGGATGTTCCGACAGAGCTTTCTCAAAGGCCGCTAGGTTGCTTAAATCGACGACAGCTGTTCCCGTATCCACGAAGGTGGGCAGCGGAGCAGCGGGGGCTGTGGCCCAGTCCTTGAACTCGTGCACCGCGTTATGGTGCAGGTCGTCCAGAAACCTCACGCCGTAGAAAGCCATCACATACGGCTTCTGTACCACTGTCGCTGTGATCCACTTGCGATCGATGCCCTCCAGTGTTTGCGGATCCTTATCAAATGCGACGATCTTGATCTTTCCGGTCATGTCCATGCGGTGTAAGGCATCCGCCGCCCCCTCTCCGCCAGACGCTTCGAGGCAGATGATACCGTCGAGTCTTTCGTTCTTCTGCAGCAGAGCGGATACAACATCGAACGCAACTCGCGCATCCCCTTTGTCATCGACCGTCTGTGCAATTTGTACGCCGGGATATTTCTTAAGCGCTTCATTTACGCCCCGCACACGCTCGTCGCTGTTCAGTTGTCCGCCCAACGCGATGATAGCCACGCGGCCTTGTCCGCCTAGCAGCGTCGCCATTCGTTTACCGCTGTCTTGTCCCGCGCGGAAGTTGTCTGTGCCAATGAAAAGAACACGGCTGGACTCTGGTGCGTCCGCATCAATGCAAATCACCGGTATGCCCTGCAGAATGGCCTGATCGATGGGCTCCTTGAATAACTTCGGATCCGTTACCGAAACCAGAATGCCGGAGGGGTGCTGGGAAACCGCTTGTTGGAATGCCGCAAGTTCCTCGCTCGGCGAAAAGGTTGTGGGCCCAACAAGAGCAACCTTTACGCCGGCATTCTTTCCGACATCCGTCAGGCCTGCCGAGGCCTCCTGCCAGTACGGCAGGTTGATGTTCGCAGCTACAAGAATGTAGCGCTCCTCCGGTTGATGGTATGGTTTCTGGCATCCGCCGTTTGACATCACTAGAAGTGTGATGCATAAGCCGAAAATAATTTTCTTGGTTTTCATGTTCGGTCTCCTTTTCAGAGGTTTCCCCACTGTGGTACTTCCCGTGGGATGAGACCAGTTAGGTTCAGCAAGAGCCTAACACAAGCGTCCTTCGTGGTGGATGAGTAGCTGCGGTATCCACCACTCTCGTCTTTCTTGCTTCTTCAACCGCATTCTTTGCCGCCTTCGCAAGGCACCTGCGTGAATGAGCGACGGCCCACCGGAAATCGCATGCTTTTGAGATAATATGCGGCGATGCCGTCCTCCCTACATTTGCGATCCCTTCGGTTGGCACTGGCGTTCTGGTTCTGCGCAAGTGTCGGAGTTCCTCCCGCAGCCGCGCAAAGTGGGACCAGTGCCGTTCCCCTTCCCTATGCTCCCAGTCCATCCGGCGACCGAAGCGTCTCTCTAAAGCAACTGCCCGGAAACATACTCGATGATCAGAAGGACATCTGGCTTTTTCCCACCAAACTTATTCACGGAGAGCACTGGTGGCCTACAATCGGCATTGCTGGCGTAACCGCGGGTCTCGTCGCCAGCGACCCGCACACTGCACCAGCCTTCCGTACAACGGATGACTTCAGTGGGTATAATCGAGTGTTCAGTGGCACAAACACAGCTGCACTGATCGCTGCCGTCCCTGCGACAATCTACGCTGTGGGCTGGCTACGGAACGACTCGGTCGCACAAGACACGGCCCTGCTTGCGGGAGAAGCTCTCGCCGACGGTTTCCTTCTTGCTATCCCGCTCAAGTCCATCACGGCGAGAAGACAACCCCTCACTTACACCGGAAATGGTCCCTACACCGATAGCTTCTTCAATGGGTCTCACAATCCTTTCCATTCGGGCGGCTTCTTTTCAGTGCACTCGTTGGCGGCATTTTCCGTTGCCACGGTCATCGCCCACCGCTATCGTCAGCATCGATGGGTTCCCATTGTGGCCTACGGCTTGGCAGGTGCCATTGGCTTTTCCCGCCTCACAACCGGCAATCATTTCCCTGGCGACGTCTTTTTTGGCGGAGCCATGGGATTTGTCATCGCTCGCTACGTCGTCTTGCCGGTGCAGTAGGCCTTGCGAACCGCAGGTTGCATATCCCCACGGCGCGGAGTATATAGGGCGAGTCCCTTCCCCTCGCGAAGAGGCTAACGTGGCTCCCGAACCGCTCCTTGAAATAACCGTAGAATCCCTGGACACGGCTCTCGCAGCAGAACGCGGCGGCGCAGACCGTATCGAACTTTGTTCCGATCTCGTCCATGGCGGCCTTACACCCTCCGTCGCCGCTATGCGCAAACTGCATGAGGAACTGGAGATCCCCGTTTTTCCCATCATTCGCCCCCGGGCTGGCGATTTTGTTTACAGTGACAACGAATTTTCTGCCATGAAGCGCGACATTTCCATTGTCCGCGACCTGGGTATGGACGGCGTGGTGTTCGGAATCTTGCGCGCCGATCGCTCCATTGATGTCGAACGCACCACAGAGTTAGTTCAATGTGCGCGCCCGCTGGAGGTTACCTTTCATCGCGCATTCGACCAGACCCCCGATCTCCAGCTCGCGCTCGAGGATCTCATCGCTGCCGGTGCCACGCGCATCCTCACCGCGGGTGGAAGCACAACTGCGCTCCAAGGGATGGGGGCCTTGCAAGAACTCGTGAAGATGGCAACTGCTCGTATCGTGATCATGCCGGCTGGAGGTCTTGATGCCGCCAACATCGCCAAGATTGTTTCAGAGACCCTTGCGCATGAATTTCATTCAGGGTTAGGCAGCGTGCTTCCGTACGGCAGCAGCAATCTCCAGCGGTTCGAAGCGGAGATTCACGCCATGAAGCGCCATCTAAAGGAAGTCCGTCGAGCAGTGTAGTCGCGTGTACCGTAGATCTTCCCGGGCCTAGGACTTAGACCGTTTCAACATCATCGTCCGGCCCACCACTCCGGCCTGGTAGCGCCCTGTGCAATAAAAAAACGGGGCACGAGTGGATCGCGCCCCAAGAGAAATATTTGAATACGCTCGCTTCAGGCCTTTTGCGCCTGGCGCCTCAAAAAGGTCGGTACGTCCAAATCGTCCTTGGGCACCTCTTGTGTCGCCTCGCGCACATTCTGTTTCACTTGATGTACCACGTTTGAGGGCGTCACAGGCAGTTCTCCCTGCTCCGGTACATCGCGCCCGGCCTTCCACGTCCTTGGCAGAAAAGATTGTTTCTGGGGTGCCGGCTTCCTCGCCGCTTCTTTGAAGCCGGCCGCGATCACGGTGATTTTCACCATGTCCTTCATCGCTTCGTCCATCACTGCGCCGAAGATGATGTTGGCATTTTCGTGTGCAGCTTTCTGAATGACACTGGAGGCTTCATGCACTTCTTGCAAGGAAAGCGACGAACTGCCACAAATATTAATTAGAATTCCCTGCGCGCCCTGAATTGAATTGTCTTCCAGAAGCGGGCTGGAGATCGCCCGGTTCGCCGCATCCACGGCTCGATTCGATCCGCTCGCCACCGCTGTGCCCATTACGGCGTAACCCTGCCCGTGCATGATGGCCTTTACGTCAGCGAAGTCTCGATTGATGATACCGGGCACGGTGATAATGTCTGAAATACCTTGCACCGCCTGGCGCAAAATATCATCTGCGATTCGAAACGCATCGAAGAAACTTGTTCCGGGTTCCACGGTTTCCATCAAGCGTTCGTTGGGAATCACGATCACCGTGTCCACCACGCCGATCAGTTCTTGCAGCGCCTGCTCCGCCTGGAGCATGCGCCGCTTTCCTTCGAACGCGAATGGCTTGGTCACCACGGCAACGCTCAGTGCGCCCAACTCACTCGCCAGAGAAGCCACCACCGGCGCTGCGCCGCTTCCCGTTCCGCCGCCCAACCCAGACGTGATGAAGATCATGTCCGAGCCTTCCAGCGCTTCGATAATTTTCTCGGTGTCTTCGAGCGCCGCTTTCCGGCCGATCTCAGGATTTGCGCCGGCGCCAAGCCCTTTCGTCAGCTTCGCGCCCAACTGCAATTTCACGGGGGCTTGCGACATTTTGAGCGCCTGCAAATCCGTATTGGCGGTGATGAACTCCACGCCTTCCACTTTGGCGCGGATCATGCGGTTCACCGCGTTGCATCCTCCCCCGCCGACACCAATCACCTTGAGTTTTGCGGGCTGCAACTCCTCGCTAAAACTCATCCGGATACCTGCGTCTTTCGCTGTCATGCGTTTCCCCCTGTCCGGCTGGTGAAAGTCCTTTATAAATCCCGTGTAAACGTGTTTCCACAGCCAGTTTTACTAGCCTGTGGAAAACAACCCCTGGACTGCTTGTTTCCGCCCTTTAAAACCCTATGCTCCGGCAAACATTGCCCTAAGCTTAGAAACCAAACTCCCCGACTTTGCCGGTCCCGCCCGTCGTGCCTTTGCGGCGTTCAGCACCAGTCCTACAACCGTTGCGTATTCGGGCTGCGCCACCTGTTCCGGCAAGTCCACAATGCCTCGAGGCTCGGACATACGTACCGGCAAGCGGAAGCCTTGTTCGGCCAAATCCTGCAACCCGTTCAGGCGTGCCCCACCCCCCGCCAGAATCAATCCAGCCGGGATCTGCTTATCCAAGCCCGCCCGCTGCAGGTCGTCTTCGACCAGCGCCAGCAATTCCTGTGCCCTGGGCTCGATGATTTCGGTCAACATGTGTGCAAAGATCGTCCTCGGCGGCCGGTCGCCGACACTGGCGATTTCAATCGACCCGTCGTCCCGTAGAAAGGCGGCAGCAGCACAGCCATGATGCCTCTTGATCCGTTCGGCCTCAGGTATAGGTGTGCGCAGTCCCACAGCCAGGTCATTTGTGAAATGATCTCCGCCAATGGCCACGGCGCCCGTGTGACGCACTACTCCCCCGCCGTAGACGATCAACTCCGTCGTGCCGCCCCCGATATCCAGCAGGCAGCATCCCAATTCCCGCTCGTCCTGGGTAAGGCAAGCCTCTGAGGAAGCCAGCGGCTCAAGCACCGTATCGTTGATCAGGATTCCCGCCTTGTTTGCTGCGGTCACCAGGTTCTGCGTTGCGGAACTCGACGCCGTCACGATATGGACATTCGCCTCCAGACGCTGTCCGACCATGCCGATAGGATCGCGAATTCCGTCCTGGGCATCCACGCGAAATTCATGCGGCAACACATGGAGAACCTCGCGGTCCTCCGGCAACGAAATGTTCCTAGCTGTATCGATGGCTCGCTTCACATCCTCGCGCTCGATATCCCGCGGCCGCGGGCCGAGAGACACTGCGCCGCGGCTGTTCACTCCCCGCACATGACTTCCTGCCACGCCAATCACGGCCGATTCCACGGGAACGTTTGCCACGCTTTCCGCTTCTTCCACCGCGCGCCGAATCGAGCTGACCGTGGAATCCAAATTCACAATGAGCCCTTTCCGCAGGCCCTTCGATTCCGCCGCACCTAAGGCCAGGAAGCGCACCTGCTCGTCTTCCATCTCCGCGAGCAAAGCGCACGTTTTTGTGCTGCCGATGTCCAACCCGACGATGTATTTGTCTTTCTTTGCCAAAATTGCTCTCCTGCCGAATCGCTATTTATTCTTCTGGGCGGGTGAACTGGTGTCGGGGTTCACCACCACCTGCCGGGAATACTGAAGATCGATCGAATGCACCGGGCCGGAATTCGCCTGCCACTGCGAAAAATTCTCCACTAACATTCGGTACTTACCCGTGAAATCGCTTTGGCCAAAGTGCACCGTGACAGCGTGCGCGTCTGTGTTGCCGCCCAGGCCTGCCAGGACCACCCTCAAGTCCCTCGGATTGCTCAAATCCAGTTCACTGACACGATCCGATGATCCCGGCTTCACCAGATCCACATCCTTCATGAACTCCTGGTAGGTCTGCATGCGCTTTTCCCGTTCTTCGCGCGGCAGGCTCTCCGATAAACCCGTTACGATCGGAAAATGAAAATCCTCGCCTTCCGGCCGGTCCAGCAACACACCATGGGCGTCGATGAGCGTCAACTCCGTGCCATTTCTGAAAAACGCGATGGGAGTGCGTTCTGTGATGAGAACCCTTACACGGTTGGGCAAGATCCGCTGTACGCTGGCATCTTCCACCCAAGACAGTTCCTCAATCTCCGTGCGCCGCGCATCTAACGGAATTCTCAACACGCTACGGTTGCGGTCGTGCACGAATAGCTTCTGCACATCTTCTTTCGCCACGATGTGGTTCCCGCTGACTTCAATCTGATCCGGCTTCAGCAGCAACATCGGGGGGGAGTAGAGCAAGTAGCGCACCGAAAAGACCCCGACACTCGCCGCAGCCGCCCCTACCAACGTCCACAGGAATACTCGGCGGTAATACGTGCCCGTCTTCCCGCCGAATTTCTTGCGACGAATCTCCACTGGCTTCTGCCGACGAAGGTATCGCGGCTCATCTTCCGCAACCAGTTCCGGACGGTACGGCTCCTGCTCCGCTGCCGCGGCTGAAGCGTTCCGTTGAATGGGCTTTACGCGTTCCAAACCACCACCTCGTTTTCGAGAGTCACACCATGAATTTGTCGCACGCGCTCGCGGACGTCGGCGATCAGAGCCAGCATGTCGGCAGCAGAGGCGCGGCCCGCATTCACGAAGAAGTTCGCATGCCGGTCGCTGACCCGAGCGTCTCCGACGGAGAAGCCCTTCAATCCTAGTTCATCGATCATTCTTCCCGCCGAAGCTCCTGGTGGGTTCTTGAAGATACAACCTGCGCTCTTCTGCCCCAAGGGCTGGCTGGCGCGACGTTTTTCATTGCAGAGACGAATGCCTTGGAGGATTTCCTGGTATGGCTTGGAGGGAAGTTCGAGCTTCACTGTCAGCATCATATCATCGGGTGCAAACGAAGTGTGCCGGTATTCGAAGGAAATTTGCTCTCGCTGCAAGGTCTCTAACTCGCGTGTGGCTGCACGGTACAGCTTGACCTCACGCACGTAGGACCCGATCTGCGTGCCATACGCACCGGCGTTCATGCGTAACGCTCCACCCACTGTGCCCGGAACGCCGATCAATCCTTCCATCCCGCCCAGATTGTTTTTTGCACAGAATGTCACCGTACTGCCCAGATCCGCGGCGGCATTCACGCTCGCGACATTGGCCTCGAGAACTACGCCGGGATCTGGCTGTGCCAGTTGCAGCACGACGAACGGCAGCTCTCCGTCAATCACCAGCAGGTTAGACCCGCCCCCTAAGAACTTATGCGCCACTCCGTTTTCATCCAGGAGATTCAGCAGCGCTCGGATAGATTCGTGACGGCTGATGCGCAACAAATCCGTCGTGCCGCCAATGCCGAGATAGGTCAGCTCCGCTAACGAAACATCGCGACGCAGTTCTACCTGCAGCTCCGGCAGCGCTTCCAGAATTTGGCGGCTCTCAATGCGCATCCCTGACTCCATCGTTCACGCGGTACTCCGTGCCCAGCAACACCATCAACTCATTGCTCGCGCGGCTCACGTTTCCGGCTCCAATCGTCAGAATCGCGTCTCCGGGTCGCGCCTCACGCAGCAGAAATTCAATGGCATTTTGCATCGAGTCGAAATAATTCACGTTCTTGTGGCCAGCTTCCCGGATGCTGTTTGCCAGCGCTTCGCTGGTGATCCCCGGAATAGGATTTTCACTCGCGGCATATATATCCATTAATACCAACACATCCGCCTGATTGAAGGCCCGCGAAAATTCGTTCCACAGATATTGCGTCCGCGTGAACCGGTGGGGCTGAAACAACACCAGCAGGCGATTGAACTTGCAGCCGCGTGCCGCTTCCAGCGTCGCGCGGATTTCCGCAGGGTGGTGGCCATAATCATCCACAACAACGATGTCATTCACCGTTCCTTTAACGTCGAACCGCCGCCCCACGCCTGCAAACTTTGCCAGCCCTTCGCGAATCAAATCCGACGCCACATTCAGGTATAGCGCTACAGCTGCTGCTGCTGCCGCGTTTCTCACGTTGTGAATTCCGGGAGGGTGTGGCAACTCGAAAATCCCCAAGTCCTCGCCTTTGTAAGTGAGCCGAAACGCGCTACCCAATCCTTTCAACTGCATATCGCTGATCAGCAGGTCTGCCTGGCTGGAGGTGCCGTAGGTGATGATCGGCCGCTTCACATCCGGGATGATGGCCTGCACATTCGGTTCATCCAGACACAACACGGCCGCTCCATAAAATGGCACGCGGTTCACGAATTGCAGGAATGCGCTTTGAATATCCTCGAGCGAGGCGTATTGGTCGAGGTGCTCGCGGTCAATGGTCGTCACTACGGCCACAACCGGCGCAAACATTAGAAAGCTGCGGTCGCTCTCATCCGCTTCAACGACAAAATACTCGCCTTTACCCACACGCGCCGTCGTTCCGGCCTGGTTGACCCTTCCACCCACTACAAACGTCGGGTCCAAGTGCGCCGCCGCTAATATCGAAGCCACCATCGAGGTCGTGGTGGTCTTTCCATGGGCCCCGGCCACGGCAATCCCGTATTTCAAGCGCATCAATTCCGCGAGCATTTCGGCTCGAGGGATGACCGGGATCTTTCGTTTGTGCGCTTCCACTACTTCGGGGTTGTCGACTTTCACTGCCGACGAAACCACTACCACGTGCGCACCTTCCACGTTCTCCGCTTTGTGTCCCTCGTAAATTGTCGCGCCAAGGTCCTGCAATCGCTCGGTGATCGTCGAAGGTTTGGTATCTGAACCCGCCACGGAGTATCCGAGCGTCAGCAGTACCTCGGCAATCCCGCTCATCCCGATGCCACCGATGCCCACCAGGTGAATCCGCTGAAAATTGCGAAACGATACCATCATGTTCCTCTAAGTTCTTTCTGGCTCGCTTGCCCCGATCGATGCGGGGACCGCCGCTCGGCCTCTTCGATCAAATCGACGATCTCGCGCACAGCGTTAGGGTGGGCCAGGCTGCGCGCCTTCGTCGAAAGTCGTTCGATCTCTCCGGGCTGGTCCAGGAGGGAGAAGATTTCCTTGGTCAGGCGTTCCGCGTTTAGTTCCGGCTCTGCAATCAGGCGCCCCGCACCCGCGTTGGTCATTTCCTGCGCGTTGCGTAGCTGGTGACTGTCCGTTGCCTTCCCAAACGGGATAAAAATCGCAGCGCGTCCCGCGGCCGCCACCTCCGCCGCGGTGATGGCCCCTGCGCGACAAACAATCACATCGGCCCAGGCAAACCGTTCCGCCATGTTGGTTAGAAACGGCGCGACCTCTACGGCCATCTCGTGCCGCGTGTAGGCTGCACGCACATTATTATAGTCGCGCTCACCGGTCTGGTGCACAATGTGCATCTCCGCCTTGCGTTTTGCAAGAAATTCGGCCGCTTCCATGAATGTCCGGTTGATCGGCAGGGCGCCCTGGCTTCCTCCAGTCACTAGTACGCGAAACGGTTTCTCCGGCTTTCGCGGCGGAATCGAAAAAAACTCTGGCCGCACCGGGCAGCCTGTCAGTACTGCTCTTGCTCCCCACGCTTCGGCGGAGACTTCGTAGCCCGTGGCGATCCGCCTAGCCAAACGTGCCAGCAATTTATTGGTCAGCCCCGGCGCCGCATTTGGCTCAAAAATCACATTCGGTATCCCGCGCAACCAGGTAGCGAGCAGCATGGGGCCGGCCGCATATCCGCCGACGCCGAACGCCACCGCGGGCTTGTGTCGCTGCACTACTCCCAGCGCATCTGAAAGCCCCATTCCCAACATTCCCAAATTCTTCAGCAGCGTTGTGCCGCCCTTTCCTTTCAATCCTGCAACGCGAATCGTCTCCAGTGGCAGGCCCGCCGCCGGGACTAACTTCATTTCGATTCCGCGTTGGGTCCCTACCAGAACCACTTCCCGCTCCTTTCCTCGCGACAACCATTCCTGCGCGATCGCCATGGCCGGAAACACGTGCCCGCCCGTTCCGCCTCCCGCGATCAGCAGTTTCACCGTCCGCCCCTCAAGCCTGCAGGCCCGCGTGGCTGTTGCCCTGCTGTGCCACATTCAACAGCACTCCGGTCGCTAACAGCATCACCAGCAAACTCGAGCCGCCGTAACTCACAAACGGCAAGGGAATCCCTTTCGTCGGCATCATCCCCAACACCACGGCAAAATTGATGAGCGATTGAAACATGACCATGGCCGTTGCACCGAGTGCCAGCATGCGCCCAAAGCCATCCGGGGCGTTAAACGAGGCCCGCAATCCGCGCCACGCGTACACCGCGAAGAAGGCAATGACGATCGATGCACCGATGAACCCCAGTTCTTCGCAAATCACCGCATAGATAAAGTCCGTGTGGGCTTCCGGCAAGTAAAACAGCTTCTGCTTACTCTCCATCAAGCCAACGCCCGTGAATCCGCCAGACCCGACCGCGATCAGTGACTGAAGCAACTGGAATCCCGCGCCCTGTGGATCGCTTTCTGGATGCAGGAAAGCCGTTAGCCTCGCCTGCCGATAGGAAACATGTGTAATCAAGAAGACCAGCATCGGAAACGCGGTCCCCGCACCCACTGCCAGCCATTTCCAGGAGAGGCCTGCCACAAATAAAATTGCGGTCATGATGAGCACAATATCCACGGATGTGCCTAGGTCTGGTTGCAGCACGATCAGCGCGACGCAAACCAGAATCGGGGCAATGGCCGGAAGAATGGTCTGCATCATGTCTTCTTTGCGAAATTCCAAGCTGGTCGCGTTCCGCCGCTTCAAATCCAGGAACCACGCGAGGTACAGAATCACGGCAAGCTTGGTCAATTCCGAAGGCTGAATCTGGGCTGGCCCCAGTTTGATCCAGCGGTGCGTGGCGTGCGACTTATCCAGGAAGAATGTTCCGACCAGCATGATCACAACCACGCAAAGTACCGTATAAACAACCGCGGGTTCGCGCAGTTTGTGATAGTCCAACTTCATGAGCGCGAACATGCCCAGCAGCCCTACCACCAGCCATAGCATCTGGCGCAGGAGGAAATGGTAGGAGTGGCCGAACTGTTGCTCCGCCGTGACCGCCGATGCGCTGAAAATCATGACTTCTCCGAACAAACACAGCATCAACGTCACTCCAAACAGCCAGCGGTCCGTATCTGAGCGTCTCGCCACTTTGCTTATCCCTTCCTCAAGGAATTTTCTGCCGCATTCTGGTCGAGTCCGCGCACCAGCTCCTTAAACACTCGCCCACGATGCTCGTAATTCTGGAACTGGTCGAAGCTCGCGCACGCCGGTGCAAGTAGCACCACGTCTCCGGCCTTCGCAGCGTGCGATGCGACCTCTACCGCGCGCTCCAGGGTTCCCGCGCGCTCGATCGCCACACTCCCCGCGATCTGGGATTCAATTTTGTCGGAAGCCGCCCCAATCAACAGCGCCAGAATGGCCTTCTCGCGCAGCGGCTTCTCGAGCACCGTGTAATCGCTACCTTTGTCCTTGCCGCCGAGGATCACCAGAATCCTTCCCGGGAACGCCTCCAGCGCCTTCAAGGTCGCATCGACGTTTGTTGCTTTCGAATCGTTGTAGTAACGCACCCCGGCGAGTTCCGTCACAAATTCCAGCCGGTGCTCTACTCCTGAAAAGTTCCTGACTGCTTTTCCAATCGTCGTCGGGTCCACGTCAGCCAACCGGGCTGCGGTGGCCGCCGCCAACACATTTTCGAGGTTGTGTGCTCCCGCCAGGGGTATGTCCGCGATCTTCATCACAAACTCTTCCTTGCCTCCATGGACGATCACAACCTCTTCTCCGCGGACACACGCGCCTTGGTCCACACCCTCCCTGCGGCTGAACCAGAACACTTGGGGCGTCTTCGGGGCCAGGGTGACTGTCATCGCATCGTCCGCGTTCACCACCGCTGCGTCCAGCTCCGTTTGTTTTTCGAAGATGCGCGCCTTTGCCGCCAAGTACGCCTCCAGGGTCTTATGCCGGTCCAGATGGTCGGGCGTGAGATTCAGAAATACCCCGATGTCCGGTCGAAACTTGTCGATCAACTCCAGCTGAAAGCTACTGAGCTCTACCACTGACACGGTTTCCGCGTTCATCGCTTCCACACACGAAATCAGTGGCGTGCCCACATTTCCCGCCAAGATCGTCTTCTTTCCAGCAGACTTCAGTATGTGGTGCACCAGTGTCGTGGTGGTTGTCTTCCCATTCGATCCCGTGATGCCGATCAGTTCGCCTTCGAGAAACCGGTAGGCCAATTCAATCTCGCTCCAGATGGTTATCCCTTTCGATCGCGCCTCCCTCAGTAACGGATCGTCTGCCGGCACGCCCGGACTCGGAATAATCAGATCCTGCGCCAGATACGTCTTCTCGATGTGTCCGCCCAGTTCCAATGTCACTCCGGCCTCGCGTAATTTTGCGGGTGCATCCCCAAGCTCGCTTTCCGGCCGAGTATCTGTGGCGGTGACAATGGCGTTGTGCTTGGCGCAAAACAGCGCCGTCGCCACTCCCGTGCGCGCTAGCCCGATGGCCAGCACGTGCATTTTCCGCAGTTCAATTGATCCCGGCATCCTCGCTAGCGCTCGTTTCTTTTCGTAAAACTCACCGCAATTTCAGAGTCGTTAACGCAAACAGCGCAAACACCAGTGCCGCAATCCAAAATCGCACAATCACTTTGCTTTCACTCCACCCCAACAGCTCAAAATGGTGATGGATTGGTGCCATACGAAATATCCGCTTCCCGCGCAGCTTGAATGACCCCACCTGCAAAATCACGGAGAGTGCTTCCACGACGAAAATTCCACCCACAAATACCAACAGCACTTCCTGCTTGATGATCACGGCCACTGTGCCTAGCGCCCCGCCCAGCGCCAGAGAACCCACATCTCCCATAAACACTTCCGCAGGATGAGCGTTGTACCAAAGGAATCCGAGCGAGGCTCCCACCAGCGCTCCGCAGAACACAGTTAATTCCCCTACGCGCGGGATGTACTGAATCTCCAGATAATTCGCCCAACGGAAATTGCTGCTCACATACGTCAGCACCGTCAGCGCGCCCGCGGCAATGACTGTGCAGCCGATCGCCAAGCCGTCCAGTCCGTCCGTCAGGTTCACGGCGTTCGAGCTTCCGGTGATGACCAGCGCGACAAACGCCATAAAGGGCACAAAGGCTAGCGGCCACAAGCTCCCAGCAGTCAACAAACTGTGGATCACGAGGTCCGGTCGAAATCGTTTCAAAAAGGGCACAATCAATTGCGTGGAATACGCGCTGTGTGTCGCAAGCACCAGCAAAACGAACCCCACAAAAGAACTCACCCCGATCTGCAGGATAATCTTCTTCCTTCCCGTCAATCCCAGATTCCGACGCCTGGCCACTTTCGCGTAATCATCAATGAATCCGATGGCCGCAAACGCAAGCAGCGCAAACAGCGCCAACATCACAAAGGGGTTCGACAGATCCGCCCACATCAGTACCGGAATCGCCGTCGAAAGCACAATCAGCACGCCGCCCATCGTCGGCGTGCCCGCTTTCTTCTTGTGTTCCTGCGGGCCTTCCTCGCGAATGTATTGCCCGATCTGTAATTCACGCAATTTGCGGATCAGCCATGGCCCGAAAACCAGTGCCAGAAACATCGCCGTCAAGCTGGCGTACACGGTACGGACAGTGATGTAGCGAAACACGTTCAGCGGACTGAAATATTTCTGCAGCGTGTGGTAGAGGAGGTAGTAGAGCATCTCAGTGCCCCGCCCCGGCGTTCGATGGTGCATCGACGGGCGCGAACCTCCCGAGCAACGCTTCCACAATCCGCTCCATCTTCACGCTCCGCGAACCCTTCACCAGCAACAAATCATCTGGCCGCACGAATTCCGCCAGAAACTGTGCCGCTTCCGTCGCGGTCAGAAAAAACCTTGTGCGTTCCTGCGGCACTCCCGCGGCAACAGCGCCCTCCACAATCTGACTTGCGTCTCCCTGTACGCCGATCACGTAATCGATCTTGCCGGTTTTAGCCGCGCGCTCCCCGGCGTCGCGGTGCAATTTCGGTGAACTCGGTCCCAGTTCTCGCATTTCGCCGGCCGCCAGAATCTTCCGCTGGTATCCGGGTGTTGCGGCTAACAGATGAATCATCGCGTGAAGGGCAGCAGGACTCGAGTTGTACGAATCGTTGATCAATGCAAATCCATTCGTGAAGCGAATCAACTCCCCACGCATGGCCGGCGTTTGCAGCCCGCGGAAGACCCTTTGCGCCTCCACCGCACCAATATTCCAAACGCTCGCCGCCGCAATGGCCCCAAGCGAGTTAGCGATCACGTGCCGTCCCGGCAATGGCAACTCCATGCGCGTGCGTTTTCCCCGATGCACGAGCGTAAACGAGCTTCCTAGCGCTCCGCGGTCCTCGATCTCCTCTGCAACAAATTCGGCCGGCTTCTCCACGCCATAAAAAATCACCCGGCCTGGCGCTACGTCGGCCATCGCCGCCACACGGGGATCGTCGGCATTCAGTACGGCAAGGGAAGCAGGTCCGCGCAATCCCTCGATGAGTTCTCGCTTGGCAAGTGCGATCTCCTCCACCGACGAAAAATTCAGAAGGTGGGCCGGACTGACCCGCGTTTCAATGGCCACATCTGGCAACGCGATCGCTGCCAGCCTCTTCAGCTCTCCTGGAAACGACATCCCCATTTCCAGGACTGCTACATCGTGAGTATCTTCCAGGCGAAAGAGCGTCAGGGGCAGCCCATACTCGTTATTAAAATTTCCTTCGCTCTTTAGCACCCGTAACTTCGAACCAAGCAATGCCGCCAGGATCTCTTTCGTGGTGGTCTTGCCGACGGACCCGGTGATCCCGCAAACCTTCTTGCCCCACTCTTCGCGCACGGCTCGCGCCAGCCGGTGCAGTGCCTCGAGGGTGTTCGGAACGGTGACGCAACGGTCCTGAAGCCACCCCGGGTACCGCGAGACGAGGGGCTCCGCCACCACTGCCGCCACCGCTCCACTCTCCATTGCTGAGGCCACGTGGTCGTGTCCATCGTGAGTCGGACCGTGAATGGCGATGAAGAGTTCTCCTGCACGTAGCGTGCGAGAATCAATCGAGACGCCGGCCACCCGGGCCATGGGGTCAAGTCCATGCCCGCGCTTGCCCGCCACCGCATCAGCCACTTGTGTAAGCGACCACCGCATAGTTTCCTCAAAAGGTTGGCTTTCTCCAGGGTTCGGCCGAGGTACTGGCCTCGCCCGTACAACGGCATTACTCTGTCCGTTCTCACCGGTTGAGGGCTCCTCCTCTTCTGCGAGTCACTTCTCTGGCCCGCAGGCCCTCGTCTCTCTTAAAGACAAGACGTGAGCGCGCTACGTGCCAAACCCTGCGCCGTTACTTGGCGCTGCCGTGTACCCCCGATCACCCAATGCTTTTTTCGCCATTTCGCGATCGTCAAAGTGAATCGTGTGATCTGCAAAAATCTGGTAGTCCTCGTGTCCCTTACCCGCCAGCAAGACGATGTCTCCTGCGCGCGCTTCTTCGATAGCCCGGTGAATGGCCTTCGCGCGGTCCGGTTCGATGACGTATTTGCCCCCGGACTTCTGTGTCCCAACAACAATGTCGCTGATGATTTTCAGTGGATCTTCCTGCCGGGGATTGTCACTCGTCAGAATCGAAAGATCGCTCAACCGTCCAGAGATCTCGCCCATGATGGGCCGCTTCGTGCGGTCACGCGAACCGCCACAGCCAAATACCGTAATAATCCTGCCTTTTGTGTTTAGCTCCCGCGCCGTGCGGATCAAATTCTCCAAAGCGTCATCGGTGTGCGCGTAGTCCACCACGATCAGGAACGGTTGTCCCAGATCAACCCGCTCGAATCTTCCCGCCACCGCTCGCAAATTTCGGATTCCTGTTTCGATCGCTGCGTTCGAGAGCCCTAATCCGATGCCCACTCCAATCGCCCCTAGGATGTTGTACACATTGATGCGTCCAACCAGCGCGGACTCCACTTGGATCGCCCCGTTCGGCGTTTGTGCAGTGAAGTTCAGCCCATTGAAGCTCAGTTGAAATTTCTTGGCCTTTAAATCTGAGCCGTTCAGCAACCCGTACGTCAGCGTCTTCTTACCCAATCCGACCAGTTTTTTTCCCCATTCGTCATCGGTATTGATGACCGACACGTCGGGGGCGCCTGCGCCGGTGCCTTCGAAGAGCCGCCGCTTGGCTGAAAAGTAATTCTCAAAGGTCTTGTGATAATCGATGTGGTCGCGAGTCAGATTCGTGAACACCGCCACAGCAAAGTGGCAGCCCCACAGCCGATCCATGGCCAGCGCATGAGAACTCGCCTCCAGGGTCGCGTAGGTCCCTCCCGCGTCGCGAATTTCCGCAAAGAAGCTTTGCAGATCTAGCGATTCCGGTGTGGTGTTGGGCGCGGGATGCTCGCCCATTGGCGTGTGGTAGGCAATGGTTCCGAACAATCCGGTCTTCGCGCCAGAAACGTGCAGAATCGAATCAATCAGGGAACTGGTGGTAGTCTTACCGTTGGTTCCCGTCACTCCTACGAGTTTAAGTGCCTCAGACGGCCGGCGGTAAAAATTTGCAGCAACAATCGCCAGCGCTTTGCGCCCATCGTGCACTTGAATCCAGGGGACTTCCCGAGGCCACTCTGCTGGCGCTCGATTCTCGCTGATCACAGCCATGGCGCCACGAGTAGTTGCATCCTTCGCGTAAAGATTGCCGTCGGTGGCCACTCCGTGAATGGCGACGAACAGCGCTCCCTTCCGTACCTTGCGGGAATCATTGGCGACCTGGCGAATGTGCATTTCCGGTTCAGGAAAACTCGAACGCACCTCTACGCCCTCCAATAAAGCCCGCAGTGTCCGTCCACCGGTCTGTCCTTGCTCAGCCACAGTCTGTGCCCGTTCTGCCTCTCCCGACTGCCCTTCGCCGTTTTCTAATTCCGACGCGCTGTTGATTCCCGTTGGCATTTGCGTGGTAAACCCTTTTGTTATTTCGATTTGCCCGAATGTGCCGGGATGTCCCCAAACTCCACGGTCACCTTCGTGCCTCGGCGCACTTTCGCTCCTGCTGCCGGTGTCTGTTGAACTGCAAGCGTTGTGCCAACCAAAACGGGGTTAAGTCCCAAGCGCATACACCCCTCGCTCACATCTCGCATGGTCTTTCCTAAAAAATCCGGCACCACGATGTCACCGCCTTCATCTGCAGACATCAGCACTTCCGGTGAATTCGGCGACCTAGTTTTCGCCGCTTCCGGCTTCGCTGCCTCATCGTTCAGTTCGGGTTGTGCGTTGAAGTCAGTGGGTGACAGGTCATCGAGCGAGGCATCATCTGCTGCGCTTTTCTTGTGGTAAGACGTCTGAATCAATTGCGGGCTCACGGGAACATCCCGGGGCACATCCAGGTAGGGCAGCACTTGCTCCGCAATTTTCTTGAACACCGGTGCGGCTACCGTCGCTCCGTCATGCGGGTGACCGGCGGGCGAATCAATGGAAACAAGGATGGTCACCGCCGGATTGTTGATCGGGGCAAAACCGCTGAAGGACGCAATCACATTGGTCTGTGAATATCTTCCGGTGTTCGGATCGATTTTCTGCGCCGTGCCTGTTTTTCCACCGGCCGTCCAGCCGTCCAGTCGAGCGACTTTGCCCGTGCCGTGGAGGATGACGCCTTCCATCAAACTTCGCAATATTGCTGCAGTCTCCGGACGGACCACTCGCTTTGGTTCCATGATCGTGGACGGACCCTCCAGAGGCAGCGCCGTGTCTCCGCGCCGCATCTCCTCGACAACGTGCGGCTTGTACAACAAGCCGCCATTGGCTATCGCAGATACCGCTGTGACCATCTGCAGCGGAGTTACCCCCACTTCCTGCCCCATGGAGACCGAGGCGATCGAATAGGAACCCCAATGTTCCAATCGGCTCACTAGCCCGCGGCTCTCTCCCGGCAAGTCCACACCGGTTGGCGTGCCAAATCCAAATCCTCGGATGTAGTCGTAAAATTTCGGAGAACCCAGTCGCAGGGCGATCTTGATGGCGCCGACGTCGCTGGAATTCGCCAGAATGTCCGCCACCGTCAGCATTCCGTACTTCTTGTGGTCGTGGATCAGGTGTCCGGCCACGGTGACCGATCCGTTTTCACAGTTGAACACTTCGTCAGCGCGGATGAGGTTTTGATCGAAAGCTGCCGCCAAAGTCACCAGTTTGAAGGTTGATCCTGGTTCGTAAATCGCGCTGATGGCGCGGTTCATGCGCGTCTCGGTCGAAACCTCGGTGGCCGAATTTGGATTGAACTTGGGCCAGTTGGCCAGCGCCAAAATCGCTCCGCTGTTGGGGTCTTGCACAATGACCGTTCCTGCGGGCGCATGCGTCTTTTCAATCGCGGCGGCCAGTTCCCGCTCGGCGATGTACTGGATCTTTTCATCTAGTGTGAGCACTACATTGATCCCGCGGTCGCGCTGTGCCTCACCGCCGTCAAACCAGCGCTGATGCGCGTCGGCCATGACTACAACCTTTTCTTCTTTGCCGCGGATCAGGTTGTCGTATTCACGCTCGATGCCTCCTAAACCCTTCTCATCGACGTCCACAAAACCGATCAGGTGGGCTCCCAGATCCCGTTTCGGGTAATAGCGCTGGTTCTCCTCCTGAAGGTAAATTCCCTTCAGATTGAGCGATTCGACTGCCTCCGTCTTCAACGGCGGCAGCTTCCTTTTGATCCACACGAACGGACTCCCGGAATCGAGTTTTTCCCGAATCTCCTCCGCGGGTATGCCCAGTACACCGGAAAGAAGCCGTGCCGCCATGGCCCTGTCTTTCACCTCGCCTGGCACTCCAAATGCGGATTGCACCGGTACGCTCATGGCCAGTGGATGCATGTTGCGGTCGAAAATAACTCCGCGCTTCGGGTAGATGTCGATTGTGTGCCGTTGCTGGCGCGCGGCTCGAGAAAGGAATTCGCTATGACAGATTAGCTGGAGGTAGGCGACTCGGCCGAAAACTGCGGTCATCCAGAGCAGTACGAGGCCGGCAAGAATCAGCAAACGAACGTGAACTTTTTCTTGCTCCATGGTTCCTGGCTTCCGGCTCGCGCTCCGTGCGGATTTCAATCTTGTTTCAAAACTCGTTGGTATTCAGCGCTCGCGGATCGTCAGGCGAGCCTAGGGCGCACGGTTCGGCCGCACGTACTGCACCGCGGCCACTTCCGCACCATCTGCGTTCGAGTATTCGTGCAACTGGTTTGCGGTGGGTTGCGTCAATCCCAATTGGCGCCGGGCAATCAAGTCGATACGATGGGGATCGCGCAAGTAGGCAATCTCCAGTCTCGATTTGCTGTTCAAGGCCCGCGCCTGCTGCGTCTTGGCTTTGAGATCTTCAAGCTGAAAACTCAGGTCGATGCAGCGAAAGTGCTGGTAAATGTAAAGCATGCAAAAGGCTGCAACGATTCCACCGAGGGCCACCGTCTTATACAAGTTGCGCAGTTTTACGGGTTCAACGTGGCGCACCAGCCGTGAGTTATCAATTTTCTTCACGGTGTAGAATTCCACCATGGCCGGCCTCTTGCGGCGATGAGCGAGCGCCGCGGTTTGGTTCGCGACGCGAGAAACCAACCGCGGCTTATTCCTATCGGAACTGCCAGATTGCCCAGCGGCCAGTAACTCACCGTCGCCCGGACCACCCCACGGATATGCTGTCGCCATGTTCACACCTTCTCCGCGCACCGGAGTTTCGCGCTTCGCGATCTCGGGTTCGCTGCCTGCTCTTCTTCGCTGGGCACCATCACATGTTTGGTGAGCACTTTCAGCGTTCCCGCTTTTTCACCCTCCTGGAACGCGCGCTTCACCGGGCGGTCTTCCCGCGAGTGGTAGGTCAGCACCACCCAACGGCCGCCTGAATTTAATGTGGCAGGGGTCCGGGAAAGAAACTGCCCGAGTTCCTCCAACTCTCGATTCACCGCTATCCGCAGCGCCAGAAACGTTTTTGTCGCGGGATGCAGTTTCTGCCTTCCCCACTGCTTCCGGGCGCCTGCCACAACTTTTGCCAGATGCGCGGTGTCCCGTAGGGGCCGCGCTTTTACAATTGCCCTGGCGATCCTTCTGGAATCGTGCTCTTCCGCTTCCTGGTAGAGCAGGTCGGCCACTTCCTTTTCCGACCACCGATTCACAATCTCATCTGCGGTGAGCGTGTCTTCTTCCGCTTCCCCGCTACTCATCCTCATGTCCAACGGCCCGGCTTCCCGGAACGAAAAACCACGTTCCGGACGGTCAAGCTGCATGCTCGAAACTCCCAAGTCGGCCAAGACCCCGTCCACCGTCGCTATCCCCAACCCGTGCACGGCCTCGGAAATCTTCGAAAACGCCGTGTGCACCAAGGTCACCCGGCTCGCATACTCTTTCAGCCGCTCCTGCGCGGTCTGCAGCGCCTGTGCGTCCCGGTCCAGGCTGATCAACCGGCCCGAGGATAGCCGCGCGGCGATGGCGGCCGAATGCCCCGCGGCTCCGGCCGTGGCGTCCACGTAGATTCCGTCGGGCTTTATTTGCAGCCATTCCAACACCTCTTCCAACAGCACCGGCGTGTGTGGCGTGCCCAATTGCCTTTGCCTGTTCTGCCCCGTGCCCCGCCCCACGACTGACTGGTCCCGACCCAAAACGTCAAACCGCTAAACCTTTAGATCCCCAAATCCCCGAGCACCTTATCGTCTTCATCCGTGTACGGGTCTTTGTCCATCTGATCCAGGGCACGCGCGTTGTTGATTACTTCCAGATAGTCCAGCGCGCCCAATACCGCCACGTCACCCTTCGTCTGCGCCTTTTCTCTCAATACCGATGGCATCAGCACCCTGCCCTGCCCATCGAGCTCGACCACCTGCCCGTAGTAGCTCGTGCGCATCAAAAACTTGCGCTTTGCCTTGTGCGTGCTCGGCAGCTTGGCCAGCTTGTCTTCTATCTCGTTCCACACCTTCATCGGGTAAATGCGCGCCGTCTCACCCGTCGGGCTTGTGATGTAGAACTGGTTGCCGTATTCCTTGAATTCCTCTAGAAATGAGGCAGGGATCTTCAGGCGACCTTTTTCGTCGACCTTCGCCGGATAGTTTCCCCTTAGTTTCATGAGCCCCGTCTCGTTGGAGGACCAGTTTGCCCACTTCGACCACTGCCCCCTAAGTCGCCCTACTAAACTCTACTGCCTACCACTTTACCCCACTTTCCTCCACAGCCTACGCGGTTTCTGGCTCATGTCAAGCGAATTCCGCTTTTCGTGTGGATAATTTGTTGATTTTCACGCCACGGAAAAATTGTTGCTCCCTGTACGACATTGAGTGTTCTCCCGGAAGACTGCTCCCCATAGCTAGTGGTACGTTTTCGTGAGCCTTTTTGCTCTTTCGACACCTGCCGGTCGGGCATTGCTCCTTCGCCAGAAGTCCGCCGCCATGCTATTTTTGTAGCGAACTTTGGGCTCGCGCCTGCGGGCGCAGTTCCCACCGGGAGGAGGGATGGTAAAGCCGGATTTGCATGCCATGCCGCGGATCGCTCCTGGGGTTCGCCTGAATGAGAAAAACCAGCAACCGAGGATGCTGTTGATGGCGGGACGCGAACTACGGCTCAGTGGCCCAAGCCTGGAGATCGTCTTGCTTTGCGATGGCAAGCATACCGTTCGGCAGATTGCGGAGAAGCTTCAGGCGCTCTACGCAAAGGCAGAACCACAGCGGGTTACCGACGATCTGCTGAACTATCTGGCACTTCTGCACGATCAGCGTGCCATTGAATTCTGAGCGTTTCCGCTTTGAGGCGGCTTTGCCTTCCCTGCTCCCTCAAGGTGCGTCGGCCTTCAGGGGATGGCCAAGCCAGGGAAGTTTAGCAAGTTCTGCAGACGCAATTCGAAAACAAGCGCTACCTGAGGATGGGCGCAGTCTCCTCCGTCCCCACTTTCATGACCACACGAGAAATGAAGACCAGGCAGCCGATTAGAACTGCGCTCCCAAAGATCAGCAACGTGTGGGGCGCTCCGATGTGTTTGGCGACTCCGCCGGCGAGGAGCGCCCCGATGGGCATAACACCCATGAACATGGTGGCGTAGACCGCCATCAACCGGCTGCGCATCTCATCCGGAACACGTTGCTGAATGATGGTGTTTGTTGCGGCCATCTGAGAGGTGGCAGCAAACCCGACGACGAAGAGAACCACGGCGCACAACCAAAAGCAGGTGGCAAAGGAAAAGATCAGCAACCCGATGGCGCAGGCGGTGCAGGTAGCGGCAATCCAGCGCGCCAGGCCCTTGTACTGTGTGCGGGCGGCGAATTGCAGCGCACCCAAGACCGCGCCCACCCCTGCAGCGCTCATCAGCAACCCAAACCCCCTCGCGCCGGAATGAAGAATGTCACGCGCGTAGATCGGCAGGAATACGGAGTACTGCAAACCGAACAGACTCAGCACGCAAAGGAGCAGCAACGCCGAGCGGATCGGCAAATCGCCCATCGCAAAGCGAAATCCTTCAATGAAACTGCGCACGGGCGATTCACCTGCTGTTCCGGTGTCGGTCGGCGGAATGCGCATCATGAGCAAGGCGATGAGTACGGCGATAAAGCTGATGCCATTCAGGAAGAAGCACCATCCCTCTCCGACAACCACGATGGCGAAGCCGGCGATGGCCGGACCGACGACTCGGGCACCATTAAAGATGGAGGAATTCAGCGCGATGGCATTGGGTAGATCGTCCTTGCCGACCATGTGGACGAAAAACGCTTGGCGGATGGGGACATCAAAGGCGTTGACGACGCCCACCAGGAAAGCGATGAAGATGAGATTCCATTTGGTCACCTGATGCGAGAGCGTTAAACCTGCCAGTACGAACGCCAGAATCATGGAAAGGGTTTGCGTGGTGATCACGCCGCGATGCCGGTTGTAGCGATCGCCGACGTACCCTCCCATCCAGGCCAGAAACAGCATCGGAACCTGATTGGCAAAACCGAACAGGCCGAGAAGTGCAGCGGAACCGGTCAGTTCATAAACCAACCACTGCTGAGCCGTGGTTTGCATCCACGTGCCGACCAGCGAAATCAGTTGCCCGATGATGAATAATTGAAAGTTCCGGTGTTTAAGAGCACGGAACCGTGTAGACAAATCCAGAATCGAATTCATCCTTTCCTTGGATGAGCGAGAACGGCAACTTGTCACCATGACGCGAATGTTCCGCGCTTGTCAACGCGTGGCAGCTTTAAACACCACCACAGATTCTGGAAATCAGGAAGTCAAACAGTTTGGCGTAGCATTCCAAGCAGGGGAAGAACTGCGGACTTCCGGCCGGGAGAGCCAATATGAGCAAGTGGCTTCAAAAACTGGCGCAAGGGTGGAACCTCTTCACAGCCCTCAAGACCTCCATCCTTTGCCGCCGCGATGCCCCTATCGCGAACGCGCGTGAGGTCATCGGCTGGTGGGAATCTCGCAGGGTTCCTTACAATCTGATTGTGGGTAGTTGTGGAATTCTCACCTGCATGGTTGTCGCAACCATATCTGCAGCGGCTTCGATCCTGGCGAATGTCGAATTTGGTTTGCCTAATCCTCCCCTTTTCGCCCTCGTCGGCATTCTTCTCTATGCGATCGGGGCCAACATTTGTTATACGGGAGGTTGGTTGGTCGAATTGGTTGTTCGTAAGATTTCACCACGCGAAGCGGACCGCTATGCGAGCTTTACTTTTTTCTGGGGTTTGGTGTTCTCTGTGCTTCTAACGCTCTCTCCTGGCATGGTAATTGGCTCGGTAGGATTTTTCGGACTTCTAAGACACCTGTCCAAGATCGCGCATGTCCCGGGAAGATAGATAACGGCGCGGTGACCCTCTGTTTTGCCCTGACTCACTTTGGGACTTCGTGGTCGTAAAGCTGGATTCTTGCAATGGTAGCTATTCGCCCGGAGCGTCGGGGGCGCCGCCGACGTGAGTATGGCTCAAGTCCTTCAACATGGATTTTTCGTCGTCGCTCATGCCCCGAGTGAAGTTCGGGTCATTCAACCGCTGGTTCCGCGCGGACTCCGGCATATTCTGCAGCACGCCCAGTTTCTGCTTCATCATCTGCTGGCGATCCCAGGGCATTTGGCGCCACTTCGGGAGAACATCATTCTTGATGTGGTCGCGTTGTTCCGGGGTCAGAGTTCGCCAGGTCTGCTCGCTCTCCCGCAGATTGGACCGCTGCTGCGGGCTCATGTGGTCCCACTGGTTGAACTGCTGGCGGATCTTGTTCTGCTTATCGGGGGAGAGATTCTGAAACGCGCGGCTGTTCTGGAGGACCCGTTCGCGCTGTTGGGATGAAAGATCCCGCATGGAATCCACCCAGGGGCGAGGCGAACCCACCCCTACCTGCTGCCTCGGATTCAGTTTCGCGCCCGCTCCGTTCGGCGGGCGGTTGGCATTATTGAAATTCGCTTGCGGGGCAATGTGCGATTGCGGCGCACGCGCATTTCCAGAGTTCGCCGAAGCCGGCGGGCGATTGGCATTCGCGGGAGGCTTGTTGGGATTGTGGTTCTGATTCTGCGGATGTGCGGGTGGGGTCTGCGGCGGACGGTCGGCATGAGGCTGCGGTTTCTGCGCCCATGCACTGCCGGCCAGCGCGACACAACTGACTGCTGCCAGTATTGCCACACCGAGTTGGAGCCTGTTCCGCATCTCTGCACATCTTCGTTTCATTACTTCTTTGTCTTTTTACTTCCCTTTCCTACATCTGCTGCTGCGCATCTGAAAGCTCCTCGGCCTGCACGGGAGGAGGCAATTCCTTCAACGGTTCGAAGTTAGAAAGCACATCGTGGTCTTCCAGAACCGGTAAATCCTGCATCATCTGCTCGTCGGCAACTTGAGGATTGCCCCATGGCAAGGGAGGCTGTTGCCTCTGATAAAACCCAAGCCATAGAGTGGCCAACAACAACGTGGAAGCGGCAAAAGCCACACGGGGCGAGATACGCATCCATGCCCACCAGCTCTGTTTCACCGGCTCGGCAGCCACCAGGGCATGGACACGCGCATCAAACGCGGGCGAAGGCTCGATGACCGGTAGTTCATCAAGGAGTCCAGAAACGGCGCGGAATTCCTCCACGCGCAGTTGGCATGGCGCGCACGCCACCAGATGCTTTTCGACATCCAGCCGCTCGCTTTCCTTTAAGCGGCCATCGACGTAGCCGACAATCCGGCTTTCCATTTTTTCGCAACTCATAACAGCCTACTTTCCCTACCCTTGGTTCCTTACTTGCTGCGCCACAAGTGGGGCTAGTTCCACTCGAAGCGACTCGTACGCTCGGAAGAGCAGCGATTTTAGCGCGCTTTCCGAACAACTGAGAATCTTGGCAATCTCCGCATAATCCAGCTCTTGGTATTTGTGGAGCAGGACCGCGGCACGCTGCTTTTCCGGCAGCTTGTCGATGGCGTGGCGAATCATTTTCTTTCGCGCATCCTCGACGAGATGCTGCTCGATATTCGGGTGCTTCTCCGGAATATCCAGCGGCCGTTCGTCTCCCTCTTCGGCATTCATGGTGACCGGCGCGTCAATCGAAACCTCCAACTTCTGGTAGCGGTTATCGCGCACGGAATTCAGCGCCAGATTCGTCGCGATGCGGAACAACCAAGTGGTAAACTTGGCGCTCGGCACGTAGTCTTCGCGCGCGCGATACACGCGCAAAAAAACATCTTGAGCGAGATCTTCCGCCTGCTCCCGATTCCGCACCATGCGGTAGAGGAAGTTGACGAGTGGAGTGCGATAGCGGTGCAACAGAAGCTCGAAAGAAGCTTCGTCACCAGCTTTCACGTCCAGCATTAGTTGGACGTCGGTCCTGGCCATAGCACCCACACTGTAGCAAACACGTTTGTTCTCAGAAAGTTGCGGTTGTGAGCATGGGGCGAGGAAGGCACGGGAAGTCACGGGCTGCTGCTCAGAGGTGAAATAAAAGCTTTAGAATCAATAGACTGGCCACGCCAAGGAAAACCAGAAAAGCCATCCGCCAATTGGGCTCCCGGTTCACTTCGGGGAGCAAATCCGTCGCGGCGACATAAACCGTCACGCCTCCCGCAACGGGCAGCGCGTACTTCAGCTGTCCCTGCAGTTGACTGGTCAGCAGCACGCCCGCAAGAGTGGCGGCGCCAAGAAGACCTGCGGCTCGGACAGCGTTGCCTTTGCTTTGGCCGCTGGCAAGCACGACGGAAGCGATCGTGAATCCTTCGGGTAATTTGTGAAGGAAGACGGCAACAAAAATGACCACGCCCAGCCAAGTCGACACGAGGAAGCCAGCGGCGATGGCCACACCATCGAAAAAGGTGTGAATGGTCATACCCAGGAGAACCGTGCTGCGCGCGTGGTGGCCGTGCATCTGTTCGGCATGCGTTTCTTCCCCGAAGTGAAAATGGGGAGCAATGGTGTGCTCGAAAAGATGAATCAGAAAGTAGCCGAGGAGCACGAACAGCAAAGCGTTTTCACCGGCGAGGTGAATCGACTCCGGGATCACTTCGAGAAAGGCAACGCTGAGCATGTAGCCCGCGCCCAGGGCGAGGAAGTATTGCAGATACTTGCGCGACCACTCGCGCTGGACAACGAAGTAGCCGCCCAGCACATTTCCACCGGCAGCAACCAACCCAAGCAGGGCTGCGAGTGCAATGCGAAATGGCAATTCGTGGATCATGAAGGAGCGAAAGCTTTCCATTCTCAGTCTCGAGCACGACGCAGAGCGTAAAGTCACAAACTCGGAGCGAAGAACCTGTGACCTAGAATCCCGTCAGCCGCTATGGCGGAAGAGAATAACATCGCCTTCTTGCACGATGTATTCTTTCCCTTCCAGACGGACTTGCGCCTTTTCTTTTGCGGCAGCGATGCTTCCGGCCGCGAGCAGGTCGGCGCAGCGAACCACTTCAGCACGAATAAAACCTTTTTCAATGTCGCTATGAATTTCGCCAGCAGCTTTCACTGCCGTGGAGCCCTTGCGGATGGTCCATGCGCGAACTTCGGGTTCACCGGCGGTGAAGAACGGGAACAAGCCCATAAGGTCGTAGGTAGCCCGAATCATGCGATTGAGGCCGGGCTCTTTCAGACCGTAGGACGCCAGGAGTTCCGCAGCTTCCTTCTCGTCCATTTCCGCAAGTTCCGCTTCGAGACGTCCACAGACGGCCACAACGGCGGTGTTGGGGCGCCCTTCGAGCGCGGACAGCTTGTGTTTCTCTACTGCCTTATCCATTTCCGCGGCTTCGTCGTCACCCAAATTCAACACATACAACATCGGACGCTGAGACAAAAAGAGAAAACCACCGATGGGCTTGCGCTCTTCGGTAGTGAGTTCCAACTCGCGCAGTGGTTTTTCCGCTTCCAGGTGGACCTTGCACTTCTCCAAAACTGTTTTTTCGAGTTCAAACTGTGGATCTTTCTTTTTCTTCAGGTCTTTCTCGAGGCGTTCGAGGCGCTTAGTGATCTGTTCGTGGTCTGAGAGGATGAGCTCGAGATCGAGGTTGGTGGCGTCGCGAAGTGGATCGATGGTTCCCTCGGAATGCGGCACGCTTGGATCATCAAAAACGCGGATCACATGCGCGATCGCATCCACGTCGCGGAGGGTGGCCAGGCTTTCGCGCATGCGCTCCTTTTGCACCCCAGGCAAATCGACATATTGCACAGAGGCGTACGTAATTTTTTTCGGGTTATAAAGCTTCGCCAGTTCCAGCAAACGTGGCTCGGGAACCTTCGCCACACCGACATGAGTTGCCTGCGCTCCCTTGGCGTCGACGTTGGCCTTGGTCAAAATACGGAACAAAGTGGTCTTTCCAACCTGCGGCAATCCAATAATCCCTGTTTGCATGAATCTAGAGATCCTTCACTCGCGATGCGATGTCAGTTGACTGGTTCCGGCAGAGAATCACCGGTGACAGTGCACGGAATTTCAACGAATCAATCAATTAATTTTAGCACATCGCTCTGCGGGGCCGCCGCTGCCTTCTCGCCTTTACCTGTTGGCTTACCGACACAAATTCTTTGTATGATCTTGGTCGGCCGACCATGACCGTCAATACTCCACCAACGAGTCTGGCATTTGATCTAGACGAAGCTCTGCGGCATCTCTCGGCCGGCGACGAGCAACTCAAGCGGTTGATAGCGGAAACCGCGCCTTTCGAAATCGATGTGGAAGACGCTCAATCTCCCTACGAGGTGCTCCTGGAATCGATCGCCTATCAATCCATCTCCGGCAAAGCGGCGGCTACGATATTCGGTCGGATCAAAGCACTGGGGCAAAACGGACGCCCTCCTAGTGCGGAAAATATGCTGAAGATTCCGACGGCAAAACTCCGCAAAGCTGGCCTGTCTGGAGCCAAGGCCGCGGCGATGAAAGACCTGGCAAAGAAAGCGTTGGCGGGAATCGTTCCAACCCATGAAGAGGCCTTGAAGCTCTCCGACGAAGAACTGGTGCAACGGCTTATTTCTGTGCGCGGAATCGGCGCCTGGACCGTGGAAATGTTTTTGATTTTCCGTTTAGGGCGTCCCGATGTGCTGCCCATTCATGACTTGGGCGTCAAAAAAGGCTGGTCGGTCGCCTATGGCAAGAAGCACATGCCGGCTCCGAAAGAGTTGCTGAAATTTGGGGAGCGCTGGCGGCCCTATCGCACCGTCGCCAGTTGGTACATGTGGCGCGCGTTTGAAAGGGCGGGCTACGCCTTCACGAACAAAATCCGCCCTCGCAAACCTCGACGGAAGAGGAAGCGGGTTACAACCGAGCGCAAACAAAAATAAAGTCGATTTACGCTCTGGCCTTGACTTCACGGACTAAGGAAAACATGCCGACCAGCCCTAGCAGCAGGACGGCACTCTCATAGGCCACGGAAATAGCGTGGAGGCGCTTGAACTCCACCCGCCGGGGATCAGTTTCGGGAGTGTTCTGCAGCGAGACCATCTGCTTCTTCAGGCGTTCCATGCGGTTGCTGACGGTGAACTGCGAGGCCGCGGTTAGAGCCACCATCAAAGCGATGCACAGCGCGGCGGCGGTGGTGAAACTGGTAAAATCGCGGGTGCGGGCCAGGCGTGCGACAAGAAAAAAGAACCCCAGGAGAATCCCCGCAAAGTGAAGACGCGCAAGGGAATACCCGACCATCATCCCGGCGGCATCGCGGTTCCCCAGGATCGCAAACGCACCCGGCGCCACCACAAAACTCAGAAACAGATCAGCGCCCAGCCAGATGCTCAGACTCAAAAACTCAATCGTGCGGAGAATCGTCTGCATGCGGCCACTATACAAGAGGCCTGCCCCACCGGCCAAATGGCAACTAGGTCACAAAAGAGGCAGGAAGATGCCACACAGAGAAGGAGGGGTATGGGAGAATTTAAAGGAATGGTGGGCGATAAAGGATTTGAACCTTTGACCTCTCGCGTGTGAGGCGAGCGCTCTAACCGCTGAGCTAATCGCCCGTCCATAAACGGGTGGGGATGTTGCTATTTCTTAGGAAACGTCGAAGCAACGCCCTTCATCTATTTGTAACAGGAAGACTAAGGGTTTTCAACCGATGCCGACCGTCACCTCTCAGGTGGTCACACAACTGCAGCGTTCCATCGCCCGGGCCATTTTTGGCAAAGAAGATGTGATTCAATTGGCGCTGATCACGCTGCTGGCGCGCGGCCACTTGTTGATCGAGGACGTCCCCGGGGTTGGAAAAACGACCCTGGCGCAGGCTCTGGCGCGGTCGTTTCACTGCACTTTTCAGCGCATTCAGTTTACTTCCGACCTGTTGCCAAGCGACGTGCTTGGCGTGAGCGTTTACAATCCCGAATCACGCGAATTCGAGTTTCGCTCCGGCCCGATTTTCGCCAATGTGGTTCTAGCCGATGAGATCAACCGCACCACCCCGCGCACGCAATCGGCGCTGCTGGAGGCGATGAACGAATCTCAAGTCACGGTGGATGGCCGCACGCTTCCTTTGCCCCAGCCATTTTTGGTGATTGCGACACAGAATCCAGTCGAGCATCACGGCACATACCCGTTGCCGGAATCGCAACTCGATCGCTTCCTGATGCGCATCAAGATGGGCTATCCCTCGCACGAAACGGAGCGGCAGATTCTGCGCAGCCGCACGACCGACGATTCCGTCGCCGCGCTCGAACCGATCGCCGATGTTTCCGAAGTGCTGGCGATGCAGGAGCAGGTAACGCGCATCAAGGTGGACAGTAGCCTGCATGATTATGCGCTGGAAATTGTGAATCGTACTCGCAAGTCCGATCAACTCACGCTGGGCGTAAGTCCTCGGGGAACGCTGATGCTGCAACGAGCTGCGCAGGCGCGCGCTTTTCTCGAAGGGCGCGCCTATTGCCTGCCCGACGACTTTAAGCAATTGGCGGTTGCCGTTTTTTCCCACCGCGTTGTAGCCAGCACGCGGCACGCTTCCCTGCAAAAGAAATCGGAAACCACCGAAACGGTCCTCCGAGAGATTGTAGATTCCGTCCGCGTACCCCTGTGAACCTGCGTCCATCGCTCGCGAATTTCTGGGAGAAGGCCGACCGCCCGGGAGTGCGCGCGTTTTTCCTATCCATGGCAGCGCTCAGCGTCGCACTTGTGCTGGCTCTCTATTCCGGAGCGGCGGCGCGGTTGGGGAATTTAGCCCTTGCGAGCGCAACAGCCTTGTCTGCGCTGCTCGTAGCCGGCTGGGTGGCGGTGACGCTGGTGCCGGTGCTGGCTAAGCGAACGCCGCTGCGATGGATCGGCTACCGGATGGAATACCGGCTCACCCGGGAGGGGTGGATTTACATTGGGGGGATTGTCGTGGTGTCCATGGCCGCGATCAACACGGGAAACAATCTTCTCTTTCTGATCCTTGCATGCCTGATTGCCAGCATTCTCATGTCCGGAATTCTATCGTCACTGACATTGGCTGGCGTCGAATTGAATTTGCAGCTTCCAGAACACATTTTTGCCGGTCAGGCTGTTCGCGGCCTGGTGGAATTGAAGAACGAAAAGCAAACTCTGCCCTCGTTCTCGCTGCGCGTGGAAGGCGCGAAGAAAAAAAATGCGCCCGCGGCGATTCTACTTGCTACTCCAGTGTACTTTCCTTATGTGCCCCGGGATGAGGTCGTGAATCAATCCGTGCCGCTGCGCTTTGCGCGGCGCGGGCTCTACCGCCAAGAGGCCTTCCGGATCTTGACCCGTTTTCCGTTCGGCTTCTTGCAGAAGGCCCGGCGGCTGGATATTACCTCCGAGGCACTAGTTTACCCCTCTGTTGAGGCCACTCCGGAATTCCTGGACGTACTACCAGGCATTCAGGGCGCAATCGAGAGCCTTACGAAAGGTCGCGGGCAGGACTTGTACGCTTTGCGAGATTATCTACCCAACGACAGCGCGCGGCATGTGCACTGGAAAGCTTCCGCACGACTCGGTTCGCTGATGGTCCGGGAGTTTGCGCGCGAGGATGACACCCGCGTGCTTCTGGTGCTCGACCCACAGAGCGAAGCTGCAAGGCCCAACGCGAGTACAGCCGAGAAAGAGCGGTTCGAGCGGACCGTCGAGCTGTGCGCTGCCATCGCCTGGAACTTCCGTGAGCGCGGGGGGTTGCTGGAGTTCCGAAGTTCTTCTGCTACGGTAGCTCTCGCTCCCGCCACGGAAAATATTTTCGAGGTGTTGCGCCACCTGGCGCTGGTCGAACCACTTCCGGTCGATGCAAAACAGCATCGACTCATCGAACTGGCAGCGGAGGCAGCGTCGTTCAAGATCATCGTAACGTCGCAGCCACGAGGCTCCATTCCCTCCGAAGTGTGGAACTCATCCTACGTCGTGTTTACGGACGAATTTGCGCCGTGATGCTGGACACTGTCGTTTCGCGCGATCCTGTTCGCGTACTTCCCCTTTGACAGTGTTGCAATGTGGGATAAGATTCCCGCAATCGTTCCGGGAGAACTTATGAAATCCAATTTCAAACTGGCCCGCTGTTTGCTTCCCGCCGTGTTTTTGCTCGTGGGCTGCAAGAAAGACACAGTCCCCCAGCCGCAGGCGCAGTCGGCTCCTGCAACAACGAATCCTGCACCTGCGCCGGCAGCTCCGGCCGCTACTGATACCACCGCGGAAACAACGGCAAAACTAGCCGGGGCGGCTTGGGCATTGAAGCAGGATGAAATCAAGAACGATCCCAACGGGCAATGGGCCATACAAGCATCCGCGTCATCGACATACAACGATGCACAGGGAACAGCCGCTTGGTCGGCCAACCAAGTGACTGGTCCGCCTAATGTGGAGAAGTATGCGGACGACGGCAAGGCCTGGGCGCCGAAGACTCCCGATTCCGGTATTGAGTGGATCGACCTGAAATACCCGAAACCAGTTCATGCCACGGAAGTCCGCGTGCGCGAATCTTGCGGCTCCGGGGCGGTGATCAAAGTCGAAGTATTCGATGAGCAAGGCACGGCACATACCGCGTGGGCTGGCAATGACCCGACAACAGATTTGAACTATCTCATCGTAAAATTTCCAAAGAGCTCCTACAAAACGGATCGCGTTAAAGTGACACTTGCCACGAATGTCGTTCCCGGATGGAACGAAATTGACGCTGTCCAGCTTGTGGGCACCGATCAATAAGCGCTGAACTGTTCGTTCTGCGGCCAGGGCCTGTTCCTGGCATTCGTTTTGCGCGACACTGATGCTTGAAATGTTCACTGGCGCGGCGCTCAGCCGCTTTCGGAAAAGACTTCTGACTTGGTTTGCTGCGTTTCAGCGCGACTTGCCGTGGCGCCGCACGAAAGATCCCTACCGCATCTGGTTGTCGGAAATCATGCTGCAGCAGACGCGCGTGGCTGCAGCCATTCCCTACTACGAGCGGTTTCTGGCACGATTCCCGCATGTAGAGACCCTAGCAGAAGCTCCCGAAGAGGATGTACTGCGGCTTTGGGCCGGCTTGGGCTACTACTCTCGCGCAAGGAACATGCAGAAAGCGGCACGGCAGATCGTAGCGGAACACCATTCGCGATTTCCCGAGGAGGTCGAAGGGGCGCTGGCACTCTCTGGGATCGGGGCGTATACGGCCGCGGCAGTTCTTAGCATTGCGCATGGGAAAAGGCTGGCTGTTCTGGACGGGAACGTTGCGCGGGTAATCGCTCGCCTCGGTGCGATTCACGGAGACCTCCGAGCCGGCTCGCGCTGGCAGCACTTGCAGAAGACCGCGGCTGAACTGCTTGCGCCTCATGCGCCGGGCGACTGGAATCAAGCCATGATGGAACTGGGCGCGACGATCTGCACGCCCCGCTCACCGCAATGCCTCCTTTGCCCGGTGGCGGAATTCTGCCAAGCCCGGAAAAAGGGTCTGACGGAGGTGATCCCTGAGAAGCGAAACAAGCGCGCGATCGAGGAAATCCTGCTGGCGGCCCTAGTCCTCGTGGACCCCAAGGGGAGAACACTCCTATTGTCGCCGCCGAAAACAGGGGTTAAATCGGTGGCCGCCGAGGACGTGGCGATTTTCCTTTCCCGCCTGTGGCACTTTCCCACAATCCAAGTGCAACGCGATGCCCCCGCGGAACTCTGTCAGTTTGTACAAAGGGCAATCTTCTTGGGCAAGAGATTTCCGGTGAAATTACAGGCATTGCCGAAAGTCCGTCATGCGGTCACCTACCGGCAAATCACGTTGCTCCCATTTCGCCTGGAGGTTAAGAAGCTCCCGCGCCTGCGGTACGCCCGAGCCTTACCCCTCGACGATCTAAACTCCGTACCTGTTTCAAATTTGACGCGCAAGGCCGCACGCGCCGCCCTTTCGCCCGAGGCCATTGTCAGGCAGGCTGCCCGGTTGGGCTGATCGCTCATCGAGTTCTGAACCAGTCCTTTCCTACCGTTATCTTTTGGACTGAGCCAAGCAAGGCAATGGCGCCAAAATGCTATCCTGGATTTCACCCCATGGCCACGTCGATTCCAACACCGATCAGTTCCCTGCCCGCAGAGCGCTTTTACCGCACGGCATTATTTTTCCTGGTGTTCACCTCCGTAATGACGCTGGTCGCAACGGGCAAATTGGACCTGTTCACCACAATGGTTGCCCCTACCCTGGTTGTGTACAAAGGTATCCGCTGGTGGAGGGGTAATCCCCCTGAATTGCGGCAGTCGGTTGCGACTCGGCTAGTGGTGGCTTACCTTTTCGTTTTCCCTGTGGACATTTTCTTCGTTTCGCGCGCGCTCGTCGGCGATGCTCCTAATTCCGGGCTCTATGCCGCTTTGCTCGGCGCGGTGCATTTCCTTCTGTTTGTGACTCTGGTGCGGTTTTATAGCGTCGCAACCGACCGCGATGCGATGTTCCTGTCGATGCTGGCTTTCGCTGGGGTGCTGGCTTCGGCGGTTTTCACCGTGGACACCTCGTTCCTGGTCTTCTTCATCCTGTTCCTGGTGTTTGCGGTGGCGGTATTCGTAGGGCTCGAAATCCGGCGTGGCGCCAACGGAGCCGTTTTTCCCCCGCTGAGCGGGGATGCCCGACGCGAACAGAAGTTTCATCGCGCACTGGCTCTCGCCGCTTTGAGTGTGTCACTTGGCGCAGTGGTGATCGGTTCGGCACTGTTCTTCGTGTTTCCGCGGTTCAGCGCCGGATTTTTTGCCCGCACGGGTTTCCAATCCTCGTTGATGAGTGGTTTCACGGACAATGTTGAGCTCGGCCAAATCGGCGAGATCAAGAAAAACAACACGGTCGTGATGCGCGTTCAAACGGGCGCGCAAATCAATTATCCCATGCTGCGCTGGCGCGGCATCGCGCTAACGCATTTCGACGGGCATCGATGGTATTCCACGGATACGAAACTCCGAAGGCGCGGCCCCGATGGTCCAAATGGGTGGATCCCGCTGACAACACGAACGGAATTGGAAGGCCAACCCGCCGTGCAGGTTGAATTTATAGTCTTGCTGCAGCCGTTGGCGAGCAACGCTTTGTTTGCACCCGCACAAGCGATCGCGATGAAGGGCAATTTCTCCGGGGAAGGGGGAGCTTACGAGGAAGCGTTACGGCGGAGCGCGTTGAATACCGACTCGACCGGTTCCATCTCCAATCCGTACCAGAATTTCTCTCAGATTCGCTACGAGGGCATCTCGATTCTGCCCGTCGCCCGACCGGCACAAGCGCGTTCTGCGGGGACAGAGTATCCCCAGGGGATTCGTGAGACCTACCTGCAATTACCGGCGCACCTGGACGGCCGAATTCCCGCGCTTGCTCGCAAAGTATCCGCTGGGGTAAACAACCCCTACGACCAGTCGCTGGCCATCGAAAATTATCTGCGCACAAACTTTGGCTACACCCTGAATCTAACGGGGAAGCCGGGTGTCGATCCCCTGGCGCACTTTTTGTTTGAGTCCAAAGCGGGACACTGCGAGTATTTCGCCACTGCCATGGCCGTGATGCTGCGAACGCTTGGGATTCCGGCGCGCGAAGTGAACGGGTTTCTGCCCGGGGAATATAACCGTGTCGGCGGAGATTACATCGTGCGCGCCAGCGACGCACATAGTTGGGTAGAAGCGTACTTTCCCGGCACTGGTTGGCTTACCTTCGACCCCACACCGCCTGCCAGCGATCAGCCCGCAGGGCTTTTTTCCCAACTGGCCTTGTATGTGGATTGGTTCCAGCTCACCTGGAACGAGTGGGTGATCAATTACGACTTTTCGCACCAGATCTCGCTGGCGAGGAACGTGGGCCAGGTTTCAATAGACTGGAAGGAGCGTTGGCGCAACAAGTTTAAACTCATGCAGGATCACGGCGTGGAGCGTTTGACGGGATGGCAGCGCTCGCACGGGTTGTTGCGCTTTGTCTTTCCGATCTTGCTGGTTCTATCTCTCGCTGTACTGCGATTGGATTGGCTGCGCTCTTTTTTCTGCTGGGTGAGATTCAAATGGCTGGCGAGTCTGCCTGCGGCGCAGTGCAGTAACCCTCAAATGGCCTCGCGTTTGTATGCCGAACTTTTGCGCTTGCTGAAGAAGCGCGGATTCTCGCGCCAAGAGAACCAGACACCGCGGGAATTCGCCGAGTCCTTCGCCTTGCAAGCTGGGCTCGCTCCCGCCGTCAAAGAATTCACCGACATCTACGCACGCGCACGTTTCGGCGGCGCCCCTTGCGATGCGTTCCGCCTCCGCGCACTTCTGGAACAGGTTCGCTCCACCCCTCGCCCGCAGTGATTCTTGTCCGTGCTCCGCGGGCCCCTGTCCCAACAAAGGCGGAATCTGCTCACCCAAAGCAGAACTTGAGCTGTATCGGGGGCATGTGGGTGTAGACTGTTTGGCAATCTTGAGGCCAAGACTGAAATTTGGACCGCATCCGTTTTTGCAGTGACGCACTCCTGCCAATTTTCACGCGCCTCGTTGAGTCGTTCGAAGTCACAAATTTGATTCACTTTTCGGTCGCCGTTGGGAGGTTTTCGTGGGTAAATCTTTATCTCTTTGTCCAACTGTGATTCTCGGCTTACTCTGTTGTCCTCTTCTCGCGCTCGCCCAGACCGCGCAGCACCCGCTCGATGCATTGCGAACCGAGGATTACTGGACTGTCTATGACGTACTCCAGGCCAGCGGACACGTAGACGAAGACACCCATTATGCCAGCGTGCTGCTCCATGAACCCGCCAAGGAATCGGTGTTGACTTGGAAGCCGGGGCAGGCGGTTTCACGCAAAGCAGACGTCATCCTTACACGCCAAGGACAGACGATCGAAGCACGGGTCGACATCGCGGCGGGCAAGTTGGAATCGTGGAAAGAAGTCCCAGGAGTGCAAGCGCCGATTTTCATGAGCGAAATCCTGGGATTGTCCGACACGATTTTAGGCGACCCTCGCGTGAAAGAAGCCCTTGCGAGGCGGGGAATCAAGGATCTGAATGTGGTGGAGTGTGCCACAACTCCCGTAGGGTTTTTCGCTTTCCCTGAGCAAAATGGCCATCGCATCGGTTTTGCGGACTGCGACTTGCAGCACGGTGTCTATCACGGCTGGGGACGTTTAATCAGCGGTTTGAGTATTGAGGTCGATCTTACAGAAAAGAAAGTGTTGCAAGTGTTTGATGACGATCTACTGCCTACGCCCGATAGTCCAATCAATTTTGAGGAAGCGCCGGAAGTAACGCGCCCGGGAACCAAACCCGGGATCATCTCGCAACCGGCTGGGCCAAGCTTCGAAATCAAAGATGGAGAAGTGTCGTGGCAGAACTGGCGTTTTCGTTTTCGTTTGGATTCGAGGAATGGCGTGATTTTGAATCTCGTCCGGATCAACGATGGTGGTCGGCTACGTTCCGTACTTTATGAAGGCATGGTGTCTGAACTGTTCGTTCCTTATATGGACACGACGCGGGGATGGTCGACGCGCGTGTTCATTGATGCCGGTGAATTCTATCCTGGAGGAATACTGCAAAGTCTGCGAGAAGGGCTGGATTGTCCATCGAACGCAGTCTACTTTGACGGGTTGTCCAGCAACGAAAAGGGTGTCCCGGTGCTTCATCCGCACCAAGCGTGTCTATTCGAGAAATTTGATGGCGAGATTGCCTGGAGGCACGGGGATGACACTAGCGTCTGGGGTAGACCGACGCGCAGCCTCGTACTGCGCTCGGCAGCACTGATCGGGAACTACGATTATTTGTTTGATTGGAGATTTGAACAGGATGGCAGCATGCACGTGGCCGCCGGGGCAACGGGAATCATCGAAACCAGAGGTGTTGCGGCTGCGAGTCTTGGCGGCCCACACGGGACCGATGCCGTCGAAAAATACGGACAGTTGGTGGGCAAGAACACTCTGGGCGTGAATCACGATCACTTTTTCTCTTATCGCCTCGACCTCGATGTCGACGGGCAGGACAACAGTTTCATGGTTCACCGGTTGGTCCAGAAAAGATTGCCGGAAGGAGGCCCGCGAAAAACGATTTGGGTGACTGAACCCTTCACCGCTGCAAACGAGCGCGAGGCCATGATGGACATTCATCTGGAGAAGCCCACCATGTGGCTTTTCGTGAACCCCAATGTGAAGGGTCCACTCGGTCATCCGACCGGATATGAAATTATGCCGGGCGTTACGGCCGCTACCCTTCTCGATCCTGAGGATGGTGCGCAGAAGGCCGGCGCATTTTCTGCTCATCAATTGTGGGTTACGCCTTACCGGCCCGAGGAGCGTTATGCGGCCGGTATGTATCCCGTAGCAAGCAAGGGAAATGACGGGCTGGCGGTGTGGACAAAGGAAAATCGCAAAGTTGAGAATACCGATATCGTGGCTTGGTATACGATGGGCTTCCACCACGTCCCGCGAGAAGAAGATTGGCCTGTCATGCCAATGATGTGGCACGAATTTGTCATTCGCCCTTTTGACTTCTTTTCGCAAAACCCTGTTTTAGATCTTCCCCACGTGCCATGAGCACGAGCTCAGGCTCCCCATTCGCTGGGCGCAGCAATTAGGGCCGACCAACGGCCCATGCTAAAATTAGGCGGTTGCGCCAAGAGATAAATCGCTCCATGCCAAAGGTCGGATTCATTTCGCTCGGTTGCCCGAAGAACCTCGTTGATAGTGAGGTGATGATGGGCATTCTGGCGCGCGAAGGCTACGAATTGACCCCGCGCGCGGACGAAGCCGAAATCCTCATCGTCAATACCTGCAGTTTCATCGAACCGGCACAAAAGGAATCGATCGATACCATCCTGGAGATGGCGGAACACAAGAAATTTGGGGCCACCAAGCGGTTGATCGTGGCCGGCTGCCTGGTGGAGCGCTACCGCGACCAAATCCTGGAACAGGTACCAGAAGTGGACGCCGTTGTGGGGACCGGCGAGGTAGAACGAATCCTCGAAGCCGTGGAAGGCCAGTTGAAGGTCCTGCCGGCAGCGCCGCCTTCGTTTCTCTACCACGACTTGACACCGCGCATCATCACCACGCCCAAGCATCAGGCGTATATAAAGATCGCCGAGGGCTGCGACCACCCCTGTTCGTTCTGCATCATTCCGCAACTCCGCGGGGCGTTCCGCAGCCGGCGTTTTGAATCTGTAGTGCGCGAAGCGGAAAACCTGGCCGCAGTAGGGACGCGCGAAGTCACGCTGATCGGGCAGGACACAACGTCCTACGGCGAAGATCTGGGCTTGCGCGATGGCCTGGCACAGCTATTGGAGAAACTCGCCGGGATCGAACAACTCCTCTGGGTGCGTTTTCTCTACGCCTACCCGAATCGCGTGACGCAGAAGATGCTGGACACGCTGGCGACCTATCCGCGCCTGGCGAAATATTTCGATATGCCGCTGCAGCACGCGAGCCGCGACGTGCTGGCGCGCATGAAGCGCGGATCAAACGGCGATGCGTTCCTGAAGCTGCTCGAGCGCATCCGAAAAACCATCCCGGGTGTGGCCCTGCGAACCAGCTTTATCGTCGGATTCCCGGGCGAAACCAAGGACGATTTTGAGGAGCTATACCAGTTCGTGTCCGCTGCAAAAATCGATTGGATGGGCGTGTTCGAATATTCCGATGTGGACAATGCGGCCAGTTTTCCCCTCAATGGAAAGGTGGATGCGCACACCATCGCAGAGCGGCGCTTGCGACTAATGGCGCTGCAGAGGAAGATCTCGCGGGAAAAATTGCGTTCATTTAAGGGACGCACAGAAATTGCACTTGTCGAAGGACCTTCGAAGGACAATCCCCTCGTCTGGGAAGCGCGGCTGGAAGGCATGGCTCCAGACATCGACGGCAAATTGTACCTAACCGATATTGAGCTGCCCAGCGGCGAAGTGGCCTCGACGGGTGATGCCGTCAACGTCGAAATTGAAAAGACCGACGCGTACGACCTGATCGGCCGCGTGGTGGAAATTCTCCCGCGGCCCGCGAGCCGGCCCATGGCAGCAATCTCCAGGACACCGCCGGCGGGAAAACTCACGCGCATCTCCACCGGGGCGGCTCTGCGAGTCCTCGGCTAGGATTGCACCTCCTTACCTTTTTGTTCTATACACCCTCTGTGGTAAAACACTTTCTTCACCATGAAACACGCCTGCCCCATCTGCAAGAAAGCGACCGACTCGGAGAAGGACGTGGAATTCCCATTTTGTTCCGAACGCTGCCGATTGCTCGACCTGGGCGCATGGTCCTCGGAGAAGTACGTCGTCTCCGACCCTATTTTCGACGAAGAGGAGCTTCTAGAAGAGGACCAACGCGCACAACGGCAGGGCCAACGAAAAACCGATGAAACCATCCAATGAAGAACCCGTAACCGGCTCCGCGGAGAAACCGCGCTTTGCTTACGCTGTTGCCACGGTATTGGGCACGGGTTACTTGAAGCCCGGCCCCGGGACTTGGGGATCACTGGCCGGCTTACTCATTGCGGTGGTCTCGCATCCTTACACCTGGTTTGTTCTGCTGGGCAAGGGGATTCAGCTGGGCTTGGGCACTGATGCACCCTTGCTGTCTGGAACCCTGGGGATGCTGCTCTTGCTGGTGCCCTCGGTTGCAGTGTGGCTGGTGCTGGCCTACCTCGGAGTCCACTGCAGCAGGCGAGTGGCGGAGTTTGCAGGGGTAAAGGACCCGCAATATGTGGTGATCGATGAAGTCTCCGGCGTCCATCTGGCATTAATTCTGGGCCTGGCCCCTCTCTCCACTCCGGGCACTTTCTTGAATGCCTCCGATGCGGGCATGTTCGCGCTCTATACCGGCATGAGCATCCTGAACTGGAAGTATCTTCTCGCCGGATTTGTCTTGTTCCGGGTCTTCGACATTGCGAAGCCTTTCCCGTGCCGCCGTTTGGAGAAGCTTTCCGGTGGCTGGGGGATCATGGCGGACGACTGGATGGCGGGGGTCTTTGCTGCCATTTGCTTGCGTCTCGCGTTACACTTTCATGTGCTATGAAGTTTGGGTTCGGAAGTACTCACGAGAAGAACGGCATCCCGCATATTGACCGCCTGGCCCCTGCGGCAGCACTTCCGGGCGGCGAAATCACAATATACGGGAGTTCCTTCAGTTCGCGCCCCGGCGCGCGGCCGGTCGTACGTTTTGGTGATACCGAAGCTGCACTTGCCCTGTCCAGCCCGAACCGCCTTATCGCACGCGTGCCCGAGAACGTAACCGCGGCGACAGTGCAGGTCGTCAACGCCCAGCACGAAAGCCAGCCCTTTCCCGTAGCTCTCGCTTACCAGATTGCGGACAACCTCCATCCGGTGTCAAATCCGGCGGTCGACGCCCAAGGGAACATTTACGTGACCTTTAGCGGACCTCGGGGTCAGCGTGTACCGGTGTCCCTCTACAAAATTGGGCCAAACTTTGCAGTCAAGCCTTATGTAACCTCCCTGATCAATCCCACAGGCCTGGCGATGGGACCGGGGGGAGATTTGTTCGTTTCCTGCCGTCATGACGGCACGATTCATCGTGTCGCACAAAATGGCCAGACAGAAGAGTGGATCGAGGGCATGGGCATAGCCACGGGATTGGCCTTTGACCGGATGGGAAATCTTTTTGTCGGCGATCGCAGCGGCACAATTTTCAAGATCAGTCCTGAACGTGAGATTTTTGTGTTCGCCACACTCGAACCATCCGTGGCGGCATACCACCTGGCGTTTCATCCTAGCGGAGAGTTGTACGTCACCGGGCCGACGACTTCGAGTTACGATCGCGTGTATCGCATCACGCAAGGCGGCGAAGTGCATGTGTTTTACCGCGGACTGGGGCGCCCGCAAGGCATGGCCTTCGACAAAGACACAAATCTCTACATTGCTGGGTCGTTCGCCGGGCGCCGCGGCATCGTGCGCATCACGCCGCAGGGTCACGCCGAGCACGTGTTGAGCGGTTCCGCGCTCGTTGGCCTGGCGCTACTCCCGAGTGGGCGCGCCATCCTGGCTGCAAATAGCGCGCTATTCACCCTCGATTGGAATGTTCGCGGGTTGCCGCTTCTCGGCTAGGTAGCGAATGCGCACTTCCGAGGCTAAGCTCCCTCTCCCCTAATCCTCCCTGTTTGGGGCGAAAACCCTAAGGCCTGAAGGCATAAGCTACAATACTGGTTATGAAGGCGGAAATCATTGCGGTTGGGTCTGAGCTGTTGACGCCGGATCGGATCGATACGAATTCGCTGTTTCTAACCGAAGAGCTTAACAAGCTGGGTATCGAGGTCCTGCGCAAAACAATTGTTGGTGACAATCGGGAACTACTGGCAGAAGCGTTTCGTGACGCCCTGAACCGCGTGCCGGTGGTGATGGCGAGCGGCGGGCTCGGCCCAACCGAAGATGATCTTACGCGAGAAACTGTCGCGGAACTGCTGGGCCGCAAGCTGCAGCGAAATGAAGCAGTCGTTCATGCCATTGAGGCGCGCTTTCGCAGCTTCAAACGAGATATGCCGGCCGTGAATCTTCGCCAGGCGATGGTGCCGGAAGGCGCCGAAGTGCTGGAAAATCCGCGCGGCACCGCTCCCGGCCTGTGGCTGGAAGACAAAGGACGTATGATCGCCCTGCTTCCCGGGCCGCCGAGGGAATTGAAGCCGCTTTTCCTAGAACAAGTACTTCCCCGACTGCAACGTCGGGCCTCGTCCGTCCGGATGATCCATCGCGAACTGCGTGTTACGGGATTGGGCGAATCGCACGTCGAAGAGCGCATCAGGCCGATCTATACGCGACACAAAGAAGTGAACACCACAATCCTGGCAACGCCTGGTGAAATTCAGATTCATCTACGCTCGTGGAGCGACAATCCTGCAGAGGTCCATACCCTGCTGGATGAAATCGTGCGCGGCTTCGAATTGGCCTTAGGGGACCGCATCTTCGCGCACGCGGCGATTTCATTAGAACAAGTGGTTGCGCAACTTCTGATCGACCACCGCGCTACGATTGCAGCAGCCGAAAGCTGCACAGGCGGATTGCTCGCCGAGCGGCTCACACGTATTCCCGGCAGTTCCAGCTATTTTCTGGGTGGGGTGGTCTGCTACAGCAATGAAATGAAGACAGCATGGGCGGACGTTCCGGCCGAGATGATCGCGACAAAGGGGGCCGTGAGCAGCGAAGTGGCCATTGCTCTGGCGGAAGGCATTCGTCGCCGCGTGGGAAGCACGTTGGGTGTGGGCATCACGGGGGTCGCCGGACCAGGCGGCGGCAGTGAAGAAAAACCGGTAGGCACCGTGCATATCGCTGTGGCGGAGCCAAGCGGGGTCAAAGAGAAGCTGGTGCACTTGCCCGGCGACCGGGAAGCCATACGTTTCTATGCCTCCCAGCTCGGCCTGGACATGGTGCGCACGCATTTCCTGTATAACGGGCACGTGCCACGGCGGGCTCCCAATCTCTGATCGAGGAATCCGATCGTGCGTTTATTTGTCGCTCTCGAAATTCCTTTCGAAATTCGCAATGCCTTGGCGGCATTCCTGAAGGAGTTGCGGGAGGTGGCCCCAAAAGTGAAATGGATTCGGGCGGAGAATCTGCACGTGACACTGAAATTTTTGGGTGAAACGGACGCGGCAATGGTGAACGATATCAAGAGTGTGCTGGGATCGATTCGCATCACGCAGCTTGCCACCCTGGACTTTTGCGGAATCGGGTTTTTCCCCAGTGAAACGCGCCCCCGCGTATTTTGGGCAGGGATAGAATCATCCGCGAATCTCCGAGCACTTGCCCTAGAGATCGACCGCGAACTGCACAAATTTGGATTTCCTCTCGAGGACCGTCCCTTCACGCCACATCTGACCCTGGCGCGCTTCAATCCTCCGGGTATGCCGCTGGCCTTGGGGGCCGCGATAAAGCCACATGCTTCTCGAAGCTTCGGCTCGCTGGCAGCCCGTGAGTTCCATCTCATCGAAAGCAAGCTCAAATCCACGGGAGCGGAGTACACTACCGTGCAGTCGTTCCCTTTTGTGACGGAGACATAGCGTTTGATGGCCGTCCATTCCCTGGCAACTGCAGTCCTCGTGCTCGCCGCCTATTTGCTCGGCTCAATCCCGTTTGGACTGATTTTCGCGAAAATCCTGGGCGGAAAAGATGTACGGGAACATGGCAGCGGAAACATTGGGGCGACAAACGTCACCCGGGTGGCAGGGCCATGGGCTGGTCTCTTCACGTTGCTTCTGGACGTGGCCAAAGGCAGTGCAGCAGTCTTACTTGCAGCTCGCTTCACCGAGCACAATGCCACGGCGATGATCCTCGCGGGTGTGGCAGCATTACTGGGCCACTGTTTCCCTGTGTGGTTACACTTCAAGGGCGGCAAAGGAGTGGCAACGGCTTTGGGAATCTTTATCGCCTTGTGCCCACTTGCGGCGCTGGCGGCATTCCTATTGTTTCTGCTGGTGGTGCTGTTCTGGCGCTACGTGTCGCTCGGGTCGCTGTCGGCCGCTGCGGCGATGCCTCTGTTGGTCTACTTTCTTTGGGCGCCCGGCCATGCACCGCCGCTGGTGATCACACTGGGCGCGCTTTTCGCCGCCGCTTTGATTTTCTATAAGCACGAAGCCAATTTACAGCGATTACTTGACGGTAGCGAGCCTAAATATTCGCTAGGCAAATCGGAAGGCAAGGACGCATGAGCAGAATTGCTATTCTGGGAGGGGGAAGCTGGGGAACCGGACTCAGCGTCGTATTGGGCCATAGCCGACGCAAACACGAAATCCGGATTTGGGCGCGCGAAACCTCCGTCGCACATTCCCTGCAGGTGAATCGCGAAAACCCGGCCTATCTACCGGGAATTACGATCCCTTCCAACGTCCAGGCTTCGAATGATCTGAGCGAGGTCCTACGCGCTGCGCAAATTGTGGTCGGCGTGGTGCCTTCGGCGCACGCGCGGGAAGTGTACCTGAAGGCGGCGCCTTATCTTTCGGCGGAGACGCCGATTGTAAGCGCAACAAAGGGATTGGAGACGGCGACACACCTGCGCATGAGCGAGGTGATTGGACAAGCCTTTGCCCTGCGGTTTATCCCGCGAACTGCAGTTCTTTCTGGGCCTTCTTTCGCGCTGGAGGCGGCGCGCGGCGATCCCACCGCTGTCGTGTTGGCCTCTCAGGATCGCCCACTGGCGGCCTTTCTCCAGGAGGAATTCTCCGGCCCAACTTTCCGCCTTTACACAAACGAAGATGTGATGGGAGTGGAGCTCGCCGGGGCGATGAAAAACGTGATGGCAATCGCTGCGGGAGCGTGTCAGGGACTTGGCCTCGGCGCAAATTCAGTGGCGGCGCTCATCACGCGCGGGTTGGCGGAAATGACACGCCTGACCGTTGCCATGGGCGGCAAGCCCGAAACGCTGAGCGGCCTCGCGGGACTCGGCGATTTGGTATTGACCTGTAACGGCACATTGAGTCGAAATCGTCATGTAGGATTTGAACTGGGTCGCGGCCGCCGGCTAGGCGAGATCTTGGGGGAGATGAAAATGGTGGCCGAGGGCGTAGGAACAACGGAAGCACTACTAGCGCTTGCGCGGGAACGCCGTATCGAGCTGCCGATTACCGAACAGGTACAGAGTATCCTGAATCTTGGGAATTCGCCGCGCGATGCTATCCGAGCAATCATGGAGCGACCACTTAAAAAGGAATAGAGGGCTAAGTGCTTGCCTTTTGGTACTTTAGTTCCAGTGGCGCTTGCGCGTCGCCTGTCCTTTAGGACAGCCCTTGCCTGGCCTTTTACTCCCGTAAAATCTATATGTTGCAATGGCGGTCTCACTCCCATCCCTGTTGACGCGCCTTCGTACCGGCCGGGTGCGCATCTTATGGTTAATGCTCGGTGCGCTCTTGCTTGTCAGCGCTCTCCCGATTGGTTTGTATCATCGCCAGGTGCTTGAGCTCAGCCAGGAAAAGCTGGTGGATATGGAGCGCGTGCAGCAAACAGAGCTGACCCGCTCGCTCGCCCAGGAAGTTCAATTCTTCGAATCGAACTTGACGCAACAACTGATCAGCCAACGGCAGATCCTGGCGCTGACGGGACTGATCGACAACGTGACAGACCCCGTGGCGGAACCGAAGGTCACTCGACTGCTGGAAAACTTTGTCGATTCCAATCGGAATACCTTCATTTACTTGACCGCGGTGGGCCGCGATGGAAAAGGCACAAGCGCTTCACAGGGAAATTTCCGCGCGGAGCAAGATCCCTTCGTGGCCAAGGCGTTACAACGGGGTTTTGTCAGTTCGGTGCAGTCGGTGAAATTTCGCAGTGATCCCCTGGCACTGGCGCCCGATAATCGCCCGGCGTTTGTGATCGCCGTGCCGCTAACGGACGCGCAGAACAATTTTACCGGGATGCTTGCGGCAGTTGTTTCGCTGGATCCGATTCTGCGCCGGTTGCAGGATGCGAGTGTACGGGGTCGAAGCGTATTTGTGGTGGATCACTTCGGGCATATCGTGGCGCATCCGGATACCAAGCATTTTGTGCCCGGAGAAGATCTCAGCGATAAATCGCACCTGGTCCGACAGGTGAAGGGTTTGCCCAGAGAATTGCGCAATACGGAGACGGTGCGCTTCAAGGAAAAAGAGAACAAGCGGGATGTGGAAATGGTGGGAACGTACAGCACGTTTCCGGAAGTGAACTGGGCGGTGATCGCCGAGCGCAGCGTGAATGAGGCGCGTGCCGATGCTGGAGTGACGGAATTGAACCGGCAGGCCCTGGCTTTCGTGAGCGTAGTCGTGCTGATCGCCGTGCTATTCGGGTACTTCTTCGCCGTCGGGATCAGCGGCCCGATCCGCAGCTTGGCTGCCTCCACCCGAGCTATCAGTCGCGGTGAATTCCACCAGCGTACGCCTGTCCGGGGGGCCGCAGAGATCAGCGAACTGGCAGAAAATTTCAATTTGATGGCCAGCGATATCGAAGAGTATATCGAGCGACTGAAAGAAGCGGCGGAGGAAAACCGCGAGCTGTTCATCGGCTCTATTCGTATGCTCTCGGCCGCCATCGACGAAAAGGACCCTTATACCCGTGGTCATTCCGGGCGCGTGGCCAAATACTCAACCGTGATTGCTCAGGAATTGCGTTTGTCTCCGGAAGACTTGGATAAACTGAAAATCTCCGCTTTGCTGCATGACGTGGGCAAGATCGGCGTCGACGATCGCGTATTGAAGAAGCCCGGCTCGCTCACACCAGAAGAGTTCGAAATCATGAAAACGCATACGACCAGGGGCGCAAACATCATGCGTCCGGTTTCGCAGTTGAAAGATATGCTGCCTGGCATCGAACTGCACCATGAACACCTCGACGGACGTGGTTACCCGTACGGGCTGTCTGGGCCACAGATTCCCCTGATGGCGCGGATTATCGCCGTGGCGGACACGCTCGATGCGATGACCACCAATCGGCCCTATCAAACAGCGATGGACCTGGAGTACGCGCTGGGCCGCATCAAGGCGCTTACTGGATCGAAATTCGATCAGGCAGTGGTCAATGCCCTGGAATCCGCAGTAAAAGCCGGAAAACTTCGTCTCTCCGCCGTCGAAGTCCACGTCTGAATGTCTTGAACACTTCAATTTTCCAAGCGGCTATCTGTCGAGAAATCAACGAGTGAGATAGCGTCTTACATTGATCTGATTCTTGTGGCAGCACTCACAAAAGTCCATTTCTCCGGGATCACGACGATTGCTTTGCCCGTGAACGCCCCATCCGTGTATCGCTTACCTGCTGTGTAGGAGGACCAAAGGGGTCAAGGGAATGCCGTTTTCTTTGATCTGGCAATGGCGTCTTTGGTTTTCTCGTTGATTGCTGCCGGCCCGCTCCTACGGGTGATGACCTTTGCACGCCGAGCAACCCGGTTTCCCGGCCGGCCAGCCAATCTCAAGCTCGGATTTTTGCGCGGGGTCAGTCCACTTGCGTTCCGGTAGCTCTTTGCTATCGGAGCTCGATCACGGGTTCCAACTGTCCCAGGGTTAATGCTCAGCCGCTATCTGCCACATTGCCCGGTCATGTGCGGTCGTGCCGCTTCGTAATGATCCCCCAAGACTTCCTTCCGCCAGGCAAGTCATTCGCGGGGAGTCTCCTCCCATCTGTTACAATTTTGTGTTGCGTCTTTGGATGCGCTTCGAATTATATGATCACCCTTTTTGGAAAGCCCGAGCCGACACTGCTGGAGCGACTGAAAGAGTCCGTCAGCAAAACCAAGAATGCGCTGGCTGACACGCTAGATGACATTACCAAGGGTGGCCGGCAGATCGATCCGTCGGTCTTGAAGGAATTGGAAACAGCGTTGCTTTCCGCTGACTTGGGAGTGAAGACCACACGGGAGATTCTGGACTCGGTAAAGGAACAGCTCGCTCGAAATGCTCTTTCCGACGGCGAGCAGTTGAAGCGCGAAATCAAGGCGCACGTTTTCCGGACACTAAATATCTATGGCAATACGCCCACGCTGGTCGGGTCGGCGAGCAGCAATGATCCGCGGGTCATTTTCATTGTGGGCGTAAATGGTGCCGGCAAAACAACCAGCATCGGGAAGTTGGCAAATCGGCTGCGGCAAGATGGTCGCAGCGTTGTGTTGTGTGCCGCGGACACGTTTCGCGCCGCCGCGATCGAACAACTGGAGATTTGGGCCCAGCGGAATGGCATTGAGGTCATCAAGCAGAAATCCGGGGCGGACCCCGCGGCTGTGGTGTTCGACGCCATGACCGCCGCGAAAACGCGCCATGCAGATGCGGTGATTGTGGATACCGCAGGCCGGTTGCACACGAAATCGAACCTGATGGCCGAACTGGAAAAGATGAAGCGCACCGCTGCAAAGGTGATTCCCGGTGCACCGCACGACGTGTTCCTTGTGTTGGATGCAACCACGGGACAGAACGGCCTGGCGCAAGCGCGGGAGTTTACGACAACAGTCGGTGTGACAGGCATCATCCTGACCAAGCTGGACGGCACAGCCAAGGGTGGCATTGTCGTGGCAATCTCTCGGGAGTTGGGATTGCCGATTCGCTTTGTCGGCACGGGTGAGCAGATCAACGACCTTGTGCCGTTTGATGCACAAACGTACGCGGATTCGCTCTTCGACTAACTACTGTGAACAATCACGACTTGCATTTCATGGAGCATGCGCTGGACCTGGCGCGCAAAGGCATTGGGCTGGCAAGCCCGAATCCAGCGGTGGGCTGCGTCATTGTGAAAGACGGCGCGATCGTGGGCGACGGTTTCCACCAGTACGCGTTGCGTGACCATGCGGAAATTGTGGCCCTCAAACAAGCCGGAGAAAAAGCGCGCGGGGCGACACTGTACGTCACGCTGGAGCCTTGCAATCACACCGGCCGGACCGGACCCTGCACAGAAGCGATCATCACGGCAGGAGCAACCCGTGTAGTTGCCGCCATGGAAGATCCCAATCCGAGAACGCGCGGAGAGGGCTTCACACGGCTGCGAGGAGCTGGAATCGAAGTGGAAACAGGGGTGCTCGAAGCCGAAGCGGCGAAATTGAATGAAGCGTTTGCTTGCTGGATTACCACCCACAAGCCTTTCGTTATATTGAAATCGGCGCTCACGCTGGACGGCCAGCTTGCCATTCCACAAGTGCGCGGGCGCAAAAGGCGCGAGTGGATTACTAGCGAAGAATCGCGCGCCGAAGTACAACGCATGAGGCACGCCTCCGATGCATTGCTCACGGGAATCGGCACCATCCTTGCCGACGACCCGTTACTGACCGACCGGAGTGGCTTGCCCAGGCGACGCCGTCTGCTCCGGGTGATCCTCGATACAAAGTTGCGGATCGCTCCCAAATCTCGCATCGTCGAATCCGCCGAGCATGATCTGGTTGTGTTCACCGCAGCCACCCTTAAATCGCCGAAAGCCCGCAAGCTGCAAAATGCCGGTGTCGAGCTGATTCATCTCGAACGCGGCTTGCGCCGGCGTGACCTCTACCTTGTCCTCAAAGAACTCGGTCGACGAGACATCCTAAACGTCCTCCTTGAGGCTGGCCCAACTTTAAACGGCATGGCTCTCTCGTCAGGCGTGGTCAATAAGCTTATTCTCTTCTACGCGCCAAAGTTATCGGGAGAGGTAAGGGTTCCCTTTGCGAAAGTGCCAAATTACACTTTTCCTCCTCTGCGCATCCGCTCATTTCAACAATACGGTCCAGACATCGCTGTCGAAGCCTATTTGCGAAGTACTTCCGCTCCGTAACGAAAGGCCTCGTCCTTGACACTGAGCAAGGCACTCTTCAATTGCACAACCGCGCAAAATATCTCTATTCAATGCGCCTTTTCTCTGCGACGATTTTGCATTGCATTAGATTCTGCACACCTTCTTGCGTGGAGGCTACTCCGGCATGCCTGACGCTTCTCGTTCCTGGCGTATAGGGTTCTGGAGCCTGATCGCCACGCAGTTTCAGGGCGCGTTCAACGACAACGCCCTGAAATTCCTGGTCCTCTACCTGATTATCGGCACCAATCTGACTCCCGACGAAGAGGAGACCAAGGTTTTGCTGGTCGGCTCGCTCTTCGCGCTTCCCTTCATTCTTTTTTCGATGACTGGCGGATACCTTGCGGATCGCTTCAGCAAGCGTTCCGTCACCATCGGAACAAAGTTTTTCGAGATTGGCGTGATGCTCTTCGCGATTGCAGGATTTGCGTTGCACAGTATGCCAATGTCCTTGGCGGCGCTCTTTCTCGCGAGCACCCAGGGGGCGCTCTTCGGCCCGTCCAAATACGGCTTACTTCCGGAAATCCTGCCGGAAAACCGTCTCTCCTGGGGCAATGGCGTCATTGAGCTGGGCACGTTTCTAGCGGCGATAATCGGGACCCTGGCAGGAGCGCGACTCTCAGAGGTCTTTGCGGGGCGCCAGCAATACTCAGGAGTTTTCTTCCTGGCATGCTCGGCCGTTGGATTCGTGACGAGCCTTGGCATTTCGAAAGTCGCTGCCGCCGATCCTTCCAAAGAATTCCAGCCAAATTTTCTAGGCGATTTGTGGACGAACGGGAAACGCATTGCCCAGGACCGCGTTCTCTGGCTCGCCCTTGCCGGGAATACCTACTTCTTTTTCCTGGGCGCGCTGCTGCAATTTGACATCGTGTTCTATGGCCGAGACGTTCTGCACGTGGCGGCCACACACGGTGGGCTGCTGCAAGCCGCCATCGCGATCGGTATTGGCTTGGGCAGCCTGGCAGCCGGCTATCTTTCCGGCGGAAAAATCGAATACGGCCTTATCCCCCTCGGCGCCATAGGCATTACCGTCTTTGGATTCCTGCTCGCCCTTCCTGCTTTGTCATTTACCGCCGTGCTGATCTTCCTCGCGGCCCTTGGGTTCTCCGGCGGGTTCTTCATTGTGCCAATCAGCGCCCTCTTGCAACACCGTCCCGAAGAGCAACACCGCGGCGGCGTCCTGGCCAGCGCCAACCTTTTGTCTTTCGTCGGAATTCTGGCGGCATCGATTGTCTACTATGCACTAAAACATTTTCTGCATCTCGGCCCGGTGGGAATTTTCCTCTGGGCGTCGATCGGAACCCTTGCCGCGCTTGCCTATGTTCTTTGGCTGTTGCCGGATTCCCTGCTCCGCCTGCTGCTGTGGATCGCCGCGCACACAATCTACCGGCTTGATTTGAAAGGTCAGGAAATGATTCCCGCACGAGGCGGGGCGCTGCTGACGCCGAATCACGCTTCCTGGGTGGACGCGGTGCTGCTCATCGCTGCCACGGACCGTCCGATGCGCTTCCTGATGTTCAAGGGCGTCTACGATAATCCGGTCATCAAGCCATTTGCGAAGATGCTGAAAATCATTCCCATCGCCTCGGACCAGGGTCCGCGCGAAATGATTCATTCCTTGCGCGAGGCCTCTGAAGCACTACGCAATGGCGAAGTGGTCTGCATTTTTCCGGAAGGGGAAATCACACGCATTGGGCAGATGCTGCCCTTCCGACGAGGCTTCGAGCGCATCATCAAAGGCATCGATGTCCCGATCATTCCGGTGAACATCGATGGCATCTGGGGCTCCATCTTCAGCTTTTCCGGGGGACATTTCCTCTGGAAGTGGCCACGGACGATTCCCTACCCGGTACGAATTACGTTCGGCAAAGCGTTGCCGTCGACGGCGACAGCACCCCAAGTACGGCAAGCGGTGCAGGAACTGGGCGAAGACGCATTTCAGCGCCGGCGGCGCTACATGAAGCCGCTGACGCGGTCGTTCATGAATGCAGCGCGGCGCCATCCACGGCGCTTCGCCATGGCGGATGGCCATACTCCGAAACTGACGTTTGGTGATTCGCTGATCAAGACAGTGTTTCTCGCCCGGCGTCTCAGGCCACTCTGGCGCGGCCAAGAAATGGTCGGAATCTTGCTTCCTCCGTCCATTCCTGGGGCGCTTGTGAATTGGGCGGCACTGCTGCTGGGCAAAATACCGATCAATCTCAACTACACTTCCTCAAACGAGTCGATCGCTTCGTGCGCGAAACAGTGCGAGCTAAAAACCGTGGTCACTTCCAGGCAGTTTCTGGAAAAGGTGCCCTTGCAGCCTCCCGGGGAAATAATCTATGCAGAGGACTTAGCCCTCAATCCGGGTTTCTTCGAGAAGATGACAGCCCTACTCGCTGCGAAATTGCTGCCCGCCAGGATGTTGGAATGGTTTCTGGGAATATCCCGGCCACCTTCACTCGACGATACCGCGACGATTATTTTCTCCAGCGGCTCCACAGGAGAACCAAAGGGTGTGGTGCTGTCGCATTTCAATTTGGCCTCAAATGTGGAGCAGCTTGAACAGGTCTTTCATCTCCACGAGGGAGATCGCATCCTCGGAATCCTCCCCTTCTTCCATTCCTTCGGATTCACCGGAACGCTTTGCTTGCCGCCGCTCGCGGGTATGGGAGTGGTCTTCCATGTGAGCCCGCTGGACGCACAAGTTATCGGGGCTCTGGTCAGCAAATACTCGGTGACAATGCTGCTTTCCACGCCGACTTTCCTGAATTCGTACGCACGGCGTTGCCCGCCAGAAGCATTTGGCAGTTTGCGCATCGTGATGGCGGGTGCGGAAAAACTGCCAGACCGCATCGCTCAGGCTTTCGAAGATCATTTCGGCATTCGCCCGCTCGAAGGCTACGGTTGTACGGAATGTTCACCGGTGGTTGCCGTGAACACCTACGATTTTCGCGCCGCCTATTTTCGCCAGGTTGGTGCAAAGCGCGGCACGATTGGACATCCGCTACCCGGCATGGTCGTGCACATCATCGATCCAGAAACGGGCGAACCTCAGCCGGTGGACAAGCCGGGTCTCTTGCTCGTGCGCGGACCGAATGTCATGGTGGGTTACTTGAACCGACCTGAGAAGACGGCCGAAGTTTTGAAAGACGGCTGGTACAACACCGGTGATATTGCCACCGTCGACGAGGACGGGTTTTTGCGCATCACCGACCGTCTAAGCCGCTTCAGCAAAATCGGCGGCGAGATGGTGCCGCACATCCGCGTAGAGGAAAAGCTGCACGAGTTATTGGAAGCGGACGGGCAGGTACTGGCGGTAACGGCTATTCCCGACGAGAAAAAGGGCGAACGCCTCGTTGTGATTCACACGCTGAAGGAAGATGTGCTGCGGAACTGCCTCGATAAACTGGCAAGAAGTAACCTGCCGGCACTCTGGAAGCCGCGGCCGGATCAATTCTTATTCGTGGAAAAGCTGCCCTATCTCGGCACGGGAAAATTAGATTTGCGAAAAATGCGAGAGATCGCACTTGTCGGAAACGCTCCTATACATCCGCAATAAAGTTCGCTCGGGTTGAATCGAAAGAACACGGGAGAGGGACTTCGACTCGGAGATGGGGCGGAGAGTTTTGATTAGAGGGAGAGAAAAGACGCGTCACTCGACAGGGTCAAAATCGCGCAAGAGGCAACTCATAGCGCATTTCACCTCGCCGTTCGGCAGCAAAGAACACTCGGCGACCGACCAGTCTGCATCTTCGCTCTGAAATTTGACTGCGGCGATATGCGCCATTTTATCTTTGTTGGGGCAAATCACATTCCGAAAACGGAAACTGCAACTTTGCAGGATACGGTCAAGAATTTCCGGATCGTTCATTCGATTCCTCCGTCAAGTGTGTCTGAAACAGCCCAGATTTTCCTCGGGCTGCACCGCGTTTGTCTGTTGCATCGAAACAAACGCGAACACAGAAAATTCCCTTCCACTCCCTTTGGGACTCATCCGCGAGCAGTTCCTATTCTTCCTTCAAACGTGCCTGCGACAAGCAGTCCATTCCGCAATGGACGGCACCCGGCGGCAAAAGCGAGCAATCGATCACGCGCCAACCGCTCCAACCTTCTTCACTCATGGACCAGTTGGCAACGATGATTGCGGCGTCACGATTGTGAACGGAACAATGTACTTTTTGGGGGTAGGTTTTTGCTGCTTCCGGATGTGGGTCGGTCAGTTTAGGTTCAAACATGAACCACCTCCGACCAGGAGCGTGGCCTACCTTCATCTTCTACCCTGTTCCGGTGCTCGTCAAGGACTTCTCTCACGTTTCGCGGTATCCTAGCTCTTCGCTTCCTGACTTCGTGGTGCGTCCTGGTTCGCAGCTTACTTCCTGGCGAGGTTTCATGTTCACCGGCATCATCGAACACCTAGGCACCATCGATTCTCTGAAACTCCACGCGGAGGGAGGGCGGTTGACGATTCACGCTCCGACTGTGGCTCCTCATCTGGCCAACGCCAGCAGCATCGCCGTGGACGGATGTTGCCTGACGGTGGTGGATCGGGATAGCGAGCGATTCTCAGCCGACCTATCCACGGAGACAATTCGCAAGACTTCCATCGCCGAATGGAAAACCGGAACGCGGGTGAATCTAGAGCAACCTATGACCGCGGGCAAGGAATTTGGTGGGCATTTCGTGCTCGGGCATGTGGATACGACGGGGCGTGTGACCCGCCTCGATGCTGAAGGCGAAAATTGGTGGTATGGCGTGCAGGTGCCGAACTCGTTCGCAAAATCCATCGTTCCGCAAGGTTCCGTGGCCATCGACGGGATCAGCCTGACGGTAGCGCGCTGGAACGGCCGCGTGGCGGAAGTCGCGATTATCCCGTTTACCTACGAGCACACCAACATCAAGAGCAAGAAGATTGGGGACTCAGTGAACCTCGAAGGCGACATCCTGGGAAAATATGTAGAGCGTTATCTGGAAGCTCGGAGTGGCGCAAAGTCCACGAGCAATCTCTCCATCGAACAACTTGTGAGCCAGGGATTCTAAATCTCAAACGGCTCTTTTCGATCGCGCACCGCGCCAATAAAGAACCAAGCCTAAGAAGATCGAGGCGAGCGTTCCGCCCACGAGTCTCAATTCGAAACCGATTTTGTCCAACGTGTCTCCCGGTGGCACGAGCGAGACCACGATCCCGATCAGTACGACGAGAAAGCCGATCACTCCGCTCAGCCATACTCCGGCAATTCCCCCCGGAACTAGCACGGCATGCTCGTTCTCGGTGCGATCCTTCCGGCGGGCCAGCTTAATCACCGCAGCAAACATGTACAAGAATGGGATGAAATAAAGAATGATCGCGGCGTCAATCAACATTTGATAGGCCGCTTGCACGGTTTCACTCTTGATCTGGCTGAGCAGCAGAATTGTTCCGGAAACGATGGCTTGAACAAGAATGGAAATATAGGGAGTCTTCCACTTCGGATGAATTTTCCCAAACGCAGCGGGCAGGTAGCGATCGATGCCCACGACAAACGGAACCCGCGCGATGCCCGCGACGGTGCTACCGACTCCACCTGCATTCCCAACGGAAACCAGCAGGGCGGCCAAAATGCCCAGGAAGCCCACCTTCAACGCCACGGAGCCCAGCGTAATGGCGCTAAACACGCCGCTCTTCGGATCGAGATCCGCAGCGGGCACCAGGGAAAGAATCGCAAATGTCCCCACGATATACATAAACGCGATCATCGCGCCCGCGCCAAACACAGCTCGCGGCAACGTACGGCGCGGATCGCGCACTTCTTCACTCATCGCCGAGACAAGTTCGAGGCCGGTGAACGCAAACGCGATCTGCGACCAGAAGTTTACAGTATCCCAGTTCCAGGTAGGCATCATGTTTGCCCACGTGAAGTGCGTCACCGAGCCATGCTTGAAGTACACTAGCAAAGCTATACCGACCAGCATCAGAAGAGGCAAATACGTCCCCACGCCACCGGCATTCTGCAGCCATTTGCCGATATTCAGCCCGATGATGTTCAGAACAACCGCGACCACGAGCAAACCTAGGGAAACCCAGAGCAGAAAAGAGCGATCTTGCGACAGTATTGTGCCCCTTGCGCCGAAAACGTACGCGCTCATGGACGCGCTAGCCAAGAGTAGTCCAGGAAAATAAAACACAGTGTAAATCCAGTAGGTCCATCCCGCGACAAAGCCGTGGAAATCACCGAACGCTTCCTTGGCCCACACGTACAAACCACCTTCATCCGGAAAGCGCGAAGACAATTCGTTGATCACGAAAGCACCCGGTACAAAGAAGAACAGGGCAGCGATGACCCAAAGGCTGATAGAGGATGTGCCGTTATGTCCTGCAGCAGCAATCCAGCGGGGCCCAAGGACAGTAGCGATATTAAACAGCAGCACATCCCAAAAGCCCATAGTCTTGCGAAGTTGCGCCTTGGGATCTTTTGTCGAGGAAGGAGAAATTGTCACAGAAGCACGTCCAAAGCGGGGATGAGTTCATCCTGCATCAAGAAATCCCGGAGAAAGGGATCTTGGGAGCTTTGGAATTCCGCCCACGATCCGAAAACCTGGGCTTTGCCGTCTTGTAGAAACACCACGGTGTCGGCCAGCCGGCGAGCCAGGTGCGTGTCATGGGTCACCACAATGGAGGTTTTGTGAAAGGTTTCCTTTAGACGCAGGATCAAATCGCCCATATGCCCGGCCATGATGGGATCCACCATGGTCGTGGGTTCGTCATAGAGAATCGCTTCGGGATTCTGCGCGAGGGCGCGAGCGATGGACACCGCGCGCTTCGTCCCCGTAGAAAGTTCGCTAGGAACTTTTTCGAGTACTTCTTCCACTTCCAGCATTTTGGCCAGCTTCAGTACGTAGGCATTGATGTCCTCATCCGTGAGGCCGGGCTGGCGATCGAGCGGGAAGGCAATATTTTCTGCGACTGTGAGGGAATCAAAGAGTGCCCCCGACTGGAAAACCATCGTAACTTTGCGGCGGATTTCTTCAAATTGCCGTTCCTTTAAATCCGTGACATCCACTCCGTCGATGAACACGCGACCGGAATCCGCGTGAAGAAACCCCATGATGTGTTTCAGTGAAACCGACTTGCCTACGCCGCTGCGGCCCATGATGACGCAGGTTTCCCCCCGCTTCACTTTGAAACTGACGTTGTTGAGTACAGCGCGGTCGTCGAAGGCTTTGGAAACGTCGCGAAACTCAAAATAGTTTTCCGCTGTTCTTTGTCCAGCGTTCGCAGATGTTAGCCCAGGTTGTTGAATTTCTTCGCTCATCGACCTTCCGTCTCGAATATGCGGCGCGCTTCGGCAAAGTCCTCTGGGGTGTTCATGTTCCAGAATAACCGACCTTTCGTATCAAATCGTTTCCAGGCGGCCTCGTCAAGCACTTCCATGGGCAGACGTTTCATCGCTTCGGTGACCTTGCGAATTCCAGAATCGAAAGCGGCTTGAATTCCCGCCCTGGCACCCACGCGCCAGCACGCGCAAAGAGGCTCGAGTCCATTCGCAGATTGCGGCACAACAACCTGGGCGATGGTCTCTGAAGTGCGCTCGCAGAGTGAGACGAGGAAATCGTGCGTCAGAAAAGGCATATCGCAGCTCACGATCAATCCCCAATTCTCGCCTGAACCGCACTCCTCTAGCGTTGACAGCGCCGTGAGGATGCCCCCTAGCGGGCCCTCTCCCGGCCAACGATCCGCGATCACAGGCCAAGGCGCATTGCCATATCTCCCTGCGGGCGCGACGACCGAAACCTTCTCACAAACGCTTGCTAAATGCTCGCCCATCCGCTGCAACATGGATTTTCCCGCGAGCTCCACGAGCGCTTTATCCCTTCCAAAGCGCGTGCTGCCACCGCCCGCTTGCAGAAAACCGTCGCAGATCATCCCTCGTCATCCTCTTCGGGAATTTCTTGGCCCGGCCGGCGGATGCCCAGTTCCCGCAAGCGTTCCTGCAGGCTCTGGCGGTGCAGCCCAATCGTGGCGGCAGTGCGCGAGATGTTCCAGCGGTGGGCTGCAAGCTGGCGCCGCAGATAGGCAATTTCAAATTTGCGTTTGGCTTCACGAAAGTCGGTTTCACTCATGCCGAGATCCGCGCCCTCGTCGCCGCTCCTAGGCAGAATCGGTGAGCCTTTCACCACTTCTTCGGGGAGATCGCTGACACCCACTTCCTCCCCGCGGCAAAGGACCATGGCGCGTTCGATGGCGTTTTTCAACTCGCGGATGTTTCCGGGCCAGTCGTAGCGCTCCAAAGTCGCCAGCGCCTCCTTGGTCAGTCGTCCAGCCCGCCCCAGCCGGGCGCTATGAATCTGCAAAAACGCGTCGGCCAGAGCGGCAATGTCCTCTTTGTGTGCACGAAGTGACGGCAATTCGATGCTCACGACCCGCAGGCGGTAGAAAAGATCTTCGCGAAATTTACCATCGCGAATAGCCAGAGGTAGATTGCGGTGCGTCGCGCTGATCACGCGCACATCCACGGAAATGGACTGTGTCCCTCCCAATCGCTCGATGGTTCGATTCTCGAGCGCTCGCAACACTTTTGATTGCGTGACCGGGTTCATATCGCCAATCTCGTCGAGAAAGAGCGTTCCGCCATGAGCTTGCTCGAAGCGTCCTTTTTTCTGCTGCGCGGCACCGGTGAACGCACCCCGCTCGTAACCGAACAATTCGGACTCAATCAAGGTCTCTGGCAGCGCCGCACAATTTACGGCCACGTAAGCTTTACCGTTACGGGGGGATCGCGCGTGAATTTCTTGCGCCAGCAAATCCTTGCCGGTGCCACTCTCCCCCAGAATCAAAACCGTCGAGTCCGTCGCAGCCACGCGGTCCGCTATTTCGAATGCGCGACGCATCGCCGCCGAACGACCGATCATTTGTCCAAACTGTCCTTCCGTGGCCAGGCGGCGGCGTAAGGAATCGTTTTCGCGCTCGAGTGTCGTCAGTTTCAGCAGGTTCGCCACGCGCGTTCGCAATTCCTCCAGCTCAAACCCTTTCACCAGATAATCTGCAGCGCCATAATGCAGCGCCTCCACCGCCGGCTTCGCCGTATCCAACGCGGAAACCATAAGCACTGGCAACTCGTGGCCCTCACCACGCAGCCATTTTAGGAACGCCAGGCCGTCTTCACCCGGCATGACCACATCGAGTAACAGCAAATCCGGTGGTTCGGCGGACATAGTGGAACGCGCCGCAGCCGCGGAATCTGCTTCCAACACGCGATAGCGGCCCTCGAGTGCGCGCCGCAATCCGTATCGCGCCGCGGGTTCGTCGTCCACAATGAGAATTGTTTTCATGGCTGGGTTTCCTTTGTTGCCAGAGGAATGCAGATACGGAACCGGCTGCCGCGGCTTTCGCGAAGGGGGCTATCAATTTCGAGCCTGCCACCGAGTTCTTCGAGGCGGCGGGTCACGATGGCTAGCCCAAGGCCGGTACCGCGAGGTTTGGTTGTGAAAAAGGGCTGAACTATTTTTGCGCGCATCCCGGAGGGAAGACCCGGTCCGTCGTCCTCGACGGAGACGGTACATGCGTCCGGTTCGGTGTGAAACCCGATGGCGACGTGGCCCGCACGGCCAACGGCTTCGATGGCATTGAGAATAATGTTGGAGAGGATGTCGTTTACCGCTTCGGCGCTGGCTGCGACCTCGCACGAATCGGAGTGCGCGGTCAACTCGAGCGAGGCTCCGCGGGAGTCGGCCTCGTGACAGAGAACCTCGGCCACACTAACCGCTACGGCGACGATATTGCAATGATCGCCTGTATGGGAAGGTCGCACACCGGGGCGACTGAACTGCAGCAGCTGATTGAGCTTGGCGGAAAGGCGATTGATTTCGTCAAGAACCATCTGAGTCTCACCGCGCAAAGCGGGGGGCAGCTCCGCACTTTCCAGTTGGACCTGCAGGATGGTCTTGATGGAACCAAGGGGATTCTTCAGATTGTGGGAAATACTCGCGGCCATCTGGCCGACCAGAGCCATGCGCTCGCGTTCGGCCAACTCCCTTTCGAGTTGGAGCTTCTCTTCGATCAAATGACAAAGATCAAAAGCGGCGGGAAGTTGCTCGCCCAAAAATTCCAAAGCGGCGTAAATTTCGCCCGAAATCATGGCACCATGCGCGCGTACCCGCAACGAGCCGAGCTGTTGCACTCCTCGCCGAAGCTCGAAAGTCTCCTCTGCGCTTAACCTTGGGGCTTCCGCGGCCATCGGTGCAGCACCCAGTGGATTAAGTTCGAGGTGCACATCCGCAAGTTGCAGCTGTTCCGCAATCCACCGTTCGCTGAAGTCCTTCAGCTTGTGAAGATCCCCAAGCCGGGCCACCTCAGTGATTGGGCCCATCAGTTTTTGCGCCCGGTCCACCTCCTTTTGCGCAGTTTTTCGCAAGAGCTTCCCCATGATTCTCTGCAGTGGCTCGAAGAAAACCACCGGTAAGAAAAGCAGCAGTGCCGCCGTCGCTTCCGGCGGAAGGTACGGCTCCAGCACCAGGCTCGCTCGTCGTATAAAGCTCAAATACAGCAATGCCACAAACACCAAGAACACCGCGTAAATCAGGTTCCGCTGCCGCCCGATCTGCAGAAAGTTGAACCGTCGCACCTGACTGATCAAACCAACAAGTGGACCAACGGCAAAGGCCATGGCCATCAGAGATATCCCGGCATTTTGCCAGGCGCTGAAGAGCCGGAGCCCCAAAATGGCCATTAACAAAAGGGACAGCAGCCCGAGATTCCATCGGAGGTACTTGTGAAAAACGCGCTGCGCCAGGTCCGGAGCAGCCTTCTCAAATTGGCGTTGCCAATACTCTCCGATGCCCACCGCCGCAATAAGCCACACCTGGAATGGAACGCCGAGCCGTTGACAGGGAAGGTAGAATTCCCATGCCTGGTTCGAGATCAGTGCCCCGAGGAAGAAGGGAACCAACAAGATTGCCGGGGCCCAGGCAGAGATTAACCAGGCGGTCTTCTTACCCGCTGAAATCAAGCCCCGGATCGATGCGTACTCGCAATGAAGATGCACTGCGAGCGGTGGTATAAACCACAAGCCGAGGCAGAGAAATGTCCAGGCAAAGCGCAGCAGGCCGGGCGGCGGACTGCCGTAGAACAGTTGAGCGTTCAATGCCAGGAGGCTGCTGCCAAAGAAGCACGTCAGCGCCAGGCACAGGAAGAAAAAAATCCGCTCGAAGTTGCGTTGACGGCGATGACCGAGGATCACCACCATCCAGAAAAACGGGAGCAGCGTCCCGGCAGTGAGAATAAAGAGTCGGAGGTAGAGGAGCCAGTGCATGGGGCGGATGCCGCGAGTCTACCGCTGGCGGAAAAGCAGGGCAATGGCCAAGTGCAGGGAAAATCTGGCGGCTGCATCTGTTGCAAGCAATAGGCTTACTTCATTTTCCGGAGATCTCGGGAACCGGTGGAGCCACCCAAGAGTCAGGAAAACGCTTGACTGGAGCAGAAAAACTGCTATATTAGCACTCGGTAGCGAGGAGTGCTAAACACCCTTTCCACCCTCTCTACCGTATTTTTCCGTCTCACCGGAAAGTTCACCTAAATGGAGGTTTTTCCAAGATGGCAGTCAATCTGACACCGCTACACGACCGTGTCATCGTGAAGCGCATTGAAGAGAAGGAAACCGTGAAGGGCGGGATCATCATCCCCGACTCCGCGAAAGAGAAACCGCAAGAGGGCGAGGTCATTGCCGTCGGTGCGGGTAAGCGCGAGAAGGGCGAGCGGGTTCCCCTGGACGTAAACGTTGGCGATCGCGTGCTGTTCGGCAAGTACAGCGGCAGCGAAATTAAGATCGATGGCGAAGAGCTCCTCATCCTGCGGGAAGAAGAGATTCTCGCGAAGTTGGGCGGCGCAGCCAAGGCAGCAAAGAGGTAAGCAGGCGAAGATCTCAAGTAAGAAAAATTCAGGAGGAATCAAGAAATGGCGAAGCAGATTGTTACCGGGGAAAATTCCCGCCAAGCGATTCTACGCGGCGTGAACGCCCTCGCGGACGCAGTAAAAATCACCCTCGGCCCCAAGGGTCGCAATGCGGTGATTGAAAAGAAGTTCGGCGCGCCGATCATCACCAAGGACGGCGTGACCGTTGCTAAGGAAATTGAATTGCGCGATCCGCTCGAGAACATGGGCGCACAGATGGTCCGCGAAGTCGCCAGCAAGACCAGCGACGTCGCCGGCGATGGCACCACCACCGCCACCGTTCTGGCCCAGGCTATCTTCCGCGAAGGCGTGAAGACCGTTGCGGCCGGCGCGAGTCCCACGGCTCTCAAGCGCGGCATCGACAAGGCCGTTGAAGTCGCCGTGGAGGAAATCAAGAAGCTCCACAAGGACGTCAAGGGCGATATGATCGCTCAGGTCGGCACCATTTCCGCCAACAACGACAAGCAGATCGGCGGAATTATTGCCGAGGCCATGAAGAAGGTCGGCAAGGATGGCGTCATCACCGTGGAAGAGTCCAAGACCATGGACACCACCCTCGAAGTCGTCGAAGGCATGCAGTTCGACCGTGGCTACCTCTCACCCTACTTCATCACCGATCCGGAGCGCATGGAGTGCGTCCTGGAAAACGCGTTGATCCTCATCCACGAAAAGAAGATCAGCTCGATGAAGGACCTGCTCCCGTTGCTCGAGCAGATCGCCAAGCTCGGCAAGCCCCTGCTGATCATCGCGGAGGAGGTCGAAGGCGAAGCCCTGGCCACTCTCGTGGTCAACAAGCTGCGCGGCACGCTGCAGTGCAGCGCCGTCAAGGCCCCCGGCTTTGGCGATCGCCGCAAGGCCATGCTGGAGGACATTGCCACTCTGACGGGCGGCAAGGCCATCACCGAAGACCTCGGCATCAAGCTCGAGAACGTCAAGATTGAAGACCTCGGCAAGGCCAAGAAGGTCACGATTGACAAGGACAACTCCACGATCGTCGAAGGCGGCGGCAAGGCCAGCGAAATCGAAGGCCGCGTGAAGCAGATCCGCCAGCAGATCGAAATCACCACCAGCGACTACGACCGCGAGAAACTCCAGGAACGCCTGGCAAAGCTCGTGGGCGGCGTTGCCGTCATCAAGGTGGGCGCGGCAACCGAAACCGAGCTGAAGGAGAAGAAGGCTCGCGTTGAGGACGCCATGCACGCCACCCGTGCAGCCGTTGAGGAAGGCATTGTTCCCGGCGGCGGCGCCGCACTGCTCCGCGCACTTCCCGCCATCGAGAAGATCAAGGCCGAAGGTGACGAGCTCGTCGGCGTGGGCATCGTGAAGCGCGCTCTCGAAGAGCCCGCTCGCCAGATCGCACTCAACGCCGGCTATGAAGGCGCGGTTGTGATTGGCAAGATCCGTGACTCTAAGGACGATCACTTCGGCTTCAACGCCGACACAGGCGAATACGTCGACCTCGTCAAGGCTGGCGTCATTGACCCAGCCAAGGTGACTCGTCTGGCGCTGCAGAACGCGGCGTCCATCGCGGGCTTGATGCTCACCACGGAAGCTCTAGTGGCTGAACTCAAGGAAGACGATAAGAAGGCTGCTGCTGCCGGTGGTCCCGGCGGCCCGGGCGGCATGGGCGGCATGTACTAAGGTTTGTCTAATTACCCAGATACCTCAATCCACCAAGGGCGGCCGATCTTCGGCCGCCCTTTTTTTTCGGCTGTGCCCTCTACTTTGTCGGCAGATGATTCAGGAAATCATCCAGAACTGCTTTAAAGGGATCGGCATCCTCGACAAACTACGCGTGGCCCGCAGCTTCAAAGAGTTCAAGCCGCGCTGACAGCACATTGTTCTTGATTGGGTCGGCCGTCATGGATTTGGTGACCGATTCGTAGCTCACTCGCGCCGGCCTGTCGAATTTCACCATGGCGGGCTTCCAGTCCATTCGACTGGCCGAGCTGAGGCTCGCTGTGACAGCACTGCCCGTTGGCATCGGGAGCGAAGCGTCGATCACCCGCTCAATATACTCTTCCCCCTGTGGCTTCTTATACATGCCGCGCACGAATCGTTCCGTGAACTGCCCCCGATTCATCTGAAACTGCGTCCCCTAGCACCCCCGGTTCCCACGATTCGCGCCAGCAGAAGACGCGCTTCTTCCTCGCCACCTGTACCGAATCTGTACTCCCACCTCATTGACCCATTCCCTGCTCCAACATACAGTCACTCCCATTCTCCCCAGCATGGTTTGCTTTCGCGCGAAAGCGGGAAGTGATTCAATTTTCCGCTTCCAAAGCTACCTCCCAGTCCGTTTACGACGCACGGTTTTGCCTGTGTGTCATCGGCCGGGTTTTTGGCCGAGAGGAGGAAGTCAAAAGGACTATCCGTTCATCATGAGCCGGTCTTGATTCCCGGCAATTTTTCTTCGCTGCAGAAACCGCAGGATTGCGATTCGCAGACTGGTGGCGGTCTTACATCCCAAGCCCCACAACCAAACAACCCATGTCCAGCCCGCACCCGGGGTGTGTCTTGCCCCGTTTCCTAGCTGACACGGAGGATTTCAAGGATGAGAATAGGAAAACGTATCGCTCTAGGTTCCGCCCTTCCGGTGGTTATTTCTCTATGTGTTTCGCTGCCACTTCCTTCGCAACAAAATGGAAGTGCTCCAGGCTCGTCAAGCTCGCCACCAGGCACTTCAGGGGCAAAGGATCCAGGTGTGCGCGCAGGGTCGGTGAATGCTGGACCACCGCTTTCCACGCTTACCAGTGATCAACTTCAGTACTTCCAGGATGGGCAAACTCGCTTTCAAGAGGTGGATCAGGTGGTGAATGGTCTGGGTCCCACTTTCAATTCCAACAGTTGCAGCAGTTGTCACGCGCAACCCGCCCTGGGTGGCACCAGCCCTGCGAGCACGCAATATCCCAACATTGGCCCCAATCCTCAAATGGAAGCGGCGACCGCAAACGGGGCAACGAATACCATCCCTTTTTTCATTACTTCGGATGGCCCCGTGCGAGAAGCTCGCTTTCCCTTCGTTGTGAATTCCAGCGGCTCCCTGTCTCATACTCCGGATGGCGGTGTGCACGCTCTTTTCACTATTGCCGGACGGCAAGATGCCGCTGGCTGCACCCTCGCTCAACCCAATTTCGAGCTGATGCAGCAGATGAATAACCTCATTTTCAGGATTCCTACGCCAGTCTTTGGTGCAGGTTTGATCGAAAATATCGCCGATGCGACAATTCTGGCCAACATGCAGGAAAACACGGTCGTGAAACAGCAACTGAGCATCACCGGCCACCCAAATTACAGCGCCAACGACGGCTCCATCACTCGCTTTGGCTGGAAAGCCCAGAACAAGTCACTGGAAGTGTTTGCCGGAGAGGCCTACAACGTGGAGATCGGCGTTACCAATGAACTTTTTCCCAACGAACGCGGCAATCCACCGGCATCTTGCCTCTTGAATCCGACGCCGGAAGACTCCACCAATTTTGGGATGACCAGCTATCAGGTTCCCAGTGACATCGTTGAGTTTGCGCACTTTATGCGCTTCCTCGCTCCGCCCAGCCCTTCGACAACCGGGATCCCCGGCAACCCTCCGCTCGCCGCCGTCCAGAATGGCCAGGCGGTGTTTACCCAGATTCACTGCGACATGTGCCACACGCCATCGTTGCAGACCACCACTTCCAAACTCACGCCGGGATTGAGCAACCAGACGGCAGCTTTGTTTTCCGATTTGCTCGTTCACCATATGGGCGCTGGGCTCGCTGATCATGTTTCGCAGGGATCCGCGGGTCCCGACGAATTCCGCACTGCCCCGCTCTGGGGTCTGGGCCAGCGCATCTTCTTTTTGCATGATGGCCGCTCCGGTCCGGCGAACGGCGGGCTGGTTCATGCCATTCAACAACACGCCAGCAACGGTTCGGAGGCCAACAGCGTAGTCAATCTTTATAACCGGCTGTCGCAACAAGAGCAGCAGGATCTCCTGGATTTCCTGCGTTCTCTCTGATCTCTATTTACTGCAACGTGCAGGAGTGATGTCACTGCTGCACGTTGCTCTGGCTTTCTAACGTCCGGAGTATGACCGGCTTCCTTAGAAGCCAGGCCGCCCCTAGCAGGCACACGGAAATCACAGTAGAGAAAAGTACAGACGCCAGAAGGAATTACTGCCAGCTCAATACGGTAACCGTACCAAAGCAGACAGCCAGGCCTCTGGTAATGGCGGGCATCCGCGCCACGGTTTCTTTGTGCCTGCCGCCAAGCTGCCAGGCCACAACCGCGGCGAGCAAGAGCAACACGCTCACGAAAAACCCGAACCCTTCGCAAAAATCGTGGTGGGTCCGATTGAAATCCTGTGCGCCGGAATGAACTGGCTTCCTAGAAGCCACAGTCGCATGCACTCCCCACCGATTTTCAATTTTGCGGGATCCGCTCGTGTGGCCAACGGCGAAAAGCACGAGCACAACAGAAGTAATCGCCTAAAGCAGGGGTGACTTCCACTTCTCGTCACCGGAGTGCAGAAACCTTGGATTAGTGATGATCATCGGAGCTCAAGGCAAAACTAGACACCTCGAAAGTTACACCCGATCGATCGCTTCAATTCAATTACCTTGCTTCATCGCCTGGAGGTACTGCTCCAAGATCGCTGGCCACCCGCCATCCGCGCCAACCTGCTCGCGCATTTTCTCCCATCCCGCGCCGTGCCTCTGCAGATGCCGATGTTCAAATTCTACTCGCGTCTTCTCTGGCCCTTCTGCAACAAACTCGAGCGCCACTTCGCTTGCGTGCGCCATGCCGGCGTTAAACATCCAATCAGCCTGCTGGTGCCAAGACAACACCACTTTCTTTGGTGGCTCCCAGATCAGAACTGTGCCCCAAATACACTCAGCTCCCTCGGCATTTATTTCGTCCCAGCGGCCGCCCTTCTGCGGATCGATCAGAATGTCTTCGAATGGTAGTTGCCCCACGTGGTGCGGCGCCGGCCACCATGCACCCATTCGCTCCGTGACCACGCGGAGCGCCTTCTCAATCGGTACGTTTACCTGCAGGGTTCGCCGTACAGCGGTTTCTGGTGCGGATTCGGGCTTCATGCTTCTTCTCCTCTTGCTGTTCTTCTTCGGCAAACTTTTTGAACGACGTGAGCGTCTGATGCCACAGGTTGGCGAAGTGATCGCGTAGCAGCGCAATGCCTTCCGGATTCAATTCGTAGATGCGGCGCGTACCGGCGCGGCGGTCACGCACGAGGCGAGCTTGTACGAGCACACGCAGGTGCTGCGAAACCGCTGGGCGCGATCCAGGCAAGCCGGCGGCCAGTTCATTCACGGCGCGAGGATGGCCGCCCAGTATTTCAAAGATGGCCAGGCGAGCAGGATCGCCAAGGGCGGACAGACCCTTTTGTATGTAAGTACCCTCTTACCGTAAGTGACTATTTACCAACAGAACCGTCAACGTCTTTCTCTTTTGACTCATTCCTCTCTTAACACCTTCCCTGTTTCCTTTGTTTGGTTTCAAGGTCATCCGGGCAAGGGAAGCTCAGCTGACCCAGCCGAGGTGACGACCTTCCTTGCCTGCCTTTCCGCGCTTCGATAAACTTCCTGTGTCACACCGCGCTCCTCAGGGGGGAGCAAAGCAACATGCCCGGATTTTTGCAGCGCTTCATGCCGCATGATGGGGACTTCTTCGCCCTATTCCAGAAGCAAGCGGAAAACATCGTCGTCGGCGCCCAAGCCTTCGTCAGCATGCTGGAGCATTACACCGGCGTTCCTGAACAGGTGCAAATCATTAAAGCCATCGAGCATAACGGCGATGAAATCACGCACCAGATTTTCCGCAAGCTCAACCAGACATTCATTACGCCATTTGACCGCGAGGATATTCACGAACTCTGCAGCACCATGGATGATGTGATCGACCTAGTCGACGCGGCGGCAAGTCGCTTCGTCCTCTACCGCGTCAACGAGGTTCGCCACGGCACCCTTGAATTGTGCAAAGTACTGGCGGCTACCACCGTGGAACTCAAGGCCGCCATTCACGCCATGGAATCGCCGGACAAGGCTTTGCACCGGGTCATCGAAATCAACCGCCTCGAAAACGAGAGTGACCGCATCTGTCGGACGCTGATCGCACAACTGTTCGAGGAGGAAAAGAACCCGGTGGAAATCATCAAGTGGAAAGAAATTTTTGAAGTGATTGAAACGGCTGTCGACAAATGCGAGGACGTTTCCAATGTAATCGAAAGCGTCATCCTAAAGAACGCCTGACCCCGTGAGCAGATTCTTACTGGTTCTCATCACAGTTTTCCTGACACTGGCCTTCGAGTTTTCGAACGGCTGGCACGATGCTGCTAACTCCATTGCCACGGTCGTTTCCACGCGCGTGCTCACGCCGTTCCGCGCCGTCCTTTGGGCGGCATTCTGGAATTTTTTCGCTGCCTTCGTCTTTGGTACCGCTGTTGCCAAAACGATTGGCAGCGGTATGGTACACATCGAGATGGTTGACGAAAAGGTTCTCTTGGCAGGTCTCATTGGTGCCATTACCTGGAACCTGATCACGCTGACACTCGGCCTGCCCACGAGTTCCTCCCACGCGCTGATGGGTGGATATGGCGGGGCGGCCGTGGCTCATGTGGGATTCAAAGCGTTGATCCTCGGAGGCTGGACCAAGCCGGTTCTGTTCATTTTCCTGTCGCCGGTGATCGGCATGGTCCTGGCAATGTTGATTACCTTACTCACCAGTTGGATTGTGCGACGCCAACGACCTTACAAAGTGGATCAGTGGTTCCGGCGCCTGCAATTGTTTTCTGCGGCTTTGTTCAGCTTGGGTCATGGCACCAACGATTCTCAGAAAGGCATGGGAATCATCACCACGGTGCTCGTTGCTGGCGGCCTGCTCAAAACGTTTTCTGTTCCCTTCTGGGTCATCATTTGCTGCCATCTCGCTATGGCAGGTGGAACCATGGCCGGCGGCTGGCGCATCATAAAAACCATGGGCCAGCGCATCACCAAACTTACGCCCTTCGGTGGCTTCGCGGCCGAGACCGCAGGTGGATTGACAATCGTGGGCAACGCCATTTTCGGCATACCTGTCAGCACCACACACACAATCACGGGCGCCATTGTTGGCGTTGGCGCTTCTCACCGGTTGACGGCAGTACGTTGGGGTGTCACGCGCCGCATCGTTTGGGCTTGGCTGTTGACCATCCCCGGCGCGGCGCTCATCGGAGCGGGGCTTTTCCGCCTTCTCTCTCCGCTCATGAAATAGTCGATATTCTCGCGTTAGAACCAGCGGAGGTCGACTTTAGCCGTGGGCGCCCTTTTGCTTGTTGCCCGAAACGTGAGCTTCGCGGCCGCTCTCTGGGGGCAAACGCAGCAAAGATCCCGAATTTTCCCGGCGCGAGTTTTTCGGCGTAGCACATCAGTATTCCTTCTTCTTTTTCTGCCAGTGGAGGTCGCCGCGCCTTCCCTGCAGCAACAAAACTCATCCATCTTACTTGAAATCTGATCGAGCTCATTCTGACGTCTATCGCAGGGCTACTCGCTACCTAGGTGTCGCTTTTTCATCCTTTTGGGCGGATTTACACAGCTCTGGTACGCGCCGCTAGCCGGCTCGCGGAAGGCAGGTTGAAAAAACTCGTGGAAAGGCCTGTGGAGGCGGGGAATAGCGTTATCGGACTGAGCGAGCCTGAGATTCCCTGACTTTATCTTTGGCACTCAAAGTGCAGTGTATAGAAGCGACCAGCAAATGAGCGATGAAACTAGGAAGATGATGGGATCATGGATTCTACCAACGGCACTTCGAACAAAGGTTTGGCGCTGCGTTTGCGCCTCTTCATGGGGGTTTTGGGAGCCTTAATTTTGCTTGCGTCATCCACCGGATTGGTGATTTGGCTCGGCGTCGGAAAATGGCTCGTCAGGGAAGACCCGCTACAACAGGCTACCGCGATCGCAGTTCTCAGTGGAAATATTCCGACGCGCGCGCTGGAAGCAGCGGAGCTTTATCATGAAGGATACGCCAAAGAAATCTGGCTGACGCATCCTGACGCGCACGCGGACGCCCTGAAGGCGATTGGGATTACCTATCCCACCGAAGATGATTTCAATACCCGCGTGCTTCGCAGGCAGGGTGTGCCCGCCAAAGCAATCCACGTCCTCGATCCCCCGATCATCAACACCGCCGAAGAGCTGGACGTGATCAGCGCAGCGTTGCAGAACAGAGGCGGCCAGCGGGTCATCATTGTTACGAATAAGGCTCATACCCGGCGCGTCCACATTCTTTGGATGAAGTATTGCGGATCACGCGGGGAGGCCATCGCGCATGGTATCCCTGACGATGAATATGTAGCCGACCATTGGTGGACAGACCCAAGTAGCTTGACCCAAGTCACCCACGAGGTCCTGGGGATCATCAATGGGTGGGCAGGATTGCCGGTGCAGCGCACCCCTCGGCCAACTCCACAAGTGGTGGCCGTCGATTCTCACAGCCCGGAACACACCACCGCAGACTGAGAGCGCTCGGGCTACGATCTTCTTGAAAAGCCTGAGCGTCCGCCGCTTCGTTCTTTCCGCGTGACGATGATCTGCTTTTACCATGATTAGAATTTCCCTTTGCGTTGAAGGGTCGCTTTCCTACAGCAGTTCAGTGTGGGAGGAGGCATTCCGTTCTCTAGCAGTCTTGGTGGCGCGGCTGCATGGATCCATGATCGCGACTCGCAGTTTCGAACCCCACTTCGTGATGAGCAGGCGGCCCCATCAAGGTTCGACGCTGCGAGTCAAGGTTGTCTTTTCTTCTCGCCTGGCTATTCCGATTTTCTTTGCCGGTTGCGGCGGCGCTAGTGGTGGGAGCAGCACCGCATTGCAGAGCCCCTACTGCCGTGGATGCCAATTCGTCTATTCCCCCTCGCATTTCGGGCAAATCCTCCCGTTGGGGATATCCGGCACTGGCGCGCTTCGCGCGCCGACAGCAATTGCGGGCCCTGCGAATAGCACTGGGATCGTTTACGCTGTCCCCAGTCGGGTCACCACTCGAGGTTTGCCTGTGCGTTTGGGATCCCCAGAATCACGCCATCCGTGTCTATCAAATCAATTCGCCGTAAGGCAGCGCGTCTTCGACTTCGCCCGGTCCCCGTTCGCTGGCCAATGGCTCACCCACCGGTGTAATGGGCTCTCCCTTTGCGGCAGAGAGGGGATTATCGCATCTGGCGGTGATTCCTTCGTCGGCCGCAGCGAACACAGTCGACGCAAACGGTATCATCTCCGCCGCTACGGTTGGTCGGAATGGGGAGCGGATGCCCGTGCCGGGCTTTCCCTTCTCCACTGGCTAGGGCGCGGAACCTCCTCGATGGCCGGGGCAGACGGTTTCCTGTTTGCCACCGATAGCATCAACGGCAGCATTTCGTCTTACAGCATCGATGCCCTCACCAGCATCCTCACGCAGGTGGCTGGTTCTGCGTTTCCTGCTGCGACAGTTTCGGGTGACACTCTCTATTCCAACGGCAAGCGGTTCGTCCCGGACGCTTCATCCAATCACATAAATGGCTTCTAGCCCGATCCGGTCCATGGCCTAGCCAATTTGCTGACGGGTTCCTTCTACCCTGCGGGCCCAGGGCCTATCGCCCTGACGTCTGTGCCATTCCCCGAATACTACCCATCTGCCAGTAATTCAGGATGGAACTCGGTTTATAATGGAGAAATGATGCCTCCTGCTCCAAGTGCGTTCTGCTCCGTCGAAGAAGCCGTGGAAGAAATCCGCCAAGGGCGGATGATTGTTCTGGTGGACGACGAAGATCGCGAAAACGAAGGCGATCTGACTCTTGCGGCAGAAAAAATCACTCCTGAAGCCATCAACTTCATGGCCAAGTTCGGGCGTGGGCTGATCTGCCTGGCGTTGACCGAGCAACGTTGCGAGGAGTTGAACTTGCCGCTGATGTCTCCGATCAACACCTCGGTGCATGGCACCGCATTTTGTGAAGCGATTGACGCAAAGCTGGGTGTTACCACCGGCATCAGTGCTTCCGATCGCGCCATCACCATCTTTACTGCCATTGACCCGAAGACTCGTCCGCAGGATTTGGCGCGACCCGGGCATATGTTTCCTCTGCGCGCGAGGAACGGCGGTGTCTTGGTTCGCGCCGGTCAGACTGAGGCTTCCGTGGATCTGTCTCGCATCGCCGGATTGAATCCTTCCGGCGTAATTTGCGAAATCATGAATGAAGACGGCACCATGGCTCGCGTGCCCCAGTTGATCGAATTCTGTCAGGAACACAACCTGAAGATGCTAACCGTGGCGGACCTGATTCGCTATCGCATGCAGCACGAGCGCTATGTACGAAGAGTGGCCGAAGCAACCATCCCTACGCTGCATGGAGACTTCCGGATGATCGTGTATTGCAGCGATGTGGATCACGATCAGCATATCGCCCTGGTTCGTGGCGAGCTCGAGGGCTCCACTCCACCCCTGGTTCGTGTACATTCCCACTGCATCACGGGTGATGTATTCGGTTCCGTGGCTTGCGACTGCAGCCAACTGGTGGCCAAGTCGCTTGAATTGATCGCGAAGGAAAATCGCGGGGTGTTCTTATACCTACACCACACGGGCCGCGGCTTCACGATTGACACGCCCGAAACGCCCGGCACCTTGCCCAAGATCCATTTTCATACTCGCGGCCAACTCGACCGCGAAGTCGCTCGCCAGCGTATGGTGCAGCACGAAAGTGGCACAGGTGCGCAGATTCTGATCGATTTAGGCTTGAAGGATATACGGGTGGTCACGAACCATCCAAAGAAGGTCGTGGCGCTTGAAGGCTACGGCATCCGCATCGCGGACCAGGTCCCTCTCGATCTAAGCACCCCGAATCCGACTCACCAGTGGAGCTAACGCGAGCCTGGGGGCCCGAATTTCTGCTCAACTCACATTCTTCCCCGATACGAGTTCGATAGGCTTATTTCTTGCAGGACATTTGCTGGAGGATTCTGATCAGCGCATTTCGGTGGTCAGGGTTCTTCTGGTTCGCCGGTGGAGGAGTGAGCGGGCTTTGGAGCCGCGGATGGTATTGCGTCTATTCCATTCGAAAGGGGAGCCTTCGCATGGGTGGCCGCCAGGTTGCGAGCCTCAGAACTATTCCGCGCTCCACCCCTGAAATCGAATTCTTAACGGCGGACTTGCGACTCGTACTACGGAAGGTCGTGGGCGACCCTGTGGGGTCAATCGAAATCCCCTTGCCCCAACCTCCAGGGGTCCAAGCAAAAAACGCGGTTAAACCGAACTGATCCGGGGATCGGCGTCACGCGCTTGCGCTCGCAAACTCACGATGGCAGCAGGTTACCTTGTGCATCGAACGTGGAGACAGCTCCGAAGAGTGCAGCTTGCTCCTCAATCTGGGCGCGGTCTCCCACGACCACAATTTGCATGTTCGCGGAATCGAAGTACTTCCTCACCGTGGCCAGCAAATCGGATGACGTCAGCGCGCGCAATTTGTCGCGATACGTCTCAAGATAATCCGTGGGCAATTCGTTGAGTTCCACGGTTGAGAATTGCGCCAGCAGGCCTTCTTGGGTGGCCAAGCCCATCGAGAAAAGGCCCGTCAGATAGTTCTGCGCGTCGGCCAGTTCAGCCGGTGGCACAGCCAAGGAGCGAAGCCTGTCGAGCTCGTAAAATATTTCGGTGAGGGACGCTGCCACTACCTCGTTGCGTACCGCAGCCGAAATAGAAAAGTAGCCGTGTTGCCGCAACGGGGTGACGCCACTTCGCGGACTATACGTGTAACCCTTGTCTTCGCGAATGTTCATCACCAGCCGAGAATTAAATGCTCCGCCATACAGGCTGTTCGCGAGTCCCAGCCGGATCCAGTCCGGGTGTTTGCGGGTGATCGCGTGGCATCCCACAAGAATCTGCGTCTGCACGGATCCGGGATTGTGCACCAAGTACACGCGTCGGCCAGCCAAATTCGGTAAAGCCGGCGCATCTTTCGCGGCCGGTTTCTTTCCCGTCCAATTGCCAAATATCTTCTCCGCCACTTTCGACATAATCGGCGGATCGAAATCGCCCACCAAAACCAGCAGGGCGTTTTCCGGCGTGTAGATCTCGTGGTAGACGCTCTCCAAATCCTCGCGCTTGTAGGCCACAACTTGCTCTTCGGTCGGTGATATCCGCGCGTAGGGGTGCATTCCGAAAAGCACCTTGCGCATGCGCTCGCCCGCCAGAAATCCTGGTGAGGTGCGTTCCAGTTTCACTTCTTCGAGTTTCTGGCGGCGCTCCCGCTCGAATTCTACCTGAGGAAAGGAAGCCTCTCGTACCAATTCGCTGACGAGTTGCAAAAGCGGCTCAGCGAATTCGCTGAGGCCGGAGAAGGAGATTGCGCTGGTATCCTGCCCAGCCGATGCGCCCAGATCGGCACCCAAGCGCCGCAAATCTTCTTCAATTTGCCGGCTCGTGCGTTTGGCGGTGCCCGTGCGCAAAACTGCGGAAGTCATCTCCGCAAGTCCTACCGAGCGGTCGGAAACCAGTGCTTCGCCAGCGCGAAAGAAGAGCTCGCCATGAAATTTGGGGATGGAATGCGCCTCGGCCAGCACGATCTGCAAGCCATTCGAAAGCCGTGCACGCGTGCGTTTCGGCCAGGTTACAGGACGTTCCGGCGCAAGAACGGGCGCCGCAATGGCCACTTCTGGGGCTCGAGTGGCCATTATGCGGCCTCCTTTTCATCTTTGCTGACAGGCGTACGGAAAACGATAGCGCGATTCTCCACCCGCAGATATTTCTTGGCGACGGCTTGAATCTCTTCCGGTTTCACAGCGAGAAATCCCTCTAGAATGGAATTCACCAGTTGTGGCTCGTTGTCAAACAAGGTAAAACACGCCAACAAGTGCATCAGCCCGTAGCGAGGCACGTATCCACCGCGGCCGCCTTCCAGCGTGGAATAATAATCCGAGCGCCACTTCACTTTCAGTTGGTCCAGTTCTTCCTGACGAATTCCCTTCTCCTGAACCTCGCGCAGAACCGCATCGAACGCCGCAAGCGTGTGCTCCGCGGAGTATTCCGGTTTATGCAGGATTCGTGTGGTCATCTGGGAAGGGCCGTTGTACCCAAAGACATCATCCACGCCGCCATCCGCTTCGACGGCGATCTGCTTTTCCAGGACCAGTTCGCGATGAATTCGACCTGCACGGCCGCCATGCAGCGCCTGATCCAGCAACACCATGGCGTGCCAGTCTGGAGTGCGCCGCCGCGGCAGGACGTAGCCGATCGCCATCGCCGGAAGCGTGCCAAATTTCTCGTCCACCTGCCCGCGACGCTCCTCCTTCTGCGGCGGCTCCGCAGGATCGGCAAATGGTGGGGTCGCCGAGGCCAGGATCGGGCCAAAGTATTTTTCCGCCAACGCCATGCCTTCCTGGGGATTCACATCGCCAAGCAACAAGAGCACGGCGTTATTCGGGACATAGTAGGTGTGGAAGAATTTCTGCACATCGGCAAGACTTGCCGCATCCAAATCGGCAAAGTCACCATAAAAATTGTGCGCGTTGGCCCAATTGCGAAACGCCACCGGCGGCATATCCAACCAGGGAAATCCACCATACGGCTGGTTTAATACATTCACCCGCACTTCTTCTTTGACGACGTCGCGTTGATTGTCCAGATTTTCTTCGTCCACCTTGAGGGCGCGCATGCGGTCTGCTTCCAGCCACAAGACACGTTCGAGCGCGTTTGAGGGCACTGCCTCGTAGTAGTTCGTCACGTCATACATGGTCGAACCGTTCAGAACCCCGCCGCTCGAATTGATCAGCTTGATGTGCTGCATTTTCGGGGCATTCTCCGAACCCTGGAACATCATGTGTTCGAACAAATGCGCAAAACCGCTTCGCCCCTGTGGCTCCAGGCGATAGCCAATTTTGTAGTACACCCCCACGGTCACCACCGGCGCGATTGTGTCTGGCGCGATCACCACGCGCAAGCCATTCCTCAGCGTGTCACTGTGGATGGGAATCTGCAGTCGAGTCACTGGTAGCCCCCTTTGGGTTTTGCAATCAGCTTCGCATTTGCCGAAATCGTCTCCAGCTCTCGCAACATTGCCGCGGGATGGTGCGACAGCACTTGAGCGGCCAGCCGGCTTAACGTTTGGTACGCGTCCAGAAATTCCGGCTGCACTGCCCTTAGAGCTCTTTCGTGAGCTGCCACTACGCCAAAATCTCCGCGCGCCAGCGGGCCAGTCCACGCTTTTTGTGGCCCCAGTTTTTCGTAATGTTCGAGCACCTGTCGCGTCAGCGATAGAAGCGCGCGCTGCGCTTCGCGTCGCTTGAGTCCCGCGGTCATCAACAGCCGGACCCCCGCTTCCTCCAGTGCCAGGTTCAATCCCGCGGCAAACGCTCCTGCCGCGTGATACAGGGGCTTGTTATCCGCAGAAACTCCCACGGGCACGCCACCAAGGGATCGTGCAATTTTCCTGGCCATGCGTACTGCGAGCTCGTCTCCCTCGATGGCAAACACTCTGCCCTCCAACGGCGGAACGCTCACTCCATTGAACGATTGCAGCGGGTGCATCGAACCCACGGTGGCCCCACAGGAGCGAACTACCTCTAGGACTGAGGCATCCAGCGCTCCGCTGGTATGCAGCACCACTTTGCCTCTCAGCGCCTCACCCGCGTTCCGTGCCAACTCCGAGGCTACGCGCGCGATGGCGTCGTCTGGCACGGTGACCAAAATAGTGGATGCGTCGGCCAGGGTCGCAGGGATACCACAGGCGGCTCTTCCCCCGCCAATAAAACGTGCTCCTCTCTTTGCACTACTCTTCGATCGCGCGGCCACAACCGTGATGCGCCAGCCCATTTCGCGCAGGCGCTGACCTAGCGCTCGTCCCACGCGTCCCGCACCAACAATAGCAAGGCTCTTTGTCATCCATGCTAGGATACCCTGAGGCTGGGTTACGACTCCAATCGGCATGGCTTTCTTCTGGATACTTTTGTTCGGGCTCATCGCTCTCTTCTGGATTACCTATGGTCTGAAGGTCGCCTACGGCGCGGTGCGCCTGCCCTGGCTTAAGGATTTCGTCCCCGCCGCGGATGGGGTTTGCCCGGAGATTTCCCTCATTTTCGCGGCTCGCGATGAGCAGGAAAAACTTCCTGCCGCGTTGGCCACCTTGGTTGCCATCGATTACCCCAGGTTGGAGATTGTGGCCGTGGACGACCGCTCTAGGGACGGGACCGCGAGGATCCTCGACGACTTTGCAGCGCAACATCCCCAACTGAAAGTCGTTCACGTACGCGAATTGCCAAAAGGCTGGCTGGGCAAGCCCCATGCGCTTCAGAGCGGCTATGAAATCTCTGGCGGCGAATTGGTCGTCTTCACCGATGCTGACGTAAAGTTCCAGCGAGATGCGTTGCGGCGCGTGGTCACACTTCTGCGCGAACGTGGATTGGATCACCTCACCCTGCTCGGAGATGTGGAACGCAGTGGCTTTTGGGACACCGTGCTCCTTTCCTTTTTTGGCATGGGCTTTCAGCTCGCCACGGATCCCCATAACGTGAGCAATCCAAATTCGCGCTCCTATGTCGGCGTAGGAGCATTTCAGATGCTGCGGCGTGATGCCTATGAAGCCAGTGGTACGCACCGACGGCTTGCCATGGAAGTCGTTGACGACATGAAACTCGGCAAGATTGTAAAGATGGCGGGCTTTCGTTCCGGCGTCGCTGTAGCACAGAACTATGTTTCCGTTGCTTGGCACCTGGGATTAGGCAATCTGGTCCGCGGCGTGGAGAAAAATTTCTTTGCCGGTGCACAGTTCCGTGTTTCCGTTGCGGCGGTTCAAATCTCCGGCCTTCTGGTCATGAATGTGCTTCCCTTTACGGGATTGGTTTTCGGCCATGGGTGGATTCGCGCGCTTGCGGCGATTTCCGTGCTGATCGCCACATGCTTCCACCTGGGTGTAGACGTGGTGATGCGAGTTTCCCCGCTCTACTGCCTGACGCTGCCATTGGGAGCAACGATCTTCGCATACATGGTCCTGCGCTCGACAATCATTACGCTGCGCCAAGGCGGCATCGTCTGGCGTGACACATTTTATCCGCTCGACGAGTTGCGCCGTGGTTTGGTTTAACCAGGGGACAGCGCCAATCAGGCGCTAGCCGGCGGGGCTTCTGCCGAATTCTTGCCGAACATTCCGGCAAGGTCCTGTTGTTTCAGACCCCGTATGCGATCGCGCAATTGCGCGGCCTTCTCGAATTCAAACTTCTTGGCTGCCTCGCGCATCTGGCTCTCGAGCTGTCCGAGTACTTCTGCGAGTTGCTCTTCGGACCTGATCGAGGCCGCGGCCGCATCGAGAGCGTCACTGTCGAGCGGCACCGTCACGTAGTCGGCTTCCACAATGTGCGCCAACTCCATGTCCACGCCCTTGATGATCGATTGTGGCGTAATGTTGTTTTCCTTGTTGTAGGCCACCTGCTTCGCGCGCCGCCGATTGGTTTCGCTGATGGCCTCATTCATGGATTTCGTTCGCACATCTGCGTATAGAATCGAACGGCCTTCCACGTGCCGAGCGCATCGGCCCATGGTTTGGATCAGGGAAGTTGTGCTGCGCAGATATCCTTCCTTATCCGCATCCAGAATCGCGACAAGCGACACTTCCGGCAGGTCCAGCCCTTCGCGCAGTAGGTTGATGCCAATCAACACATCAAACTCGCCCTTTCTTAGGTCCCGGAGAATCTTGATGCGGTCGAGCGTTTCCACCTCCGAATGCAAATATCGGCAGCGCACGCCGATTTCACTGAAATACTCGCTCAAATCTTCCGCCATGCGTTTTGTCAGCGTGGTTACCAGAACGCGTTCGTTTTTCTCCGCGCGGATGCGAATTTCCTCCAGCAAATCATCTACCTGGCCTTTTACCGGGCGAATTTCTACTTCTGGGTCGACCAGCCCCGTTGGGCGAATCACCTGCTCCACAAACACTCCGCCGGACTTCGTCATCTCGTAGGGCCCGGGCGTGGCCGAAACGTAGATCACTTGGTTCATGCGGTGCTCAAACTCTTCAAACGTCAGCGGCCGGTTGTCCAGCGCGGAAGGCATGCGAAATCCGTAATCCACTAGAGTCTGCTTTCGAGAGCGATCACCGTGATACATCCCCCGTACCTGCGGAACGGTAGCGTGCGACTCGTCAACGAACAGAAGATAGTCCTGGGGCACATAGTCGAGCAGTGTGGGGGGCGCTTCGCCCGGCAGCCGTCCACTCAAGTGGCGCGAATAGTTCTCAATGCCGTGGCAATATCCAATTGTGCGCATCATTTCGATATCAAACATGGTGCGCTGGACCACGCGCTGGGCTTCCACAAATTTCCCCTGCTTCTCCAGTTCTTTTTTCCACCAGTCGAGTTCTTCCTGAATTCCGACGATTGCGCGGTCGCGTTGATCTTGCGGCATCACGTAATGCGTCTTCGGATAGATGGGCACTCGCGCAAGGTCTTCCTGGCCAGAGCGAATTTCTCCGGTCAGAGGATCGATCTGCCGAATGGTATCGATCTGGTCCCCCCACATCTCAAACCGATAACCCTGATCTTCGTACGTGGGATAAATTTCGATGATGTCGCCGCGAACACGAAATGTGCCGCGGCGCAGGTCTTCACTGCGCTCGTACTGGATATCAACGAACCGCCGCAGCAGCGCTTCCCTTGAAGTTTGTTGCCCCTTTTCCACCATGACCAGCATCCCGTAATACGCTTCTGGCGAGCCTAGTCCGTAAATGCAGGAAACCGATGCCACTATCACGACATCGCGCCGCTCAAAGAGCGACCGCGTGGCGCTCATTCGCAGCTTATCCAACTCGTCGTTAATGGTCGCTTCTTTGTCGATATAAAGATCGGCGGAAGGCACGTACGCTTCCGGCTGATAGAAGTCGTAATAGCTCACGAAGTATTCGACCGCGTTCTCCGGGAAAAAGCCTTTGAACTCGTGGTAGAGCTGCGCGGCAAGCGTTTTGTTGTGCGCGAGGATGAGCGCGGGTCGATTCGCCGCAGCGATCACTTTCGCCATGGTGAATGTTTTGCCGGAACCTGTCACACCCAGTAGCACCTGGTTCTTGTCCCCGGCTTCCAGCCCTCGGGTGAGCTGTTCAATCGCCGCGGGTTGGTCTCCGCGAGGCTGATAGGTACTGCGCAGTTTGAAATTCATCCCCCGGTCTCCTGCGGCCGCCTCGGCCCCTGCCGAAACCTTCATTATAGCGCGTCTGGCAAGTCCCGCTTTCACACGCGCCTCGCCATAGATGGCAAACCTAGATCGATGCGTCAAAAGCGCGAAAGTTATCTCTCGCTCTAAGGCAGGCTCACTTAACAGCCCCCCAAGCGGGTACGGCTCTAGCAAGCGTCTGGGCCGGAAGAGGGGGGAACTCTCTGTCGATAAGCCCAAGGCGATCGCGCCGGCCCCGCTAGAATGCGGGAGGGATCCCTCCGCGCCCTTCTCGCGGAGAGGAACTTCTTGGTCGTGCCTACCAGCCCGTCTTCACCGTAACAGCGGCGGAAACCCGGTTCGGGTAGAAATGCGAGAACTGTTCGGCCAGTGGAGGGCAATTTCAGCGCGTGGGAGACTGCACGGCAGGGACAAAGACGGTCTCAAAATGGCTGGTCACATCGACCAAGTACTGCACCTGGTTGCTGTCATCGGCTTTTGCGATAGTGACATCCAGTGACTGCTGTAGATCTTCACTGCCGCGCAACAGCAAGCCGGTCTTCAGCGAAACGTACAACACTGTCTCGTTCTTTCCCTTGGCAGTCCCGGAGGTCTTCAGTTGATGGAGGTCGTAGTCTTCAGGAGTGGTCTTTTCCGGATCGGATTTCTGCCTGAGTGTCGCGATGGTGAGGAAGACGGCGCACTGCTCCTCCGGTAGAATTGGGCATTTGTCATCCTGAACGTAGGTGGTCTCTCGTTCCCAGACGAGGTTTGCGATCGGTGTGGGAGTCTTCTCCGCTTCCACGGATTTCCATTTTTCACCTGGTTTCACGCCGGAAGCAGGCAGCGTCCAGACAAAAGCGAATTGCGCCACCCAGAATTGCCACGCCAAACGCTGTTCTGGTTGCAGATCGTCTAATCCCTCCGCGTGCAGCAGACCACCATCCCCTCCGATGGTGAAGATCACTTTCAGCGGCGGCGGCGCCGAATTTCCAGGCGTGACTTGGGCTTCCGGCAGCAGTTCCGTCGCGGCAGCCATCATCGGCCTATGATCCACGGCATGAAATTCCTGCACGAAAAGCTGCAAATTAGTGGAAAAGTCTGCATGCAACGGTACGGGATCGAACATCGTCGCCACGTTACTCTTGGTCTTCACGAATCGATTGAGACGCGCGTGACTTTCATAGTGCAATGTGTCGCCATTCTGTAAGCGCGGTAGTATCTTTACGCGATCGTCGCTCTCCGCCGCCGCACTGACCAGAACAATACCCATCGCAAGCAGCAACGCGGCGAATCCACTGCGTCCCCGGTGGCGCGGATCTTTGCTCATTTCTTCAGTGCGCCCAGCTTCTGGTCGAAGAAATCACTGCTTGCTTGATAAGCTTTCAACCAATTCCTGCTCAACAGAAAGTCGTGCACATCATCTGGAAAGACCAGTTGTTCGATTGAGACTCCCCGTGCACGCAGCCGTGCCACCAAATCGACGGTCTGCGAGAACATCACGTTGCGATCGTCGTCGCCGTGGATGAATAACACCGGCGATTTCCAGGTGTTCACTGCGGCGACCGGAGAAGATTCATGAGCCAACTTAACGAGGTCGGCCGGAATGTGCTTCCCTTCCCAATTGTCGGCTGGCCAATCGTGGACACCATGAAAATCCACACCAGCGCCAAACAGATCTGAATTGCGGCCAAGGCCCAGCGCAGTTAAGTAACCTCCGTAGCTTCCACCCCAAAGGCCGATGCGCTTCGCGTCAACATCGTTTCGGCTCTCCATGTATCTTCCCGCTGCCACGATGTCTTGATATTCGGAAGCGCCGCGACCTGCGCGCCCTGGTGCTTCCCGAAATGCGCGCCCATAGCCGATCCCGCTCCGGTAGTTGATGGCCAGCACGATATATCCGCGATTCGCCAGATACTGGTTCATGGCGTAGCTGTTCGCGTAGTAGTACATGTAATGCCAGCCCAGCAACATCTGGCGCATCGGGCCACCATGCAGGAAAATCAGCGCTGCCCGTTTTTCACCCGGCTTCAGACTTTTCGGCACGAACAACTGGCCATGAATTTCCAAGCCATCCGCAGAGTGGAAAGTCACCGCCTGCGGTACGGCCAGCTTATGTGCCGGAAACTCTTCCTTCCAGCCTGTTGGGGAGATCTCTACCGTGGACCTGTCCGGGGCCAAGGTGGTGTGAAACACGCGGCCGGGATTTGTGGCATCGGAACCTAGGTAGAACAAATCGTGATTGTTGCTCAACACAACAGGGTTCCACTCCACGCCATCCTGCGTTTTTTCCCCTGTCCATTGCGCCAAATGAGTGCCGTCGACTCCCACGCTCCACAAATGCCGCCGGTCTAAGTCGCCGCAGTTTGAGTTAAAGACGATCATTTTGCCGTCTGGTGAGAAAGACCACTGCTCCAGTTCGCAGTTGCCTGGGGTAAGCGGCTTGGCGGTGCCTCCTTCTGTTGGGAGGGAATACAGATGCTGCCACCCATCGGCTTCGCTCGCGAACACAAGGCGGTCCTGGCCCGCCCAGTGGAGCACGCCGCCACCGGTATCCTGCGCCATATAGGGATAGGAATCTTGCAGTGTCGTGCCGCTTTGCCAGAGTTCACGTGCGCTCCCCGTTTCTGCATCCGCTATCCAAATGGACCAAGTTTTCGGCCGGTCGGGCTCCAGGAAATAGCCTTGCGGTGAATCGCGAGGGACGGCGGGCTGACGAGTAAATGCGACTCGCTTCCCGTCGGGCGCCCAGGTCGGATCACTGTCCGAATCCACAGAAGGTGCCAGAAATTTCACGCTTTGCTCACTCACATGGTAAATCCCAATGAAGCTGTGATCGCCGCGGTCCGTGATGAAAACCAACCGTGTGCCGTCCGGGGACCACTCCACCGGATGATTTTTTCCGCGCACAACAATCTGCTTTGGTTTTTCATCCGGTTTTAGCGACGACATCCACATCTCTGCGCCACGTTCATACACAATCTTCCCCTGCGTCGAGATAAGGGGCGAGTTTCCTGTGTCGATTTTCCTGGGTGTGCTGCCGTTCCAAGCGACCGTCCAGATCGTTTGTTCTGGCCCCACCGGATTGCTGGTTGGATTTGCATAGTCACCGGCGGAGTCCTTCCCCTCCCCTCGGACATAGACAATCGTGTTTCCGTCGGAAGAGAACCGCAGGTTCGACAACTCGCCGCCGTCGTCCTGCTGGTAGGAAGTCAACTGCCGCGCCGCATAGTTCGGGCCCTCCGCAACCCAGATGTTGCGCTTGCCTTGTTGATTAGACGTCCAGGCGATGCGATTGCCGCTCGTAGCGGTAACCAGGTTCGACGCGAATGGCGCGCTCAGCACCTCTTCCAGCGTGAAAGTTTCCTGGGCTGCTATCCCTTGCGCGCACAGAAAAATGAGTATGGCCACGGCAACACGAAGTCGATTCATTCTCCCCACCTTAGAAAAATTGCCCATTCAAAACCCCGGTATCAGGGATGGGTCTCCTCTACGGCAGCAGGTCGTACCGCCACCGAGGGATCTTCGAGCGGACCACTCACGCGCACTTCCCTCGCCTGGGAAAGTGTATGGGTTCCCGACGGCAGGCGCGGCCGCGGCGTAAACGTAAGGTTGCCGTCCATACCAAAAGAGATACTCCCCGACAGTTGTGTTCTTTCGTGCGGAGCGTCTAGCCGCAACCCATCCAACCGCAATCTCTGCTCGCCCAGTTGAAATTCTCCTTCGCCGCTCGTCCATCGGGATGCGCCTGTGGATGGTCCCCCAGATTCTGCGCTTAGTTCTACGTCCCAGCCGCGAAACTCAATCTTGCTCAGTTTCACATCTCCGCTGCCAGTCAATTGCTTCAGTAATTCTTCTCTCCCCACGCCAGCTGTTGTCAGGTGAAACTTCCCTGAGGCGAGGCCGCTCCAGCGCTCTGCCCAACGCGGCGGCCAAGGCAATTGAGCGAGGTTGACGCCTTCCATTTCCGCGCTCATTTCATATTTTGGCAAAGGGGAAAACAGCGCTTGCATCTCGCCGTGTACTGTACCTCCGGCCCATTGTGCATCGGCGCTCCGGACTTCCAAATGCAACGCGTGGAGCGCGAGCTTTCCATGAGCTTTGGCCAATTTAATCTTCTCGATCGTCAAGGTGTCCGCAGCCAGTTCGCCTTCAGCCGAGACCCGCCGCAACAACTCACTGGCTTGGGCGGTATTTGTATTCCCCAGGAGCGAGGGCAGCAATCTTTGTAGCCAATTCGGCCGCGAGCGAGGGCCAATCCAGCGGTCCAATTCGGTCGCATCCAGATGGTCCGCGTGGAGCTGAAAGTTCCAGTTGTTTTCTTCGCTTCCACTTGCCTCACCCGTTTCCGAAATGGTGCCAGACCAAGCTGCACCGAAGGCGTCGGCCTTTCCGATAGTGGCACTGCGAAGTCCGTCTTTCCATTCCAGGCGCGTATCTTCCACCTTCACCGGCTCATTCAGACCGGCCACCTGAAGACGCGCTTTCGACAACTCGAGTGAACCGCTGCGGTGCGCTTCCTTTAGGCTAGTTCCCCAATTCCACGCCAGAAATCCGGAAACACCGCCCGCATACTCCCATCCTTTATTCAACGGATGGCCGAACGCCGCGGTTAGTTTAAAAATAGGCGTGGCCTCTGCCAGATGAAAATTCAGCCTCAGCCCCCCCTGGTGCGCCCCTGAATCTTGAGCCAACGTTGCATCAAGGATATCTTCCGGCAGAGTGCTGGTGCGGGCCTTGGCCCCAGTTTTTTCCGCCTTCTCACGACTCGACGAGGAGATCGCCTCCGTGGCCATTCTCAGCCGAAAGCCTTCGACATCGAACTTTCCCTTTCTCACAGATCCATGAAACGGGTCGAGGCGCGCCACCGTCAGACCTGGTATGCGCAGCGTGCCTGTGGTGCTCTCGATCGCTCCCTCTTCCCATCGTAAGGGCCAGCCGCTGAGGCTGACGGATCCGGTGATCAAATTGTTTAAGGCCACCTCTTCCGCTACTGCCGGCTGGAATGCCCGGTACCAGGCCAGCAAATCCTCGCCCTGCACCGTCATGCTCTTGAACTGCGCCTGCCAGTTGGCCGGACTGGAAGTCTCTAGCAGGGCCGATCCCATTAAATTTGATTTCGGCAACTCCACGCGAAGTTCTTCGGCACGTGCTTCGTTCGCGCCCAGTTCCCACAATCCTTTCACGCTGACATTGATGCGTGGATTGTCATCCCGTTCGGTCAAATCCCAGCGGTGGATATGCGCCGCACGCGCCTGTAACGCGAACCGCCACGGTCTCGATGTCGCGTCGGGGGCCGGCGTGTCGGCTCCTACGCTGGCATTGCCATCTAAAGCAAATTCGCCGCGCACCCCGGAATCGTTTCCAGTAACCAACCGAAACAGGTCCGCAAGCGACACTTTCCCCCAATGCAATCGTATTTGCGCGGGTTGCAGACGCGCCGTGGTGCCCGCAACATCTCCCGCGACCAGCAGCGTGCCGGTCGATTGAAGTTCCACTCCGCTCCGCCATGGCTGTGCTTCCAACTGCAATTGCCATCGGCCGGAGGACACCTGTTCCACACTGCCGGAAACATGGATGAACGCAAAGGGCCGCTTCTCATCCCCCTGTTTGAAATTAATTCGCCCGTCATCGAAGTCGATCTTCTGCAGGAGATGGGTAGATTCCGCGGGCGCATAGAGCGGTGCAGCCCAGGGACCCCGCGCGGCCGTCGGCCTCGCGGGCGGAAGCCAGCCTTCCAGATTCCAGCCGCCCTCCGCGTTGCGCACCAGGATCAGGCTGGGCCGCGTGAGCGACATAGTGCCGAACTCAAAATGTCCACGGAGCAACCCGAGCCAGCGGAAACGCGCGGTCATCTGCTCCGCGCGCAAAAAATACTCATTTCCAAAGGCAGGATCTTCCCCGATGGTGACCGCCTCTACATCCAGTTCGGGTATTGGCAGAATCTGCACGGAAAATCGTCCCGCCTGCACGGGCCGTCCAAATGCACTTTCCAGATGGTCAGTCAGGTATCCGCGCATGCGATGGGTACGCACCATAAACGACACGCCCACCTGCGCCGCAATCAGCAAGGCCAGAAGCAGCAAGGCGATTCCACTGTATTTTCGAAGACGTGTCATGCCGAAGGGAGTCTCTCAGACCTGGTTGGAAAAGTGTAGTGTCGCGCATCCACGGCGAGGTCAGTGAACGGTGTGCAACATCCGGCTCCAACGGGTTCGCGCCGGAAGATGCGTGAGGGTGTCAAAGATCCCGACAATCCTTTGTGCGAAAGAGGAGCTGCCATAATCCGCGCTGTTTGCATCGATGGACCAGTAAATCAGGAATGGACGCCCCATGATGGCGTCACGATCTACGAAGCCCCAATAGCGGCTGTCCAGGCTGTGGTCGCGATTATCGCCCATAGCGAAATATTTCCCCGACGGCACCACGAGCTCGTCGCCTTGAATGTGCTTTCGAATGTCGTGGGCCCACTCCGGCTGAAGCGAGGACAAGTACATTTGATTTCCGGCAGGCGGAAAGTTGTAGTTGAGCGGGTCTCCATAGCCCGATGCGGGATCATGCACCGCGTACGGTTCGTCCATTGGTTTTCCATTCACGTATACCTGCTGATCCACAATCTTCAGGTGGTCGCCGGGTAATCCAATCACGCGCTTCACAAAGTGCGGATGGTCCTGGTAGGGAAACTTGAAAACAATGATGTCTCCGCGCTGCAATTCCCGATAAGGCAGAAATTTGTCATACCAGGCGCCGCGTCCGCCAAAAATAAATTTATTGACCAGAAGATGGTCACCCACCAGGAGCGTGCGCTCCATGGATTGCGATGGAATCTTGAATGCCTGGACCACAAAGCTCGTTCCGAAAAGCGCCAAAATCACCGTAACCAGCAGGGATTCCAGATACTCGGAAAGCGTCGTCTGATTTACGTGCTCGTATCTTTCCTGCTCTGTCTCGGCTTGCGCCGGGACTTCCTGTGTAGAGGTGTCCGCTGGTGCAACGGTCTCCGGTGTGAGCGTCTCATCCGGCATTCGGCCCAACCTCTTCCTTCGCTTTCAATTCCGCCTGCTCTAACTTCTCCAGCGCGCGCCGCGCGGCTTTCTGTTCTGCTTCCTTCTTGGTGCTCCCCTCGGCGCTGGACATGCACTCCCCTTTCACCCACACTTGCACCATAAACGTCTTCTGATGGTCCGGTCCGCTCTCTCCCGCCAGCCGGTACTCCGCCAATTGACCGCCTTTTCCCTGCAGAAATTCCTGCAAGGCGCTCTTGCGGTCGGATTCGGAAATCCTTTCCCCGTCTTCGCTCGCCTGAACCAGAACCGTCCTCTTCAGTAGTTCGCGCGCTGGGTCCAGGCCGCCATCCAGATAAATCCCCGCCACCACCGCTTCGAAGGCATCCGCTAGAAGTGCCGGCTTGTCTCTTCCGCCGGTTTTTTCTTCACCTCGTCCCAGTCGCAGGTATTCGCCAAGGCCCAAACTGCGCGCAGCAATCTCCAGGGAGTGGGCGTTCACGATCCGCGCCCGACTCTTGGAGAGTTGCCCTTCCGTCCAATCCGGGAAATGGGACAGCAGAAACTCACTGGTGAGGAGCTCCAAAACAGCGTCGCCCAGAAATTCCAGCCGCTCATTGTCCTGCACTGCGGAACCTACAAAAGCAATATCCTCGCCGCGCGCGGCACGCAGCTCTGGAACGGCTGAACTATGTGTCAAGGCACGGTCCAGGAGCTTTGGGTCACGGAACTCGTAACCCAGCCGCTCCATCAGACGATCATCATCACCGCGGACCATGATTTCCGCTCCTGCTTACCGCACTACGAGGGCCTTATTTCGGCGAGCTCAACTGCGTCGTTGCAAGCTTCTTGGCCTCATCGATGCCTGTTTTGCAGGCGGCCTGCAATCCACCCGGTATCTCCGAACACTTGGTGAACGCCGCAACTGCATCCTCAAAGTGCGAGGCTTTTTCATTGCAAACGCCCAGGAGGTAGTAATTCACGGAGTCCGGTTGAGGGTCCAGCTTGATGGCCTGTTCGAATTGCGGGATGGCATCGGCAAACTTTCCTCTGCGAAATGCCACCGTTCCGAGTCCGCTGTAAGCCATCGCGGAGGTCAGATTCTTCGCTTTTACGAACGCATCCTCCGTCATATTATCCGGCTTTGGATACGTTGGGATCAGCTCGAGGGCCTTCTGGGAATACTGCTCGGCCTTCGCCAGTCGTTTCTGCGGCTCCGGAGTGTTCGCATTCATCGCGCGTGGTAGCGCCGAGCCCATGATTGCCAGCGTCTGCGCGTCAGTCGGAGCCAGGGCGAGCTCTTTGTCCCCCGCCTCTTCCATTTTGTCGATCTGTCCTTTGCTGAAGTAATATTTCACCTGCCAGTTATAGATTTCGGCGCGGTAGCGGCTCTGTGGGTACTTCTGCAGGAAACCCAGTCCAGCCTGTTCTTTCTTGGCCGGATCATCGTTCGGGACATCACGATAAGCCTTCATGGCCGCTTCCTCCTCTGCACTGACCGGTGGCGGGGAGGCTTCGAGCGTCAGGGGAGCGGCTTGTGTACTGCTCGGTTTATCGCCTTGTGTTGGGGCCGGTGTGGGTGGAGTGGTCGGTGCCTGCCCAAATGCCGCCGCACTACCCAGCAATACTGCTGCCAGGAACAGAGTCATCCTCAACTGATTGCTGCTAGGCTTCATAACCCGTTCTCCTTTTCGATCATTTTCATGGCCGCTCAGACGGCTTTCGCAGATCCAAATCGCCCAATCCTTTTTGCGCCGCTTGCTGCGCTTGCGCCGGGGCTCCCTGGACTGTCAGCACCGCTTGATATTCTGACTTCGCTCGCTCCAACTGGCCTTCGTCCTCAAAAATTCGCCCCAAATAAATGTGGGACCACGCCATCACCAAAGGATCCTGCGATGCCGCGTACTCTCCGGTGGTCAATCGTCCAAATACTTCCTTGGCTCTCTGCGCGTCATGATCGAGCACTGCCACCATGCCCAGGCCGTACCAGGCGCGCGGCTGGTTCGGATACTTTGCCAATACGCTCTTGAAAGAAGCTTCCGCCGCCCGAGGATTTTTCTCCGAGAGCCGTTTTTCTCCTTCGGTCAGCGCTGCAATTGCTTCTGGATCGTTCGGCACGGTGGTCACGCGTAGGCGCGTCACGGACTCGCCGGCCAAATCCTTTGCCGGAGCGGCCTCCTGCACCGCCGCAAACTGGATCCCGGCGTCCCGTGTCTGCTCCGTTTTCACATCAATTGCTCGAACAAGATCCGGAAAGTAATCACGGAACGTTGGCTCAGACTTTTCATAGCCAGGCAATCCCAGAAAGATGGGGCGCACGAGGACGTATCCACCCACGTCACTGGTCTCGAGCGCCGCATCTCGCTCGCTCGGAGACAACTTCTTCAACTTGATCTCCACCGCTCTCACCGTGCATTCGCCAAACCAGGACGGGAAGTCGTCCTTGAGATCCGCGGCTAACCGAGGGGCTTTGGCTCCCATTTCATACAGCGGCCGCTTGACGGAAATCACGTGCGGGTACTGCAACGCAAGACCATCGAGCAGGAAATGCAGGTAGGCGTGCCTGACCACGTCGGTCGGAATGGCTTCGCTTCCGCTCAAGATAATCGCGTAATGATCTCCGAAATTTCGGACGTTGGTAATCCGCCCCACGAGCGGTTCCACAATCAACGTAAAGGTCCTCGGCCTCGCCGGGTCTACAACCGTCCGAAGGTAGGTGCCGGACTGAAACAGAATCTCCGCGACGGGATCGTGCAGCTTGTCGATTTCTCGGTCGTACAGTGGCTGCACTCGTCTCCATAGCCTTCCAATATTCTGCTCTGTGTAATAGTTGGAGAGAATTTCGCTGAAACCTTCGAGGTCCAGAACGTCCGGGGGAAGTTCATCCCGTCTCAAGACCGGTTGAAATTTCGGGGCGGGACCGGACACCAGGCCAAACCAAACAAACCGCGACAGCATCGCGGCAGGATCGCGGAACTGGTGGCCGCGATAAAACTCCTTCAACGCTTCTACCGCGGGTCCGTGTTGGGCCCTCAACTGCTCCCGCATCTGTGCTCGAAAAGCACTCCAGTTATCAGGGTTGATGTCACCCTCATACCCGGCGGCATACAGCGCGCACATGGTCGTGAACATGGGCTCGCTGGTATCAATGGTTGCCGCGGTTGCTGGGGCGATCTTCGGCCGGGGTCGCGGGAGTGGTGCCTGCGCGCGGGCAAACTCCGCGCAAACGGCGGCGAGCAGCAGAATCACACAAATCTCACAGTTGATTTTTCTCGGCATCTCTTATTTGCTGGGCGTGGTCATTCGCTCGAACACCACGCCCGCCTTGGCAGGTTCATGAGGCTTGGATGGCGGTATCCGCTGATGATACGGACATTCAGGAATCACGCTGCCGGGTCCATTAGCCAATGTACAGGCGCCCTTTCCATGAGTCAAGGAAGCGTCTTCGGCCGGTCTTCGACCCGGCTGACGCTGAACGCTCTGCCCTACTCTAAGTAACGGATGAGTCGAGCGGACAAACCGTTATCCCATACCTCAGGCCATTGCTCCCGTTGCCAGCAGGACCTTGCCAGTGATGTCCCATTTTGTTAGGAATAATAGGCCGCCCACCGAGGACAATCTCCGATGAAGCGCATACGAGCTTTGACTCTTTCTCTGATTACCCTGTTTATGGCAATGGTAAGCCTGGCCGGACGTCTCGACGCTCAGTCGGACGGTGCAGCCGACTCAGCGGCTGCCAAGAACACGTCGGCATCCACACCTTCTACGAAGCAGCTTTTGTCGAAGAGTTTCACGCTAGAGGGCGGAAAGGTCTGGACGGACACGGGGATCACACTTGAGCCCGGCCAGCGCGTAGTGGTAACCGCCGAAGGAACACTGCGCTACTCTGACGCCAAGGCCGACAACGGTCCTGAAGGCCTTACCCGCGGATTTAAGGATCTGATCCGCATCCTCCCGTTCAACGATGCGGGTCGAGGCGCGCTCATCGGCAAAATTGGAGATCCAGATATCGCGCAGCCGTTCCTGATCGGCACGAGCAAGGATGTGCTCGCTCCCATTAATGGCAAACTCTCCATTGGCATCAATCAGGCCAACAGTGATACGGGCGACGGTTCATACACCGTAAAAGTGGCAGTGTATGCCGCCGATGCCAGTGCACCCAAAGAAGTGGCACGGCAGGTCCCATCCGTGCCGGGAGTAGACAACTCCCTTTTCGCAAAAATCCCTCGCCGGATTGGCGACAAGGAGGGCAATCCGGGTGACATGGTGAATTTCCTGATCATCGGCAACGAAGATGAAATGAAAAAGGTTTTCACCACTGCGGGCTGGGTGAAAGTCGATGCTGACGTCAAATCAACCGTCCTCATGGGCGCCATCGCCAGCTTTTCCAAGGAGTCTTACCTGACTATGCCCATGAGTCAGCTTTATCTCTTCAACCGGCCGCAGGACTATGGCTGGGCGCACGCCGAGCCCATCACTGTGGTCGCTTCCCGCAACCACCTACGCATCTGGAAGGCTCCGTTCACTGTCAATGGCCAGACTCTTTGGGTTGGCGCCGCTACGCACGACATTGGCTTTGAAAAAGATCAACGCAACAATGGCTTGACGCACAAAATCGATCCGGACATTGATCTGGAGCGCGATTACGTCGAGAAGACTCTCTCGAGCACCGGTCTGGTGGCCGAGGTGACTCACTTTCTTCCCAAGAACCCGCTTCAGGAAGCAAAAACCGCCACGGGCGGCACTTTTCATTCGAATGGGCAGGTTTTGGTTCTGAAGCTCTCAAGCATCGGCAGCAACAGTTCGTCCGCTGCCGCTAACAAATAAAAAATGCGCCGCAGTGGCACTGCCGCTAAACAGATTTTTGCGCCAATTCCTAGCTCAGGATTTGGTCTCCGCACCGTGCGCCGCTTTTAGCGATTTGCGGCTAAGCAATGCCGTCTTACCGTAATGTTCGCCTTCCAAGACACGAACTTCACACCAGCCCGTGTTGCGATCTCTGTCCAAAAGGCGTACGGGCTTGGCCGCTTCGAGGAGTAATAGACGCTTGTCCGTGATCATCATGGAAATTCCAACATCATCGTTCAGTACCATCAGGCGCCGCCACTCTTCCAAGGATTTCCCGTCGACCGGCGCAAGCACGCACTCGGTGCCTTGCTCCGCGACCAGTGTGAACACTTTTCCTTCCAGCGGACTGGCGGCCGTCTTGAAGACCGCTTCTTGTTCGCCGGCTTCAACGCTGGTCAGAAAGCGATAGCCTCTCCGCGGCAGGGTCTCCACAAATTTGGAATGGTTCGCCCGGTCCCCCAGAGCCAGGCGCAATTTCTTGACTGCCGTGTTCAGGCTGTGCTCAAAATCCACAAATGTATCGGCTGGCCAGATTCTCCGACGCAACTCCTCGCGCGTCACGATCTGCCTGGGCTTTTCGAGCAAGGCCAACAGAACCTGCATCGGCTGATACTGTAATTTGATCTTCTTCCCGCGGCGGTATAGTTCCCCGGCGCGGCAATCGACGACAAAGTCAGCAAATTTTTGCGTTGCGCTTTCGTTCGCTGGCGAACTCATGCCTCATCCTCGAATATCCGGCGAATATACCAAACTTCCCATCGATTCTGTAACCACCAGGGCGCATGGCCGAGCGTCCCAGGTTTTTGCAAAACGACTCGAGGGTAGGGGCCATTTGCGAGTCCTGCACCAGGAAGCAGACGGGCGCAACGGCGCGAAGCGTGTGCCCCTGCTGACTTTGGCCTCCACGCACTCGCATCAAAACATCTGCCGCACTCTCCATAACTTGCCGCGAATAAGAGTTCACCTCGGGTCCACCGACGGTTCACCCCCAGTGCATTGTCGTTTGGCTAGCCTTCAGGCAAAGTGCCGGATGTCATTCGGCAATTGAGGTTGCGAAGCACACCGGGGCACACAGATGTTAGCCCCGGGTAGGAGGCCCAATGCCAAAAGTGATCGCGCTATCTCGGACAGACAGTTTCTCTCTGCCGCTCCTGGACAGGCAAACAAAGCGCAAAACGCATGGATTGTCCACCGCAGACTTCCGCCGCCTCCTTTCGGAACTAAAGAGCAGACCTCCGTCCCAACGGGCCTTCCTGCGCAAACTTTTGAGTCGTGCCATTGCCAATGGTGCGCCAACACGGTTCCCCGTAACAAACCACGCTGTCCCTGACCCCGTAGTGCCATCCTAAACAGCCCACCACCGGAGGAAGCGTGTAATCCCTGGCGCAGCCTTCGGAACCCTGAACCAGACGAAGCCCGGGAGCAATCCCGGGCTTCCGTCTTTTTGGACGCTCTCGCGACCGAGAATGCGCACAATGTCCTTGACAGCCGTTTCCCCGTTTGTTACATCTGCGGCGTCTCCTGTTCCTTTGTTAAAACGTTTCAATGATGATTTCCGGCTGTGGAGGTCGGTTCCATGAAAACTGCGAAACGGTTGGGCGCCTTGCTGTTGCTATCTACCTTCCCGATTTTCACCCAGGCAGCTCCTCGGCAATCGAAGGATGAGGATAAACCACCTGCACCAAAGGTCGTGGGCTATTTCCCGCAATGGGGCGTGTACGGCGGCTATGTGTTTGGCAGCTATTTTGTGAAGAACGTGATTACCACCGGCTCCGCTACCCGCTTGACCCACCTCGATTACGCGTTCGCCAACGTAGTCAACAACCAATGCGCGAGTTTCGATACCTACGCCGATTACCAATACCCATTCAGTGCCGATGAAACCGTCGACGGCCAGGCCGACAGTCAGGAGCCAAACGCTTTTGTAGGTAATTTTCATCAGCTGCAGGAACTGAAACGGCGCTTCCCCGAATTGCAGGTGGTCATGTCGATCGGAGGCGGTAGTGCCGACCCGAACGCGTTCAGTTCCGCCGCGCTTCCGGCGAATCGCGAATCCTTTGTGAAGAGCTGCATCGATATGTACATCAAGGGCAATTTCGCGCCAGGCATCCACGAGCCAGGAATTTTTGATGGACTGGATATCGACTGGGAATTCCCGGCTAGCACCGCAGACATGACGAATTTCACCGCGCTACTGAGGGAGTTCCGCAAACAACTCGATGCCATCCATCCAGGAATGACGCTTTCCATCGCCGCACCTGCCGGCAGTTGGGCGTATCAATTCATCGATCTCCAGACAGTTCAGCACTCCCTGAGCTACTTCAACCTGATGAATTATGATTTCGACGGGCCCTGGAATTACACGACCGGCTTCGTTGCTCCGCTCTACCGCTCCTTGTTGGATCCGGACCCGACCAACAACGCCGACTACGCGGTGCAGTCGTATTTGGAACTGGGAGTAGAACCGGACAAGATCGTTTTCGGAGTGCCGTTCTATGGTTATGAATGGACCGATGTGCCGAACATTAATGATGGCTTGTTTGAGCCTGGCATTCCCGAGGGGTCCGGTTCGGAATACAACTTCATTGTGACCATCGAAAATCAGCTTCAGAAATTCCGCGACCCGATTACAAAGGCTCCGTGGCTCTACGATGGCAACAACTTCTGGACTTATGACGATCCCGTGTCGCTGGAGTTTAAAATGGATTACGTCCAGAAGCACAAATTGGCTGGAGTCATGATCTGGGAAATCAGCGGCGATCTGCCCGATGGCAGACTGCTTAAGACGCTTGTGCATGGGTTGCAACCCCAACCCTGTGATCCATAAGAAGTTCTCTGCTTTCCCTTAATTCCAGCCGCAAGAAGCTGGCGCCGCTGAATGTCGGCGCCCCGAATCTCTGGCGGACTGCGGTGGGACCCCAAGAGCCGACTTTCAAATCAGGAGGACGGGACACGCCTGCAAACTCGTCGAAGCGTTATCGGACAGGGGTACCCGGCGCGACCCTGAACTTACACAGCCATTTTGCTGCCGGAAGCGACTGCTAGTCCAAGATCGCCTCGTCGAGCTGGGGATCGTAATCTTGGATGGTGCGAAAGATTTCGCACCCGGAAGCGTCCAGAATCACGACAAGGGAGGTTCTGTCCTGTTTTTTTTCAAAGAAATTCGCGAAGCCTTGTTTCTGAGCTAGTTCCTTGGCTTTTGTGCTGGTTTCCTCGGAGGTCATGTCAAAACCGAGGAAGCGGATCTTATTGTGCTATTTCTCGTTGCGGAGGGCGAGGACAGGCTGCGGTTGTTGGCATAGTCGTAGCGGAAAACGGAGGGTGGCCTTGCTGATCGGCTTCCTTTTTAGAGCATAAGTGACATTTGTCGTCGGCCTGGGGTGGGTGACCGAGCGGTTCATGGGTGGAGTGGTTCGCTCGGCCGCACTCTCTTGATTTTCGCCGTTCGGGAATTTGAGAACTGAACTCGCGCTCGAGATCTCACTGCAGATCGGGCATCGGGAGCACTACTCTGATTCGTGGAGAAGAAAAAACAGGCCATGCGTCTTGGCAAGGCCTGTGGAAGTGGCTTTTCGAAGCAAATGCGTGGAGCACCATCAAATAGGGCCGTGACAGTGCGTATCAGCCGGGGAAGTTCAACTGAATCTGGTGAATTTGGTATTCCTCCTCTATCGCTGGCCGCCGCACGATATATAAGCCGTCATCCGCGAGCAGGAAAGTGGTACCAGTTTCCTCATTTGTAAGTTCCTCGTGGACGCCCTTCACTCCAAAGGATCGGTTGAGATCCGGGGAATTCGCAGTTTCGACGATTTGAAGGTCTTGCGCTGATCGCACATTTGCCTGCCTTGCGATGATGAGTCCATCATCGCCCAGGCGTTCTTCCCGGGACTGCAATTCCAGAGCTTCGACCGTTTTGATCGTGGATGCTTTTACCTTGTGCAGATCCAACACTGCCGCACCTTGGCCTTGCCGAAACCGAACGAGTTCTGCGCGGTCGCCCAGAGGGGCGACAAAATCAAATGCACCTTGCGTGTTTAGTTGCACCGTTGCCAATGCTTTAATTTTACTCGGGTCGCTCACATCAAAGATGGCTAGCTGGGCACCCTCGTGCTGTTCGATGTACAGAAGGGTTCTGCCATCACCCGTCTCGTGCAAGAGCATCGCTTCGCCGCCTTGCCGCGCCAACTCGGGAAGATCGGTCGGACGCACAAGAATGATTTTTTCTGTGTTTCTGCCCGCCGGCGCTTCCGACTTGGGCTTGGCGTGAACGGCTGGAGCAAAGGCGATACCCAGTGCCGCTATCGCCATGGTTACGCTTCGAGAAGATACCGAAGATTTGAAATTTGTATTTTTCTGCATTCTAGTTTCTCCTGGAACTTGAAAGCCCCGGTCTGATTATCGAAAGGCTCGCTATTCGCGAGCCTTTCGGTTTCTGAGTGGCTCTGCTTATCTAGACCGCCACCCCACTCTTTTTATTCCCACGATTTGCTCTATGGCCCAGGCAAGCAGCGAAGGCTCAAAGATGCTTCGGGGACGTGGTTGGTCGTACGGGCTCAACGGAGCGTGCTCCGGCATTGCGGAGAGGGCAGGCAGGAGAAGAAGATCACCTACCTGAATTCGGGACGACCAGGGAAGTACGGTCTGACAACATCCTGTAGTTCGCAAGGAAGATTCGACTTATGGCCCGTCAGAAGCTTGTGGGGATGGCAATCCCCGCTGGGATTTAGCAACCAGCGGCAGCAGCTAGCTCTCTCGTGCGTGCGGATTTCCAGAGCTCGATGTAGGGCTTTAGTTCTTCCATCATGCGGGCGAACTGAGTCAACTCGAGAGACTGGGCGCCATCGCTGATGGCTTTTTCCGGTGCGGGGTGCGCTTCTATGATGAGTCCGTCAGCGCCGATGGCTACGCCGGCGCGGGCGACGGCGGGGACCAGGCTGCGCTTTCCGGTGGCGTGGCTGGGATCAAGGATAACCGGAAGATGAGTGAGTTCATTCAGCACGGGGATCGCAGAAATGTCGCAAGTATTGCGCGTGGCGGTTTCAAAGGTGCGAATGCCGCGTTCGCAAAGGATGACGTCTGGATTGCCGTGAGCGGTGATGTACTCGGCGCTCATGAGCAGTTCCTTGACGGTGCTGCTCAGGCCGCGCTTCAGAAGCACAGGGCGGCCGCATTTTCCTAGCGCTTTCAGGAGCATGAAGTTCTGCATATTGCGCGCGCCGACTTGCATTACATCTGCGTAGCGCGCGACCAGATCGACGTCACGATCGCCCATCACCTCGGTGACGATGGCGAGGCCCGTAGCTTTCTTGGCTTTCTGCAGCAGTTTTAGGCCTTCTTCCTCCATGCCCTGAAAATCGTAGGGCGAGGTGCGGGGCTTGAAGGCGCCGCCGCGAAGAAGTTTTGCGCCGGCTTTGGCTACTGCTTCGGCGGAACGCATGATCTGTTCCTCGCTCTCGACGGAGCAGGGACCGGCAATCACGATGAATTCGTCGCCGCCAATTTCCGTGCCGTTCACCTTGATGCGCGTCTTACCTTTCCGAAATTCCTTGCTGACAAATTTGTAGGGCGCCGTGATGCGCATAACGTTTTCGACTTGCGGCAGCGATTCCACTGATTCCAGGCAAGCGGTCACGTCCCCTACGCCGACAACGCCGATCACGACGCGCTCTTCACCTTCAATGGAGTGGACTTTGTAGCCAAAATTTCTCACGATCCCACAAACCTCGTCGATTTCCTCGCGTGTCGCATGTAGCTTCATGGAAATAATCATGTCAGTTCCTTTTTTCCCTCCCCGGATGAGCCGGCAGAAAACAAAAAAGCCCACTCAGTGCGAGTGGGCCGAAGATCGCGGAATTCAACTTGCTTAGACGGCGGCCCCTCGCTTCCGGAAGGTGCGGTACGTAAATCGCCACCCATGGGAGTAGGCCGTGAAATTCATGGGTGTCAGTGTAGCGGGTCCGGTGGAAAACGCAACCCCGAATTCCTTATAGCCGCTATTAGCAAGGGGAATGGAGTGGTTCACTTAAAACAATAAAATGGCCACCCGAAAACGGGCGAATTCGGAGGAGCCGCTGGCGCGACAGGCACCGGTAGTGGCGGAGTGGAATTTGCCGGAGGCGATCTTCTGCTCAACTTCGTCAGGCAGGCGCGAGAGGTCCGACATTTCGTAGCGGAGCACGGTGGCGGGCTTTGGCCCAACCCAGCCGCGATCGAGTTCGCAGGTCTTGCGCGCGTCCGCCGTCTCGTTCACCGCACGCAAGCCGTGCGCAGCGAGTTGCGAAGCGACCTGCTGCTCCTGCTCCTCGAGGGTGAGTGACGGAACGGCGGTGGAGAAATCCTCGACGGCAAAGAGGGTATTGCCAGATTGGACCACGGAGATACCTACGGCGTTCAGGTCGGGGTCGAGCAAGTTGGCGCGGTGAGGAGCAGAATTCATCCACTGTGTGTGCAAACCGGTCACGCTCGGTCCTTGCGCAACGTTTTCGGCGATCAGACTGAAACGCGCGCCGGCTTGCCGAGCGCGGTCCTGCATGGGCGGTTCACCGGGAAACTGGTGGGACAGTTGATTCGCTCGGGCCATGCATAGCGCGTGCTGGCGCGCGGCAGCGGCGAGCGCGGGATCCCACTGCAACGCAAGCAAGCCGGCAGCGGCGCGGTCGCGATTGGCGGCATTCAATAGAGTTTGGTCCGCGACGCTGCTTTGCGGTGGCCTAGCGTTCAGCGTGGGAGTCAGAACCAACGCGAGCAGAAGGATGGCAGCGAAGATCGTGAAACATCGCAGAGTGGTACCCATAGGGAGCTCCTGCTTCCATTGAACACCGAGAGAGGGGAAAAGATGCTTGAAAAAGCGGGCAGTCGTAGGCGGAAACGCTAGCTGGCCCAGTGGACAGGGCTCGATGCCAAGCAAAAGCCCGGCCCGGGCCGTGCACTTACCCGCGGACGTGGACAGCGCTAAAGTTTATGACCACGTGGCCGCCCGGAATGGGCCGGCCGAAGCTGAGCATCGGACGGAAGCGGGAGAAGAAGAGCAATTGATCGAGGTGATGGCGCACGTCGGATGACTCCGTACCCGTAAGGATCTCGTAGGTGGTCATCTGCCCATTCGCATCGACAGTGACGTCAACCAAAAGGTCGTGCTGAAGCTCGAGGTCGGGGTGCTGCATCTCCGCCACAACTGCTTCGGGATAATCGGAGAGTGAAATGAGCTCCGCTGGTTGCAGCAGGCCCGTGGGAATGTCGTTGGGGTCGGCTTGCACGGTCATGCCGGGCGCGATCATATGAAGCACAAAAACAAAAATGAGGAAGGCGGAGAAGAGACCGCCAGTCGCAGGCACCGTAAGAGGACGAAAAACGTTGTCCAATAGAATTTCCGAGCGATCCTTGATGCGCTGCCACCGCCGCGCCCAGCCTTGCGTTTCCTGAGCTTGCGACGCCGCTACTTTAATGCGGATCGCCAAATCCACTGGCGGAACCGCGCGCGGCATGCGGGAGAGAAGGACAGACAATTTGCGGTAGCGTTGTAACTCTTCCCTGCAACTCTCGCAACGGTCCAAATGCTGCCCAATTTCGCGGCGCTCCTCAGATCCAGGCGCGTTAACCAAAGCATCATCGAGATAGCCTGCGAGGCGGGTACGTACAGTCTTGCAACTCATGGTAGGTCCTCTCGCGTCCTGTTCGGACGCATCTGTTCCTCGCTCCCCGCCCAATGGGTGGCTCGCACATAGGCCATCTGCAAACCCACTTGCGAACCAAAAGCGCTCCCCGGTAAGGAGAGATCGCGCATGGTTGCACCTGAAGTTGGTTTCCTCTGTGTGGATGGGTGTCGATCGCCAAGCAGAGGTTCCAGAATTTCCTTCAGCGCGCGGCGTCCGCGGAGAATACGCGACTTCACGGTGCCTACGCTGACTTCCAATACTTCGGCCACTTCCTCGTAGCTCAAGCCTTCGAGGTCTCGCAGGATCACGGCACCGCGAAATACCTCGGAGACTTGCTGCAGAGCGCTCTGGACAGCCACCTGAATTTCCTGAGCAGCGAGCTGATCGAAGGGAGTGGCGCTGAGATCCTCGACATCAATCGGAGCGAACCCCTCTTCCGGCTCTGCGTCAATGGAAATATTCTTTTGCAGGTGACGCTTGAACCAACGGCGATGATTCAAGGCTTCGCGGATGGCGATGCGGTAAAGCCAGGTCTTCAAGGAACTGCCTTGACGGAAATGGCGAATACCTTTGAACGCCTTCAAGAAGACTTCCTGCGCAGCATCGGCAGCATCTGCCGTGTCGCCGAGCATGCCGAGAATCAGGTTATAGACAGGACCGTGATAGTGGGTGACCAACCAGTCGAACGCCGTTTCCGAGCCGGCTTGGAGCTCGCTGACGAGTTCGGCTTCATCTCTGCCCCACGAGAGGGCGCTGGCCCAATCGGACACGGTCTGCCTTTCTTCGCCTACGCCAACACCGGGCAACGGCGAACTGGCCTAATTCGGTTGGACCGCCTGCCCCAACCTTTGTCCGCTCTAAGTATTAGACACCAGAGGCCGCGGAACAGTTTCCACCCGGTGACCGGGCCAAAAAGCCCGAAAGGTGATTGTGGCACTGAGAGTTTGGGAGCGCAATGGCCTGGAGGTAATGGGCAAGGGTCATCGGCGGGTCGCGACGAAAAGAGGGATTCTGAAGCTCTCCGAGCTCTCAGTCAGATGGAGATCCTCCTTGGAAGCCTTCTTCTATCGGAGGTACCTCTCCCTCTAGGTTGGAGAAAGAACTGAAAATAAAAGAGTTAGTAAATGAAATCGTCCATCTGCCGGCAGCAGAGGAATTAGGGGCGTGGGACATCCGGAAATTCACGATTAGAGGATGCCAAAGTGCAGCGGAGACAATGCGTACCGAGAGCGGAAGGGATAAGGAATGGGATTCGCATGGGAGAGTCACGAATTAGCGGAGCGAGCGGACGCGACGGAACATGGCGATTTCGTTAAGACAGACTCGGTTCCAAGCGGTGGCCCCGGAGATGGCAGGGGAGGCCCGGCGGAAATCGGAAGCGCAAGTGGAGGCTTGGGCAAACAGGGAGAGTTTGCGGAGAGAGTGATCTTGTCGGGAGGCTCGTGGCCGGAAGGTGCTGTGCGAGAAGCAAAGTCCGTGAAATCAGGACGAACAGGCAATTTGCCTGGTCGGCCATCGGCACAGGTGAAGCGGCCGAGGGGAAACTCAGACGAGGTAGTGCGCACCCCAACCAAGGAGAATGGGCAACACGCGAATCATATACTTATCAGTAAGTAGAAGGACGAGAAAGGTGCCAAGACGCAGAGCGTTTGAAAGCTACTTGGCCACGGGCTTGTAATCCGTGCACTTGCAGTCGGGGAAATAGCAGGGGTGACGGAGTTGCCCCTTCTTGTCGCGTTGGACGCGGTGAATCGATTTACCATGGGAACATCGGCAGGGTTGCTTCTTCTTAGGGTTAGTCATGTTGTTTGGAGGCCGTATTCTACTACCAGGTCGAGGAAACGTGCGAGTAAATTTGCGTGGGAAATGGGGGTCCAGAATGGAGCTGGTGCGGGGCCATATCTTTGGGGTCCAAGTCGATCCCATCCCGCAAACGTGGAGCAAGACGGATGAATCTACAGACCGATCTCGTCCATGGCGGGAATGGCGAGCAGGCACTCCCATGCTAGGAAAGGCCTCTTTGCAGAAAGATCACGAGGATGAGGACGCAGGGGGAAATACCGACGCCCAGCAGAGTGCCGCCTGATGGGCAGAAGGCCGTCAAGGAGGCGCGAATGAACGTTGGAGAGGCAGAACTCCTGGCCAACGACGTGGCCCCGGACCGGTTAGCGCCAATGCGAAACGTCTATCTTTCGCCGAACGTGGGAAGTAGACAGGAGGCCGAGCGGATTGAGGCGCTACTCTCTGACGGCGGTCAAATCTTCACGCCGATGCAGGAGACGTTTTCTTGCCTGGCGGTTCAGCACGCTCGGGGACAAGCTCGGCATATCCGGGAAGATCATCCACCGACGGCCTAAGCCGCACGGGGGTTGCGGCCCGAAGTCTTTTCCTTAGTCTGGTGAGGGCTAATGCGCAAGGAAGAGGAGATCTTAGCCGGGCAGGAAGCCGCCTGTGCCTAGCCACAGAGAAGTGAGGGATTGGAGATTCTTCTTATAGGTTCGGGAAACGTTGAACTGCTTTCCACCCTTGATGCGCAGAACATATTCCCCGGTGGACCAAGGTTGGATCTCTTCGACAAAGGAAGAGTTGATGAGCACGGAGCGGTGAATACGAACGAAGCCGTAGGGGAGGAGTTTCTCGGCGACGATGGCCAAGGACTCGCGGAGATAGTCGGAACCTGAGGTTCGGCAGAGCAAAACGTAATTCCCCTGAGCTTCGACAGTGACAACGTCGGCAGGATCAATAAACACAATTCTGCGCTTGAGTTTGATGGCAATTCTGGGAGGCTTCGTCCGCATGCCTCCCAAATGAGGGAGGAGCTCCGGAAGGGAGGGAAGATTTTTCTCAAACATGAGAATGATCCTTTCCTGCTCCTGGCATCGCGTTGGCTATGAGCAAGGCGGCACCGCCAAACGCTAAGGTGTCGACAAAAAAGTTGAGGTCGTTGCCAATGCTGGAGGGATTGGAGAGAACCATGGGCAGATAAATGAACAGAATGAGAAGAAGAATCATGAGACCCAAACAGGTTGCCGCCAACCGTGCGTTCTTCTTCAGCACGAGGGCAACGCCGGCAGGAAGGAGGACCACACCCGTGAGAAGAGACCAGAGGATGGGAAAAGGGATCCAGGGAGGTGTGCGCTTGTCGAGGGGAACCCCCGGCAAGTATTGGGGGTGGAGGAAGTGCTCCACGCCGAAGAAGAGGCAGGGTAGGGCGATGAAGAAGCGGGCGAGAGTGACGAGCAGCGAGGGGGCCGACGACGAGCGCAACTGACTCTGCGTTCCTGCGAAGGCAAAGGCGCCTCCGCTAAAGGCGACATCTCTCAGACCGATGGCCCAAAAGAATCGATTGCCGGGGCTGTCGACGATGTGGGGGATGTGGATGGTGAGCACAAATACGAGAATCATGATTCCCAAAAGCGTGGCCGCCAGTTGGGAGAATCGATTGACGATGATGCTGAGGGAGGCAGAAATAAGCGCAGCGCCTACGAAGTAAACCCAAAAACGATGTCCGGGAATCCAGCGGGGCACCAACGCGACGAGGTCAAAGACAAAGTGCTCTGTGCCAAAGACGGCCATCGGTAGGGCATAAAACAGCCGGCCAAAGGGCATCAGCTTGTCCATACCGTGAGCTTCGGGGACGTCGTTTTTGAAGATGATGAACAGGCCCATGGCCAAAAGGACGAAGCCGGTAAAATAGGGCCAAAATACGGTCCGCGGGATCGAGAAGCTTGCAAAAGCATCCGCCAGGTCTGCGTAAGCGAATGGATTGGATCCCCAAACTACCGTGTGCATTCCCATACCCCGGCACGCACTGCCACATCAGAAAGCGAAAGACTTGTCGCGAGACGAACCTGGTCGCTTCTTTGCGTCCAAAAGCGCAATCTAATCTCGAGCCTCTCAAAAGCAGCGGCAGTTGCTGACCACGAACGTCAGGGTTGAGAGCCGCTGTTCTGTGTCCGAATGTGCCCGAAAAAGTGGTCATGTGCAATAACCACTTGTAGCCAACTCGCTATGACCACTATGATTTGGGGATGAGAAAGACGGCCCGAGTTTTTTCACCCCTGATTCGAGTGGACCGGAAGGCGGCCGAACCGCTGTATTCGCAGGTGTACGAGGCGTTTCGCGCAGCCATCGTGGGACGAAACCTGCGCGCGGGGGAAAGGATACCGTCGACGCGGGCACTGGCCACGGAACTGCGCATCTCACGAATCCCGGTACTCAATGCCTACGATCAACTTTTGGCCGAGGGATACTTTGAGAGCCGCGTGGGTTCGGGGACCTTTGTATCCCGTTCCCTGCCCAACTTGCTGGTTCCGCAAGAAGACCAGCAGGCTGGGTGGGCACGAACGCGACGCGCACCGAGTCCGGTCAGGCCGAGAAGTGTGCGCATACCAAGATATGCGCGACCGGCGTGGGTGAGCGGCAAGGGAGCATTCAACGTCAGTCAACCATCCCTTGATGCCTTCCCATTTCACGTTTGGTCGAAACTGGCCGCGCGGTATTGGAGAAATGTTCAACTGAGCGCGCTGCAGTACGGCGATCCGATGGGCTTCAGAGAGTTGCGCCAAGCTGTTGCGGCGTATCTGAGAACCTCACGCTCGGTCCGCTGCGAATGGGAACAGGTCATGATTGTAAGCGGATCACAACAGGCGCTGGACATTTCCGCGAGAGTGCTGCTGGAGGCAGGCAGCCCCGTGTGGATCGAAGAGCCCGGTTACTGGTTGACGCGGCATATGCTGACCGCCGCGCGATGCCGCCTGGTCCCCGTGCCTGTGGATACGGACGGGATGGATGTTGGAATAGGCGTGGAGCGATGCAGGAAGGCCCGGGCAGCATACGTGGCGCCCTCGCACCAATATCCGCTCGGAGCGACAATGAGCGCTTCGCGACGATTTCAACTTCTCGAGTGGGCGCAAGCTGCGGGAGCCTGGATCATCGAAGACGACTACGACAGTGAATATCGATACGACAGGAAACCGATTGCGTCGTTGCAGGGACTGGACCGTGCGGGCCGTGTGATATACATCGGCACGTTCAGCAAGGTGATGTTCCCATCCCTGCGGGTTGGCTATATCGTGATTCCCACGGACCTGGTCGATGACTTCGTGGCGGTTCGCCACGCGATGGATATTAGCCCGGCGCATCTGTACCAAGCCGTGCTTGCGGATTTCATCAATGAAGGGCACTTCTCGCGCCACATCCGGAAAATGCGGATGATCTATGGAGAACGACGGGACGTTCTGGTGATCAGCATCCAGGAGCAACTCGACTCTGTTTTGCAGTTGCATGGCGCCGAAGCAGGATTGCACCTGACTGTGACGCTGCCGAGAGGATACCGCGACCGCAGCTTATCGACGCGAGCAGCCGCCGAGAACTTTTGGCTATGGCCGCTTTCGCCCTCCTATCTGGGGCCTGCACCTCGCCAAGGGCTGATCCTAGGATTTGGTGGAGCAACCGTGGCGGAAATTCCTGGCGCGGTACGGCAACTGCGCCAGCTGCTCAACGCAGAGCGCGGGCGATCCTAAAGCCACAGGGGGGCCAAGAGAGTTCATTTAGGAGCGAAGAAGAGATAGTCCGCTGAGTAAGGGGCGCGGAGTTCCTGGTTGAGGTGCTCGGCATCGCAACCGCTGGCGGGGGCTTTGCCACCTTTGGTGTTGAGGCGCTGGATGGACGTGGCGCGAGAGAGAACGCCAGTGCCCTCGTGACTGACAACGTGGACGAGCAGCCAGGGAATAGAATCAGGATCGGGGGAAGCGGCGTTAGCCACAGCTTTACCGACAACCTTGCTCGTGTCGCTGGCCATCCACGAGGGTCCGGCAAAATGTTTGCCGAAGAGCTTACCGTCGGAGTCGAAGAGATCGGCGTCGGGGGCCTTCAGGGCCCAGGCGAACTGCGAGCCATCGGCTTTGCAGGCGTAGACCTGATCGCCCTTGGCGTGCAGGGTAAGGAAGAGTTGTTCCCCGGCGGGAGGCTGGAGCTGCCCGGGGACTTGTTGCGCGGCGGCAGGGGCACAAAAAATGGCGCCGGAGACGAGAAGTGTGAGGAGAGCGAGTGTGCGGAACATGGTGCTCATGGGACAAGTCCTCCAAAGACGATTGGTGGAATAGCGGCGGAGGAGAATATAACCCAAGTGTCTGAGAAGAGCGGCGAGGAATTACAAGATGCGAAGTAGCTCGTTCGAGGGGCGATGGAAGTGGGATTCATCGCGGAAAAACCAAAAGCCAACGACAACGAGGCGGCCGGCGAGCTAGCGGGAGGACGGAGTTTGCGTCTGAGAGATTGACGCGAGGTCTGAGATGAGGACAAATCGAGTTTTGTAAGTGGTAATGCTGGCGGCGACTAGTTCTCTGTTGGGATTGGCGAAGGCGAATCTGGAGGCGAGGATTGCGCCGATTCGGCCACCAGCGGACGAGAGCATGGTCATGAAACGCGTCGAGAAGCCCTTGGGGCTGGAGCCGTGAGACGTGAGGCGCGTGTTTGTAGTGCTATATCGAGCGGCCGGCAGCGGCGGCGGAGGCCCAAGCCCACTGGAAATTGAAGCCGCCGAGATGTCCGGTGACATCGACAACTTCGCCGATGAAGAAAAGACCAGGGACGAAACGCGATTCCATGGATTTGCTGGAGAGCTCGCGCGTGTCGACACCGCCTGCCGTGACTTCCGCTTTTTCGTAGCCTTCCGTGGAGCTCGGAGTGAGCGACCAGGAATGGAGCTGCTTCTCGAGAGCGGCGATGCATGCATTGGTGTAGTTGGGGGGAGCATGAAATTCGAGCCAGCGTGCGGCGAGGCGATTGGGGAGAAATTCCTGCAGGGCTTTGCGGGTGGCAGCGATATCGCGGCGCGTAGAGCTGCGCAGTGGGGCGGTGGCGTCACGCTGCGGAGCGAGATCGAGGTGGATGGGCTGGCCTTCTTTCCAGTAGGAAGAAATTTGTAAAATGGCGGGACCGCTGAGGCCCCGATGGGTGAACAGCATTTTTTCGCGGAAAGTATTTTTTTCGGCCGTGGCGATGACTTCGGTGGAGACACCGGCAAGTTCGCCGTAGCGCTGGTGATCGGAACGATTGAAGACGAGAGGAACGAGCGCGGGTCGAGTGGGAATAATTTTGTGACCAAATTGACGGGCGATGTCGTAGCCGAAGGAAGTGGCACCCATCTTGGGGATAGACAGGCCTCCGGTGGCGACGATGAGAGCGGGCGCACGGAATTCGTCGCAGTCGGAGCGCAGCAGGAACTCCGTGGTGCGACGGACTTCGGTGATGCGCGCGTTAAGGAAAATTTGGACGTGCACGGCTCGGCATTCGGATTCTAGGAGATGGGTGATGTCCGCTGCGGAATTATCGCAAAAGAGTTGGCCGAGGGCTTTTTCGTGATAGGAAATGCGGTGTTGTTTGACCAGCGCAATGAAATCAGCGGGAGTGAAGCGCGCCAGTGCGGATTTAGCGAAGTGGGGATTCGCGGAGAGAAAATTTTCTGGTGTGGTGTAAATGTTGGTGAAATTGCAGCGGCCGCCGCCGGAGATGAGTATTTTCTTGCCGGTGCGGTCCGCAAGTTCGATGATAGCCACGCGGCGGCCGCGTTTGGCCGCTTCGATGGCGCAGAAGAGGCCGGCCGCGCCAGCGCCGAGGATGAGAACGTCGAAGGAACGGGACAGAGAGGCCTCACGATAGAGAGCGATGGGGAACGAAGAGTCTCGCCGGCTAGTTTAGGTTAGAAAACATCGGGAGAAAAGGGCGGATTCCTCAAGGGCGGAAGCCCAGATACGTGGGAAAGTGGTTGTCGGAGCGAAGCTCCGCCCCCTAAGGACAACACCAGGAGGAGGTCTAGTCGAAGGAGGTGGGGAGTTCGGGGTGGCGGAAATGTTCGAAGAGATGGGCGATTTGGGCGGGAGTGACGCGGCTCAGGGAGAGTGGCGGGAGACGGTCTTCGGAGAAAAATTGAGCGTCGGCGGTTTCATTGCTGTTTTGAGGAGCGCCACCGGAGAGTTCGGAGAGGAAGAAAAATTTGTAGGAGTGGAACGCATGGGGAGGATGATCGTGGAGGTCGCGGTCGAAAACGGCGGCGAGTTTAGTGATGCGAACTTCATAGCCAGATTCCTCGCGGGTTTCGCGGGCCGCGGCGACCGAGGGCGGCTCGCCAACATCCGCCCAACCGCCGGGGAGGGTCCAGCAGCCATCCTCCAGTTCACGGACGAGTAGGATGCGGCCGTCCTGGAAGGCGGCGACGCGAACATCGACTTTGGGTGTGGCATAGCCGGTTTGTTGAGCGAAGAGTTTTTCCACGGGATCGGCACATGGGGGGGCTGAACCGGTGATCATCATATCTGCGGCGATGTCGCGAATTTCCTGGTAACGCTCGAGATCGAACCTGTCCTTGCAAAAAGTGAGACCGCTTTGGGCAATGGCTTGAAGGCGTCGCGCCCAGTTGAGCCACTGAGGTATGGACATGGAGATATTCTGACAGTCCCCTTTCGTGCGGACAAGGGCGACAAAGGGAGATCATTTTTTTTTGGGGGGGGGTGTCCCCCGAGATTTGAAGACTGCGAAAGGGCCCCGGAGCGCGCGAGAACAGCATAGACAGGCAAATCGGAAGGACTCCTCGATACCTAAAGGATTGCAGCGCAAAACTAAGAACATCAAAAAGACGTGACCAAGGATAGCAGGCCAGAATGATTCGCGGCGAAGCCCAATGAACGCAAGAATCACACCCATTAGAAATCGGCCGAGCATCTGTGCAAGGTTCTGCCTAGCACCGTGCGCGAGAGAAAATAGAGCCGCCTGGAGGTACACCGGGGCTGGGAGATGACGAGTCAAGATGCAGATCTGGGTTAGGAACAATCCTCGAAAGATAATCTCTTCTGTAAACCCGGCCGAGATGGCCATTAAAACGGCAAACGGGCACTGAGTATCTGCTTTGCGGTGATCGGCCGACGAAGGAGGGAATGGCTGCAATCTGAGGAAGAAGGCATTCAGCCCAACCATGGGAACAACAAAGACAAAACCATCCTTGCGGTGGTTCCCGAATGTCTCCGAAAGAAACCAGGCTTGCCGAGAAGATCTGCGCGCTGCCAGCCGGTCGACAGAATCGCACGATAGGCCAGAAAAAAAAAGGAACCACTGGATACGGAGGGGGAACATCCGTACAGCTACAGGGCGGTTTCCTTTGCGAACGGGGATTACGGAGGGGTGGACAGGCGGGAGAAAGGAAAGAGGGAGAAACAGAAACACCGTAAGGGTATACCCAGTGGAATGGGGGTTTTTCTGCTCCTCAGGAACTGAGCGAAGGGTGGCAGCGGACAAGAGAATGACTGGAGTATAGTAGCGATGAACTATCGCGAAACAGAAGGGTAATGCCTGGGGTCATCTTGGGGTAACCCCTGACAATCCAAAAGTGGAGCAGTTGGCGTACTATGAGGAAGAAAACGTGAGCGGAACTGAGGTGCCGTGAGGCCGCAAGGCACAACCGCAGAGACCAGCACGGATTGGTCGTTGCTGGCGCGCGTCGGGCAGAGAGATGAAGAGGCCCTGTCCGCGCTTTACGACCGATACAGCGGTCTGGTGTTTTCCGAGGCGAAGCGGATCTTGCGGGACACGGGAGCCGCAGAAGAGATACTGCAGGATCTGTTTTACCAGGTGTGGCGCACGGCGGAGCGTTTTGATCCAGCGAAAGGATCGCTGGCAGGCTGGCTGCTGGTGGCGGCGCGCAACCGGGCAATATCCAAATTGCGACGGAAGAGCGGGAAAAGTGAAGAACTGGATGAGAACGGAGTGTCGCTGAGCATGGACGTCGAATCTCACGCGGCACAAAATCTTCTACTGGATAAAGTGCGAACGGTGATGGGAAGCCTGCCGGAAAACCAGCGGGAAGCGCTGGAGTGTGCGTATTTTGAGGGAATGACGCACACAGAGATCGCGGAAAAGACCGGACAGCCTCTGGGGACGATCAAGACGAGGATTCGGAGCGCGATGGAGTCGTTGAAGAAGGTGTTGAGTGGGTAACGGAGAGCACATTCGCTTGGAAGAGCTGGAGCTGTTCGCTCTGGGCGCATTGCCTGAAGACGAAGCGACTGCGTTGCAGTCACACGTGTCTGGATGCGGTGAATGCGCGATGAAGCTGGCGCAGGCGCGGGGCAACGCGGCGATGCTGGCGTTCGCCGTGAAGCAAGACAAGCCGGCAGGTACGGTGAAGGCGGAATTGATGGCGCGGATCCGGGCGAACCGCGAGGCGGAGGAGCGAAATACGTGGCCGTCGAAGATCCAAATAGTGGAAGGCGAAGAAGCGAAGAGAAAACCGAAAGTTGACGCGAAGAGTTCCTGGTGGAACTGGGTGCTGGTGCCGGCGGCGGTGGGGCTGGCGGTGGTGAGCTTCGCGTTGTCGTGGCAGAACCGCAGGATCGCGACGGAATTGCAAAAGGAACGCCAGGCGGCAGAAACTCTGATTCATGACCGAGAGCAGATTGAGAAGTTGGTGAGTGTGTTGGCCTCGCCGGATACCGTGACGGTGAAATTGGCTGGGACGGGCGACCCGGCGAGCACGAGCGGGCTTGTGAAATACAACGGGAAGACGGGAATCGTGCTGTACGCCGCGGAGCTGCCGGCATTACCCGCGGACAAGAGTTATCAGATGTGGCTGGTGCCAGCGAACGGAGCGCCAATCAGCGCGGGATTGCTGGGACCCGGCGGGCACGCCTGGGGCAGTATGTGGACGGCGGAAGTGCCGGCGAATACACAGGCAAAAGCGTTTGCGGTGACGATTGAACCGGTGGGCGGGATGCCGCAACCGACGGGCCAGAAGGTGTTGCTGGGAACGACGTGAGTCGATCACCTGTGGTTTGGTAGCTAGGGAGTGGTGCGTGGCCACGAGCGGTCAAGAGTCCCTCCCGTCGGATTCTGAAATATTCCTAAATCCAAAAAGCAAGTCGGCGCGTACTTGGAGTGGAACGACACCGTTCCGCTCCGTTAGTCGCGTGGGGAAGCAAGTTGTGTACGGCGGGCTTCCCCACGATCTTCGAAAGAGTTGTGCTCGGACAATACCGCTGGGCTAGCGAAGGGGAGCAGGTAGGTTCGAAGCGAAAGAGGGGGCAGAAATGAAGGTAGAAGAAAAGAATGGCAGTGGTTTGAGCGAAGGATTGGGACGACGGCATTTCTTGCAGAAGACTGGGCTGGCTGCGGCGGGCATTACCGGGCTGGGGCTTGTAGCCGGAGTGCACGCGAGCGCGGGGACGCTGCTCGGAGGAGAGGAAAGGTGGGGAGGAGACCCCGACGACGAGAATTCCGACACAACGCAACAGATCTTCACCGCAGCACTCATCGCGGAGGATTTGGCGACGACGATGTACTACAACTCGCTGGTGGGCGGAGTCATGGAGGATCCGAACCTGGCGGGACCCGGCGGGTCGTTGAGTAATCCGGCGAGCCTTGCAAAGGTGGGCTATTTGCAAGGAGCGCTGTCGGCAGAAATTGCGCACGCAAACCTGCTGCGGGAATTGACGGGTGGAACGACAGCGGCAAAGGACCCCGTGCAGACGTTCTACTTCCCAACGGGAACGTTCGACAATTTGAATCATTTCCTACCGATTCTGATCGCGCTCGAAGATGCGTTCATTGGAGCGTACCTGACGGCGGTGCACGAGTTCAGCTTGATGGCCGCGCAGATCGAACCCTACGAGCGGGTGCAAAAGGACCCGAACGGCAAACCGTACAAACATTCCGAGTTAGCCTACTTTGCGCAAGTAGCGTCTGCAATTCAAGGAGTCGAGAGTGAGCACCGCACACTGGCCCGAGCGATTCCGGGAATCACGCCAGGAAATACGGTGTTCGCGGGGATCAATCTGTTTCCTGCCGATAACCTGACGTATGAGCAGACAGATGGATTGACGGCTGTGTACAACGGCACAGCCTCGGCCGTGGCGGCGCTGACACCGTTCCTCACGCCGGGATCGGGGAAGACGGCGTTTTCGTTTGGCACGGCCCTGGCGGGATCGGGAAAAGTGTTTGAGCCAACCTCCGGAGGTCTTCCGTAGCGAGTGAACGGGAGGAAGTAGGGCCGCCGGCGCGAGCAGGCCCGGACGCACCGGCGGTTCTGAGAGCGGGAAGACTGACGTAGCAAGAGCGAAGATGGCAAAAAAGCTGGCCCGGGGGAGGAATAGAGAGAAACCCAGTGGGCCCTTTTGCAGGCATGGCGCTCGGGCCGAGAGACAAATGTGCTCCTTGGTGGGGAATTACATGGGGATGGGATCGTTGGCGTGACGAACCATATACCAGCAGGGGCGATTGCCGCCCTGAGGAAAGATGGTGTGGCTGCAAGGAACATCTTCCTCAGGTTTCACGGCGTCGATTTCATACTCAATTTTGTTGCCTTTGGAAGAGATGGCGAGAAGACGGATGCGGTGGACGGAACCCGTTGTGGGGCCTAACTTGGGAAGAAAGACGCGAAGTTCGTACCAAGCGAAGTCCGCCATATAGAAAAGGGCCAACAGAACGAGGAGACCAAGAAGCACGCGGCGCGCGGGAAAGGGATGGGCGCGAGCCGCTGTGGGTGTTGTGGTCATGAGATTCGAATACTCCTGAGAGCTTTGAGAATTCTACAAGCGGTTTCTAGACAAAGACGGCGATGGTTATACCCTCGTTGCTGCGGTTAAGATCGCGGTCGTGGCGAAGTTCAGGGCAGCGCTCGATGGCATAGCGGGCATCCTCCTCAAAGACACTCCATTTTTCACCAAAAATCACGCGGGTGACGAGACCTTCTTTCTTGCGACGAAGCAAGGAAGTACGCAGGGCTCCGCGGAGGACTCCGCCCTTTCCGGTCGAGCCATAGCCATGGATGATTTTCACGGCGAGGATGCCGGATTGTTTGGCCTGTCGGAGTTCTGCGAGAAGAAGCAGACGAGCTTCGTCGACGGTGGGAAGGCCAGCTTCGATGTTCAGAGTTTTGAAAACGGGCACGAGAGAACCCTGGGAAATTGTGCCTGAGGGAATGGGTGAACACAAACGAACTGGGTGGGAAGGCACAAGAAAGAGAGGAATGGCGCACGCGGGGGCGACAAGGGGAGAAACCATGTTGAAGACAGGAGAGTTAACGGGAACGGAGTGGCGGCGCCTGTGCAGGAGTATAAGCCGGACCTTCTTGGCTTGGGGTACACTTCACACGCCGACCCGGTCCATTCCCAGGTTCCTATTCGACCCCAGGCCATCCTTTCTGAATAATCAGACACACTTATTGCTGGAATGAAGTAGTAGAGTACGGGGCGAGACCCAACTGTTGTGGAGAAATGGATCAACTGTACTGGCAGAGCAAAGATGGGTGGAAGCTATCAGAAAGAACGGGGATGGAGTGGAAGGAAGAGAGGAATCTATCCGTAATCTCGCCGGATCACTTGGATCACGCAGCGATTCAGGAACCTCTCGGTTTGGCCGAATTGGATTAAGCTGGAGTGAGCAAGTTCCCGCGTGGAGGCAGCGATGAGAGTTTTGCTGGCAGTAGATGGTTCAGGCTCTTCAAATGCGGTGGTTCAAGAGGTGGCGCGCCGGCCATGGCCTGCAGGATCGGAATTTGCGGTCGTGACGGTGGTGGATCCCTATTTTTTTCCAAAAGCGCCACTACTGCTGGAGGAAGCAAAACAGAGCACCCAGAAATCGCTCGAAGAACTGGCGAAACCACTAGTGGATGCGGGATGGAAGGTGAGTCCAAACGTTGTTTTGGATAACCCGCGACATGCGCTGCCTCGAGCGGCAAGCGAATGGAGAGCAGAACTGATCCTTATGGGGTCGCACGGGCGCGGGACCGTGGGACGGTTGCTGCTGGGGAGCACAGCGCAAGCGGTGTTGCGCCACGCGGAATGTTCGGTGGAGATAGTGCGAAGTTTGGGAGAAGGTGGGGTGAAGAAGATTGGAATGCGCGTGCTGGTTCCGACGGATGGATCGGAATACGCGCAGGTTGCACTGGGGAATGTGGCGGCCCGGCCGTGGCCAAAGGGCAGCGCATTTAAGGTTATCGCGACTCCAGAATTTCCCGTACTCGTGGGCGAATATCCGTATTACGCGCCAGAACAGGTGGCGGAGCTGTCCAAACAAAGCCGGGACCTGGCAAGCTCGGCCGCAAGAACCGGAGAGGAGTTGTTAGGGAAGGCGGGACTTGAGGTAAACAGCGAGGTGACAGAGCCAAGAGACACGCCCGCACACTCGATTTTGGCGGCAGCGGCGATGTGGAAGGCAGACTTGATCGTGATGGGTTCACATGGCCGGAGAGGATTTGACCGTTTTGTCCTGGGTAGCGTGTCCGAGACGGTGGCGCTGCATGCCAAGTGTTCGGTGGAGGTTGTCCGGAAACCTCTTGCGGTGTTGTAGAGCGGAAACAACGAACACAAGTACTGTAAATTCTGGACAGACGGAAGGCTCTTCGAGCCGACGTGTCGCGCGTTTTCAATAATCAGTGGAGAAAAGAATCGGACTAAACGGCTGCCTGCGCCAGGCGGCCAGAATCAGAAACCTTTGCAAAAGTACAGTCCACAATCTGATCGATGGCGTAAATCGATTCCCTTTCACAAGAGCGGCAACGAAGGACAAAAACGCGAGAGATGAGTTGGAACTGCATGTCATCGGAAGCGGGATGGCCCTGATTTTCACTGTCCTTGCGTAGAACGAGGTTCGGGATGCGGACGGGTTTGCCGCAGTGACGGCACAAGACACCGCGGAAGTGCTGCGACGACAATTCGACAGACATGAAGACTGCTCCTTGGACAAGTCCAGCGAGGCCTAGGAAAGTGGAGCATACAGAATGGCCGGGGAATTTGTCCACGAGGAAGATAACAGGTGGCTGAGGAAAAATAAAGTGATGGTGGTCACACGAAGTAAATAGCTAAGACATTTGTTATCTTATGTTTATAGGCAATAACAGCCGTCGATAGGACCGAAGAGCTGGCCTCGTTGTGGAAGAAAATCGTGAAATTTAACACGGCTATAACCTGGCGAGGACGTTCCATTTCTTGACCTCTTGCATCGGGAGAGGTTTGCAAGTGCGGGAATGGGCACGGCAGTGTGGTCGTTAAGAGGAAAAATGGGAAGAGTGCAGTACTTCAGAGCGAATGCAGGGAAACGCGAATGTGGTAGACTAAAAAATAGTTGACGGTGGGGCCGTGGCGCAGTTGGGAGCGCGCCTCGATGGCATCGAGGAGGTCGTGGGTTCGAATCCCATCGGCTCCACCAACATCATCCGGGTCCGGCCCGGGCACATGGGTGACACAACGTACCTAAGACATAGGTAACACTTTTGGGCCAAAAGGGTTGTTTAAGGGTTGCAGAGTCTTCTCCTCAAGATCGATGTAACCGAGATCTTAATCCATAAAGCTCACCAGCCAGATATCGTCGTGAACTTCTTTGATGCCGACGGCTTGGCCGGCAAAGACCTGACTGAAATTGATTTTTTTGCGACTCAGGCGAATTCTACCGCAACGAGTGACGACGATGGTTTCATCGTGGGGGGATAGTCGATGTCGGGCAGTTCCTGGTAGGGGCGCGTTGATGGCTGATAGATTTCGACCGGACGCTTCATGCCCAGGGCTTCGTGTGGACGCTCGTTGGGGAAGACTGCGATGGAGTCATCGTAGCGAGCTTGCTCCTAGAGGACGTTCCGAGCAGACGGCTGAGTCCAGCGGCGAAGACATTGCCTAACGGGTGCCATTCCTTCCGCAAGACGAGCAATTTCCCAGCCCGATCCCGAGTCAAGCCGGATTCCAAAACGAGATTCTCGACTTGATCGTGAACAGCAGGGACTGCTTCCAGCGAGCAGCGAGCGCTCACAGCTTGCGGCACCCACGTATCTGCAAATGATCCTGGTTTCTCTGCTGCATCGCTACCAGAAAGACGAACAACTGGTGGAAGCGTTTGAGAAGCGGGAAAAGGCACTCTAGCGCATGCGTCCACCATTCGACTTTGTGGAATTTCACTCTCCGAAGCCGATCGCTCTTGCCCGGGCGACATCCATTGTCGGAATGGGCAGGACACACTTCACGGGGTCCTTCAAGAAAGTGACAGCGCAATTCTTCGACGCTTACCTGAACCACTTCCGAATCTTCAACGCGCAAGCGTTCCTGGCATTTTCCGATCTGCCAATTTTCACCATCAGTTTCGCAGTGGAATTCTGCGATCAGAGCTACTTCGGCTTTGTATTTCATAGCCGCATGCATGTCGCCCTCCCCCGAATGCGGAAGAAAACTTTTCCCGCGCTGAATGTTGACTGCTAATCTTCAAGTGGAAGCCGGGGCTCTTATCTTCCCCGGCAGATCGATGAGCTTCTCTGAATGAACTTCTCAAAGTGCTTGTGGGCCGCAGTGCTGGCGATGGCCGGATTCACTCTGGCCGCATTTGCGAACTCCTCGCAGAAGGAAGCGCACCCTGCCGGCGTAAATGAGCAACTGCCCTGGTTTACCGACATCGCGCGAAATTCCAATTTCCGATACGTGACGAACAACGGACTGAACGGGAGAAAATATTTCCCGCAGCCTATGTGTGGAGGAATAGCCGCGATTGATTTTGACAATGATGGCCTGATGGATTTGTTTTTCACCAACGGGGCGAAGTTGCCGGAGCTTAAGAAAACGGATGCCTCCTATTACAACTGCCTGCTAAGAAACCGAGGGGATGGAACTTTCGAGGACGTGACGGAGAAAGCGGGATTGGCGGGCGAAACGCTCGGATACAGTTTCGGCGTGGCCGCGGGTGACTATGACAATGATGGCAACGAGGATCTCTTCATCTGCAGCGCAGGTAGAAACACGCTTTACCACAATAATGGGGATGGGACTTTTTCCGACGTCACGGCAGGCTCCGGGCTAGACCACAAGCCGGAGAATCTATTGAGCGTTGCGGCCGCATGGGTTGACTACGACAACGACGGGTTGCTGGACCTAGTCGTTTCAAACTACACGATTTGGAGCCCAGCAACAGACAAACGCTGCAGTGTGGACAACGATAAAGAGTCTTATTGCAGTCCCACAATTTACACAAGCGTGCCTACCAGGTTGTATCACAACCTTGGGGGCGGGCATTTCAAGGACGTAACCGAGAGTTCGGGGCTGGGAAGCGCGTTAGGCAAAGGAATGGGAATCTCGATTGCCGATTATAACGGTGACGGCTTGATGGACATTTTCGTGGCAAACGATACAGAACGAAATCATCTCTTCATCAACCAGGGAAATGGCACTTTCAAGGAAGAGGGCCTGCTCTATGGAGTCGCCTACAACGACATTGGAGCGGTCGTTTCGGGCATGGGAAGCGACGCCAAGGACTACGACAACGATGGCTGGGTGGATATTGCATTCAACGACCTGATGGCTCAGACTTTCGGAATCTTCCGCAACGAAGGAGGCACATCGTTTGAATATGCTTCGCACCAAACCCACATCGAGAATCTGAGCCGCTCTTTTTCTGGTTGGAGCATGGGTTTCATTGATTTTGACAATGACGGCTGGAAGGATTTCTATTCAGCGAACGGTGACGTTGACAATATTCGGGAGAACGCAAAGCAGCACGACATCATGCTCAAAAACGTTGGCGGAAAGACGTTTGTGGATGTCAGCGAGCAGATGGGCACCGATTTTATGACGCTCGGCTACCACCGCGGTTCCGCGTTCGTCGATCTGAACAATGACGGCTATATGGATCTGGTGGTGACGGCTCTCGGGGAGAAGCCCCGCATTTTGAAAAACAATGCATTGAGTCAAAATCATTGGCTTCTTGTGCAGCTACGCGGCCATGCGAGCAATCGCGACGGAATCGGAGCAAGAATCAAGGTGACAACCGATTCCGGTAGATCCCTTTACAATCATGTCACTACCAGCGTGGGTTTCATGTCCTCCAGCGACCGCCGCGCCCATTTTGGACTCGCCAAGGAAACGAATATCGCTAAAGTGGAGATCTTTTGGCCGAGCGGTATTGTCCAGAGGTTGGAACACGTGAAAGCCGACCAACTTCTAAAGGTAGAAGAGCCGGAGAAATCCACAGCAGGTGCACTTCCTAGGTCTCCGGGCAACGAACACGGGCCGACGTTGAATTTTTGAAAAGCCGAGTCTACCTACAGTAAGACAATCATGCTCGACGCCACCGGAATCACCTGCGACAATGATTGTCAAACGAAATCTACCCTGCCGTTCTCGCTTCAATCCTATTTGATTGCTAATTCTCAAGCTGCGCGCCTTGCCAGGCGACCACGCAGGAATTTGAAGGCGCGGAAAACACGTGCGAGAATACCGAGACCGGAATGCAACTCCGAATGGACATGGTTCTGATTTCCTGGCACAAGCTCCGGATCGTGGCGCTTGCCTGCGCGGGACTGTCTGCGCTTTGCTTCCTTGCGACGGACTCAACCGCGCAGCAAACCATTCAGTTCACCAATGTAACAAGCTCGGCGGGTATTCATTTCGCCCACTTTAAGGGAAACAAAGGAATCTCTATTAATCTGGAAGAGTTTGGACCAGGTGTGTGTGTCTCCGACTTCGACGGCGATGGCTGGCCGGATATATATTTTGTGAACGGCCGGGATCTCTACAACCGCGGCATCAAGGTGCAAAATGCCCTGTACCACAACAATGGGGATGGCACCTTCACCGATGTCACCGACAAGGCCGGCGTTCCCGGAACCGGTTACGGGCTGGGATGCGTGTGGGGCGACTACGATAACGACGGTCATCCGGATCTCTTTGTCACCCAGTTTGGCCGCAACGTTCTCTATCACAACAACGGCGACGGAACTTTCACCGATGTGACCGACAAGGCCGGAGTTGCGGGCATGGATTTCGATACCTATTTCCACTCGGGTGCAACATTTTTCGATTATGACCGCGACGGCAAACTTGATCTTTACGTTGGCGGGTATGTCGCCTTCGGACCAGGAGCGCAACGCTACTGTAACCTCGGTGGCGTAACGAGCAGTTGCCCTCCGAGTGCATACGAGGGTAGCGCCAACATTCTGTATCATAATAACGGCGATGGGACTTTTACCAATGTCACCAAGCAAGCAGGAATTTATCGTCCAGGTGGCAAGAATCTCTCTGTGGGAGCCGCGGACTATGACAATGACGGCTGGCCGGACCTATTCGTAGCGAATGACGGATTGAATGCCTATCTCTACCACAACGAGCATAACGGCACTTTCAAAGAACAGGGCATGGTGGCTGGCATGGCTTTCACCGGCCAGGGCCGCACTATGGCAGCTATGTGTATTTCGCTCGGCGACTACAATAACGACGGCTGGCTGGATCTTTATATCTCCGATTTTCAGGGAAATTCGGATCACCTTTGGATGAATGACGGCCATGGTTTCTTTGACGACGTCAGCGACCATTCCGGAATCAGCCTGCCGACGCGCAGCTTGCTCAGCTTCGGCGGCGGCTTTTTTGATTACGACAATGATGGCTGGCTCGACCTCTTCATCGCCAATGGCCACGTTTACCCGGAGGTCGAGCAAGTCACTCCTGAGGTGCACTACAAACAGATCAATTCACTCTTCCACAACGACGGCCACGGAAAATTCGTCGATGTGACCAAGACCTCCGGCGACGGGTTTACCATCCCTTACGCGGGACGGGGGGTGGCTTTTGCCGACTTTGACAACGACGGTTTTCTGGATGTGTTGGTCGCAAACAACAACGATCCACCATTGCTGCTGCACAATACCGGTGGCAATGAAAATCACCACGTCTCGTTCAAGCTGGTCGGCACGAAAAGCAATCGTGACGCGATGGGCGCGAGGCTGAAACTGACTGCGGGCGGCTTGACGCAGATTCGTGAAATCGCCGGTGGTGGCAGCTACCTTTCGCAGAGCGATCTGCGGGCTCATTTCGGCCTGGGCCCAGCGGTGAAAATTGACAGGTTGGAAATCAGCTGGCCCAGCGGCCAAAAGCAGACCTTTCTCGATTTTCCCGCCGACCAGTTCTACAGCATCCAAGAAGGCAAGGATGAACTTGGATACGAGCCTTTCGTGAAATCACGCCATCCCGTGCCACACTGATTTGCTGATTCGCCTGGGCCCTGCCGAGGGCGCCAGCTTCGATTATTGAGTCAGTTATGGCTCTTTTATTGCTCTGAGCCTGCTGCGAACGGGCCAGGAACGTGCCGCGTGCACGCCTTAACGGCCTGCATAGCGGAGTTGCACGGCATATAACGAACTCCGAGCGGCGATAAAGAGCGTCTTCCGGTCGGCGCCGCCGAACAATAATTGCGAAGGCCTCTCGGGCACATCGATCGTGCCGACGAGTTTGCCGGCAGCATTGAAAATGTAGATTTGGCCTGCAGCGATGTACACATTTCCTTCCGCGTCTTGTGTGACACTCTCGCCACCCACGTTGACGAACAGATGAAGATTTGTCAGCGTGCCATCGAGATCCACGGTTGTCTTGTAGGTCTTTTGCTCCTCTTCGTCGGTGACGTAAAGGGACTGGCCAATCGATGCAGGTGCCAATCCGAATGCCCGTAGTACGTCGTGGATTTTCGAGCCGTAGTAGAGCCGTCCGGAAACGAAATCTTCGCCTGCAGGGATAAAAGTGGTGCGATCCAGGGAAACAAACTGATAGGGCTTCTTTTTCGCCACAGCGATAGGAAGGTCATTTTCATTGCGCCAGTAGTCCACCGGAACAACGGACGTCATGCCGGGACGTGGAGCACTCGGCTCGGGCTTCAAGAGTGTGAACTGATCAAAGTTCGTGCCCGGCTTGAAGGTGTAGACCGTCCCGTTTCCTTCGTAGGAGATGACCATCAGGTCGCCGGATTTGTCGAAGGCAAGCTGGACAGGGTCGAGGGGATTGTCGCGGACGATCGACAATTGACGGGTTGAGGTTGACCAGCAATAAATCCTCTGCCGCCTGGCATCGACAAAATAGAGGTCACCGGAGCTGCTGACGGCGCCGCCGGAAATATCGAAGAAGCCGTCGGTGAGTTTCTCGACCGTAGCGCCGTCGGCCAGGACCGGAGCGACCATTTGAGGGCCGGGTTGCGGCGCGTTCCCAGAGAGTGTGAGCCAGGCGAATTCGCGCTGTCGAATCTGGGCGTTATGAGTTCCGTCGAATAGAGCGTTGTCAAAGGAGACCTTGCTGTCGCTATAGCAGTGAATATTACGCAAACGAATGTTTTTCGAATTGGTGACTTTGATGGCGTAGGGAAACGGCTGGTAACTGCTGACAACGCGATACATGTGCAAATTGGCGACGGTAATGTCGCTGGAATTGCGAATGTCCAACGGCAAGGCGAACCCACCTTCGCCCCGCTCTTCTTCTGTTTGTAGCGCATAGATCTGCCAATTCGAGGCGTTATCCAACACAGCCTCATTGCGGACGTGGTGCTCGCTGGAAAGTTCGTAAATGCGCCCGCTGGTAGAAGTGTCGGAAATGTACAGGCCAGCTTGGGCAAAAGTGCTGGGCGTCCAAATGTCCACAAAGGTGCCACCGCCTCCGTTCGTGATCCAAAGGCTCGGATGCTGGCCATCCCATCGGCGTTTGATGTTGGAATCAGCAGAGTTGTTATTGTTATAGATCTGCTCCCAGAATTTGTGTCTTTCGTCCGGGGAGGCATACGGATCGACTGTGCCGTGGCCGCCGAGAAAACGTACGTCACTGACCATGGAATCTTTTCCGGCCATCCACTTGAGGGCCACAGCACGAGGATTGATACCGTTGGTGTATAGCCCAATGCCGGTGACGATGTTCGTGCCACCGGGGGGAGCTTCCATCAGTGGCTTGGGGCTGCCGACACCCTGGAAGGCAGGAGTTTCGTCGACAAGCAAAATACGCGTGGTGCTGGGATGGAGCCCGATAAGAATCGTGTCGGCTTTGAGTTCAATGGTGTCGGTCACGCGATATTGGCCCGCCGGGAAATAGATTGTTTTGTGCTCCGCAATGGCCTTCTTTAAAGCTGCCGTATCGTCCGTGGATCCATCTCCTACGACGCCCAGGGCACGGATGTTGGTCCACGTGTCCATGGGAGGCAATGTGCGAATGTCGGAGGCGACAGGCGGCGGAAGAGTGGCCAAAGGCGCTGCGTCGAAAATGTTCTGAATGGCGGGAATGGCACCGATGTCCTCGAAATGAAGGCCGTGGGAGAATATTTTTACCTGATACATTGCTTGCGGACCGGCAAATAGTTCGCCACTTTCGCGAAGGGAAGCGAAAACGGGGACGCCAAGGCAAATTACGTTTTCCATATTGATTTCGGTGCGGGGACTTTTTTCGTCGCTGATAATGACCGCAGGTCCGCTGATATTTTCCAGCCGCGCATCTTTGAGCCAGAGTTCGTCGAAATAGCCAGGGTCGATAGAAATCGCTGTGGGCATATTCTTAAAGTGCGGGCGAATCAGCGTCAGGCCGGCTTCGTGCTCACGGATGGCGGTTTCACTTTGGCCTTCGAAGGTACTGTCGATCACGGTGAATTGCCAGCCCGGGGAAGGCTTTCGCGTCCAGATGCCGTACTTGCCACCGAAGAAATGTAAATCTTCCGCAACGTTACCGCCATCGTGAATCCCCGCCAGGCCTGAACCCAAGTGGAGATCCATGTGGGCCAAGTAACAGTGTTGGGCATAATGCGCGCGAATACTGACGGCACCGGGATTGCCCTCGTGGATCTCGAAATCAATGTTGCTCATGGCGGAATAGAATGTTCCGGGACTGGCGTCTGGAAGAACTGTCTTTTCACCCGGGCCATGTGGAGCGCCATCCGCGCTTGGCCGGCCTCCGGCAAAAAAGATCATGTAGGTGGGACCCTGCTGATAACCAGGCGTTCTTGCACCCAGGACGAGTACGGGTCTGCTTTGGCCATAGCCAATCAGGCGAATGCCCGGCCAGATATAGATTGTCTTGGAGATACGGTAACGGCCCGGCGGGAGGAAGAGAATCCCTTGCAGACGGGTTTCCTGAACTTTATTGATGGCCTGTTGCAAGGCGTCTGAATCATCGGCAATTCCGTCGCCATGCACCGAAAAGTATTCGGGCGTGAGATAAACCGCTCTTGGATCATCCAACCGGGCTGTGTAATAGGAATTCGCCAGCAAGAAAGGAGAGGAATACAGAATCATCGCCAGAGCAAACAGAATCTTCTTCATCGGACAGCCCCCTGTGCATCAGGAATGAACTGTTGTGAGCCAACGCCTTGCTTGAGTCGCAGTGCTTTTGGCGGCTTCCCAGAGGTTCGCGAAAAACGCGAAGAAGCAACAAGGCTGAGCGCAGCTCACAACGAAACAAGTACAACCTTGATTGACTTGCATCTAGTATACGGCGGAAGTCATGGCCGAAGGATAAGAGCAGAATAGGTCATTCCGTGAAAAGGGGGGAGAGAAAGGAATTGCGGACGCGAGAGAAGGAGCGCCGCGGAGGCGGACGACTCCGATGGTGCGAACGGCATGCTCATCGCTGAGACGCACGTAGGCGTGGTGAGAGTTTTTCTCCACTGCCATTTCCGGTCGATGGAAACGCCCATCCCGGGGGCGACCGTGCTGAGCAAGCTGCTGAACGGCCTTCGTTCAAAAACAATTTGGGGATGGAGGCGCGCGATCACTGGCGGCGATGGTGTTTTCGCAGAAACAGTGGCGGTCGCACTGAAAGAGGAATGGTTTAGCGCAGGGATCGGCGGCGGACTGAACCAGCAAAAATATTCAGTTCCAAGTTGTACGCTCTAAGAGAAGCAAGAGAGGCGGGGCAAGCCTTTCGGCTTGCCCCGTTTTGTTTTTGTGGAGAAGGCTAGTTGACGGGCACAACCTACCGTGGTACATATGTACCGTTGTACATGGAGGGATCCATGATTGAAGTGGAACGAATACAAACCGGGGTTCGCATGGAGAAGCGGCTGTTGAAGGTATTGAAGGCATTCGCGGAACTGAAGGACCTGACACTGGGAGATCTGTTGGAAGGCATTGTTCTACACGCGTTTGAGGGTAAAGCGCCGTTCGGCAAAGAGTCGTTGGGTCAGATTCGCGAGTTGAAGAAGATCTATGGGTTGACCTTGCATGCGAGCGACAGCCACAAACTGAAGGAGAAGGGCGCATGAAAGGCGCATGGCTAGTGGTGATCGGCGCGGTCTGCGGAGCGGCTTTAGCGCTTCTACCGCGGGCAGCAGAGCATCTGCACGCCGCATTGCACGGTATGCATGATGGCCAGGCGACCAGCGGCAAGTCACGAGCGCACACGGAGGTGAAGTTTGTCTTTACCGCCCATGCACCCCTTGAGGAAGTCGCGCCACTGTTTGGCGCGGACAAGGAGCGCGCGTGGTCGCCGAACTGGGACCCGAAGTTCATTCATCCCCTGCCGGCGACCGATCAGCAAGGGATGGTCTTCACGGTGGCCCATGATCACCTGAAATCAGTATGGGTGAATACGGAATTCGATCAGAAAAACGGTCGAATCCAGTACGTCTATGTGATTCCGGACGCACTCGTAACGGTGATCAAACTTCAACTAACGCCCGAAGGAAACCAAACTCACGTGGAAGTCGAGTACCTCCGAACGGCGCTGAGCGCCGAAGCGGATGCCCATGTGCAACACATGGCCAAGCAGGACAGAACCTCGGGTGCCGAGTGGGAGAAAGCAGTGAACGGCTATTTGGAGGAGCGGAGGAAGTAAGCAGCAAGAGGATCAACTCCAACACCAGACAGCGGGAACCAGGCAGGCCAAGTGGCTCTCCCATTTTTGGGGTGAGGGGGTGACTCTGGCCGGGTGCGCAAGGAAAGAGTTTAGGATAAGGTAAGGGGTGCATTTAATCCTCGGGTGAGAGCGTCCATGGCGAAACTTACATTTTTAGGTGCGGCTGGGTGTGTAACGGGCTCGAAATATTTGGTGGAGGCGGCGGGAAAGAAGTTGCTGGTAGACTGCGGCTTATTTCAAGGGACTGACGACCTGAAGCAAAGGAACTGGAATCCCCTTCCCATAGATCCCAAGACTATCGATTACCTGGTGCTGACGCATGCGCACCTGGACCACACCGGCTGGCTACCGGTGCTGGTGCGGGAGGGTTATCACAATACGATTTTTGCGAATCCCGCGACTATTGATTTGACTACGCTGCTACTGAAAGACTCCGGACACCTCCAGGAAGAAGAGACCGAAGACGCCCAAAAACACAAGTGGAGCCAGCACCCGCAACCACAGGCGCTGTATACGTCCGAGGACATCGATCCAGTGTTGCGACTCTTGAAGCCGATGCCCCGGAGCGGGGGATTCGACATTTCCCCAGAATTTCATGTGGAGTCCTATGACGCGGGGCACATTCTGGGCTCGTCAAGCCTAGAATTGACGATCACCGAAAATGGAACGAAAAGCGTGGTGGTGTTTTCGGGCGACGTCGGACGCTACGACCAGCCCATCCTGAACGATCCAAGGACGCCGAGCACCAAGCAGATCGACCTGGTGCTCTGCGAATCGACCTACGGCGATCGCGAACACGAGGCGGGCGATCCATTGCAATTGCTCGGCGATATAGTGAACCGCGTGGTGAAGCGCGGTGGATCGATCGTGATTCCAGCGTTTGCGATCGGGCGGACGCAGACGTTCATGTACTACCTGCGCGAGTTGGAGAATCTGCAGCGGGTCCCGAAGGTGCCGGTGTACGTGGATAGCCCGATGGCGCTGAGCGCGACGGATCTTTACCTGAAGTACAAGGAAGACCACGACGGAGAGTTTGCACGGGACGAAAAGGCCGGCGGGGACCCCCTGAACGTGCATGAATTTCATCTTGCGCGCAGCGTGGAGGATTCCAAGCAAATCAATAACGTGAAGACACCTTGCATCATTGTTTCCGCGAGTGGCATGGTGACGGGCGGACGCGTGCTGCATCACCTGGCACAACGGCTGGGCGATGCAAGGAATTGCGTCATCCTCGGTGGATTCCAGGCCGAGGGGACGAGGGGGCGAGCGTTGGAGGAAGGAGCCAAGACGCTGAGTTTGTTTGGTAAGCCGGTGCCCGTGATGGCGGAGATTGTGGAAATGGGGCAGTTTTCAGCGCACGCGGGAAAGAGTGAATTGTTGCGGTGGCTCACGGGTCTCCAAGTGCCGCCGAAGCAGGTGTGCCTGACGCATGGTGAACCGGCGGCGGCGCAGTCGCTCCAGCAAGCAATCGTGCAGAACTTCAAGTGGAAAGCATCCGTCGCCCGCTATCTGGATACCATCGAGATTTAAGGATTTGAATACCAAAAATGGGATGTAGCGGTAAGGCCTACATTAATTCATTTTCGAGCCAATAAACGGATCTAAATGAAATAATTTTGCAGAACTAAGAAACATTTCGTAGGGTGCCTTCGTCTATAGAAACAAGACCACTCGCGGGGTAGGAGACTGACCACCACAGGGCAACCGACCAACAGTTTCCTACCCCTATCTCCCAGAAAAGGAAAGGCCTAACAGCCACCCTCGAGGCCCGGTCTCAGGCTTGGGTCGTGAGGGCAGCGCTTTTGTCCCCGGCGTCTCGCAACATCGGGGGTACTTCTTCCAGTTCCAAACTAGCGACAAACATGGGAGTAGGGGCTACGCGTCCCCAACGATTGAGTTCCCACTTGGCACGCAGGAACTTTACTTCCGGCCGCAAAGAGATGTCCAGTACCATTTTTGTGCTGCCGCAATAAAACTGCTGGGGAATCTTGAGGAGCGGCTTTTTGCCGAAGTCCTGTCCGTCGGCCGAGCCCCAGAGCGAGACGTCGAGGGACTCCTGCTCGATTTGGTTGGTGATGGTAAGACGGCAAAGAAATGTGCGAGTTTCGCTAGCCGAGACGTCGAAGGATTGACCGTCGGCGCTGGCTTCAAGCTTGCTGGCGGTGGGGATCAAAGAAAGATGGATAGGCACGGGGTAGTTCCCTTCACGATTTCCGTATATTTATCGGGAGTGTAACACAGGCAGAAGCGTAAAGTTGTGATGCCTGCCACAAAGGAATTGCTGCGGCGCAACCCGTGTGTGCTGAGAGGCGCAAAACAGAACCCTCAGAGGCTGCCTTTGTCTAGCGCGAAGACGGCAAATCGGGCTCGGCCATTCCATGATTGCATGGTCCAGAAGCTTTTGCAGTAACGGTAAATAGACACTCTGCCCGCGCAGCGATTTTCTCTAGAAGCTGTTGCATAACCCAGGACAAGCCTCTGAAATGACTATGGTTGAGTTTGGTGAAATGAGAGATAAGCAGAGTCAGCAGCGCCGAAGGAGGGCCGATGGCGCGATCCGGTCCGTTGC